>ENA-UPTA01005407-UPTA01005407.1-activated-sludge-metagenome-genome-assembly--contig:-NODE-5407-length-11695-cov-7.671564_pt1 | contig 11695 bp, 14 predicted proteins | sample MGYA00238184_ERZ773361 | MGnify/ENA primary metagenome ERZ773361 (study PRJEB29100, sample SAMN05720205) | activated sludge metagenome | isolation source: anaerobic digester from wastewater...
CGTTTCAGGGAGAGGCCGGACGATCAGGAATCAAGAAAATAATATATTCTGTGCGTAAAATCAACCGGTTCTCGGAACGGAAAATAAAACCCAGAAAAGGCAAATCCCCGAGTAAAAGGACCTTGGATGTCCGCTCCAATTCTTTTTCACGCAAAAGCCCTCCCAGGACGATCACATCCTGTTTTTTCAAGGACACCTCAAGGGACTCCTGCGGGATAAAATTGTCCGGAGCGGAGGAATGAATGGCTGGAGCATTGTCAGCCAACCAGGTGAGTTCCGGGCTTACCCGGACCAGAACCCGCTCTTTATCGGCATTCTTCAAGCGTACCTTGATCGTCATGGCCATCCCTTCCGGGTCCTTGAAACTTTTCGCATTACTCGCCGTATCCACAATAAAAGTCGTCTCATGATTTAAATCGGCCGTCCCGGTCATATCATAAAGATCAATCAGCTGCCCGGCCGCATCCAAAGCGTCCTTGAGCACCGGCAGGTCTTCTTTCGTAATCGTCCCAACACTCAAATGATTATTTTCCGGAGGCAGGCCGGCTCTGTAGCCCAAAACATCCGCTTTCTGATATTCCGACACGATCGCCTCCCAGTCGATCCCATCCTGGTGCTCTTCATTCAGTTGAATCCGCGACATCTGCAGCCGCCATACGATCTCAGGGGCCTTGGTCAGCGTTTGAAAAAACGCCTCAATTTTCGTAAAGTTCGCCGCCAAGTCCTTCACGGTCAGTTCCCGGGTTTCCTCATTCACCGCCAGCGCCCCGACCCCTTCGGTTAACACGGCCGAGAGTTTCTCCGCCGAGGCCTTCAAATCGGCTTTCCCCACAAAAAACGTTTTCGTCACCAAAGGAGGCATATCCCAAGATTTCAGCATATCGATCATCTGGCCCAGGGGCTCCTGCCGGTCCAGGACAACCACTTGCTGATTCTTTTCATCCATGAACAGATGGCCTTTCAGGCTTTCCAGTTGTTCCAAATTTTCTTTGATATCTTTGACCGTCCGATAACGCAATTTCATGACAGCCACCTCTGTTTCCGGCGCGAAAGGCTGGCCATACTTGCTTTCATACTCCCCGGAGGGCAAGACGCGAACATCCCGGCCTTCGAACACAAACGCACCGTCACTTAATTTCGCAAGCAAAAATAAAAGCTGCTCAAACGGGATGTTCCGCAGACACAATGTAACCGTCCCCTCCAAGGCGTCCGCGCCCTCAATCCGCACGCCGCTCCGCTCGGAAACAATGCGCATGGCCTCCTGAATAGAACTTTGCTCAAAATTCACTTCCGGGATTATCTGCGAGGCAGGGCGTTCGGCCCGGGGAGCGGCAGAAGAGGCCTCCCCTTCCGCCACTTTCTCTGGAATTATAATTTCCATCACAAACGTTTCCTGCGTGGACCCTGACAATAAGCCCGGATATTCTTCTTTAAGGGCTGCCTCCCCTCCCGGCAACACCCCCGTGAAATCCTCTTTTAAAGGCGCGTCCGGCGGCGCATCCCGCCCCGTCTCCTCCGTCTCCTCCGGGAAAAAATCCGCAGGCAGGGCAGGCTCTTCCGCCCGAATTCCAACGGCACATAGGCACACCATAAGACCCGTCATTAAAAATTTTTTCAGCATATCAATCCTTTTCTTTCAACCCTGACTTGAATTTATCCAATTGTTGTTGAGAATACGCGTTGGAAGAATCTTCCCTCACCAGCGTCTCGGCAATAGCCACCGCTTCTTCAATCCTTCCTAACCTGTACAAGACCTCTGCTTTGGTGTCCCAAAAGGCATAATTGTCCGGATCCAGAGCCAACGCGCGCTCCGCCAACTCCAGGGCCCGGTCCAATTGAATATTTTGTTCGGCATAAATCCACGCCAAATCGTTGTAGGGCCCCGCCAATCCCGGAGCTTGATCCATGCTCTTCTTAAGCAACGTTTCTTTTTCCTGAAACGTCAGGCTCGGAAACCTCGACTGAAATTCATAATAGCTCGGATAACTGGTCATAAAAACCAGAACGGAAAGGACCGTCATCGCCCCGTTATAAACGTAATGCATAACGACCCCCGGGATCGATGACCGCGTCCACATCCGTTGTAACGTTAACAGCATTCCCAGGAGGGCCACCATCGTGATCGCAACCCAATCGCCCCAGTACTGCTCAACATGAAGAAGGCCGAAAAAAAACGCGACCAGGATAACCGCCGTTTTCTTCCCTCTTATCTTCTCGATAAAATAATAAAAATACCCCCGGAAAAGAATTTCCTCAAAAAAAGGCGCCATAAAGACAGCGACCATCAATAAAGAGACAAAGACCCAGGGTGAGGTCGTCGATTCCACCATCCGGGACAAGGGGGTTGCCGGCTGCGTTTCTCGGCAATAAATCAACAGGCTGGAAACCACCGCCATCCCCATGCCGGAAAGAACCGGAATGCCGATCATCCGCCACAGAGAAAGGCCCCGGCGCTTCAGTCCAAGGACATCGCGGAAAGAAATATCTTTGTATTTCTTGATATTTCTCCGAATAAACCACAAAAGAAAGAGCGGCGACAGCCCGGAAATGATAACAACCTCCCCAAGCTCGGATTGAATCTGGGGATAAAAACTCCCCACAAAGTCCAACCCTAACGTCAAGCAGGACATGACCACAAACAAAAGCAGGACCATGTTAAAAGCGTCCAGCGTCAGGGCAAGACGAAGACCCAAGACCTGCGGATCCCGGCGGGCCGGGCTTAATCTTCTGGAAAACCCGTAACGCTTAAACAAATAAACCGGAAGGATAAAAAAGAACCCGTAAAGGGGGAAATCTTCCCATCGTTGAGATGACAGGAATAATGACAAGACCAGGATTCCGTAAACCGCAACCGTTCCGGGGGCCGCCCGAACGCAAGACTGATAAAGCGCCAGGTCTTGTTTCTTGATAAAAACGGCATCAAAAAAAATAAACGCCAGCACAAAAACAAAAAGCCAAAAAGACATTTCCCGGTTCCTTCATCTCATCTTCTGATTTTTCAAGCCTGCACAGGCACGGCGGGCAAACAGCCTCCTCAAGGGGCAGAGAAAATGAGCGAGGAGGGGAGATCGGGATTCAAGTTTTCCGGCCGCAGGTCCACCGTGGTCCGCAGACGGCCATCCGGCTCGTAATACTTCGTCACCCCTGACTTTTTTGTCCACACGCTATATAGACGTCCGCTCTCATAATAATGGGCAATACGCAACAGCTGCCCCCCCCGGTAAACCCAGTCCTCCCTCACCCGGCCGTTACGATAATAAGCTTTTTTACGAACAATCAACTCATCTTTGAATTTCAAATAAAGCTTGAGATTCCCGTTATCATAATACTCTTTTTTTACGTAATCGCCCCGGGATTCCCCCGCCCAACCCCATAGAGGGGCCCATAGAATACTGATAATAATTAAGATAGTATTTATTTTTTTATACATCTTATAAAGTTCCTTTCTTTTTATATTATAAGGGATAAAAATTTTTTCGCAATTAAGTTTATTCTCCCCGCTTTTCCTGTTTCAGGGAGCTTCCCTTTCCCTGATTCAAAGAGCATTACAACCTCTGCGCCATTTCCGGACACAAGGCGATCACCGCCGCCCGAAGGGCATGAACTTTCTGCCGGAGAACCGTGTCTTTCTCCAGCCAGCGGTGTACAACGCGCCTCTGGCTGTCTATCATCAGCGCCGCGAATAATTCCGCCCTGTCTTCCGCCGGGCTCTCCATGGCGTAATACGTCACAAACCCCGGAACCGGGGGAGCAAAATAATTCACCGGATTCGCGCCCGGCTGCAAATTTTTCTGTGTTTGATAAGAAAAGCCCGGCCTGTTTATGTTTTCCCAATCACGAAACCGCCAGGCCAGCCCGTTTTGACTTTCCAACATATGATAAAGCTCATGATGGACATTCAGCCTTTGCTTAATACCATGGCCCCGGTTTCTCAAAAAATCGATCACAATGATACGCGTATTACGCTGATAAAGCCCTTCCAAGGGCCGGGAATCATAAAACTGCCTTTTCACCAGGGCAATCCCGTCTAATCCGGTTTTCTGATAAAAACATTCCGGGTATTTCCGCAGTTCCTCGCGCAACATCATAAGATAGTTTGCCAAAATTTTGTAATCTTGCGGACGGGGAACGGAAAATATTATGGCGGGATTCATCCCTTCCGGCAATTGGCGGTAAATGATCTTAACGCCAAACTCCTCTTCAATCCGGCGGACCAGGTGTTCAACAGAAGGAGTTTCCTCCGCCGCTGGGAGGGCCGGCGGCCCAGGCCAGTAGAAAATGCAACTCAAGACCATAATCCAAACGAGGCGCTTCATTTCGGCTCTTTTAACAGCAGTTCGCGATAGAGCTGAGGGCGTTTTAACCGGTACATCAGATATGCGAACACAGTAACCGGGACAATAGAAATCAGCCCCCACTCCAGAATAGAAAAGAAAGCATAAACCAATAATCCGGTTATCATAAACAAGGACAGCCGGTACGCCCAGACCCGTTTCCATTTCAGATACACGGAACACACGACAAGGGCAAAAGAAATAAATGAAATAAGAAAAACCGTATAATTATCCGGCTGGACAAGGACAATGTTGTAACCCGGTTTGGTATTCAGATACTGCAAGACCGGAATGGAGAAAAAAAAGATCGACAGAATCACGTAATATCCCAGCAGGCCGACGATCTGAATTTCTTTGGCGATCAATTTAAGCTCACTGTGTCCTTTCCCCCGTAATTGATCCCGCCTTTTCATCACCAGATGAAAGACCAGGAAAAACGGCACGATATTGATCAAAACCATCCGGCCCAGCAATTGCAGATAAACCCAATCCATAGTCACCGCCTTGTAATCCACTCCCCTAAAATATTTTCTTTCCCCCTTTTTGACCAGGGCAAGGAACAAAGCCGGAGGGAAAACACAGGGTGCTTTCCGCCCGCCTCTCTCATGCCCCGGGCAAAAGAAAAAGCCTTTTAACGCGGGAACCTATATCCGATGGCGCCACCGGCTTCGCAATGAACTCCACCAAATGAAACGCCGCAAATGTCTCCTTTTGAAGAGGCCGGTCCGACAAGAAAAAAACCGGGATTTTTCTGCCGATCGGGCTCCGGCGCAGCGCCTCAAGAAAACTCAGCCCTTCCGACGACAAAGCCGGGCCGTCTATAAAAATCAGGCTGGGAACAAGTTTCCGGACCAACCCCAGCCCTTCTTCCTCATCCTCGGTTATAAAAGGACGAAACCCCAGGTATTTCAGTTCTGCGCATAACCGCTCCCCCCAGTCATCCCGGCGCAACAGGCACAGCACCGTTCGCGCCAGCCTCTTTTTCATCCGGCGCTCCATGTCCTCCACCAGGTCAGCCGCCGTGGGCCGGTCCACGCCCAACTCCAGGAGTTTATCGATGATATCCGCTTTATACAGGCCGGCGAGAACCTGCCGGGCGACAAAATCATAAAGGCGCCGGAGGTCCCGTTCTTTTTCCAGGCGTTCCTTATCGTTCATCCCCGTCCTTTTTGTCCGGACCTTGTCCGGCCTCCGACAAAATAATATCCGCCAATTGTTGGGCGATCAGCCGATTCCCTTTCGGCGTGCAATGCCCGAAATTTCCGGCAAAAGAATCCGAGAAATACTCATTATAATCCCCGGCACGCAAAGCCTCCACAAAACCTTTTTTGTTCTCCACAAAAAGGATATCCGTCTGCCCCGAAAAAATATCTTTCAAAGGCCCGATATTCCGAAGAGGGTACTGCATGCAAATCAACCGGGTGCCGCGGTTTAATATCAAAGACGCGATCTTCCGGTAATTATCAACAGTTTCGGGTAAATATTTTTCCTGCTTTTCCCGGACCGTGTTGCCCTGTTGAAATATCATGCGCGCCTTTTCCTCTTCCCCCATCAGGGTATAAAGCTGCGCCAGGAGTTCATAAAAGAAAAAATCCTCCGGATATTCTTTGATGGTCTCCTTCAGCACGATTTCCGCTTCTGGATAAAACCCGTGTTCCATCAGCCACTGCCCGATGATGCCATCGAGCTTAAAAAAACTGGAATTTTTTAAAAATACTTTCCAGTAAAGGGTCTTGGCCACATCACTGCGTCCGAACGCTTCATAGCATTTCGCCAGTTCCATCATCGCCAGCACGGGATCCGTTCTGAGCAGCACGGCCCGGTGCAGCAAGGGAAGGGCTGTCCCGCACCGATCCTGTTCGGAATAACAACGGGCCAGTTCCACCAACGCCCAGTAATTATCGTGATTCAGCTGAACCGCCGCTTGAAGCTGTTCCTCGGCGTCCATGTAATTCTGACGCATGCGATGGTACCACCCCAGATACACGCGCAAATAACTTTCATTCCTCTTCAACCGGATTATCCGCCCTAAAATTTCAAAACGCTCTTCCGGCGAGGAGACGCGCGGCAGCTGCGCTACGGCAGCAGCTCTCCAGGCCTTGATTTTCCGGATACGCTCCCGCACGAGTTCCGAGGTGCGGACATCCGTGACAGGGTTCTCCTCCCCGGCCTCTTTCTCCCCTCCTTCGGGAAGCTGAAACACAGGATCTCCCCCGCGCCATTCCCGAAGCTTGGCGCTTACGTGAAGCCTGATGTAATGCCCCAGTTTATAAAGGCGCCAGCGCTTTAAAACCGCCCCTATCCCTGTTTCCTCTTTTTTTTCTTTCAACGTCACGGAGTCGTTAATCCCTATCATGGCGATAACGGCCTGGGGACGGTACGTCTCAAGATATCCCGGCAGCTGCCGCAGGATATCAGCGGATGTTTTGGAAACCAGCCCTTTATTGATAATCTGAAAAGATAAGTCCGGACGCCTTTGCTTCAAAATCTGCCCGAGCTGCGACGGATAGGAATTCTCTCCGCCCAAGGCGGTTGTCGACTCCCCGATGCAGAGAATCCGGTATTCCTTGCCTTGAAACGTGACCCGGTTCGAAGCCTCTTGTAAAAAGGAAAAGACAAGCCCCCCGCCCCGCAAGACCCCTTCCACGAGAAGCAGCGACAAAACAACGCCGCCGGCTATCAGCCCTATTTTCTGATAAAACGGCGTGGCCTGTCTTTCAGGAACATGATTCCTCTTCCCCATGACAAATTCCTATCCCATCCGCCATTGCCGGATTTGCCGTTCTTCCAGCCGGACGGGCATCACGGAAGACCAATCGGCCGGACGGTCCAGGCGGGCATAATCAACCGGTTGCAAAGCGGCCTCTTTATATTTGGAGTAATACTGGACAAGCCCCGCCGCCAAAGAAAGGATATCCGGAGACGGGGACACCCCTTTCAAAATAAGAAGAGGCCCCGGCCTGTCCTCGGATAATGTCATCATCAGATCATCGGGATGCGCTGATTTCATAAGCTGGTCATTCTCATGTTCATCCCGGCCCAAAACCGCCACAAAATCCGGAGACACACGGAAATACCTCCCCCATCTTAAAATGGCGGTTTCCCGGTAATCCCTAAAACCAAACTGCAAAAAATCCTTCATCTTACGGCCGAAAGGAACTTCCGTCAGCAGGCACCCGCCGCCCGGAGGGGAAAAAGCGGTTATCCCCCATTGTTTGGCCAAAAAAAACTGCTCCCTCCGGCCCCGCCCGGAAAGGCCCAAAAGCCGGCTACGGTCAATGCGCCCTTCCTCTTCCGGTATCGTGGGCGCTAATAACCGGGCCGACAGCGGCCTTAACAACCGGCCCTCAAGGCCAGCGGCTTTTTCCAGGACCCGCAGACACTCCCGTCTCTGCGACATGGCTCGCTGCCCCACGACCTCGCCGGTGAAAAGGAGTTCGGCCCCGGTATCCCGCATATATTGAGCCGCCTTTTTCATCATAAATAAATGACAGTCCATGCAGGGGTTAAACGCCACCCCGTATCCGTAACAGGGGGCTTTTAACATCTCAATATAATCGGCCTCCAGGGCGAAAACTTCTAAAGGAATCCCCAACTGCCGGGCTAAAGCCGAGACCTGGAGGGGCTCCCGATCATCCCACGGCAGAACAAACGTCACGCCAATGACATCAACCCCAAGATCCGTCATGATTTTAACCGCCAGCGCGCTGTCCAACCCGCCGGACATCAGTCCGACCGCTTTGACACCCCCTGGCCGCGGCTGACCAGGACACACGTCTTTGCCCACCCCTCTTCTCCTCTCCGCATGGCACCACGGCGAGTCAACACCGTTGTCCCGCGGCCTGATTCCGAAACGCCTCCGGTTTTCATGCGGTATTAAAAAAATTCCAGATTATGCTCACAGATTTCCAAAGGATGATAACTGTCCATCAGGTTCAGGATCGCCTGCAGTGTGCTTTCAATATGCGCCCGTTCGTTTCCGATCATGACAAAACCGATCTGCGCCACCTGCCATTTATCCTGTCCGGCCAGTTCGGCGACCGAAACATTGAATGAAGACCGCACCCGGTCTTTCAGCCGCCGTAAAACCGCTCTTTTATCTTTTAAAGACCGGGCCTCCCCGATAAAAACACGAACTGACAACAATCCGATATGCCCTGCCCCTTCTTCCATCCGGACTCCATTCATTCCCGGGGACACCCGGAGGCCGGATACAACAGCCGCCCGGGCTGTCTCATAAAAAAGATCCTTTTATTATACTCTGACAATTCTTTTTATCAACAAACCCGGATTGTGACCGGCTCCGCGCAAAAGATCAGCCTACCCGGATCAATTTTGCCATAAAAAACCCTTCCATTTTTGACGTTGGGAGGACCCGGCAGCAACGCGCAACACGGGGGTCAAATTCCCGGCCCTCCCAACGCGTCAAGGCCGGGGTCGTCTCAAGGCCCGGGAAATCCAAGGGAACGATATCCCACGTTCCCTTGTCCTTCCGCAACAGCCAGTCCACAACCCCCTCATTTTCTTCCGGGGCAAACGTACAGGTCGCATAAACTAATACTCCGCCGGGATTCAGAAGGCGGCTGGCCGACAACACAATCCCCCGCTGCTTTCGGACCATCTCTTTTATCTTACGCAAACTCCAGTACTCATAGGTTTTTGGCTCCGCAGATTTAAAACGGGTCTCACAACTGCACGGGACATCCACCAGGATCTTATCAAAAAGGGCATCCTGGCTCCGGAAACGCCTCGCATCCATACAACAATAAGTAATGTTACCGGCCCCCAGCCCGGCGGCCACCGCTTTTAATTTATAAAACCGAGACCGCACCGCTTCCACGGCGACAAGAGTGCCGCGGCCTTCCAGCAAAGCCGCGATTTGAGTTGTCTTGCTCCCCGGAGCCGCGCACATATCCAAAACCCGCTCCCCCGGCCGGGGATCCAGGGCAAGAACCGGAAGCATGCTGGCCAGACTTTGCCGGTACAGCCAGCCTTGGTCAAAATAACCCGACGCCGTTATAAGACCCCTGGAATCCGGATCAACAATCAACGCTAACGGCCACCAGGGAATTTCCTGAAAACAGACCTCGAGCCCCCTCAAGGCAGCCAAACACGCCTCCCGGTCTATTTTTAATGTGTTGACACGCACGCTTAAAACCGGCGATGCAGAAAAAGACGATAACACGGCCTCCTGTTCCCGCGGGGGCAGAATCAAGCGGAGCCGCTCCAAAAACAATGACGGGAAAGCCTTATTCATAGGGGAACACACATCCTTTCAATGAGCATTGAGTTTACACGACCCCTTGGGAGCGTAAACTAAAAATGCGAATTGATCCTGAGTGCGAGAGAGCCCAAGCGAACACGTCGCAGGATATTGGTTTAATACCCGCAGTTGGATGCGGGTCATGGAATCCAGAGCTTACTTAAGGGGTTTATCCCTTTTATTTTTTCAGAAAACGCGCGAACTCTTAAAAGTATCTATCCCGGGAAAACAGCGCGCCGAAAAGAGCCCGTATTTAAACCAAAAACTCCTTTACATCCAGGCCAAAAAAGTGCTAAAAGATAACATAATCACAATACAAATTCAATGCCCTGCTCCTATCCCCTCAGGCACCGGCTGGGACAAAACGTATCGCGTCTATTATGGAACATTTTAAATTTCATGCAAAAAAAAATTCCGGAGAATATGAAGACGGCGAAATTGAAGCCGTGGACAAAAATAAGGCCTTGGATCAGTTGGAGTCCCAAGGGCTGGTCGTCATCTCCCTGACAAAAGCTCATGCATCCCCGTCTTCAGGGCAACAGCAGCCGGCCAGCGCCGGACAGACCCCGTCCTCCGGGCGGCAAGGACCTTTTCCGGCCCGGGTTGTGATGCATTGGACGATCGTCGGACTCTTCGTCCTTTCTGTTTCTTTTTTTGTGTGGGTCAAAACCTTCTCCGCCGGCCCGGCGAAACGCATGCCGTATAAAATTCTTAACGTAAAATCCATTGAACCCAAAAATTTCAAGCGCAAAGACATTATCCTTCAGGTCCCGTCGGGCTCTACCAGCAAAATCATCAAAACGGCCGCCCAACAGGCCTATGACGAACAAAAAGCCGCCAACCCTTTTTTGGAAGAAGCCCGCTTCTTCTTTTATTCCGAAAAACAGGACCCGGATGTCCACAACCCGATCGCGACCTTGCGCTGGAACTGGGAGAAATATGGAAAATGGGAATACAACTTCACGTTAGACAATGAAAAAGACACCGGAACGACCATCATCCCGGAGCGCCTCCAATATAAAAGAGATAAATTCGTGTCCTACAAATTCACGGTTTCCTCAAACATCTCTATCAAAGCCGTGCAGTCATTGGCGGAAAAACAACTCGTAAAACTGACGTCCGAGTGGAAAGATAAAGCCCCCGTTATCATCGCCGACGTCTATTATGAAGGATATTCAAGGCCTCTGATGCATTGCGAACAACAGTCCCATCTTTCCTCAAAAGCGGACTGCCAATTTAACGCCAAATAAATTCACAAAAAACCAGAAGCGACCCCTCAGACACCGTTGCTTTGCGCCGGACGTATCATGGGCCGCCTGTATCCCCCAAAAAACAAACCTCGAAAGTCACAAGGACTTGGATTGCAGCGCCTTCTTATAAGTGCGGTTTATCGCCTTAACCATACGGTCATACGCCTGCTGGGGAGTTTTCCCCTCTGTCAAATGATCATCACACAGCGCAGCATAGCCGGCTCGGTTGCGGATATTAAAAATTTTCACAGACTTTTTCCCGATCTTCATGGAGCCCCTCCCGGGTGTGATCCCTGTTAATAATTCGCTTCGCGGAACGATCTGACTCCTTAACATACCTGCGAACATCCCCGCGGTTTTCTGCGAAGGCGGAGAAAAAGTCCTTTCTGTTCAGGACTTGACCACCGCAAAAGTGCAAGGCCGGCGGGCCGCTTGCGGCAGGGAATCCGGGGAAACGAAGTCAGTTTTTTAAAACTTTTTTTATCGCCTCCAGGATATAAACCAAATCCGAGGTCTTAACGATAAAATCATCGGCTCCGGACCGGCGGGCCCTCGCCACATCAATGGCCTCGACTTTATTAGTAAACATAATGATTTTGGCCCGCTGCGAGCTCTCCTCTTTCATCTGTTTACATAAATCAAATCCATTGCCATCCGGGAGCATGATATCCAGCATCACCAGATCCGGGGCCGTTTCCCGGAACCGGTCCAAAGCTTCCCGGCAGTTTTCCGCCAAAACGACATCATATCCCGTTGATGTTAACCGCAAATCCATGACCGAGAGCATGTCTTCTTCGTCTTCGACAACTAAAATTTTCTTAGACACGGCCATCTCCTTCCTTCAATAA
>ENA-UPTA01005408-UPTA01005408.1-activated-sludge-metagenome-genome-assembly--contig:-NODE-5408-length-11693-cov-4.287163_pt1 | contig 11693 bp, 8 predicted proteins | sample MGYA00238184_ERZ773361 | MGnify/ENA primary metagenome ERZ773361 (study PRJEB29100, sample SAMN05720205) | activated sludge metagenome | isolation source: anaerobic digester from wastewater...
AGATAACCAAATCTGTCAACGGGGATCTGAATAGTGTCCCCCCTCACGTCCGGTGCGAATAATCCGAGTTGATCCGCACATACTCGTGGGAGAGATCGGATGTGAGATACTCGGCCTCACCGTATCCCCGGTTCAGATTGAGGACAATCCGGATCTCTTTTTGGGCGAAGATCTCGGCTACCTCTTGCTCGTCGTACTCGGTGCGCATTCCGCCGGAGAAGACTTTTACCGAGCCGATCCAGAGATCCAACTTGGTGAGATCGAACGGTACGCCACTATAGCCCGCCGCATTGACTATCCTCCCCCAGTTCGGATCGCCTCCGAAAATTGCCGTCTTGACCAGCATACTGGTTGCGACGCTCTCGGCGATCTGCTTCGCCTGGACATCATCCCGCGCACCCCTGCAGATGATCTCCGCTACCTTGGTGGTCCCTTCGCCATCGCAAACCAGCTGGCGGGACAGATCCTTGCAGAGTGCTGTCAGTCCGTCCTCGAAAGCCCGACCCAGTTCCGACCTGGGTTCGATTTCCTCGCCGACTGTAAGACCGTTCGCCAGAAGGACCACCATATCGCAGCAGGAGGTATCCCGATCAATGGTGATCCGATTGAACGTTTTCCCCGCAACCCTGCTCAACATGCGCCCCAGGTTCTCCGGTGAGAGCCGGACATCCGTTGTGAGAAACGCCAGCATGGTGGCCATATTGGGGTGAATCATCCCGGAGCCTTTTGCGACGCCGCCGAGTGTGAAACTCCGCCCGGCAACCGTGACCCGGTAAGAAGCGATTTTCGGAACGGTGTCGGTGGTCATAATCGCCTGTGCGAGGAGCGAGCCACCTTCTGGACTCAGTTTCGGGACAGCCAATTCCATTCCCTCGCGTATCTTCGGCAAAGGCAGGAATTCCCCGATCAGGCCGGTGGAGGCGACCACGACATCCTGGGCGGGTATGCCCAGCAGACGGCCCACCGTCCGCGCCATCTCCCGCGCGTCCAGAATGCCACGCTCGCCGGTACAGGCGTTGGCATTGCCGCTGTTCGCCACAACCGCCTGCGCATGGCCGTCGCTCAGGTTCATCATGGTTACGATCAACGACTCGCCCTTCAGCTGGTTGGTTGTATAGACCGCGCCTGCCGCGCAACGTACCTGCGAATACAGGAGTCCCAGATCCGGATTCCCGGATTTCTTGATTCCCGCCGATACCCCGGTGGCGGTGAATCCCATCGGCGCGGTCACGCCGCCTTCACACGTTTTGATGGTTATGGAGTTCATGGTTGTTGTACCTGATATGTAAATCTCCTTTGTAAACAGGGCACGGAGGCCTGCCCCCACCGGTTATCATGGCGCATCGGGGACATTTTGGAAAGAAAACACCCTGGACGAGAGACCGTTCCGGGCTGAGAATGCCTTATTATCCTGGAATTCATAAGGATCATTCCATGAGAATCGCCTTCTACAACCTTCGCGCCTATCCGCTTTTCGATCCCGAAGATTCCTCGGTATTCGGGGGAGCGGAGGTGCAGTTGTTTCATTTATCCACAGGTCTGGCCGCGGCAGGGCACGAGGTTCGCTTTCTGACTCGCGGCCCGGGACCGTTTGCGGAAAGAGAGATCCGTGGAGTACACGTGCTGAAACTCGCTCCCGGTTCCAAGATGCGCACGTTGTGGGATACAGGCAGATTTCTCCTTGCCTGCCGGGCGGACATTTATGTGCAGCGCTGTGCCGGATGGGAGACCGCGCTAATGGCTGTCTTGGCGAAGGCGGCTCGCGGTCGATTCTGTTTCATGACGGCCAGCCTGTTGGATTGTCGGGACCAGCTGGCTCAGGAAGGGCATTCATGGATGTACCGCGCCTATCGTCGGGGAGTGCGCCACGCGGATTGCGTGATCTGCCAGAATGAAGAACAGCAACGTCTCCTGCTGGAGAACTTCGGGATTGGCTCCCATGTGCTCCGGTCGGCCTGCGCGCCGGTGGACGATTCTGTTGAAGAATCTCTCCCAAGGGAACCGGGACGGATTCTCTGGGTGGGGCGGTGCGATCCGTATAAGGATCCCATTTCATATATCCATCTTGCTCGAGCCTTGCCGGAGATTTCGTTCCGAATGGTCATGCCTCCCGGAGATCGCCCCGAATACAACCGCCAGATCGAGGAAGAGCTGCGAAATGTCTCCAATCTGGATATTTCCCAGGGATCTCCTTTCCACAAAATGGAGGCGGAATATCGCCAGGCCGCGATTCTGGTAAACACGTCGATCCTGGAGGGTTTCCCGAATACGTTCCTGGAAGCGATGCGTGCGGGAGTGCCGATTCTCTCTTACCGACTCGATCCGGGAGGATTTCTGGAGGTGCATCAAGCAGGAATCTGCGTGAAAGGCGATTTTCATAATTTGGTGGATCGCTGTCGGATGTGGCGAGAGGTTCCCGAAGCCACAATCGGGTATGGCGATGCGGGGAGGGAATATGTGAGACGGATGCATGATGCCCGGATTGTGGCAGCGGAGTTCGAGCGGATTCTAACGTCTCTTGGGCGGCGGTGACGGAGGTTCTGATTGGGCATCTTCATACAGGCTGAATTCCTGCATATTGGAGACATCTACCCATTGCCCCGATATCGCCCATGGAATCTCCAGATCGGAGAACAGAGTGTGTTCACGAATCGCTCTGCGGATGACCTCGCGAATCCCGATCAATTCGGCGGTGCGGGACCGATTCTCGTGTACCCGACGGATGTACCGTTCGGAGATTTCTCTTGGCAGTCCCGACGAGAGGAATGCGCCATTCCCCGTTTGAACGAATGAACGACACAACTCCGGCGGGCAATCGACCGGTGTTCCGCTCCTGAGAGCCTCAATGAATGAGCCGAATGCCAGCAGGTGAACCCGGTCATCCGGAACGGGAAATGACTCGGTTTTCTCTTCCCCGTTTTCTATAAACGAAACCGTGGTTCCGCCTGTCCATCGGATGGTTCCCTTTTCCAATTCTACAATGATTTCCGGGGTCAGCTGTTTCCCGGCGCACAAGGTGGCATAAAAGAACAACCGCCCACCGGTATCCAGCTCCGCCTCCACACAGGAGGTATCCTCGGATTGGATGCGGTGGATGTGATAAAGCTCCGCCCGGATATTGACCGGATGGGCCGTCTTGTTGAGCTCGGTTCCCGCGAAATACAAGGCCAGATGAAGGACATGCGACAACGGATTAAATAGCGTTCCATCTAGCACATACGCCCCGTTTTCCATCAGCATGCCTGCCCACGAGGTTCGATCATAGTAACTTTCGAGACGTTTCCAGATGCCGGTCGCGATGACTTCTTTCACGGCTCCATACCGGCCGTCGACGATCCGCTCTTTGATGGCTTTCACACTGGGCATAGAAAGGAATTGAAATCCTATCGCTGCCGGGATTCCGGCCTTTTGAACAGCCTCGATCACCCGGTCCATGTCCTGAATGGTTACCGCCGGTGGTTTTTCCATGTAGAACGGCATTCTCCGTTCCGCGAGATCGAGTTCCATGGAAGCGTGAATTGGAATGGGGGTTGCGCACGTGACCGCGTCCACGAGGCCGGATTCCAGGAGTTCCCCCGAAGATTCAAAAATTCGTGCACCAAGAGTTTTCAGGTGTTCGACGGTCTTTCGAAACTGGGGAAAAACCGGGTCGGCAGCGGCTGTTAAGCGGAGTTCTCCGCGTTCATGGAGCAATCCCAGATGCTCCACATGAGAACCGCCGAATCCGCCGATCCCGATCACACCGATTCTTGGAGTCTTCATTATTTCTTCCACCATTCGGTTTCTCGGACGGATTCCCTATTGGGACGTCGCTAAGCCAAGTGTAGCAGGTTTCGGCTCTTATGTGTATCTCAGAGGAGATATTCCCTGACAGTCTCCGATCCGGTCCTTTTTCCTCCATGGAGTGAAGTGGACGGCGAGACCGACACAGGCTACATTTGCATCATGGAAATCCATCCGGGAGAAAGCTTATGAACGCCCACGAACTGCTCAAGCGAATGAAAGAGAAGACCGCATCCGATCTATATCTGAAAGTCGGACTGCCGCCTTCGTTTCGCATCCATGGCGAAGTCATTCGCGACGATACTTCTCCTCTGTCGGCGGAGAATATCAAGTCAATCGTCGATTCTCTTCTGAATGACTACCAGAAACGGCTGTTCAGCGAAAGGCCGGATCTGGATTTTGCCTATTCCCTTGGGGGCGGATTGCGGTATCGAATCAATCTGTTTCGTCAACAGGGCCAGATCGGCCTGGTAGCCCGCCTGATCGAGGACCAGGATCTGACCTTTGACGGGCTGGACCTGCCGAGCGTGACCCGGGAATTCGCGGAACTGCGACGCGGGCTTGTTCTGCTGACTGGGGCGACCGGAAGCGGGAAATCCACCACACTCGCGGCCATGATCAACCACATCAACAAGCATTTCTGCCGCCACATCATGACCATCGAGGATCCCATCGAATTTCTCCACGTGGATAAGAAGTCGGTGGTCAACCAGCGGGAAGTCGGATTCGATACGGCGTCCTTCGGGGATGCGCTGCGGCATGTTGTGCGTCAGAGTCCCGATGTGATTTTGATCGGCGAGATGCGCGACAACGATACCATGATGACCGCCATTTCCGCCGCCGAAACAGGCCACCTGGTGCTTTCGACATTGCACACAAGCGATGTTTCACACACCATGGATCGTATCATCAACTATTTCCCGGACCACCTGAAACAGCAGGTTCGGCAGGAACTGGCTCTTTCCCTGGAAGGGATTGTCTGTATGCGTCTGTTGCGGCGACGGGATCGAGAAGGACGGGTTCCGATCACCGAGATTCTGCGTACCACGCCCAGCACCCGGAAGGCCATTCTCGAAGGGGAACTCTGGAGGCTGAAAGAGTTCATGCAGAAAGGGGCCGAGGCCGGGATGCACACGTTTAACCAGGATCTCTTGCGTCTTTTTCGAGAGGGGATCATTGACTATGATGAGGCGCTTGCCGCCGCCACCAACCCGGACGAGTTCAAGTTGAATGCACAAGGCATGTTCACCGGAACAGACTCCATTGGAATTTTCCAGAGTACGTGAGAATCGCCCAACAAGGAGACCGCCGTGAAATCTCACACGGAGTATATGACATTCAATACCCCCAAACGCCGCGAATACATCAATATCACGTCCCGGGTCGAGGAGGCGGTATCCAACAGCGAGATTCAAGAGGGCATGGTGCTGGTTTCTGCCATGCACATCACCGCCGGAGTGTACGTGAATGATGCGGAGTCGGGCCTGATCCAGGACATTGATGAGTGGTTAGATCGGCTTGCACCCCAGGGACCGGATTACCGGCATCATCGCACGGGCGAGGTCAATGGCGATGCACATTTGAAAAATCTCCTGATCGGTCATGAAGTGATTCTTCCGATCACAAACGGCCGATTGGATTTAGGTCCCTGGCAGCAGGTGTATTACGCGGAATTCGACGGCCGCCGCCCGAAGAGGTTGATTATCAAGGTGATGGGGGAATGAGGAGTACCCCACCGGCAAGATGCCGGTGTCACCCTTGCAGACCCTCACTCCAAGCCTCCCGGAAGGAGAGGGAGAAGAGGAGATCCCCCAAAGGATGGGTGGCACAGGATTCCAGCCTGTGGACCTGACCACAGTACCATGAAATCCATTCTGTACAGCCCCGCTCGACTCACTTTCCTGGTCGCTTTCGCGGCCTACCTGGCTCTGCTGTGCCCGGATCTGGCCTGGGAGGATTCCGGGGAGTTCATTACCGCATCCCGGTGCCTGGGAGTGCCTCATACTCCCGGCTCGCCGGTCTATGTCATTCTTGGGAAGAGGTTGACCTGCCCGCCGTTCGGTTCTGTGGCATTCCGTGTGAACCTGCTCTCGGCGTTTTTCACTGCAACAGCCGCATCGCTGTTCTGTCTTTTTCTCTATCGACGCATTTCAGAGCGACAGGATGCCGGATGGATTGCGATGGGGCTGTCTCTATCGTGGGCGTTCTCCCCCTGGGTGATGCGTCATGCGCTGGCAGCGGAGGTGTACGGTCTGGCCTGGACCTGCTTGATGGGGATTTTTTTGCTGGAGGATGAGTATCAACGACGCAATCTACGTGGGCCTTGTTCGTTTTACGTGCTTCTGGGATTGCTGACAGGTATCGGTGTTTCGACCAGCGTTTTGTTGATTCCGCTTGCATTTCTGCTGTGTGTTCTGCCGTTTGTGGATCGGCGGGGAGCATGGATTTCCATCTCGCGTTTCGGTGTAGGATTCATCTTGGGAGTCCTTCCGCTGGCTTTGCCGTTGCTGCGTTCGGGGCAGCCACCGCCATTGTATCAAGCCGATGCGGAAACTCTGCCGGGCCTGATCCGCTTCCTGTTCGGTGGACAATTCGAAAACCAGGTCTGGGAAGGAGTTTCGGATTTCAATTGGACTGCTGTTTTCGGGGCCGTAGTGGGGGCATTGCTTCTTGTGCTGCTTGCTTTTCGTTCCGGTCAGTCTCGCCGGTTGTGGTGGATCGCCGCGCTTGGAGCGATCAATCTTACCTTCGTGTTCTTCCATCGTCACCCCGGACATTTCTTTGCCCCGTGCCTGGCCTGTGCGCTTGCGCTCGCAGCACACAATTGGCCGGGGAGAATGGGCCGGTGGCTGGTTCCGGCTTGTCTGGCGGCGGTTGTGTTCTGGTCCTGGTATTCGCCGGTGAGAACAGGTGAGATTCCATTACGGTGGGTTCAGCGATCCATCCGGGAGATTCCTTCCGGCTCGAGGGCGTATTTGGGTGAGATCAACGCCGTTTTTCCACATCTTTATTCAACCGTCATTCAACAAGAACCCACCGGTCTTCAGATCCATCCGGTATGGAACTCCACACGTGCGGAACAACTGCAGGATGTATTGAACGCGGAAGGTCCGGTGTATGTAGATACGGACCTTATGGATTACAGCACACGGACAAGACAAATCCCCGATCCGTTTTCCAATGCTGTGCCGCAGCCGATTCTGCTGAGAGTTTATCCGCCGGATTCTGCGAATTGGGATGGCTGGTGGAGAAGCGAGCGAGACTGGCTGCGCGAGAATCAGCCCCGCATGACCCGGCTGGATCGACAGATCCTGGGCAACCACTACTTCAACCTGGCTGTGTTTTGCCTGGAGCGTGGAATTGCGGTCGGAGAGGATCTGATAGGCCTGGCGAGGGGATTGAATCCGGACTTGCCCCGAGTACCGCCATTCGGGAATCCTGCCTGACGAGATTCCTCACATTCGTTCGGAGTGACAACTCTTCTGTCATTTCGACCAAAGGGAGAAATCTCATCGGCAAACAATCCCGTCGCACTGGTGCAGAATGAGAACAGGGCGAACTGATGCAGTTCCGTGACGCACAATCACCCGTCAGTTGATCGAGTCCTGCCAGTCGGCTGTCTTTCTTGGCGAGAAATAGCGGATATCGCCGTTGGAGGCAACTCCGTTACTTGGATTGTATGTGATCCAATCTACATCCCCGTCGATCCCCACGGAAAACAAATATACATACCAGCCGTGATAGGCCCAGTCTTTTCCGCCTGTGTTGTACCGTCCGCTGGGGTCTTCCTCGTTGTACCAATAGTTGTACAGCTCGCCCCGTGTCTTGATCAGTTCGGGATCTTTGCGATGACGGTCGAACGGCACGCTGGCCATATAAGAGACCGGTGTCGAAAGGATCTTGATGCTGTTCATGCCGTTGACATAGTCCGAGATAGGGTATCGGTTATTGTCCAGCTTATAGATGTTGAGCTGATCGTCCATGGTGCGCATGTCGCGGATGATGACAGTGAGTTGGGCCTTGTTGCGGGCCTGAAGGAAATTGGGCACCGCGATGGCCGCCAGAATTCCGATGATGGCGACGACAATCAGCAGCTCAATCAGTGTAAAACCAATGCGTTCTTTTCGATCCATGTTCATAAGGCAATTTCTCCGAAATGATTCTACATTCCTGTCCGTATTCATCAATCCAGGCCGCGTCGCAGGGTTTCGCCGCAATAAACAGTATGCTCCAGCCGGGTTTTCGATTCCCGGCTGGGGCATACCTGTGAAGGTGTCATTCGGGCCTGTACCGCGAACGCTCAATGATATCGCCACACTTCGCCGACTGAAGTGTTTTCCAGCGCTGGATTCACGACCCACGGTTCGCTGCCGTGAACTCCGTCATCGGCGTAAAACAACAGAAGAGTCCCACCGGTCATCAGGTAGGTTGGATCGGATGATCCCGCTCCCGGAAAGATGTCTTTCGCCAGGATCGTTCCTTCCGCTGTGCCATCGGATTTCCAGAGTTCCCGTCCGGAAACACCATCATCCGCAGCAAAAAAGACCAGTCCTTCCGATCCATAAGGCATCATTGCCTGTGGCAGAGACGAGCCGGTTCCGGGCACGATGTCTTTCACCAGGACCGTTCCCCCCACAGTCCCATCGCTTTTCCAGAGTTCCCGCCCCGACTCCGGGTGCACAGCGGAGAAATAGACCACTCCGTGCGTGGAGCACAGATATTGCGGGTCGGAAGAACCCGGGCCGGGCCAGATGTCCATGAGAACCTGCGTTCCCGCCTCCGTGCCATCGCTGCACCAGAGTTCCGTTCCCTGCTGACCATCATCCAGTGCAAAAAGGAGAATCCCGTTGACGAACGTGAGATTCGACGGTCCTACATCATTCACACCGGGGAGGAGATCTTTCACGAGATGCGTGCCGTCCGTGGTTCCATCGCTGAAATAGAGTTCACGGCCGATATCATCGGTGTGTGCCGTGAAGAATACCCGTGAATCCCCGGCGACGGTCAGGTCTTGCGGAAAGGAACCATAATCGTCATAGCCCGGATTGATATCTTTCACCATCACGGTTCCGTCCGGGGTTCCATCTGTTTTCCATAGTTCGTGGCCGTACCAGACCGGGATGTCATATTCCGGCAGATACTGTTGTACCCCACGTGCAGAGAAAAACATCACGTTCCCTGCAACGCAAAATTCGCGGGGATCTCCTCCATAAATGTCTCTGTCCGAAAATTTGTAGAAGGGAATGGTCCCCTCAACGGTTCCGTCGGTGACCCACAACTCCGAGTTGTCGTACCAGAAGGTAGCACTGTCATTCCCGTTGAAGAATACGCGGTTCTTGAATGCTGTCAGGTGAGCCGGTCCCGGGTCTTCCAATTGCGTGTTGAGATCTTTGAGCAGGAAGGTTCCCTCACCAGTCCCATCGCTTCTCCACAGGGCGACATCGTGAACGCCGTCATCTGCCGAAAGAATGAGAATCCCCTGGGCACTGGCCATCTCCCGCACTTCACGAAATGCCAGGCCTGGGATATCCGAATCGACGAGTACCGTCGCGTCTGTGTCTTGTCCTTTGCCGGTCCCTCCTTTCTGAGATCCGGCAGGCTTGGGGAGCGGTTGAGTTCCTTCGGGTGTTCCATCCGTTTGCATTTCCGCAAGCCACTTCTTGCCCTCCTCAGTCTTGATGAATTCCGCAGCCTTCGCGAGGAATACGACCAGACCTTCCAAAGGATTCTCTTCCGGGCCAGAAATTGGATCGATGTACTCCATGACTTTTCTGCGCTGCCTGTCTTCTTCCCACATCCTTTGGATGTCTATGGTTCCCGATAGTATGGAGTCGCTTTTCGGCTTTGAGAGGTCGCTGACCATCTGGGTGGTTTGTTCAGTATAAGGAGGTCGGCTGCGCCAGAGTTCCTGTCCGTGTGTGGAATCGTCAGCCATAAACAAGAGATCATCGAGATGCTTCGTCAGGAGCGAGGGCGGATCGATACTCTCCGAGTATCCGCCCGTGCTGAAATTCCGCACCAGGGTTGTTCCCGCTTCGGTTCCATCGGTTTTCCAGAGCGCCATGTCATCGGTGTAGAAGATCGTGTTGTTCACAGCCGTCACTTGCCTGGGATTGGACCGACGCGGATCGCTCGGGGTGAAAACGGGCTGTGTTCCGCCGGCGGTTCCATCGGTTTTGTAGAGCCTCATGTTGTATTGCGCATCATAGGCTGTGAAATACATGTAGCTTCCGAACACGCTGAACCAGGGACTCTGCCCCATCCATATGGAACTCCCCGTGCCCGTATTCAGGTCCGACACCATCCAGGTTCCTGTTGCTGTCCCGTCACTCCGCCAGAGTTCATACCCATGGCCCCCATGCTGGGCTCCTCCGTCATACGCGGCGAAATACAACAGGTCATTCCAGGGATAAAGGGAAATAGGGGGATTGTAGTCGGAAGTCGGATTGATCTCTTTGACCATTTGGGTTCCGGTCGCGGTTCCGTTGCTGGACCAGAGTTCCGCGCCGTGCGTGTTATCATTTCCGATAAAAAATACCTTGTTTCCTGCCGCTGTAAGCCCGTCGTGGTAGTCCACACCGCTTCCCGTTCCCGGATTGATGTCTATCACCAGGGTTGTCCCGGCCTCTGTGCCGTCGGAATACCACAGCTCATTTCCGGTATCCTGAGTGCTGATGGTGAAATAAAGGTCAGTGGTATTCGTTGTGCTGTTTGCGCCGAGACAGAGATTTCCCGGAGGTTGAGTCAGACCGTGGAACTCCTTTACGACGATGAAAGTGTCTCCTTCGAATCCGTATTTGCAGAGCCAATAAACCGGCTTTCCTTCAACCGTCTGAAGGAAAAAACCATACGTATGATTCGTCCGCGGATCATAGACCATATTGGGTTGTGGAGTTTCGGAGATCCCCGGTGTTTTCGGTCGAGTCAGAGTGGCTCCGTTGCCGCTCCCCGGATTCGCATCCGTGACCATGCGAGTCCCTTCGGGAGTCCCGTCGGTTTTCCAGAGTTCCAGCCCGTATGCACCGTCGTCTGCGGCAAAATGGAGAGAATTGTCCACGGTGAGCAGCCCGGATAACGGGGGTTGGCTGCTGCCGGGGAATGTTTGAAGTGATGTAAATGAATCATCTTGGGAATTCAGACAATAGAGTGTGTCTCCTGTGGTCAAATACACCCGGGCATCCGGTCCGACATAAATATCTCGGGTATCCGTACTCCCGCCAAAAGAAGTTGTCGAATTGACATCGGTCAACAGGCGCACTGCACGATCCGAAGGAGGATCGGCAACCACAGGGTGGATGATCCCCACAGAAAAAACCACAACAGCGCAAAGGCAAGCCAGGATACTTCTCGACGCATGTTCTATCGAAAAACGCCCGATCCATGCAGAACCTCTTGAGATCACGATTTCTGTCACTGGGATATTCCTTTCCGATTCCGCACCGAGGGAAAGATGATTCTCCTACCATTTGGGTCGGAGTTCGGCGATTCTAGCACCGGACCATGACGTCTGCAATCGGTTTTTTTGCAGGAGATACCGAGATCGGGAGCAGGGGCGCACTGGTGGAAGGTGCCCCTGCCGATTAGTTCACTTTCGGATGACTGATCTGACTTCGCTTGAGTGTGATCTTGTGGATCAGCTCGTCATCAATCGACAGGATCTCATACGAGACTTCCGGGTCCTCTTTTGTGGTATCGAAGGTCAACAGTCCAAACGAACACTTGTCGTTATAGCCGAATAGAGCGCCGGGAATCAGCGCATGAGTGTGGATATTTGTCAGTTTGGAGCTCTCAAAGTCATAGAAACGATACCCATTGGGACGTTCGATCCGCCATGCATCGGAGCGATGACGGTCCGCGGACAGGAGAATCACTCCATCAATCCGGTTCTTTTCCAGAAATGAAAAGATCTC
>ENA-UPTA01005418-UPTA01005418.1-activated-sludge-metagenome-genome-assembly--contig:-NODE-5418-length-11677-cov-3.766477_pt1 | contig 11677 bp, 11 predicted proteins | sample MGYA00238184_ERZ773361 | MGnify/ENA primary metagenome ERZ773361 (study PRJEB29100, sample SAMN05720205) | activated sludge metagenome | isolation source: anaerobic digester from wastewater...
CATGGCATCAAGGTCTACATTCTCCTGAATCAGCCGAGTAGCCTGATCAAGGGCCTCGTCTGCATCTGGATGTTCGGAGGGGGGCAGGAGTCCGAGATGTCTTTCCGAAAAAGGAGAATCGGAAACGCTGCGCAGCGCACCCAGCACAGGAAGCCCGGTCTCTTGCTCGATTGCCTTTCGGATAACGGATTCATGACGCGATCCGGCCACGCGGTTTACTATCACCCCGGCTATAAAGACCTCGCGATCCAGGGTCTGGCAGCCGAGTAGCATCGCGGCGAGAGTCCGAGTGGTCTTTGTGCAATCCACTATTAAGACAACGGGAGATTTGAGCAGCTTTGCGAGTTCCGCCGTGCTATGGCTACCCTCCGCATCCACCCCATCATACAGCCCCCGGTTTCCTTCAATCACAGCGGTTGTGGCATCCATGGTCTGTTCCGCAAAGGAGGCCAGAATTTCGGTCGGTTCACAGAAAAAGGAATCCAGGTTGTGGCAGGAACGGTGTGCCGCACGACCCAGCCACGCCGGGTCGATATAATCCGGCCCCTTCTTGAACGGGGCAACGGCAAATCCGCTTTCTCTCCAGGCACTAATGAGGCCGAGGGAGACTAGCGTCTTGCCGGAGCCTCCGCGAAGACCGGAGAGAACTAACCTCGGACTCCTGCATACGGTCATACTCAGCCTTCCTCCGGGGCGGCGCCTTCTTTGTGAGGAACTTCAAGATAACTGCCGCCGAAATAGGTGTAAATCAGTCGCTGTGATTCCACCAGTTCACGGATCGCCTGTTTGCAGAATTGTTTATCGCAGCGATCTTCGCCATACTTCTCAATCATGGATTTAATTAAATCGCCGGGTTTGTATTTCTTCTGTCCCGCCGCATCGGCTACCATTGTGAACATGGCTTCACAGACTTCCTCGATACGGACCGAATCTGCCATGGAGGTGTTTCCCTTTCAATATCGGAGATGGGCTGACCGCTTGAAGGTCAGTCCGGCGTGTCTGAAATCGTCGATGTGCTGCTTGGTGAATTCAATGCCGGTCAACTCAAAGAATTTCGGCCAACCGATTCGCTCGATCCATTCGCCCATCCTCTCGTATTTGCGCGCATTCGCCGCCCACGTCTCCACCAGATTCTTGACCGCATCGACTACTTCGGGCCAGCGCGGCGGATTATTGGGAAGGAACGGAATGGCTAACTTCGAAAACATCGGTTCATGGCGCGCATTGGAGACCTTGCCGCCCACCCAGATCGAAACCCCATCATTCAGCGGGTCGTTGAGAGGCAGGGCCGGGCAAACCGTGTAGCAATTCGCGCAAAACATGCAGAGATCTTCGTCCACTTCCACGCTTTTCTTACCGCCCACCGTTACAGGCCGAATGGCCGCCGTCGGGCAGGAGGCCACCACCGTGGGGATTTCGCAGATTCGAGGCAGGTTGGTGTGATCGATTTTTGGCGGACGTCGGTGAATACCGAGAATCGCAATATCGGAGCAGTGGACTGCCCCGCACATGTTCAGACAGCACGCAAGCGCAATGCGTAGTTTTCCGGGCAGTTTCCTCTGTTTGAAATGATCCACCAATTCATCCATCACAGACTTGACTATGCCGGATGCATCCGTTGCCGCCGAGTGGCAATGCACCCAGCCCTGGGTGTGGACGATATTGGAAAGGCTATTGCCGATCCCTCCAACAGGATGCCCCATCGCCTCCAAGTCTTCGATAAGCGGCTCGATCTTGCTCTGATCCGTAAGAAGAAACTCGACGTTATTTCGGCTGGTAAACCGCAGGTACCCGTCGCAGTATTTGTCTGCCAGATCGGCATACTGCCGGATTGTTACCGTGGAGGTCAGGCGGGGCGCGGCCGCGCGCACTGTGTATAATTCATCCCCGGAGTGGGCCACATGGACCATCACACCGGGTTTCAAAATCTCGTGATATCTCCACTGGCCGTAGTTGTTCTTGATGACCGGTGGAAGAAACTTCTCATAGTGGGGTGGACCGATATCGGTCTGTCGTTTTGCGGGAGCATCAGGCATTGTGAATCTCCTGGTAATTATGTCTCCATGTCATGCGCCGGATTCGGCGCGGAATAGTGAATTGTTAGTCTTCATCGCCCTCTTCAAAATACTCCTCGTAGAAAACGTAGGGATTCTCCCTGGGATGGGCGACCATGTACGGACTCGGTTCCACTTCGATCGCTTCAAGGAAATTGCCCATCCCGACACGCTGGATAAACTCGCCGATACGTTCGCGGCTCTTTCCATCCTCGCACCAGACATCCCAGATCTTCTCAACCAGATCCTTCAGATCCTTGTAGGGCGGTTCGATTTTCATAAACGGAACAATGACCGAGGACAGCAATGCGCCCTCTACAATGGGGGCCTTTGATCCGAGAAGTATGCACGCGCCACGGTCTTTTCCGGGAGCAAGCGCTTTCGGCAGGACATTAATGCAGTGCATGCAGTGGACGCACGCGGAGTTGTCGATATCCAATTCTCTACCGTCCCACCTGATACATTTTCCAGGGCAGAGATTGACAACATCCGACTGGATATCCACGCCTTTCCTCGCGTATTCCGCCAGAGCATCCTTATCGATTTGGATTTCATCCCGCCACGTACCGATAATCGAGAGATCCGCGCGAGCGATGGACGCCACGCAGTCATTCGGACATCCGGCGCACTTGATCTTGAACTTATAGGGAAACGCGGGGCGGTGAATTTCGTCCTGGAAAGTCATTGTCAGGTCATAGCAGAGGGCCAGGGTGTCATAGCAGGCCCATTCGCAGCGGGCCGGACCGACACAGGCGCTTGGCGTTCGGGTGTCGGAGCCAGAACCACCCAAATCAAATCCCAGTTCGGTTAGCTCGGAGAAGACCGGCTCCAATTCGGGGGTCGTTGTCCCAAGTAAAATAATATCGCCGGTGGACCCGTGCATATTGGTCAATCCGGAACCGTGCCGGTCCCAGATATCGCAGAGCTTCCGCAGCACATCGCTTGTATAGAACCAGCCGGTGGGCATGTTCACGCGCAGGGTATGGAAATGGGCGACATCCGGGAATTTCTCAGGAATATCGGAATACCGACCAATCACCCCGCCGCCATATCCCAGAACGCCCACAATCCCCCCATGCTTCCAGTGCCCGATCTTTTCTTCATACGAGGTTTCCAGCTGGCCCAGCAACCCCTGCGCACGGCGGCTCGTTTTAGCCGCCGCTTTGATCTCCTTGACAAAGCTCGGCCATTCGCCTTTTTCCAACTCATCCAGTAGAGGAGTCGGGTACTCCTTGGTTGCATCTCCCATGTGCGATCTATCCTCCCTTGAATACGTTCTCGTTCTCCGGATCTCCTTCGCGCCGTTCAGACGACTATTCCATTTCGATAAAGCCGCATGGACACTCCTCCGCACACTTCTTGCATCCCTGACAGAATTCCATTTTGAAAGAATACGGTTGCCCCTTCTCCTGGGGCTTGATAATGGCGTTATCCTGGCAAAAACTCCAGCAGGTTCCACAATCGAAACACATCCCACAGCTCATGCAGCGTTTCGCTTCTTCCATGGCCGATTCCCAGGACAAGGTCTGCGTAATTTCCAGGTCCATGGGGGCGAACCGTGCCGATACCGGTAGAGTCTGCACGTCCACACGGTGCTTCTCTTCATAGAACTCAAGTTTCATTTTGTCGTGGGTAATCAGGGGCAGTTGCTCGTCACGCTCCACGGGAATGTGGCGAAAATGCGCATGAATCGCGGCGGAGGCTCGTCTTCCGTGGTAATTCGCGATGGTGACCAGGCCCAATTCCAGGGCATCGCCGCCGGCATAGGTTCCGTCGGCTCCGGTTCTTCCATCTTCATCCACCTTGATCCAATCGCGTCCGTCACGGAATGGCTCGAATCCGGTGAAGTCCGGTTCCTGGCTGATCGCGGCGATAATCGCCGTGGCTTCCACCTCAAACTCGGAGCCTGTAATCGGGACCGGACGAGGGCGACCGGACTCATCCGGTTCACCCGGTTTCATCCGAATGCAACGCATCCCGATGGCTTTCGCGCCATTGGAGGCATCCCGCAAAATGGCTACCGGCGCGGCAAGGAACTCAAACCGGATCCCTTCCGCTTCGGCTTCGTGGATCTCGTCCGCAATCGCAGGCATCTCCTTGATTGTGCGACGATACAGGATCGTGGCTTCCGCCCCAAGACGCTTGGATACGCGGGCCGCATCAATCGCGCTGTCTCCCCCGCCGATCACAACAATCCTGTCGCCTACATCTATCTCTTCACCGCTGTTCACGCGATTGAGAAACTCGGCCCCGGTAAACACATTGGACGCATCTTCGCCCTCAACATGGAGATTGACTCCTTTGTGCGCACCGATTCCGATGAAAACGGCACGGTAATCCCTCTTGAGATCGTCCAGGCTGACGTCCCTGCCGACCACGGTACTGCACTTGAGTTCCACACCCAGGTTCAATATGCGGTTGATTTCGGCGTCCAGGATGTCACGAGGCAGCCGATACGCAGGAATGCCGTATCGCAGCATCCCCCCCGGTTTGACGAATGCCTCGAATATCGTGACCGGGTATCCCCGGCGCGCCAGATGGTAAGCGCACGACAGACCGGCAGGACCGGAACCGATCACCGCGATTCTCTCACGATATGTCTCAGCGGGCTTTTCGAACTCCAAGCCCTGTTGAATTCCGTAGTCCCCGATGAAGCGTTCCAGATCATTGATCGCGACCGCACCTTCCAGATGACTGCGATTGCATTCGGTCTCGCACGGATGCGGGCAAATCCGTCCACAGATCGCAGGCAGCGGATTAACATGGGTGATGATCTTCCAGGCTTCTCTCAGTGAGTCTTCATGCGTCCTGCCGAAGGCTTCGGACAGCGAAATGGTCATCAGGGCTTCTCGAACGGGAACCGAGTTCGGGCAGGCACCCATGCAGGGAGGGATTTTGGGAATAAGTCTGGGTCTCAGATTGGAGGTTTCGCGAACACTCAGGCCGACAGAAATCCGCCCGGCTCCGAGCTTCTTTTTCGCTTTTTTGACAACCTTCGGCATAATTCCCTCTTGTCCCAATATGCAACATACCCAGTATACACCCGATCCGATTTTCTTTCCTGACTGGGATTGGCAACTTCTCGAAAATGCTCTTCTACCGAGTGGGGCTGGAAGAGTTCATATCAAACCGAGAGAAAGGCTGGAGGGGATCAAGGGCTACTCTTGCTCCGTCGCATTCCTCCGACCGGTCTGGATTTCCCTCGCAAAGCCCAGGACCTCGTCCACTTCGGTATAGAACATCCCGCGTACATAAATCCCGCTGCGGCGATTATTTTCCAGCATCGGTCCTAGAAGGGGCACTTTCTTCCCCAACGGCGCAACTCCGAAAATAAGCAGAAATAGAAGGCAGAACGATCCGACAAACGCAAGCCATCGCCTTTTCATCGAATCCTCCGGAAATGTGGCCATCTGGTGTTCTGCAGCAGAATGGCTCTCATAGAGTCTTCTTGCTTCTCATGTCAAAACCAACAGCAACTTGGCAGTCGTTCGATCCGCTGAGATTTCTCACATTCGTGCGTGCTGACATCAGGCCTGTCATTTTGACCGAAGGGAGAAATCTCATCAAAGAATACGACACTCCTCAAAACGCAAAATGACGAAACATCAGCCAGGCAACAAATAAGGTCAGGATCAAATTGAACGACTGTCCAACCACATACAAAACCATTGCCTTTCCGCCCGCCATTTGCGCCCACAATTCCTTGAAATTCGATTCCAGGCCGATGCTCACAAACGCCAGGCAAAAGAACCATCCGCGAAATGTTTTGGTCAACTTCAAAACTCCCTCATCAATCGCCAATTTCGCCGTATCCGCGCTCATGGACTGATCCAATATGGAAAAGACGATCGAAGCGGCAACGAATCCCAGAATGAATTTGGGGAATCGATACCAGATCTCCATGGCGGAAGGTTTCGGCCCCCCCGGCTGACGATCCACTTTGGTTACCCAATAGACCGCCACACAAAACGCGACCAGACCGATGAGGACATTCTGAATCATTTTCACCACGGCGGCGACTTTTTCGGCATCCGGTCCCAGAACCGCACCGGCAGCGACCACCGCACCGGTCGAGTCGATGGTTCCTCCCATCCAGGCCGCACCGACCATCAGATTCATCCCCACCCAGCTGATGAAAAGCGGCATAAACACCATCATCAACACAGTAAAAACAAGACTCATCCCGATGGCCAGAGTGAGCTCTTCTTTTTTCGCGCGACAGGCTCCGGCGGTGGCAATCGCAGCGGAAACACCACAGACCGAAGTCGCCGAAGAGATCACAATGCTCAACCTCGGATTCAGTCGCAGGTATTTCGTTCCTAACAGGAACATGAAAATAATGACAATCGGAGTAACCACCCAAGCCACAACCAGCCCGGGAGGTCCCAATAACAGGATCTTTCCAAATAGAATCTCCGCACCCAGCAAAACCAATCCGGTCTTGATATACAGCTCGGTTTTGACTGCGGGTCTCATCCAGTTCGGTGTAAGAACGGTGTTGCTGATAATCAACCCGACCAGCAGCGCCCAGATGACATATTCCAGCCCGTAACTGCCGATGGTCTCCTGCCCGGCGATCCAATACCCGGCAATCGCAATCAGGAAAACGACCGGAAAAGCCACGAGAAATTTCGGGAGATTCTCGCCCATAGCCAATCCGGCGATACTCATCAACATGCTCAGGAAAATCCAGACAAAGAGGAGTCCCGGAATCACGTTGTAAGGTTTCTGCGATGTCGAAGGAGGCGTTTCGGGAGATTCCGCCTGCCCGGCCACCGCATCGATTTCGGCCTGGGTCTTGGCAAAGGCATGAACCGGATTGCCCGCCCAATCCTTAGGCTTGGTGATCCACTTTGATGCCGGAATGGACATTTTCTGGGATGGGTCATCCGGAACGTGCGGAAAGACCAGCGCCATGGAGATGACAATCAGAATGAATGCAATCCAGATCGCCCACCAGTCCTCCTGTTTCCACAGGTCTGAGAGATGGGTTCTCGCGTCCGATTCAACAATCTGTTCGCCGGTTGGTTCGTCAATCATGAGAATGCACCCCGATGCGGTGATTTTTGGAAAGAACGGGGCGGATCTCCCGATATCTTGCCCGTATCACCTTTCCGGGATACTGTTCCGGTGATATCTCCGTGTCAAGAGAATTATCAGAAAAGCACGACTCCGGGCGTGTCTCAAGAACCACAATGAACTCCCATCATTCTCCCTCAAGATTGGAGGAGATATAGAAAGGATTGAAATTGCTGAACTTATCAACACCACCTTACTGTTGAGGAGTCCAGGAAGACAATACAATCCGAAATCCCACATTGAGGTCCGAGAGCGTCGGGTAGTTCCAGTTGCGATGCGCCGATCGGCAGTATCCGGGATAATAAAACCAGCTGCCGCCACGGTTCATGCGGTTCTCCCCAAAATCGGGACCAACGGGATCAATTGCCGAGCCTGACGGGTACGGTCCATACCAATCGTTGCACCACTCCCAGACGTTTCCGATCATATCATATAATCCGAACGCATTCGGTTGAAATTGGCCCACCAGGGCTGTCGCACCGTATCCGTCACTGCAATTGAAGACAGATGTCCAATCCCACTTGTCTTTCCCCGTCAGGTCCCGCACATTGGCATATCCACAAGCCTGATCCTCGTTCAAATCATCTCCCCAATACCGACGTGTCTCCGTTCCCGCTCGGCACGCATATTCCCACTCGGATTCCGTCGGCAACCGAAATCTCATCCCCGGATAGGCATTCCCGCATTGAGTGTTCAACCATTCAAAAAACGCCTTGACGTCATACCAACTTACATATACCACCGGCTGATCGTCTTCATTCAGAGTCAAACCGTTGTATTCCTTGCTGTTATGATTGGGACGAAACGCACGAAACTGCGCGTTCGTCACCTCATACTTCCCAATATAAAAATCACGGCTGATCGTCACCTGATACTGCGTTTCATCGGGATACCGCCCCTGCTCGCTTGTCGGGCTGCCCATTGTGAACGAACCGTGAGGGATGAGCACCAATTCCAGGGGCTTTGCACTGGAAGGAAGTGTCAGGGGGATGGTGATGGTTTTGCCGCCACCGGTATCATTACCCGCCACTGGCGGGGCAGCCTGAACGGCCACACAAACCGCCACAATCCCCAAACCTGCCAGGAATCCTCTTCCTCTCATTGTCAGATACCTCCATAAAACGGATGATTGATTGTCCTTTTTCCGATAAAACCAATAGCCCAATGAATCCCAAAATCGTGAACCGGCACAAAAACCACCAAACAATGTTCCCCTTCGCGCCTCTTCCCCTCTCTTCCGAGTATGGGGGAGACACAGGGGCAAAGTTATTCAGTAAAGCACAGGATTTCTATCCTTGGAAGAAACAGGGATGTTGGCGAAAGATCTGTTTTCAAGAAAATCTCCGATGGGGCCGGACAGGTTCAAGCGTCTGATGAAACGATGGAGTCCCACAGGGTCAGGGGGGTCGGAATTCCCATCCCTCCGTGATAGGATGGACCATCCTGCAATACCAATGAAAGGACATTGGGTCCCGATGGCGATCCACACTTCAGTAAAGGGCAATATGCGGATCATTCTCCTGGAAGGGGAGGTCGGGATGACCGAATCGCTCGAGTTCGCACGAGAGATGAAAACCTCCGCCGCCGGTCCATGGAAAATCTTGATTGTGGTTCTGAAATGCGCCGCGGTAAACAGTCACTGCCTGGGAACGCTGCTGGCGACCCACAACACGATTCACCCCGAAAAAAGAGAACTGCGCCTGGTGGCCAACGATGCCGCCATTGTGAAATCGCTCGCCGGGTTCCGGATCGTGCCCATGGTCCCGTTATTCGATAATGTGGAAAATGCCGCCGCCGCAAAAGACTAGGTGGCGAGTCCGATACGAAGGAGAGGGGAATGACCGTTCGAACCAAAGAACAGGGAGATCTTTTGCTGGTCTACCTCCGAGATCGCGTTTCCATGGAAGACGCCCTGGAATTCGGGCGAACCATGAAAGAGGCCATGGAAGAGGAATGGCGAAAGATCATCGTCATTGTCACCTCAAAAGTAATCAATAGCCATTGCCTGGGTACTCTGTTTGCGAGCCACCGCGATGCACTGGAGTGCGGAAAAACCGTGTGCGTCGTCTGCGATCAGCCCGAAAGCCGATCCTCCATCCGCAACTTCGACCCGGAAAAGAACCTCCCCCTGTATCATACCCTGGAGGAAGCCCTGCTGAACGATTAAACCGCACCCGGGTCCCTGTGAAAAAAATAGTTGACAGTTCCTGAATCTTGATATAGCCTTCTCCAAGAAATGGGGATTGTGTTGTGTTTTTTGCGCCGTTGTTCTTGTATTGAGGGGTCTGCTTTCTTTTTCTGCAGATCCGCGTGCCCCGCATCCTTGTCTGTACAATCACGGGAGGATATCACAATGCGAAGATGCCGGTCCTTCACTCTCATCGAGCTGCTGATTGTCGTGGCGATCATCGGCATTCTTGCGGTGATTGCTGTCCCACAATTCTCCAACGCATTGATCCGCACCCAGATCTCCCGTGCCTGTTCCGACCTAAGAAATATCGGCAACGCAATGGAAGCTTACCGCCTGGATTACTCCTTCTACCCGAAAGCCGAGACGTCCGTTCCCGTGGGTTGTCTTTCAAAACTCCATTGTTCGGGTTGGCAGGGTTGGGGACCGTTATGGCAAGTTCAGCTGACCACCCCAGTCCCGTATATACAAAGTGAGGCAATCATCGAAAGGCATTTCTATCAAAGGGAGAAAGTCTCCCCTCTTCAGTACAACGGACCATTATTTGATCCGTGGCAACCCCCGATCACTTATGGAGCAGCCACATCTACAGAGGGTTACTTTGACCCTCTTTACAATGACCGAAGTGACGGAATGGTGATCACTGACAAACAACCGTTCTGGATTGTTCATTCCTGTGGACCGGATCACATTGAGTCCAAGATCACCAATGGTCGATATGGTACCGGACGTTTTATTTATGATGTTTCAAACGGCCTTATATCCTTTGGGGATCTTGTCCGAGGCGGCGGTTCAACACATGACACACGATTCGGTGTGTTCTGGGCTCCTCAGATTCCACTCGATCAACGACAGCCGGGGCTGCCGGCATACAACTATCCGGCCAAGTCCGGGTGAGTTCAAATCAGATAGATATTGGAGGATTGGAGCGGGGATTGAGTTATTCCTCCCCCGAAGATCGGGGGAGGTCAGGTGGGGGTTGATTAGTCCAGCCATATCACCCCGCTCACGCCACGCTCAGGAATCCCTCCAATAGATAGATATCATCCGCCGTGCGAAGTTTCTCCAGGGCCTGCTGCTGGATTTGACGGACTCCCTCTGCGGAAAGACCGAGTTGCAGACCCACCTGGCGCAAACTGGTCGGCTCCACAAATCCGCTCAACCCGAACCGGTGCAGAATCACCGCGCGTTCCTTGGGAGTCAGGCATTCCATCAGCCGGAATACTCGGTCCCGCAGTTCCTCAAGCCAGACCTTCCTGTGGATCTCGCCCTTGATATGAAAACGCAGCAGGTCCGCCAGCGGAGTGCCGTCCTCATCGGCGCAATCAATCGAAAGAAACGTGCCGGATAATGCCAGGACGGATTCGACCTTTTTCTCCGGTATCCCCATTTCTGCGGAGATTTCCTCCAGCGTCGGCAGTCGTCCGTTGCTTTTCGAGAACGTGTGCTCGAAACTCTTGATCTTCTTCAATAGAGAGATCTTGTTGACCGGGATATTGACGGGCCGGGATTTGTATTCGATTCCCCGCTGCATGTAAAGCCGAATCCACCAGCTTGCATACGAGATCAACCGGCAGTTCCGGCTCGGATCGAACCGCTCCAGGGCCTCGATCAGCCCCAGGTTGCCCTCCTGAATCAGGTCAACCAACGGCAATCCCTGCCCGCGCATCTGGAGCGCCAGCCGGATGATGAATCGCTGGTTGCCCTCGATCAACCGATCCCGCGCCTTCTTGCTGCCCCGGCGAAATCGACGGATCAGTTTCCGCTCTTCCTCCACCGTGAGCGGAGTATCATTCGCGCCACGAAGCAATCGCTTGAAATTGATCCCTTCGAAGGACATCTTCGAGCCTCCCCGGGAGGACGCCTGTTCCATGAAGCGACAAACCTTGCCTGTTCCTCCCTGCTTTTTAAGTAGCGGAGGTCGGACGGAAGTTGGAAAATGTGACAACTTTTTACATTTGGCGGCTTTTCCGGCGGGCGCGACTCCGGCGGGGCCGGTAATTGGGGCAAACCTCAGCGGAACTGCCCTGCTTCTCGCCGATAATTCTCTCCATTCACAGACAAACTCGCCCGACAAGTTGTTATTCTCCGTAGTGGCAAGAATCCGTTGATCCTCAATAGAGCGTGGTAATATATAGTGGGATGTTTTTCCTCAAATCCGCCCAGGGAGGCGTATCGAAATGAAGTCAGTTCCCAAACGGTCGATGGCTGCATTCGTACTCGCGATGTCTGCGCTGCTGATCGGAGGCTGGTGGATGGCCGACTGGCGGGAAAGAGTCGTGGATGCCGCGATGCGCAAGGACTTGCTTGCGCAGGCGGAGGCGATCGCCCGAATGATCAATCCGGAACGAGTGGA
>ENA-UPTA01005421-UPTA01005421.1-activated-sludge-metagenome-genome-assembly--contig:-NODE-5421-length-11676-cov-4.965494_pt1 | contig 11676 bp, 6 predicted proteins | sample MGYA00238184_ERZ773361 | MGnify/ENA primary metagenome ERZ773361 (study PRJEB29100, sample SAMN05720205) | activated sludge metagenome | isolation source: anaerobic digester from wastewater...
TTCGTTCAGGATGACACAGCCCGCGCAAGCATCAATCCGAATCCGTATGATAGGACATTCGAAGCGCCGGCCTGTTATCGCGGCAATCCCTTCAGTTGGACGGGCTTTTTCCCCTCGGGTTTGGGAACGAACAGATCGTCCTTCGTCAGATTGAATCGCTTGGCCATCAAGCGGCTGTAGGCGAGATCGCCAAGATCCCGGTCGCCGTTGTTGGTCCCGAACGAGAACTTCGCCCCGGCGGCCTTCGCCCTGCCGATGAACTTCTCGCTCGGCAGCTTGTACCTCGCGTTGATTTCGATGGCGACGCCATTCTGGACCGCCGCCTGGATCACGCGATCCATCCGCTCGTCCGTCCAGAGGGAGTCGTATTCCGCCGCGATCACCTCCGGCAGGAACGTCGGGTTCACGTAGATGTCGATGGGCTCGCGGGTCAGAATTCCGACGGTCCTCTCGACGAGCATATCCATGAAGGCCTGCTTGTCGCCGATCTCGACATCGTTCGGCATCCACAGCCGCATCCGTTTGCCGCGGTCGTTCGTCCACGTCATGGAGTCGGTGAAGACATAGTCGAACCTGGCAATCGTCGCAGGCGAGAACATGGTCACCCACTCGCGGCCCTCCGCCTGCATCGCCCGAAAGACCGGTTTGCCGTCGAGCCGTGTCAGGAAGGGCTCCAGGGCCGCGTCGTTCGTCGTCGCAAAGCCCACGCCGCAATTCTCCGCGATGCCGAATCTCATCCGTCGATCCTTGGCCATACGGATCGCTTCATCCAGCGTCAGGCCCCCTTTCAGGTGGACGTGACAATCCGTCAGGACGGGCAGCGGCTTGACCCGGATGTTCCTGTAGTAGACCGTGCTGCCCGGGTCGTGTCCCTGCAAAGCGAACGTGCCGTGATCCAGTGCTCGGCCGGCCCTCGACGACGGCGGATTCGCAGGGATGGGCTCGGCCCAGTCCAGGACATCCTTGCCGTTGACGCTCACAGTGACATGCTTGCCCCAGACGGTGATGTGCAGGGTGAACCATTCGCCGTCGCTGGCGAGCTGCTCGGTGATGTCTTTCATCCGATAAAGGCTCGCGGTCTTGCGGGGGTCGGCCCGATAGCTGTTGTTGACCTGGACCTCGAATCCCTTGTCAAGCCAGCCGTCCTTCTGCCAGCGTGTGTGGAAAAAGACGCCGCCATTGGAGCCGCGTTCGGTCTTCACATCGACCTTCAACTCGAAGTCCTGGAAATCGGCGTTCTCGACGGGACCGGCGTAGAACAAGTGACACCTCGGCCCGTTCGCGACGATGGCGCCGTCGCGGACGGAGAAGGTTCCCGGATTCTCATCGGCCGTCTTCCAGCCGTTCAGCGTCCCGTCGAAGAGCGAGATCCAGCCGGGTTCGAGGCCCTGCGCGCCAGCAGGCGACATCATTGCCAACACAATCAATCCCACTACGATAGTCATCACGATTGTTCGAGTCATTCCCTGTCTCCTTCTACACCGGGACCTATCAATGCAATGGGAACCCACGATCGAGCCGTGAGGTCCACGCGGTCATCAGATCATAGAAAGACCGGTGGTGCAAGTGTCTGCATGCCGTGAAAGAGCGATGGAATCGAAAGGCGGGTTCTGCGTGCGCAGAAAAAAAGGAGACGCAGGCGAGTACATGATAGCTGGTTGTAGGCCCGTCTCCTTGTTGCGGTGTGCCAAACTGCACCGTACCGCGGATGGTGCTTTACGAGACCCACTGATCTCCGTGTGCACCCGCAACATCTATATCATACGACATAATCGCCCGCCGGTCAAATGAATTTCCTCACTCAACCGGTCGAAAAAACGGGAATCTCGTCAGGCGAGCAATCCGCTCAGGCGGACGTCCTCGCCGAAGGTTTTTACCTGGACGTGGTCCAGGCCGATGCCCTGCATCAGGTCCGTCATCGGCTCGCCGATGAACGCGGTCCCGTCGGCGCCGAGGATCTTCGGCGCGATGTACACCAGGATCTCATCGGCCAGACCCTCCCGCAGAAACGAGGCCAGCACGCGGGGCCCGCCTTCGACGAGCACCTGCTGGACGCCCCGTGCGCTCAATTGGTCGAGCAAAACGTGCAGATCGCACGTCTCGACAGCGTCCTCGCAGACGAGCAGATCCGCCCCCCTCTTGCGAATCCGCTCGGCGTGTTTGGCGTTCGCCTCGACCGCGGCTTTTCGCGTGCAGACCACAACAGGGCTCGTCCTCGTCGTCCGCAGGAGCCTGGACTTCAGCGGAATCCGCAGGTTGCTGTCTAGGACAACGCGGATCGGTTTCTTCCCTTTGCTCGGCCTGGGCGTCAGCATCGGGTCATCCGCCAGGACCGTGTTGATCCCCACGAGGATCGCCCCGACCCGACGGCGCAGCCGGTGCACGTCGGCCCGGCTCTGCTCGTTCGTGATCCATCGCCTCTCCGACGACTGATCCGCGTAGGCGAGCTTGCCGTCGATGCTCTGGGCCCACTTGAGCGTGACCCAGCACTTGCCCGTCGAGGCGTATTTGAAGAACGGAGCGTTCAACAGCCGGGCCTCGTCCTCGCACACCCCCACGTCCACCTGGACGCCGGCTCGTCGCAACTGATCGAATCCCCGACCGCCCGCATGGGCTGAAGGATCGCCTATCGCGGCCACCACCCGGGCGATTCCCGCGTCGAGGATCGCCTGCGTGCAGGGTCCGGTCTTTCCCACGTGACAACACGGCTCGAGCGTGACGTACAGGGTCGCCCCTTCCGGTCGGACGCCGAGCCTGGCGCAATCGGCGATGGCGTTCACCTCCGCGTGGGGTCCGCCGAACTTCTTGTGATAGCCCTGGCCGATCGTCTGTCCGGCCTTCACGATGACGCACCCCACAGCCGGATTCGGCTCCACCGCTCCGAGTCCCCTGGCCGCCAGTTTCAAAGCCGACCGCATGATCTTCTCGTCCAGTGCGTTCACGTCACGACCCCTTTCCTGCCAGCAACTCCTTGAACCTCGCCTCGTCGATCACCTCGACGCCCAGTTCGCGGGCCTTCTGCAGTTTGCTGCCGGCCTCCTCGCCTGCCACGAGGAAGTCGGTCTTTTTGCTCACGCTGCCCGAGGCCTTTCCGCCGGCCTCCTTGATCGCCTGCTCCGCCTGCTGGCGGGAGAAGTCTTTCAGGGTCCCAGTGACGACGAGGGTTTTGCCCTGGAGGCTGCCGGTCCGTTTCTTTGGCATCGGAGGCTGCGGCCGGACGCCCGCCGCAAGAAGATCGTCGATCACCGCCCGATGCCGGGCGTTGCGGAAATACTGATAGACGCTCTCGGCCATCACGGGACCAACTTGTTCCACGACCTGCAAATCGTCCTGACTTGCGTTCATCACCGCTTCGAGCGAGCCGAAATGGTCGGCCAGGACCTCCGCGGATTGCCCGCCCACGTGCCGGATGCCCAGCGCGGCGAGGAACCGCCACAGCGGCCGGGTCTTGCTCTCCTCGATCGCATCCAGGACGTTCTGCACGCTCTTGTCACCCATTCGTTCCAGGGCCAGCAGGTCGTCTTTTTTGAGACGATAGAGGTCGGAAAACGTCTTGACCAAGCCGGCGTCGAGCAATTGCTCGATCAACGCGACGCCGAGACGCTCGACATCCATCTGGTCCCGGCCTGCGAAGTAGCGAAGCCGTTCCTTCAACTGGCCGTAACAGTCGGGATTCGGACATCGGACATACACATACGCCTCGTCCTTGACGACCTCCGTCCCGCAGTTCGGGCACTTCTTCGGAACCGGGAACGGCTTGGCCTCTGCCGGTCGGAGTTCCTTCTTCACTTCCACGACCTGCGGAATGATCTCACCGGCCTTCTCGATCAGGACGGTGTCGCCCAGCCGGACGTCCAGCCGCTGCATTTCGTCGAAGTTGTGCAGACTGGCGCGTTTGACGGTCGTCCCTGCAAGCAGCACGGGCGTCAGATTCGCCACAGGCGTCAGAACCCCGGTCTTGCCCACCTGCACCGCGATGGACTCCACGACCGTCTGCGCCCGCTCGGCGGGAAATTTATACGCGATGCACCACCGCGGCGCCCGGCCGGTGGCCCCCAGGACGTCCCGCTGATCGTGCCGGTTGACCTTGATGACCATGCCGTCGATCTGATAGTCCAGCTTCGACCGCCGGTCGGCCCAGCTCATGCAGATCTCGATCACCTCGTCGATGTCCCTCGCCCGCCGGATGTGCGGATTGACCGGCAGGCCGAGGCCCTTGAGCCGCTCCAGCGTGCGCCAGTGGTCCTCGGCCAGGGGCTCGGAGGCCTCGCCGATCGCATAGGCGAAAAAGGACAGGTTCCGCGTCGCTGTGATCCGAGCGTCGAGCAGTTTGAGCGAGCCGGCCGCCGCATTGCGGGGATTGGCGAAAGCCGGTTCCCCCGCCTCGGAGCGGACCTGATTCAACGCCGCGAACGATTTCGTCGGCATGTAGACCTCGCCCCGCACTTCCAGCACGGAAGGGACTTTCTCGCCGTCGACCAGGCGCAGCGGGATCGCGCGGATCGTGCGGATGTTCGAGGTGACGTCGTCGCCGACCTCGCCGTCGCCGCGGGTGGCCCCGGTCGTCAGGACGCCGTGCTCGTATCGCAGGCTCACGGCCAGACCGTCGATCTTGAGCTCGACCACGTAATCGTAATGGGACGCCTCCAGGAGCTTGCGGACCCGCTCGTCGAACGCTCGGAGTTCGTCGGCGTTGTACGTGTTGTCCATGCTCAGCATGGGGACGGTGTGGCGGACGGTTGTGAAACCTTCCAGGGGCCGGCCCGCCACCCGCTGGGTGGGCGAGTCCGGCGTGACAAGCTCCGGACGCTCGGACTCCAGCTTCTTCAGCTCGGCGAACAGCTCGTCATACTGTTGATCCGTGATCTCGGGCCGATTGAGGATGTAGTACAGGCGGTCGTGCCTGCGGATCTCATTCCGGAGCCAGTCCACTCGCCCGGCAATCTCTCCAGCCATCGTCGTATCCCTGCAACACCAAGGGCCCGTACGCCCGGTCCCGTTCGGCGGCCCCGTGTTCCATCGCGGGGCCCCCACCGCCTGCAATTATAATCCAGGCGGCCGTTTCCCTGCCACGGAGAAATGCGCATCGGGCGCAGCGCCCGCCATCGGGGGACAATAGAAGACAGTCGCTTCCGTGCGCATAAAAAATGTGCCCTTGCGGGCACATTGCGAGAACAGGAAAAACATCACCCTCCCCCGGCTGCCGGCTCCTGGGACCTGGGCCGGGGATTTGCTTCTACCTCGACTGCCGGCCATCCATTGGAGCGGCCGAGACGAATTGACCGGTCGAAATCTGGTAATCGAAGGCCCCGACGCGGGAGCGGATTCGCAGGAAGTCGCCATCGCTGACGAAGATCGCCAGCTTGTCCTTGCGATAAAAGACCTCCGCAGCTCCGGAGAAACGCAGGGCATTGGCCAGGTCCGTCCCCAAGTCGAGAATCTGTTCGTCCGCGAAGCCGACCCGCCGCATGATCCGGACCACGTCGCCCGGACGCAGGACCGCCACGTTGAGATTTCTCTTGGCGACAACCTGGAATTGCGATTTCGGTTTCTGCTGATCGTTGCGTGGTCCCAGTTCGGCCCAGGTGACCGGCCTGATTCCGCCGTTGCAGCCCATCGCCACCACGGCCGCCAACGACAGGACCAGTGCAAGCCCCAGCGTCCGAAGACCATGACGCAAACAACGTTTCGCAGGCAGGCCGGATCGAGCATACGGGGACCGCAGCATACCGGCCACTGCGTCGAACTTGGATCCACGTCTATTCACCACGATTCCCACGCTCCTCATTCTGGGTTGGTCACTGCGACTGACTTGCCAACTCTTCCGCGAGGCCGTTCTTGAAGTCCTGCCCGGCCGGCTGCTCAGGAGCGGCGATACCCGGCATGCCAGAGCCGTTCGCCATCTGCTGGCCGTGGACGGGGACCAGTTTCGCGGTCACGAACACGGCAATCTCGCGGTTTATCTTCTGATCGTTGTCGTTGTTGAACAGGCGCCCGATGAGGGGAAGACTTCCCAGGCCCGGGACTTTCTCGTTGAGCTTTCGGGTCTTGCTTTCCGTCAAACCGGCCACGGCAACCGTACCGCCATCCTGCACAGTGACCTTGTTCTTGGCCTGGCGACGGGTGACGATGGGCAATTCGGTGTCCGTGCCCTTCGCGACGCTGTCGCTGACCTCGACCGCCATCTCAAGCGTAATCTCGTTGCTGTCGCCGATGTGCGGCGTGATCGTCAGGGTCGTGCCGGACTCGATCTTCTCAAGTTCAGAGTTCGAGTACATGCTGTTTGAATAGGTGTCGGTCATCATAAACCACTCTTCCTGGACCGACTTCAACTGCGCCTGGCTTCCATCCTGAGCGATCACTTGCGGATTGGTCACGATCTCCAACTGGTTGTTCGCCTGGAGGGCGTTCAATTTCGCCATCAACGCGTTCGTAAAGGTCCCATCGAGCGAGTAGCCGATCGAGAAGACCTTGCTCCAATCGCTGTTCTGGAGAAGTTGCCCGTATTGGAACGCCGGGAAATCCCACTGGACGCCGAGATTCAACAGGTTGCTGCGTTCCATTGCCACGACGCGGGCGTCCAATATCACGTGCTGGCGGGCAATGTCATAACGTCGGATGAGATCCATGATCATGTCTGCAATGTCCGCGGGCGCCGTGACGGTCACGAAATGGCCCGGATCGTTGGCATCGGCCGGATTTGTAGGCTCGACCTGAACGTACCTCGCCTGCTGCTTCGTCAGAAGCTCCTTCAGCCGGGCCGGCGTGATGTGATTGAGCCGTCGATGGCGTGAGTCCGCAAGCCGCAGGAACGAGATACTATCGGGTCCGTTGTCGCCAACCAGGTAGTAGTTCTCCATTCTCCGGAAGGAGTACGGCGTGGCGGACAGCATCATCTTCAAGGCCTCCTCCAGCGGCACGTTCTCGTAACTGGCTGTCGTGGTCAACGCGACGTTCGGATCGCAGATGATCGGAACGCCCACTTCGCTCGTGATGTCCTGCAACGCCAGGGAGATTTCCGTACCGGCCAGGTAGGCATTGCTGAGCGGATAGAACACCTCATACGTGTTGTCGGGCAGGACCCGGAACGTATACGGCTTCTGTGTCGCCGCGAGGATCTGGGTCAACGCCTGCTCGACGGACATGCCCGCCACGCTGTCGACTCCGACCGGGGAAGGATCGTCCTTCACCGTCAGATCGGCAAAGATCTTCGTGTTCGTCCGACGGGCCAGTTCGCCCAGCGTGCTGTGCAATTTCGGCATGAGCGACGTATCACGGCCGACAGGCGGCTTTGCCACACTCGCTCCAGCGGACTGATTGTCGAGACCGGCGCCGCCCTGAAGCATCTGATTGAGCAGCTCTTGCTCCTGGAGCAGAGCCACCATCTTGCTCGAATTCACCGTGGTGAATGGAAGGGTCTTCAGATCCTCGTATTCGCTCTTGACCTGTTGCAGCCTGCGAAGCACCGCGTCCTGGCTGGTCACAGCCTGGCCCGACACGACCTGATCCGGCGTCTGGGCCTGCCCGGCCTCCTGTTGCGTCGAGGGCACAGTCTGCTGTTGCGTCCGAGTCGACGCGGCCTGTTGTTGCGTCTGTGTTGGCGCGGTCTGCTGCTGCGTTTGCGTCGACGCGGTCTGCTGTTGCGCCGGCGTCGTCACCGGCCTCTTCGGGGCCGTCGCATCGTAATCTTCGATCACCGGACTATCGAAGGTAGGAAACGTGTCGAATATGAGATCTTCCCGGTAGTACTTCAGAGAGCCGCTCCAGCCATAGGGTACCTTGACGCTGTATCGGCCCTTGATGTCCGTCTTTCCAGACACGGCATTGTCGTTTGGCTCGGGAGTGACCTCCACGTCCTGAATGGGCTCCTTCCCGTCGAAGGTGATCACGTCGGTGATCGTCAGCGTCCTGATCTCGGCCACAATCGACTGGTTGGCCATCGGGCCCGTCACCGGCTCGAACGGCCTCGCCGGCGGGGTGAACGTGTAGCCCTCCAACTGCGGCGTGATCTTGCCTCTCCAGTTGTGGTCCACCTTGACCTCGAAGTAGCCGTCCTGATCCGTCGTGGCCGACGTCACCGGGCTGGTGCCTTCCGCGACAATCGTCACGCCCGCAACGGGATTGCGGTTCTTGTCCAGGATCTTGCCGGAGATCGCATACTGGATCGTTCGGGCCTGATAGTTCTCGTTCGTCACGGGTTGATAGACGCCCGTGTATTCCTTTTCGGCGGGTTCGAACTCGTACCCCTTCTTCGCCGGGGTCACCTTGCCGGACCAGTTGTAATCCACCTTTGCAGTGTAGGAACCGTCCTGCTTGGAGGTCACCGAACCGGGGAATCCCGCGAGCTGCACTCCGGGCAGTCCGACGTTGCCGGAGATCTCGAAGTAAACTTTCTCTCCCTTGTAATTCTCATCCGCCCGGTTCGCGGTGAGGTTCGGATACTCCCGCTGTTCCGGCGAGAACGAGTATCCCTCTTTGTACGGGACCACGGTTCCGGACCAGCCGTATTCGACTTGCGCGCTGTAGGAGCCTTTCTCGTCGCTCGTCACATTGCCGGGAAGCCCGGACAGCGTGACCTGACCGACTCCGGTCGTGCCTTCGATCTTGAAGTAAACGGGGGCCGAGTTGTAGTTCTCGTCTTCTTTCACCTCGACCACCTTCTCGTATTTCTTCGAAGGAGGCGTAAAGGTCAGGCCGGGCTTTTCCGGCGTAACCGTCCCGCCCCAGCCGTGCTCGACCGACACCATGTAGAACCCGCTCGAATCGCTCACCACGTCGCCGGGCAGGCCCTTCATGACCACGCCTTCGATCCCAACGGAGCCGGAGATCGTGTACGAGAGGACTTCCGTATCGTAGTCCTGGCCGGGCTGCGGGGCGTCGACCATCACGTATTCCCTGCTCAGCGGCGTGAAGTTGCAGCCTTCGCGAGTCGGCGTCACGGTGCCGCTCCACTGGTACGGAACCTCGGCCTTGTAGGCGCCGTCCGGCCCGGTCACCACCGGATCGCCCGGGAACCCCTTCATGACGATGCCGGCGCGTTCGGCGTTGCCGGAAATCGTGAACGTCACTTCGAACGACTTGTAACTGTCCTGGAAGTTCTTGGTTACGTTCGCATAGGAACGAGTGGCCGGCTCAAAGCGGTATCCCGCTTTTTGGGGCGTGACCTCGCTGGTGAAATCATAGTCCACCGTCGCAGTGTAGAAGCCCTTTTCGTCGCTGGTCACATCGGTGGGAAAACCGATGAGTTTGACGCCGGGCAGACCGACGGAGCCGGAGATGGTGTACTTCACCCGGTCGGCGGTATAATCCTGATCGGGCAGGTTGGCTGTGGCTTTCGTGCCGTACAGTCGCGTCGGCGGCTGGAACGTGTATCCCTGCTTCACCGGTGTGACCTTGCCGGTCCATCCAAACGGCACTTCGACGCTGTACACGCCGTTTTCATCCGTCTGTGGGGAGTCGGGAAGGCCCTGTAATGTCACCCCTCCCAGGCCTATGGAGCCCGAGATGGTGAACGTCCTCTTCCGTACGCCCTGGCTGCGTGCCTGCGGCGCGAACAACAGGATCGCACAGAGGGCAATCATCCCGCTTAAAGGTAGTGTACCGACATGTCTCCTGGCCATAGGTTAAGGTCCCTTCTTCTGCAGCCGTTACTACGCCATCCCACGGCTTAACATGTATCGGCAATCCCGCGCCCTGCTTTAGCAAAAACCTCCCCTGCCGTATGCTACACACGTATCACAATTTGATGAGCGTTCTCCCGGTTTGTCCATCGGGAGTCTTATCCCATCCGGCAACTTTGGCGGCCTTCTGTCCGCCTTCTTCGTATACCGTAATGATGACCTGGTTCTGCGAGTCGTCCGCAACCGGCTGGTCCTGGGCATCTGCCCTCACCAGGATCGCGGTCAAACGATAGTCCCCGACGGGGATCTCGGCCACGTCCAGCACGCCGGAGAAGGTCCGCTTCTCGAAGGGCAGAAAGACACTCGGCTCGTCGGACGCCTCCATGAGAAACTGATAAATCTTCACTCCGCCCTGCCCCGTCACAAGACCCCGACACCGCGGTTCGCAGTAGGTGACGCCCCCGTTGCTGAACGTCGCGGTCGCGATGTACCGACCGGGCGTGATGGATTCCGACAGCGTGAAGAGCACTTTGTCGATCAGGGGCGTGGCGGGCACCCGGGTGTTCGTCACGCAGACATCCACCGTCCTGGTTCCCGCCGACGAACCGTCCGCAAACGTCGTATGGAAGTTCAATGTACCATAGTAGTTCGAGTAATCCGTGGCGGCGGCGGGCACCTTCAGATTCACGTTCACGCTTCGGCGGGCATACCGCTGAAGTGTGAACTCCATGGGCATCACGTTGGCCCACGCGGCACAGCTCAGATCGTCGCCTCGGACCTGGCGTCCGCTGATCATGTTGCACATATGCGCCGGCGGCACGAACTCCATTCGCACCGTCACCGGGTTCTCGGACACGTTCGTCACCATGACCGCGCCGCCTCGACTTCCCCCGGGGACGACATCGATAAACAGGTTCTCTTTATCCAAATCAATCGGTGCGAGGGTCCTGGGATCGACGATGCGTCGGTCGCCCACGAAGTCGAATTCGTTCGAGTATGCGCTGCCGCGGCGGCCATCCACATACAGGTAGCCATCCACTTTGTACTTGCCGCTGGGCAACATGGTCCCGACGTCCTGGGTGAGCTTCAGCGAGACGCCCGGAATAATCCCGCAGGGCGAGAGCTTCAGATCCCCCACGCGACGCCAATTGCCGCCGACCTCCTGCTGGACCCGCAACATCCCCTGGAGATGCGAATAGGTGCTGCCGAAGTTCACGATGTTCATCCAAGCGGACACCGCAGCAGTGGGCCTATCCAGGGTCGCGGGAAGGTATTCCAGGCCCACGTCGGTGATGCGAACATCGTGCTGCAACGGCAACCCCTGGACTTCCAGGATGATGGGTACGATGTATTGCAGCCCGACCAGCGCGCCGCCGTAGGGGCCGTCGATTTCTGTTTGCCGCGGCGCCGTCTCGGCCACCAGGGCAGCGAAGTAGTAGCCTCGCGTTCCCGCCGGGATGTTGGCCACGATGGTCACCGGAACGAACTGCAGCGGGTCGACCACCACGCTGGCCACATCGTACTTCAGCCAGCCCCTGCAGCTTCGCAACTTCGACACGTCGACCGTATTGCTCGGATCATTCGGATCGACATCATCCCAGATCCCCTGGGCATCCTGTGTGAGTTCGGCGAGCTTCAAGAACACCTGTTCCGTCGAATCGGCGCTGAGGTTCTCAAGTCGGAATTCGATCTGCACCGGCCTGCCCGGATGCACCTGTTTCCTGATCGTGATGGGCTGAACCATGAAGTCGGCAAACGCGGAACTGCTCATAAGCAGCGTGATGATCGCGGTTCCGATAATCTGTGGCCAAGACCTGCTGCCGAAACACGCCAAGCCACGCATCAGACTATCAAAAGGACTCACATTCGCTCGCATCAATCGCTCTCCGTACACCATATGACTACTCCAGCTTTCGCAGATCCACTTGTGCTTCTGGGGCATAGAATACGTGCTGTCAGTTCTACGCCGATTCTGCGGTTTCTCTTCGGCAATCCAGGGACGGTACTTGTCCTGTTTCTGGCGATTTCCGTGAGACACCCCCAACCCATGGTGCCG
>ENA-UPTA01005424-UPTA01005424.1-activated-sludge-metagenome-genome-assembly--contig:-NODE-5424-length-11672-cov-6.357235_pt1 | contig 11672 bp, 4 predicted proteins | sample MGYA00238184_ERZ773361 | MGnify/ENA primary metagenome ERZ773361 (study PRJEB29100, sample SAMN05720205) | activated sludge metagenome | isolation source: anaerobic digester from wastewater...
CTCGCGTCTATAACCGCGTGCTCTCCCAGGAAGAGATTCTGGGGGTCATGGGTCGGACGGAACCGGTAGCCAAGCCGTTCTGAGACCGGACATCCGGCCGAACAGGCCAATGAACAGGTAGAAATGGCGGCATCCAAGCGGGGCCCGAGTCCACAAGACAAGGGCCCCGCTTTCTGTATGTACCGGTCCTGGGCAGATTCGGCGTGCATCTTTCAAGCCCCCCGTTCAAACGGCCGATAGACCAAAACGGTGCATTGCCGACAAAAAGCCGTTGCAGCGATGATTCCAATCTGTTATAAATGATATTATCGGCTGCGAGGGTGTACATTGGCATGTCGCAGTCACAACACAGAGCCAATTCAGTATCACATGAAGGACGGCGTCGCGCGGTTTGTTTTTCTCCCGGAGGTTCCCGGGCCGGAGTAGCAACGGATGCGCAGACGGAAATGGAAGACATGTGATCCACATCATGTCTCGGCAAAACCGAGAGCGAGGGGATACTCTGTCTCAACTTATCCGCGCAGAAGGGAGGTGTTAGCCGAAGCAGACACGAAAACTGCAGCAGGAATCGTACAGAGCGTTTAGGAGAAGTGTGGTCTGGTCCCAAGTTGATTGTGGAGGACACAAGCAATGAAAAGGCTGATGTGGATATTGAGTATCGCCTGTGTATTTGGTACGACCACGATGGCCTCCGACATAGCATTTTATGTCGGATCGCCCAACTTTGACGGCTGGTACAGCGTGGCCGAGATGAACAAGAACGTTGCAACGATCATTGACATGACTGGACGCCTGTTCTACGATGTCCAGCAATTCAACGACGATCAACTCGCTGCGCTGGGCGAGTGGGTGGAGGAGAACACCGATGATGGCGAGATGGACATTCTCTGGCTGAACGGATGCGTGCCGAGCAGCCTCTATCCGATCGGGAACACGCAGCCGGACGGGTCGCGGATCGAAAACTGGCTCGACGGCGGGAACATGATCATCAACGTCGGCGACTGGTTCGCATACGTCACGTATGAAGGGGGAGCGAGGAGCGGGACTGAGAACACCGGCACCGGCGCCGCGAACATCCTCGACCTTTCCTCCGGGATCATCGTATCCGCCGACAATACTGCGTTGACCGTGACCGACGCGGGCAAACAGTACATTCCCAGTCTCGGCGACAGCGTGGTAACCTATCGGCCCATTGCCCCCAGCGCGGTGGTAGCCCCCTGGGAAGTGGCTGCGGTCTTCGCGCAGAATGCGGCCGGCACGTACGCAGACCCCATCGTTATTCACAACACGGTAACGAACAGTTACGTCGCCTTTGTGAACCAGTCCTCCGGCGGCGCCCCTCCGGGCTGGCTCAACGACCGAGGCGTGAGCTGCGCCGAATTCATCACCAACTGGGTGGCTACGGTGGTCGGATTGAGCAACCCCGGCGCCGCCCGGGCCCCCGTTCCGGACGACGACACCGTGGATGTGCCTGTGGACGTGATCCTGACGTGGATGCCAAGCGAAGTGGCCGCGACGCATGACGTGTACTTCGGAACCAGTTTCGACGACGTCAACGACGCCACGCAACCCCTCGCGAGCGTAACGGACACCGCCTTCGATCCGGAAGGCCTGCTCGAATACGGCCAGACCTACTACTGGCGGATCGACGAGGTCACCGACGCTCCCGACTACACCGTCGTCAAAGGCAATGTCTGGAGCTTCACCGCCGAGGCGTACGGTTACCAGATCGCCAATGTGACGGCCACGGCCTCCGCGCAACAGCCCGCCTCGCCGGCGAGCAAGACCGTCGATCGCTCCGGCCTCGACGAGTTCGATCAGCACGGCGTGGACTTGAAGACCATGTGGGCCACGCCCGGCGGCCTGCCCGCTTGGATCCAGTACACCTTCGAAAAGGTGTATAAACTGCACGAGCTGTGGGTCTGGAACAGCAACTCGGAACTCGAGTCGATCATGGGATTTGGGGCCAAGGACGTCGTCATCGAGTACTCTCTCGACGGCGAAACCTGGACCGCGTTGGAGAACGTGCCCGAATTCGCCCAGGGAACCGGCAAGACGACCTATACGGCCAACACCATCGTCGATCTGGGTGAGGTCCTGGCCAAACACGTCCGACTGACCGTCAACGACAACTGGGGCACCATGTCGCCGATCGTCAGCCTTAGCGAGGTACGGTTCTTCTACACGCCGACGCAGGCGTTCGGCGCCAATCCGGCGGACGGGGCCACAGACGTCAGCATCGATGCGACGCTGAACTGGCGTCCCGGCCGCGAGGCCACCTCGCATGAGCTCTACTTCGGCGCCGACGCCAACGCTGTGGCGGAGGGAACCGTGGCCCCCACGACGCTGGTTGACCACAGCTACGCCCCCGCAGGCCTGATGCTCGCAACGGACTACTTCTGGAAGGTCGATGAAGTCGGCGACGCCGGCACCTACGAAGGCGACGTCTGGACCTTCAAGACTGAGGAAGTCGTGGTCATCGATGATTTCGAGAGCTATGGGGACGACATGGACGCCGAAGAGGCCGTCTTCCAGACCTGGATCGACGGTTACGACGAAGACACCAACGGCTCCATCGTTGGGATCGATCCCGCCATCGACGGCACATTCTGCGAGTCGACCATCGTGCACAGTGGCGGCCGATCCATGCCGATCTTCTACGATAACAGCGGCGCCGCCACCTATGCCGAGGCCAAACGGACCTTCGACGACGGTCAAGACTGGTCCGCCAGCGGTATCCAGAGCCTTTCCCTCTGGTTCCGCGGGACGATCGGCAACACCGGAACGCTGTACATCAAGATCAACAACACCAAGGTCACCTACAGTGGTTCTGCCACGGACATTGGAATCGGTGGTTGGCAGAGATGGAACATCGTCTTGGCCGACACGGGGGCAAACCTGAGCAATGTTACGACATTGACGCTGGGTGTCGGAGGCGCCGGGGCCAAAGGCACCCTGTACGTCGATGACATCCGCCTGTACCCCAAGGTCTTTGCATCGCCCACCTCGAACGTCGGTATAGCGATTTCGACCCAAGCAGGCTGGTTTGGGCAAGCTGCGGCGAACCGGGAAATGCAGGAGATTGTTGATAACGCACAGGCGCCTGTCGTCGTGTTCAACGCCAGCGACCAGGATGGACTGGCCGATTGGTTGAGCAACCACACACACAATGGCGTGGCCAATCTCTTGATTCTCTGCGGGCAGTTGCCGGACACCATTTATGCGCCCGGCAATACACAGGTCGACGACTCAATCGTCGAGCAATTCCTGGATGGCGGCAATACCATTATTAACACCGGCGACTGGATATTCTACGTTGTCAACGGCGCGGGAACGAATGGCGCGGCAGGACTACAGACCATCATGGATATCCCCGGTGTGACCGTTGCAGGCGGAGACAATACTGCGGTTACCGTGACTGCTGATGGCCAGGAGCTCACGCCGTCTCTCCAGGACTTTGCAACCGACCGCCCATTCCATCTTGATACGCTTGCAGGCGATTGGTCCACTGAACTGGTACTGGCCCAAAACGCTACCGGCACGCTCGCCGATCCGGTTGTCGTCAAGAATTCCGCTACAGGTGGCCGCATAGGCGTTTTCTACCAGACCGCCGGCCAGGACAATGACCCGCGTGGCGAAGTGATCAGCGAGTGGATCAACAACTGGTATCTCGAAGCCGTCTCAGGCGGAAATTAACGAGCAAGTGGTCTTAACACGGATGACGGACACCTTCTGCATCCGGTGAACATCAACACCAGGGCCTGTGCTCATACAGCACAGGCCCTTTTCGTGCGATATCCTGTACCTGCCAAGCCAATGGCGATGGGTGGTCCTTCACAACCCGGGAATTCCTCGTGGTGAACGTTTTCGAAATCTACGGCGATGTGATCGAGACGGAACGACGACCTGGCGGACCTGGAGCGACCGCGCGACCCCCGGCGTCGATCATCGCGGATTTTGTTTGATCTCGACTCGTCTTATGAAGTACAATTCAACTGTCTGCTGAGTGATAGGTGTTTCTTCGAATCGTACAGATGAGTTCTTCCATGTGAGGAGGAATCGACATGATCGATGGCACTCTCATCTCGTGAGACGCGCTGCACTTCCAGTTCATTCCCATCGCTAAATCGCGGGTGTTCTTCTGTCCCCGGACATAACGCAACCCTGTGGAAACAGAGCGTATTTTGAAGGAGGACAAGTATGTACACGAAGCCCATTCTCACAGTGTTCTGTGCATTGTTGTTAGGACCGGTCTGGTCGGCCTCGGCCGGATTCGATCCTAATCTCGTTGCCTGGTGGCCCTTTGACGAGGGAAGCGGCACAATCGCCGGCGATTGGAGCGGCAACGGTTATGACGGAACCATCGGCGGCGGCACACAGTGGGTGACCAGCACGCTGAACGGCGCGCTGCAGTTCAATGGTTCCAATGCCGAGGTCGTCGCGCCTCACATCGCATTCGATAATCGCAGTTTTACCATTGCGCTGTGGGTCAATCTTGGCCAGAGTACCGCCGAACACATCGCTTTCTCTCAACGGCAATCGGATACAGCCAACCTCAACCTCCACCTCCGGCTGGGAGGCAGTGGAAACCCTCCGGCCGGCGGCATCAATTTCGGGTTTTACAGCAATGATCTGGTGACAGGCGGTAACCTTCTGGCGCTCAACACCTGGTATCACCTGACCTTCACATACGATTATGCGAACCAAGACAGACGAATCTACGTGGATGGAGTGCAGGTCGCCCAGGGCACGGCGACGCCATATCTCGGAACCACCGGCAATACGGTCATCGGTTCCTGGGATACAAGTCAGTTCTTCACCGGCATGATTGACGACGTTCAGGTCTACCACAAAGCCCTGTCAGAGGCGCAAATCGCGAAGGTCATGAAAGGACTGGCCGATACATCCATCGCATCCGATCCCATCCCCGACGACGAGACGACGGATGTGCTGCGAGACGTGGTCCTCGGCTGGAAGCCGGGCGAGTTTGCCGCTTCGCATGAGGTGTATTTCGGCACGAACTTCGACGACGTCAACGACGCCACGCAACCCATTGAGAGCGTAACGGACGCCGCCTTCGATCCGGAAGGCCTGCTCGAATACGGCCAGACCTACTACTGGCGGATCGACGAGGTCACCGACGCTCCCGACTACACCGTCGTCAAAGGCAATGTCTGGAGCTTCACCGCCGAGGCGTACGGTTACCAGATCGCCAATGTGACGGCCACGGCCTCCGCGCAACAGCCCGCCTCGCCGGCGAGCAAGACCGTCGATCGCTCCGGCCTCGACGAGTTCGATCAACATGGCGTCGACTTGAAGACCATGTGGACCACGCCCGGCGGCCTGCCCGCCTCGATCCAGTACGCATTCGAAAAGGAATACAAGCTCCACGAGATGTGGGTCTGGAACGCCAATTCGGAACTCGAATCGCTCATGGGATTCGGGGCCAAGGACGTCGTGATTGAGTGCTCCACCGACGGCGAGACCTGGATCGCATTGGAGAACGTGCCTGAATTCGCCCAGGGAACCGGCAAGACGACCTACACGGCCAACACCATCGTCGATTTCGGCGAGGTCCTGGCGAAATACGTCAAGTTGACCGTCACCGACAACTGGGGCGAAATGTCCACAATCGTCAGCCTCAGCGAGGTGCGGTTCTTCTATACGCCGACGCAGGCGTTCGAACCCGATCCGGCGGACGACGCCACGGGCGTCGGCATCAACGCGACGCTGAACTGGCGTCCCGGCCGCGAGGCCATCTCGCACGAAGTCTACTTCGGCACCGACCCGAATGCCCTGACGGCCGAGACGGTGACCGACCACAGCTACACCCCTGCCCCCATGGACCTCGATACCGCATACTACTGGAAGGTCAACGAAGTGGGGGACGTCGGGACCTATGAAGGCGATGTGTGGACCTTCACGACCCAGGAATTCCTGGTAGTGGACGACTTCGAGAGTTACACGGACGATATGGACGCCGAAGAGGCCGTCTTCCAGACCTGGATCGACGGCTACGAAGACGACACCAACGGCTCGATCGTCGGGCTCCAGGATGCCGTCAACGGCACGTTCTGCGAGACCACCCTCATCCACGGCGGCAAACAATCCATGCCGTTCTTCTACGACAACTCCGGCCAGGCCACGTATGCCGAGGCCAAGTGGACCTTCGACTCCGCCCAGGACTGGACCGCCTCCGACGTCAGGAGCCTCTCGCTCTACTTCCGGGGCACCGCCGGCAATACCGGGCAACTCTATGTGAAAATCAACAACACCAAGGTCGTCTACGACGGGGATACAGCGGACTTGGCGCAAAGCATCTGGCATCCGTGGAATATCGATCTGTCCACGGCGGGCAACGTCGGCAGCGTCCGTTCGCTGGCCCTCGGCGTCGACGGCTCCGGGGCCGCAGGCACGCTGCACTTCGACGATATCCGGCTCTACGGCAGGGCCCCCGAGTTCATCACCCCCGCGGACCCCGGCAGTGAGGGCCTGGTCGCACACTACGGCCTCGACAACAACGCCAACGACAGCTCCGGAAACGGCAACAACGGGACGGCCGAAGGCAACCCGGATTGGACGCAAGGCATGGTCGGTGACGCAATGCAGTTCAACGGCGCGAGCGCCCGCGTCGTCGCGCCTCACATTCCGCTCGACAATCGCAGCTTCACCGTCGCCATGTGGATCAATCCGGTCCTGTACGCCGCCGAGCAGGTCGTTTTCAGTCAAACGCAGGCATCCGCGACAAACACGGACATGCACTTCCGGCTGGGAGGCCCCGGCGCCGCTTCGGGAAACGTCCCGGCCGGCGGCGTCCGCATGGCCTTTTACGGCAACGATCTCGACACGGCCGGCGGGCTGATCCAGGACAACAACTGGTATCACATCACGTTCTGCTACGATTTCGAGAACCAGGAAAGAAGCATCTACATCGACGGCGTGTTGGCGGCCGCTCAGGCCTCGGCTACGCCGTATCTGGGGAACTCGGGCAACACCATCATCGGCGCCTGGGGCACCGGCCAGTGGTTCCAGGGCATCATCGACGAGGTTCAGATCTACCATCGGCCGATGTCCGCCGAAGAGGCCGCCTGGCTTGCCGGCAGGAGGACGCCAATCCATAAGCCGATGTAAGACTGGAAGGCGAGTGCCGCCAGGCTGGATCACCGGCCCGGTAGTACTCAACGCAACACGCAAAGGGGTCCATCTCCACAGGGGACGGACCCCTTTCTTGCTGGTTCTTCGCACGCAACCGGTTCCGCCGCGATTTGGCGTCAGCGTGGGAATAAAGCGACAGCGGATTGACGGTCCGTTCCCGGCGATTTACTATCCACCTATCGTGTCGTGCGTCGGATGAACCGACGGCGAATCATAGATGGCACAATCACAGGATTGTTCCGTGAGAGATTCGGGAAGCAGGAGGTTTCTTATGAGGCGAAGGCCAGGTAGTGACATGTTGCGTGTGACAGTGCTCTCTTTGGCGGTGGCCCTGGTTCTCGCAACCTGGACCTCAGACGCGAATGCCCAGACCGATGTCGCCAGCCCCGCGTCCGTGGTGACGCTCCACGGCGACCGGCTGGGCACGCCGATCAGTCCATTCATCTACGGCCAGTTCATCGAGCACCTGGGCCGGTGCATCTACGGCGGCATCTGGGCCGAGATGCTCGAAGACCGCAAGTTCTACTTCCCCATCACGGCCGAATACCGGCCCTATCGCCAGTTGGAGGATTCGCCGTTCCCGGTCGTGGGGGCTTCGCCGTGGCAGATCATCGGCTCGGCCGACGCGGTCGCCATGGTCAAAGAGGACCCGTTCGTCGGCGAGCACACGCCAAAGATCGTCGACGGCGCGGGGATCCGTCAGCGGGACCTGGCCGTAATCAAGGGCAAGGACTATGTCGGCTACATCTGGCTGGCGGCTCCCAAGGGCGGTGCGTCGGTGGACGTCGCCCTGGCCTGGGGCAGCGACGAGAACACCCGCCAGACCGTCCGAATCAAGGGCGTCAAGGGCAAGTACCACAAGCACCCGCTGAAATTCACGGCCGGCGCAAGCTCGGAGAAGGCGATGCTCGAAATCCTCGCCCACGACAGCGATGTCCTCGTGGGCACGGTGTCGCTCATGCCTGCGGACAACGTTCGCGGGATGCGGCCCGACACGCTGGCCCTGCTCAAGCAACTCGGCGCGACAATGTACCGCTGGCCCGGCGGTAATTTCGTCAGCGGCTACGACTGGCGCGACGGGATCGGCGACCGCGACCGTCGGCCTCCGCGAAAGAATCCCGCCTGGACCGGCGTCGAGCACAACGACTTCGGGCTCGACGACTTCATCGCGTTCTGCCGGGAAGTGGGAGCCGAGCCGGTGATCGCGGTCAATACGGGTTTCGGCGACGACTACTCGGCCGCCCAGGAGGTCGAGTACTGCAATCGCGGCGCCGACACGATCGGCGGAAGCTGGCGGGCGAAGAATGGCCACAAGCAACCCTACGATGTGAAATACTGGTGCGTCGGCAACGAGATGTTCGGGCCCTGGCAGTTGGGCTTCATGCAGCTCAGTCACTACGTGCAGAAGCACACCCGCGTGGCGCAGGCCATGTGGAAGGTGGATTCCTCGATCAAACTGATCGGCGTGGGCAGCCTCGGCGAGTTCAACCGACGCAACGACCCGGAGCAGAAGGTCGGCTGGACCGAAGGCATGCTGGCGAACTGCGCGAACGACATGAACTATATCTCGGAGCATTTCTATCGAGGCCGAACGCCCTGGTCGCCCGAGGACCCGAACATCGTCGGGCACGTCGGCCTGTTGAAGCAATCCATCGTCCAGAAAGCCGAGGGACATCGCAAGCTTCAGAAGAGCCTGGGCCTGCTCGACACGCGGCCCGTGCCCATCGCGATGGACGAGTGGAACTACTGGCACCAGCCGTATGTCTATGGCGAGCTGGGCTGCCAGTACGATCTCGCCGACGCCCTGGGCGTGGCCGCCGGCCTGCACGAGTACTACCGCAGCAGCGACATCATCCAGATGGCCCATTACGCCCAGACGGTGAACGTGATCGGCTGCATCAAGACGACGAAGACCGCCGCGTTCTTCGACGCGACCGCCCTGCCGCTGATGCTGTACCGCCATGAGTACGGCTCGATCCCCATCGAGGTCACAGGCGACCACGCGGCCTCTTCCCTCGACGTGGCCGCCGCCTGGACCGAAGACCGCAAGGCGGTCACGATCGGCGTTGTGAACCCGAACCGCGAGGCCCGGGCCATCGAGTTGAAGCTCGATGGGATCAAGCCGGCCGTCAGGGGCACCGGCTGGGTGATCAGGGGAGACGATCCGAAACTGTACAACGACGCGAACAACGAGCGAATCAAGATCATCGAGGTACCGGTGCAATGGGACGACCGAATGGAAGTCGCTCCCTTCAGCGTCACGCTCGTGCGCTTCCCGGCAAAGGAGCCGTCATGAGACACATCGGAACAATCACCGTCACTTTCGTCTTGTTCGTTGCTGCATGCCCGGCCGCACATGGCGACGCCGCGCGGCAGATTGTGACGGCGCCGTCGTCGGGCAGAGCCGTGCCTCGCGACGTGATGGAGCGGGTATATGAGCAGGTGAAGACGCCTTACAAATACGGCGTCGTCCTCGCAGGCGACAACGGCGCGATGGTCGATTGCCCCAGCGTCTTCCGGCACGGAGACCGCTGGTACATGATGTACATCCAGTTCGCAGGCACAGGCTACGAAACCCTGCTGGCCGAGAGCGAAGACCTGCTCCAGTGGAAACCACGGGGCACCATCCTGCCGTTTCGCGACGGTGCGTGGGACGCGAAGCAGGCAGCGGGTTACATCGCCCTGCAGGACTGCGCCTGGGGCGGCTCCTACAAGCCCCAGGTCTACGACGGCCGATACTGGCTCTCCTATCTCGGTGGCGCCCTGGAGGGTTATGAGACCGATCCCCTCTCGATGGGTCTCGCTTGGACGGACGATCCGACCCAACCGACCGAGTGGAATCGCCTGGAGGAGCCCATCCTGTCGCCCATGCAGCCGGACGTGCGGCCGTTCGAGAAGATCACGCTCTACAAGAGCAATATCATTCACGATCCGACCGAAACGCTCGGCTATCCCTTCGTCATGTTCTACAACGGCAAGCAGCCGAACCGAGAGTGCATCGGGATGGCCGTCTCGAAGGACATGCGGAACTGGCTGCGGTTCGGCGCCGATCCGGTCATCGACAACGGCGACGGCATCTCCGGCGATCCGCAGATCGTTCGGATGGGCGATCTCTGGGTGATGCACTACTTCGGCGCGTTCTGGAAACCCAAGGCGTTCGACACGTTCGCCTGCTCATACGATCTGGCGCACTGGACCCAGTGGGAAGGGCCGCACCTGATCGAGCCCTCCGAGCCCTGGGACGAGACCTACGCTCATAAGCCGTGGGTCATCCTGCACGAGGGCACGGTCTACCACTTCTATTGTGCAGTGGGCAGCCGCGGCCGGGTCATCGCCCTGGCCACGTCGAAACCCTTGGAACAAAGGAATTATTGATTTTTGAATAGACCAATGTAACCGGTATTGTCACCCCCGCGAACGCGGGGGTCCAGGAACATCGTGAAAAAGCCTGGATTCCCGCTTCCGCGGGAATGACAGAGTCGGTTCCGTGTTTCGATTGGCCATTCAATCATCAATAAGAGAAGGTGGTGCGTGGTACGCTACTCTACGACTGCGACCTGTGGACCCGGCGCCACTCGCAGCGTGCTGTGAAAGAGGAAAAGACATGACCTCACGAGAACGAGTGCAGAAGGCACTGAACCATCAGACGCCCGACCGGGTCCCCATCGATTTCGGCGGTTTTCAGACCGGAATTCACAGGCGGGCATACGAGGCCCTGACAAAACACCTCGGACTGCAGGAGGAAATCTCCATCCTGGACGCGGTGCAGCAGTTGGCCAGACCGAGCGAGGCGGTCTTGGAGCGATTCCACGTGGACACGCGGTACATCCTGGCGCACGGGCCGGAAGGTTTCGACGGGACCATCTGCAAAAACCGGCGCAACGGCCGGTTGTGGCACGATCTCACCGACGAGTTCGGCGTCGTCTGGTCCATGCCCGACGACGGCAGCCTTTACATGGACATCTCGCACCATCCGCTGGCGACCGCATCAATCGCGGACCTCGCGGACTACCCCTGGCCCAGCGGCTCGGACGCGACCCGCTTCACCGGGGTCCGCGACCACGCGCAAACGCTTCGCAGGGAGACTCCCTATGCCCTCGTCACCGGCATCAGCGGCGTCGTCTACGAATACTGCTGGTACCTTCGCGGCCTGGAGCGGTGGTTCATGGACATGATCGAGAACCCGGACTTCTGCGCCGCCCTGCTGGACCGCACGCTCGCCTACTGGATGGACTACATGACCGGCTTCCTGGGCGAGATCGGCGATCTCGTCGACGTCATCATGATCGGCGACGACCTCACCGGCCAGCATGGACCGCTGTTCTCGCCGGCCTTCTATCGGAACGTGGTGAAACCGCGTCAGAAAAAGCTCGTCCAGCACATCAAATCGTTGACGACTGCCAAAGTCTGGTATCACACCTGCGGCAACTGCGTCGAGTACATCCCCGACCTGCTCGACAACGGCGTGGACATCCTCAACCCGGTGCAGACCAGCGCCGCCGGCATGGACCCGGCCA
>ENA-UPTA01005425-UPTA01005425.1-activated-sludge-metagenome-genome-assembly--contig:-NODE-5425-length-11671-cov-37.787104_pt1 | contig 11671 bp, 9 predicted proteins | sample MGYA00238184_ERZ773361 | MGnify/ENA primary metagenome ERZ773361 (study PRJEB29100, sample SAMN05720205) | activated sludge metagenome | isolation source: anaerobic digester from wastewater...
GGTAAGAATTCTGAGCGCATAATTTCAAAATCTTTGCAGGCTTGCTCGTAATCTTCGCGATTGCCCAGATCGCGCCAGTAGCCTTTAAAGGGATAACCGACCACTCTTTCACCTTTCGAGAGGAGCAGTTTTACCAGATCGGGGAAGTCAAAGTATTGGTTTTGGGGGATAAACTCCAGCGCGCGTGGCTCGAGAAAATAGAACCCCATGCTCACTTTATAATCCAGACTTGGTTTTTCGATGTAATTTGTGATGACATGCTCGCCATCGTTTTGCTCTATGATTCCCAGGTCAATATGAACTTGGCGTTGGTGCATTGCAATAGTCAAAATTCCCCCTTGTTCCTTGTGGAAATTATAGAATTCGTGAAAATTCAAGGTGCTGAGGACGTCGCCGTTACAGACCAAAAGGGTTTCGTTTAGTTCAGGAATTTGAGCAAGCGGGCCGGCGGTGCCCAAAGGTTCTAACTCATCAGAATAGGTGATGTTGAGATCATACTGCTGGCCGTCTTTGAAATAGGCTTTCATCAGGCTGGCTAAGTAGCCGACTGCAAGCACAATCTCAGTAAAGCCATACCGCCTTAACTGCTGCAATAGCACCTCCAAAATAGCCTTATCGCCGATGGGCATCATGGGTTTGGGTAAAACATACGTGAATGGCGCCAAACGGGTGCCTTTCCCCCCACATAAAATGACCGTTTTCATTGAGTTTCCCCTTTCTCTTGATGTTCGAAAAACTTTAATGAATCCAACTTGTAAACAGGGCGCATCGATAATGCGTCCCTTAGGCTGACTTTAGCGTTCATAATGCCCAATATGGTAGAAATCCAAGTGTTCACGAATCCATTGAATCGTGCGGCTAAGCCCTTCGCGCAAATCGACTTGAGGTGACCAGGCTAGGACCTGGCGGGCTTTGCTGTTATCGGCTAGCAGCCGTTGGACTTCAGAAAGGGCTGGGCGGATGCGCTCGTCATCGACCTCAACTTCAGGTGTGGTGCCGATGAGATCAAAAATGTGAGCAGCCAAGTCCCGAATGCTGATTTCAGAACCGGAGCCTAAGTTGAAGGTCTCCCCGTCAATTCCATCCGTCTGGCCGGCTTTGATAAAAGCATCGACAGTATCATCCACGTAGGTAAAATCGCGCAGTGCATCCAAATTGCCCAAGTAAACAGTTTGTTTAGTCAGTGCTTGAGTGATGATGGTTGGGATAACTGCCCGAGCGGACTGACCTGGGCCATAGGTATTGAAAGGACGGATGGTCACTGCGCGTACGCCAAATGAACGGTAGTAACTTTCCACCAGTTTATCAGCGCCAATCTTGCTGGCGGAGTAAGGCGATTGCCCTTGCAAGGGGTGGGTCTCATCGATGGGCACTTTCAGCGCGGTGCCATAAACCTCGCTGGAGGAAGTGTGAATAAGGCGGCAATCGAATTTACGGCAAGCCTGCAGCACGTTAAGTGTCCCTAAGATATTGGTTTGGACAACTTCGACTGGGTGCAAGTAGGAGTATGGAATAGAAATGAGCGCACCCAGGTGATAGATGAGGTCGGCACGTTTGGCAGCTTGTTCAATCGCCTCAGCATCCCGCAAATCTCCGAAGACGAGCTCTATTTCAGAAAGAATCGCTGACGGAAGAAAGTTGAGCAAGCCAAGTTCGCCGCGAGAGGTATAGCGCACAAAAGCGCGCACCTGTGCGCCTTGCTGCACGAGTGTTTCGGTGAGGCGGCTGCCGATAAAACCGGCGGCTCCAGTCACGAGAACGGTTTGATTATGCCAATCCATCACGAAGAGAGTCCTCCAACGGCTGATAAAAGTTCATTTTTAGGAAGTGGATGGGCGAAATCGCTTTTCAGAAAAATCATGCTTTGCGTTTAAATAGTTTAGGAACAAGAACAGCTACCGTTTTGACGAGGATAACGAGATCGTTATAGATTGAGTGATTCTCGACATACTTCTGATCCAACTCCAGCTTATTTGGCAGAATAGTTCCTACGTAATCCTCAAGATATCCATCGCCATTGAGGAGCTCCTCTTCGTTGCAGTAGATAATTGAAGCCGGGCTGGTGATACCTGGACGCATCGAAAGAATCTTTTGGCGGACATCTTCAGGCCAATCCTTGACGAAGTGAGGATCTTCCGGGCGGGGGCCAACTAAGCTCATTTCTCCCACTAAAACGTTCCACAGTTGTGGCAGCTCATTCAGTTTTGTATCCCGCAGAAACTTGCCAAACGGGGTAATACGCTCATCGTGATTTTGTGTGATCGGGGCATTCGATCCGTTTTCAGATTCATGATACATAGAGCGAAATTTATGAATCTTGAAAACTTTCCCTTTATAGCCCACTCGATCGCCATCAAAGATGACTGGACCTGGTGTGTCGGATTTTATCCGAAGAGCAATGAAAAGGAACAAAGGGGAAAGCAGCACCATCCCGACAAATGAACAGATAATATCGCCGCCCCGTTTAACGCACCCTCGTAGGCGATTTGCGGCCTTAAGTAAGTGCTGAAAAACTGTTGAAGATTCTAAAAAGTCGAACTGTAATAATTTCGTCGCCACTTCGCTCCAAAAAGGGATAGCCAGAAAAAACGAAGAGCCCCTATATGTTTGTTATTCTAAAGGTAAATAAGAAAAAGCACAAGGGGGAATTTTAGGATATGTTTCGATAATATATAAACTCAGTCTTAATACGCAAGATTTAACCACTCAAAAATCAGGCACTTTGCCGAATTTATCCCCCCAACGCTTGCGGAACTTGATTATGCCCCACAAAAAGCCTGAACCGTAGCTGAGATGCAGAATAGCAAAGCTGAGTGGAAGCAGCCATGCCCCTTGCCAGCCTTTTTGCATCCCTGCGAGGAGCGTGGCGACGAAGGCTGCCACCAGATATACTCCTGCTAAGGTCAGCAGCACCTTCCAGCCCCAGCTAAAAATGAATGCTAATAGAAGAGAAATCAACAGCGCCAGGACGAAAACGGGGGGTATAAACTGGCTCCAGCGCATTTGCCTGGGATGCTTCTGAAAAACGCGCACCTTCCATAAGCCATATTGATAGTATTGACTCCAAAGGTCCTTGGGCTGGCTGCGCACTGAATACCAGGAGTTAATCATGGGGCTTAGTAAGATTTTCCCTCCAGCTTCGCGCAGCCGGTAGTTAAATTCATCATCCTGATCGCGCACCAACTCTTCATCAAACAACCCAACTTTCTGGAATACCTCTTTTGGCCAAGCGCCTAAATAGACAGTGTCGACCCATTCTTCCTGGGTTGAGTAATGAAAGCGCCCGCCGCCTATGCCAAATGGCGAACTGGTTGCCATGGCAACTGCTTTCCCGAAGGTGTTTTTACCGACGGGTTTCATCCGACCTCCAACGTTTTCAGCTTTGCTGCGCTGAAGGGCGCGCACACATTCCCGCACATAATCAGGAGCAAGGATTGTATGCCCATCCACCCGGATAATAATCTCGCCACGGGCTTGCCGGATGGCTAAGTTTAGGCCGGTGGGAACGATTTTGCCGGGGTTATCTAGCCAAATAAGGGGGATATCACTAGGCTTAAAGGCTTCTACCACCTCTTTGGTGTCATCCGTGGATAGACCGTCAGCAATGATGATTTCCATCTGCTCGTGAGGGAAATCCTGCTGGGCGATACTTTGCAAGCAGCCGCGGATATGCGTGGCTTCGTTGCGGATCGGGAGGATGAGGGAGACGGTGGGCAACTTTACTTCTCTTGTTTCAAATTGGAGATCACAGCTTTGAACTTTCCAGCCTTCGTACGCGGGATTTCGTCAACGAGCTCGACTTCAACACGCATACTTTCGCCAAGCCGGTAATGCACACGCTGTATGATAACTTGTACATCTTCATTATTAAAGCTATCAGTTGGAACTACTTTGACTCGAATGAAATCCATTGCTTCTTGGATTATTTGGCTTTCCTTAATATTAATATCTGCCTTAAAAATTGGATCCATTCTGCCAATGCGTTTCCCATCCGGAGTGATGACCATGTCGTCCGTTCGACCTTCAATTTGCGTTAGGATTGGCATTTCCCTACCGCATTTGCATTGTTTTTGGTTACTAACCTTTCCAGAATCCCCAATGCGATATCTTATAAAAGGCATGTCCTGATTTAGAAGGCCTGTACATACAAATTCCCCTAATTGCCCTTCTACAACAGGTAGATTCGTTTTGAAGTCCAAATTTTCCAAGATTCCTACATCAGGAAACAAATGTAAATTTCCACATTCACACTCACTTGCAGCAGCCGCTATTTCTGCCATTCCGTAGGTCTCTCGTATTGGGCATTGGAATGCCTGTTCCATAATTTTTCTTTGGTAGTCCAAGAGGGGTTCCGCATTTGTGAAAATTACTTTGGGAGGGATGACTTTAAGTTGCTTTTCCAAGACAAAAGAAGCTAAGCTGGCCGCGGATGAGGGATAGACAATCCAGTGGGTTGGAGCAAATTTGTTTATTTCATGTACATAATCGGAAATGTTTTCGTTCTTGATATGGATGGAAGAAAGATAAAGCTGATTCAACGCGAGGTTTCGAACCCAATACGGAGGTTTATCTTGGTTGCTCGGTGTAACTAGTTGACCTCCAAGGATTAGCCAGGGTTCTTGAATTGAGACCCCATGCCATTTTCTTATCCTGGCTTCGTAGAGGGCATACCACTGATGAATCGTTTCTCTTGATAGATATATTTTTAGAGGTGTACCCGTCGTTCCACTGGTATGATCCACATACATTTTATGAGGGTTTTTGTCATCATTTATAAATTGCTCAGGGTATTGCCTGACTGTTTCCTTTTCTAAGATAGGCCAGTTTTCTAGATAATCCCAGCTTGCTTTATCACCAGATGCCCGGCGTTTTTGCCACTGGTCACGGTAGTAAGGCACTTTTGTGGCGGCACGATGAAGAATATATGCGAGCCGTTCTTCTTGCCAACTTCTCCACTGGGGTTCAGTCCATGTATCGCGCTCAAGAGCTTCCTCAACGAGTTTTTCGGTGTCTTTCCCATAACGCCACCAGCGTAAATAGTAGCCATGCAGGCTTGCACCTAACACTTTCATTGGGTAAGGCAAATGGTGGTAGATTTCTAACTTATCCATGATTTACTATTTGTAAGAACAAATCTTCCCATATCGGCAAAATGATGCCCCAATCATCCTGCTCAGCTTTTTTATGTGCATTGCTGCTTAATCTTGATGCTAACTCAGGTTCGGTGAGGACGCGCCTGATAGCGTTAGCCATTGCCAAGTGGTCTCCAGGAGGTACAAGCAGAAATTCTTGATTGTTTGTACCAAGGTAAGGGATTCCCCCTACATTTGTTGAGACCACACACAGCCCATTAAGCATAGCCTCTAGGATACTGCGCGGGGCAGTGTCGTAGTTCGAAGTATTAAGAAAGATATCAGCTTTATCCAAAAATTTGGAAACCTCGGCATGAGGCACACCGGTGATGATCTCAAGATGATCTTCAACGTGTAGTTCTTTTGCAAGCGTTCTCACACTTTGCATGCAGACATGGCTTTTTACAGGTCCTATCATAGTCAGGTGACTCTCAGGGAATTCCGAGAGCAAACCGGCTAGAACTTTTAAAGCCATTTCCGGGTTATAAATCTCATGAAAAGCGCGCACCCAGATCAACTTCGGTTGTACAGCGCTGCGCTGCCGATAAATCCCTTGAGAAATATCGATCGGATTATTGATCAAGCGAATATCAGGGGCATATTCGCGTAATGAGTTTTGTAAGAAGGGTGAAGGTGTGACAATCGCATCTGCCCTTTGCAATAAGCGTTTAACACGTACCGGATGCTTAGCAGCAAATTCTGGTAATCCCCCGCCGTGCAGCGTTAGTACCATTGGTTTACCTAGCCATTTAAGCAGCTGGGAACAAGCTTCGGCATAAATAAAAGCCTTGCCGCTGAAAACATCAATCTGTGCCAAAACATACTCATGGCGCTGAGTGTAGACTGTGCTTAGCATATCCAGCAATCTTAAGGCTTGGTTTTGCTGCGATGAAGTTGTAATAACTTGCCAACCCCTGGCGGAGAGTTTCTCAGCCATGTAATGCCAGACATTTTTGTTGGCATGGTCGATAGAGAGATGATTGCCGATAAGTAGAATGGATTGTTGATTCACCTGCTTTGCCGCCTGTTTTTAAAGGATGCAATTTTATGAACGCCGTTTAATTTGAGTATGAACTTCACTAATGAGGGAGAATATATTCCGGTGCGTGGGAGTTCAAAGCGCGGCTCGCCCAGATTGAGTGGCCTCTCGGCGCAAGCTGCTGAAAATCCGCATGCCTTTACAACGTCAATGATTTGCGAAGTGTACCTTCCACCCGGATAAGCAAAAAAGCGAACAGGTTTTCCACCGATTTGTTCGAGCAGGCGTTTATTCTCAATAATCTCTTCTTGCTGCTCCTCGGGGCTAAGCTGGGTGAGGTAGGGATGATGGTGCGTATGACCACCCAATGCGAATTGTGCAGATGAGCCTATTCTCTTGATCTGCTCTTCTGTCAGACCCAGGTAGTTCTGTCTTATCTCTGCAGGGAGCGGATATTTGGCCGAGATGGATTCGGAGTAAGCAATTGCATCTCCGCTGGTCTGAGCCTGATGGATGAGATCCTGCCAGGCCTGGAAGCATTGTTGTTTTGTCTGGAGCGGATATTCCCTTCTATTAATATTTATCGATGAATATGCCTTCTCAAAGCACAAGGCGTTGAAGTAAGTAAACCACAACAGCTTTCCATCCTTCAGGTGAGATGTATTGGCAAAAAAAGTCGCTGGAAGGCGCTCCTGGCTGAGCACAGGTTCCACCAGAGAAAAGATCCGGTGTCCACAATCATCAAAGGTCAGAGCGATGGTTCTGTTTAGCTGGGATGAATTACTAAAGAAAACATCGACGTATGCTTCTAGCGGCAGGATCTGGTAGTGTTTCTTCAAATAACGCATTTGGCGCGCAAAATCCCGAATCCGGATGACATTTCCGGCATTCCAATAGTCTTTTGGATGGGAATCGGGGAAAATGAGATGATAGGTCAGAATCATTCTATACTTTGTCTCGAGGAGAATCGAATTGCAACATCATCTCGTAAACTCTGGTCATATTCTGAATGTAACGGTCCAAACTGAATTTCTCAGTGATTTGAGCCTGGGCAGCGGCTCCCAATTCTTCTCGTAAAGATTGATCGTTGATGAGCTTTAGCACAGCCTGCTCAAAGCCGGCACGGTCGCCCGGAGCAGCCATGAGGGCTGTCTCGCTGGGAGTGAGCAACTCTTCGTAAAACGGCAACTGCCAGGTTACGATGGGTAAACCAGCGGCTGCGGCTTCCATCACCACGTTGGGCAAGCCTTCCGATACAGAAGGCATGCAGAAAATGTCAAATCCCTTCAGCCACCGATTGGCATTCGGGATTTCGCCAGTGATCCGCACGTAGTCTTCAAGGCGCAGCTGTTGACTGAGCTGTTTGAGGTATGATTCTTCTGCTCCCCCGCCAATAAGGATAAGTTGAAAGTTGCAATGTTTCTCCCGCAAGGATGCTGCAACTTCGAGCAGCTCGTCGAAGTGCTTTAGCTGCTCCATTCGGCCAATAGCAATCAGCCAGAGTGCATCGGGACGTAAACCCAGCTCTTGTGTTAGTCTTTCCCGCACAGCTTCGCGAGCCTCAAAATCTACAATGACAGCATTCGGAACTACATAAACCTGCCTTACACTTGGTTTTTCCGATTTGATACGGGCTGCGGCCGATTCCGAATTCGTGATGAAGGCATCCGCAAAGCGTTCAGCAATTCGTAATTCCAGTGAGTTCTGGATCGATTCGAAACTGCTGCGAATTCCAACGAGACTTTTAGCCTTGAAGCGCGGGGCAACCAGGCTGGCATATGCTCCTGAGAATAAATGCCAGCCATGCACCAGCTGGGGTTGAAAAGGCTGGAGTGTGCGTCGTATTTCCCTCAGGCGGGAAAAGCGATTCTTCCGGTGGTTGATCCGAAAAAGAGGAATTCCGAGGTCTTCAACCGGCTTTTCCCAATAATCGCCGTAACCAGGGTGTAGGGTAAGCACAATCGGATTAAAGCGTTCGCGATCCAGATTAGCAAGCCAGAGATAGAGCTGCCTTTCAGCTCCACCCACAACAAGCTGGCCGGCAATGATGGCAATGTTGGTTGGAGGGGGCATTTATATATTGTCCGTCGGTAAATTTAATCTTTTCACAAATGCAGGTCTTGACCGGATTTGACGGCAGCGCCAATACTAAGTTGTTGTTTTTTTTCTGTTGCAGGCTGGTGAATCGCATGTAGATGAAAATATTCACTGACCCCCATGCATATCCAAATTAATTTTTCTGCACTCTGAGTCATAGTAATACCGCCTATGAGCAGCACGAGCAGCACGATAAACCACATCCGCGCCAGTGATTTTAGCTCCAAGTCTTCCGTCTGGCTGGCTTTCCATAGGTTCACAAGTGATATAGCTGCCATAGACAACCATAGCGCCAGCCCAACAATGCCGGTCTCGGATAAAAGTTGGACATAAGTGCTATGCGCCACCAGGTGCAGATAGTGCTGTGGAATTCCGCTTGCGTAGAAAGGCAATTCATACGGAAACCTGCCAATCCCGACGCCGGTGATGGGGTGATCCAACCACATGCGAAAACCTGCATCCCACAATTTATAGCGCAAGCCGATAGTATCCGTGCCCTGGGTGATTGAAGGGATAATGGAGGATATGATCCTAAAAACAGAGTCTGATAACATCGTCAGTGTCAGAATTGCGAGCATGAAAACGATAATGAGTGAGAAATTTACCTTCTTTTGAGGGTTGAGAAGGATGATGAGCCCGATAGCAGTAAAAAGTAAGACTATTGCAGTGCGGGAAACCGTAAAGAATACGCCTAGGAAAGTAATAACAATTCCTATCCCAGAAAGAGTTCTAAGTATCGGCTTTTTCTCTATTGTGCGCAAATAGACGAAGAAAATCATTGCAACCACAAAATATCGGCCTGCTGAGTTTGCACCTTCGCTCAGGCCGGCGGTGCGGACAGAGGTGTCGATATCCTCCCCGATCGAACCTTGTTGTATAGCCACCGTCGCAGATATCACTGAAACTATTGAAAATACCCAAAAGAATGTCTTGTATTTCTTAGGGTCGTCAAGTAACTCTTCGGCTAAGAAGGTCAAAATAAGCAATTGCACGTAGGTGAAAATCCAATTACGGTCATGGCCGAACCAGGCTGCCTGCGGATTAGTGATAAACATCCAGATAATAAACAGTAAACCTAGAATCAAGACAGGGCGAGTGCCTTTGAGGCCATTTCCACGCTTATTGATATTCTTTATTAGATATCCGAAAATGGTAACTACACCAACTATCGGGAGGATTGAGCTGACCATTGGGATGGACGGTAAAAGGTCCGTTACTGGCAGGCTGGCTGCGATGAGAACGATCCCGAGGAAGGGGTTGACCAGAATCATCCCGGCGAGGATGAGGCCAATAAGTCCAACCAGAATTAAACTGAGCGTTTCAATCATATAATTTATCCGGGATTCTAAGTGAGAGTATCATACCCGCTTTTAATAGATTTGGCACGGGCAGGGAAGGTCTGGTAAAACCGAGAAATCTGAGCCTGCCAAGCCTGGAAGCTATGCCGGTCGAGAACACTTTCTCGCGCAGATTTTCCGAGCCTTTGCCTCATTTCCCAGTCTTCTGGAACCCTGAGCAAGCTCTCTGCCAGGGCATGCGTGTCTTCACCCGGGACGATAATGCCGTTCACATCTGGCTGGATGATCGACTGAAAGACGGGAAGGTCAGAGACTACAGGCACGAGGCCCGTAGCCATTGCTTCAAGCAGAACACTGGGTAAACCCTCATTTCGAGAAGGGAAGACAAAAACATCGCTAGCCCGATAAACCTCTGCCAACCGTGCTCTGTCTTGAATTAAGCCGGGTAGAAGGAATCTTTGACTGGCAGGTTTTCCTTCTAATTCTTTAACAACGTGCTCAAGAAATTCTTCATCTAGCGAGGGGTTCTCATCTTTGCTACTTGGACCCACGGCCAGCAGATAAAATCTCTCATCATGTGATGCCACAATGTCAAAGGCTTGCATCAAGATGTCAAAACCCTTGCGGTGAATCAGGCTGCCAACAAACAATAGAACAAATGCGTCCAGTGGAAGCCCCAAACTTGCCCTCAAACTGCGTTTTTCCTCTTGGTTAGTGGCCGGACGAAACAGCTCAGTATCTACGCAATTTGGGAGCAAGAAAACCTGTTCCTGCGAAAATCCGTGGTCCAGGTAATCCTGCGCGAGGAAATCATTGATGGCGAGTATTGCGTGAAATTTTTTCAGCAGCCATAGCTTCAATCCTCCAAAGCGTTCGTGGAGAATTCCGCTCGGTGTGTCGCTATCTAGCAGGACGGTTTCATAGAGGACAGTCTTTTTCCAGAGACGTGACCATAAACCGAGCAACAGGCTGCCCCACCAGAGAATATGCACATGCAGGATGTCATAATCATTATGAAGACTGATCAGGCTGCGATGAAGCTGGAAGATCCAGGCAAAACGCTGACTTTGGCTGAGTAAACCTTTGTTTTGTTTCCTGAGTTGAAAAGAAAATGCCTCAACAGCGGGTTTCATACTTCGTGAGTGTACATCTAGCACAAAATGTTCGATTGAGGGATCGTTCCATTGCGTGAAATAATACCGCCATTGATGGACCGGTCCCGAAAACCGCTCCTTAAAATTTGGCGCAAAGATGTGTAATACCCGAATAGTCATATCAAAATCAAAGAATTTGGATGAGTGCTCGCATGAAAGCCCCTAAAGTGCCGGGTTGGAAACCATATTTGCATGCATTATTGAACGCCTCGAGCACACCAGCCATGTCTTTTTGTTTTCCGTAGATTTCAATGAGATTTTGCCAGGTGTTGCGATAGGCAGGGCGCAGAAGGTCGATTGTTTCAGGTTTTCCTGCCTGGCGAGAAGCCTCTGCACAGGCATCGAGCGTCTGTAGAAAATTTAGGCGTGCAGCCACTTCGCTTCCGCTTAGGCTGCCAGGATACTTGTAGCGGATCAAGCCAACTTCTTCGGTAAAGGCAGCTTGTAAGCCCTGTAAGCCGGCGCGCCACCAGAATTCGAAATCCTCTCCACCATTTAAGTCAGTGTTGAAAATGCCAACTTGCTCGAATAAATGCTTGCGCATCACGGCTGCATCGAAAGCTATGAAGTTTTCCGTGGCGATTCCTTCCAAAAAGCCCTTGATGATGCGCCTAGCTCCGCTTTCGAGCTCTTCTGTTTGCAGGCGGTTTAAACCTGAAGCGTTCTGTCTGAAACCATCCTCATCGAGGTTACGGGCAACATTAATGTTGCGGAAATTGCTGAAGACGAGGTCCAATTCAGGATAAGCGAGTAAGGTTGCCATCTGGCATTCCAGAAATTGTGGCATCCAGCAGTCATCATCATCCAGAAAAGCGAATACATCCGCCTCTGCGAGCGCTAGTGCCTCGTTCAGGGCGGTAGACTTGCCCTGGTTTGTCGCACTAAACACTCGGATACGTGGGTCGTGATATGTGCTTAGGACTTTTGTCGTCTCGTCAGTTGAGCCGTCATCCCAGATGATCAGTTCCCAGTTCGGGAAGGTCTGGGCAAGCACAGAGTCCACGGCTCGGG
>ENA-UPTA01005432-UPTA01005432.1-activated-sludge-metagenome-genome-assembly--contig:-NODE-5432-length-11655-cov-4.698621_pt1 | contig 11655 bp, 11 predicted proteins | sample MGYA00238184_ERZ773361 | MGnify/ENA primary metagenome ERZ773361 (study PRJEB29100, sample SAMN05720205) | activated sludge metagenome | isolation source: anaerobic digester from wastewater...
CCAGGGGAAGGCTCAGATTCGCAAATTTTCCGATGCGATCAGTGAGCAAGGCATTCAACTGTCCAGAGTCAACGGCGAGAGAAGCCATTTGAGCCTCAAGAATGCAGAAGAGATTATGTCCGGCTATATGGCTTAATTTGAGATCAGGGATACCTATCATGAAGAACCAATTCATCACATTTCTCGTTGGCAGCGTCATCGGCACGGCTGTGGGCTTTGTGGGGGCTTGCTTCGTTGAAGGTCGTTATCAAGTGACATCAGACGGGCTAAGCGGCATCAAGCTCGACCGATGGACGGGAGAATCATGGATAATGAGGTACTATGAGGATAAGGGTTCCAGGGATTTCTTCTGGGAACCTTTGGAACTGAAATGAAAACTCCGCGTAAGACGTGTCCAAGAAGGAAAGGTCCATGCCGCCTGCTTATGTCAAGACAATCCGCAAAGAGATTTGTATGAATACGCCAAGTTGATCTCGCGAAGCGCGTTGGGCGGCCAGATCAACTATAGCTTCGTGTCGTCCCGGTTCAAGGCGTTGACTGGTCGCGGGCAAGTACTTCAAGAAACTGGTCGAGCTGCATGGCCAGCGCGGGATTTTGGACGCACATAAGGACAGCATCGACCGGCTCTGTCCACAATGCCGAAACGACTCGACCTGCGCCGAATGGGACAAGGTCCAGAAGTTGACGTGCTTTTGCCTGGAGAGCATCTTCTGATCCCACTGGTACCCCGTGAGGTAATAGACGCATCCTCCTTAATCATCGGCAGGGACCAGAGCACCATTCCGCGGGACCCAGCCGGTTCAAACCTTTTCGTAGGCTGTAAGAAAGTCCTCACGGGTGATATCGGACTGACGGCAGATCGTCCGCAGCGTTGAACTCTTGAGGTGGGTGTGATTGGGCATCGTCAGCGGGGTCGTGGTTCCATCTGCGTTGCGACGCTGCAGGGCGATGTGCTCCCTCTCCCGCACCACTTCAAAACCGAGTGCTTGGAGAGCACGTATGACTCGTGCCTTCGGCGCATCGACCGGGAACTTGGGCATGACTACACCGTGGTTTCCGCGACAAAGGCTTCGAGTACGGGGCCGTCTTCGCCATCCAGCACGTCGGACCCAAAGGTCTCCATATGGAACGTGAGGGCCGACCGCACGTCCTTGAGAGCCTCTTCGTAGGTATCCCCCTCACCCACAACAACCCCTTTGACACCGACAGGGTACGCTACATACCCATCACTATGTTTCTCGATGATAATCTTGATCTGTTTCATGACACACGCTCATTTCGCTGAGACAACACCCGGATAATGACGGACCCCGCCGGAGCCAACTGTACAACACATCTATTGTCCACAGGGTCCATTCTACACAATCCAGCCTGTTCACACAAGCTTCGGTCATCTGCCTCAACACAACCGGTAGAATACCTCATGAGGCTCACACCCGCCACGGGCTTCGCATGGGGCGGTCCAGGAGGCTGTTGGCCTGGGCGTCGTTGCTGAATTCCTCCTTCACAGGGTCCCACTGCAGCTTGCGTCCCGTCTTGATCGCGATCTGTTCCAGCCAACAGAGCGTGTCGGTGCGAACGGCGATATCGATCGGCGCGGCCGGCTGGGTTCGGCCTTTGACCGCGTCGACGAAATTCACGTGGTGGTTGTCGCTCTTGAAGAGTTGGATGTCGTTCGGACCGAATTTCGCCTTCAACAGCGACTTGGGATTGGCGTCGATCCGCTCGCGATCGACGTGGACCCAGCCCTCGCTGCCGAGGAACAGGACGCCGTGGCCAAAGCCGCTTACCTGGAGCGGATGATTCTTGGCGGTGGCATCGTCCATGTGGACGAGCGTCACGCCGTTGGCGTAGCGGTTCTGGACCTGCCAGCTCGTGGCGCAGTCGGTGAGCATGTCCTCGGGGAACACGCCGGCGCCTTCGATCTCCGTCGGCCCGGACAGTTCGGTGCCGTTGCCCCACTGGGCGATGTCGAGATGGTGAACGCCCCAGTTGCCGATCATGCCGATGCAGTAGTCCGAGATGCAGTACCAGATGCTCCAGCCTCCCCAGCCGCCGGGGGTCCTGGGCGAATCCGTGTAGGGCCGGCATCGCTCGTAGCAGTACGGCGCCATCGGAGCGGGACCCAGCCACATCTCGTAGTTCAGTTCCGGCGGGACCGGTTCGGTGGGCTGCTTCGGGCAGGTCCAACTGCCGGGCACGCCCACGAGGATGGTTTTCAACTCGCCGATCTTGCCGTTGCGGACCAGTTCGCACGCCTGGCGGAAGAAGCCACCGGAACGCTGCTGGGTCCCGAACTGGAAGACCACGCCGCGATCGTGTACGGCCTTCTGAACGACCTTGGCGGCCCGGAAGCTCCAGCCCATCGGTTTTTCCTGGTACATGTGCTTGCCCTGCCGGGCGGCCTCGATCGCGATCAGTGGATGCCAATGGTCGGGCGCCGTGATCTGTACGGCGTCGATATCCTTGCGCGCCGTGACCTCGCGGAAATCCTTGAACGCGGCGCAGTCCGAGTTCTCATACCATGTGTCCACAACCTGCTTGCCCTTCTGGAGCTGGGTCTGGTGGACATCGCAGACCGCGGCCACGCGGACTTCCGGGTTGCCCAGGAAGGCCCTCATGTTGCCGGTGCCCTGGATACCCAATCCGATGCAGGCCAGGGCGATCCGATTGCTCGGGGCCTGCGACCCGAAGACCGTCGCCGGCACGATTGCCGGCAGTGACACGCCGGCCGCTGCTGCTGTGGCAGACTTCAGAAACTCGCGACGACTCCAACGATCCGCTCGAACCTTCTTCTGCTGCTCCATGTGATCCTCTCGAATTCACTTGCCAAGTGTGACAATCTGAGGTCCCTGGCCCGCGGTCAGGGTGAACATCTCGCGAGAAATGGACGAATCCGCGTCCTTCCACGTCACGGCGTAATCGCCGTGGTAGCCATGGAAGGCGAAGACGCCGTCGGACTCCGTCCGGCCGGAGGCGGTCGTGGACCATTCGGCCATGAGCGCCTCGAATCGCTTGCCTGCTTCGTTCAGGGTCCAATCCCTTCGAGCCAGGCCGCAGTTGGGGCCCCGCCAGGAGTTGCCCGCCCAGAAGACCCAGGCCATGATTCCCTCGACCGCCGGATGGCTGTACGCGGTGCGGTAGACCAGTTCCAGCCTGTCCGCATTGACCTTCTCGTCCGCGTCGGCGGTGTCGAATTCGCTGATCCAGATCGGCAAACCCAGCGTCGCCACCTTATCGAGTCGCTGCTTGACAACTTGCGGATGCGCGAGAATGTCCTCGGACCAAAGGTGGCCCTGGATGCCGACGCCGTCGATGGGCGTTCCCTGCTCCAGCAGCCGGCGGATGTCCGCGACGTACTCGTCGATCTGGACTTCGGTGAAGTCCTTGTCCACCGATAGAATGTTGAATTCGTTCACGAAGAGCTTGGCGTTCGGATCGAGCTCCCTCGCTCGCTTGTACATCCAGACATGGATGTCCGTGCCGAGCCGATCCCTGAAGAATGAGCCGTGCAACATTTCGTTGTCCACGTCCCAGTGGACGAAGACGCCGCGAAAATGATTGACCGCGCTGTCCATGCGGTACTCGACCGCAGCCTTCAGCTGATCGCCATCAAGCTGCGTGAGCCAGCGGGGCTGCCACTTCTGAGGTTCCCAAAAGATGCAGTGTCCGCGGATCGGAATACTGTTCTCGCGGCACCACTGGACCATGGCGTCGGCCGCGGCGTAGTCTTCGCGGCCGGGTCCTCGGCCATTGTAGTACCACTTCGATTCGTTCTCGAAGACCGCCCAATTGAAATGCGATTTGAAGAACTCGCGGTATTGGGCGTTCCGCACCAGGGCGCTGCTCACGGCGGCGCCGAAGGGGAAAACCTTGCGGGTCTGACGGACTTCGACCGCCACGCCCGCCAGGGGCTTGCCCTGATTGTCAACGACGCGGATCTCCGCCGGCCGCTGCCGAATCTCTCTGATCCGAGCGTCCGCCTCCGCACGCCACGAAGCATCCTGTGCCCACGACGCGGTCACAGGCAGACTGATCCAGGCAACCACAAGAATGATCGAGAGGACTCGGCATCTGCTCATGGCAAACTCCCGGACGAGGGCACGCATTCCCGCCATGACCCTCGACCCAATCATCAATCCAGAGCAACCATCCAGAGGTTTCGGAAGCTGACCGCGTTGCCGTGGTCCTGGAGCAGGATGGGCGCGGGGTTCGGGCCTTCCGGCTGGCCGGCGCCGGTCTTGTTCGGAACCTCGACGTCGTCGTGGATCAGCACGCCATTCTGGAAGACCGTGATCCGCGCGTTCTGCACCTTGACGGATTTGCCGTCTTTCTCGCCGAAGCGGGCCGCGTGGAAAAGAATGTCGTAGGTCTGCCACTCGCCCGGCTGCTTGCAGACGTTCCGGTCGGGGGCCTTGAACGTGTAGATGCTGCCGCACTCGTTGTTCTTGGGCTCCAGGCCGAAGGAATCCAGAATCTGCACTTCGTACCGTCGCTGAATGTAGACGCCGCTGTTGCCGCGTCCCTGGCCCTGCACGTCCGCCGGCAGGACCGGGGTCTTGAATTCCGCGTGCAGCATGAAGTCCCTCACGTCGCGTTTCGTCATGATGCTGCCCGAGCCGGGGACGATCTGCATCGCGCCGTCGGCGATCTTCCAGGCGATCTCGCCACCGCCCTGGCGCTGCCACTGGGAGAAGTCCCTGCCGTCGAACAGGCTGATCGCGTTCTCAGGCTTGTTGAACTCGACCTTCACCTGCGGCGGCTCTGCGTAGTCCCGCCAGATCCGTTCGATCTGCTCGACGTCGGGCTTGCCCTCGTGGACGTAGATCCGATAGCGGAAGACATGGTCCTCGCCCGGTTTCATCTCCCAGGGGCCCGCCAGGGACGGGCAGAAGTTGAAAAAGATGTTGTCGTTCGGGTTGGGCCACAGACGCATCGGCTCGGGGTGCTGGAAATTCTTCGGGTTGCTGAAGAAGGTCACGCCCTCCCATTGGCCGTCGATGCTGCCGGCGCTGTCGCACCAGCGGGCCCGCGTGCCGTGACCGTCGATACGGGTCTTGCCCTCGCTGGTCAGATTGGCGGCGTTCTCGCCCTTCCACTGGCGGGCGGCGCGGAAGCCGAGTCCGCCGTAGCGATACTCGTCCTGGATCAGCGGCTGATCCGCAACGCAGCGCTGCGTGGATTTGAAATCCACCAGCCAGTAGCCTGCCTCGGGCCCGCCCACGTTGTAGACGCGAACGTCCCAGACTTCCTTGAGGATCGTCTGCTCGCCCTTGGAGGTCTTGAGGGCGACGTGGTCCTGCTCCGACTGGAACCCGCCGTAGACGGCGCCGGTCGTCTCAGACAGGAACTTCGAGAATCGAACGGTCCCGGTGCCGTCGCCGACGTTCCAGAAATCGACCATCTTGCCGTCGAACTTCGTGTGGGTCCAGGGCATCCAGATGCCGAGGTGATGGATATGGTCCGGCGGGTGGATGTCGGTCAACACGTTGCCTTTCGGCGACCACAGCGGATGAATGAACGCATTGTGGTAGTACAGGGACCGACGCGACTCCGGGACATTCCCCATGTTCTCCGGCGGCGGCACCATCGCGTGGTTGTACTGAAGCACCTTGTCGTCGCCGACGCTGACCGCCAGGACTTTATCATCCTGGCTGGCCTTGACCACGCGTTCGGCCCTCGCGGTCCCTGGGACCAGTTCGTAGGTCCGCGTCTGCCCGGCCGGCAGCGTCCCCGATACGATCCAGTGCAGTTTGGGCGTCGAACCCTGCTCGATCTGGGCCGGGATGGTCACTCGCTCGGCGCCGCGAACCTCCTGCAACGAGAGCGGAAGACCCGCCACCGCCTGGGGCACCGTCGCCAGCGAGATCGAGACGGGCGTATCCGTGCGAGCGTATGGGCCCGCCTCCACGGTGATCGTCGCCAATGGCTCGGCGGCAAGCGCTCCAGTGGAAAGAATCGTCAGTAAAATGCCAATCGTGAGCGCGGACAAACGTGACTGCATCGTGGTACCCCTTTCAGTAACAACCCAAGCCCTTCTGGCTTCACCCTTACCTACCGATCCCCCGCTATTGTAAAGACGGATTCTACCCGCCAATTATTCCGGCGGCAAGCAAACGCACAGAGCAACATTCGGATTGACTGGCACAGCATAGGTCGCATACGATGTCGCTGAAACGAGTCGAGTCTATTGGAGGTATGGCGTCATGACAACATCGAGACATGTCGTTCTGTGTGCCCTGGCGGTCGCGATTGCCCTGGCTCCGTTGGCGTCGGCGCAGGGGCTGCCCAAGGCGTCGCCCAAATCGGTAGGCCTGTCGCAAGATCGGCTGGACCGGATCACCGCCGTGATGCAAAAGCACGTCGATAACGGCCTGCTGGCCGGCGCGGTCGCGATGGTCGCCCGCGAAGGCAAAGTCGCCTACTTTCAATGCGTCGGCATGCAGGACCGCGAAAAACAGGTCGAGATGAACCCTGGGACGATCTTCCGGATCGCCTCGATGTCCAAGGCCATCACCAGCGTCGCGGCCATGATGCTCTACGAAGAGGGGAAGTTCCAGCTCAAGGACCCGGTCTCGAACTTCATCCCGGAATTCGCAGATACGAAGGTCCTCGCGTCGTCGGGCGATCCCTCCGCTCAGGATGGGCTCGTCTCCCTGAAGCGTCCCATCACGATCCGCCACCTCCTGACACACACTTCCGGCCTGACCTATCAGTGGGACAGTCGGGTTGGCGCCAAGTACGCGGAGGCAGGGATCACGCACGGCTTGGTCCAGGACGAGGACCTGCTCGCGGACGACATGAAGAAACTGGCGCAGATGCCCCTGGTCCACCAGCCGGGCGAGGCCTTCACCTACAGTCTCTCGGTGGACGTGCTCGGACGCGTGGTGGAGGTCGCCTCCGGCATGCCTTTCGACGAGTTCCTCCAGAAGCGGATCTTCGAGCCGCTCAAGATGAACGACACGGGCTTTCGCCTGCCTGAGAACAAGGTATCGCGACTCGCGGCCGTCTACGCGCCCGATCCGAACGGCGGTTTGAGCCGACTGCCCGACGGTATTCTCGGCGAGGGGACTATGAAGGCGAGCGTGACCTATCCGTATGAAGGGACACATCGTTACCGCTCCGGCGGCGGCGGCCTCTGTTCGACCGTCCCGGACTATGCGAGGTTCATCCAGATGCTTCTCAACGGCGGCGAACTCGACGGCGTCCGCCTGCTCAGTCGCAAGACGGTCGAATTGATGACCACGGACCACCTCGGCCCATTGGGCCAGGACTTCGGCTTCGGCCTGGGTTTCGGTGTCACGCGGAACCTGCGCGAAGCCGGCGAATCGACCAGCGTCGGCGCCTATCGCTGGGGCGGGTACTGGTACACGACCTTCTTCATCGATCCTGCAGAAAAAATGATCGGCGTCTGCATGGCCCAGATCAGCCCGAGCGGCAAGGCCACGCTCGACGATCAGTTCGAGGCCCTCGCCCACCAGGCGATCGTCGACTGAGGACCCGGGCCGGCTCATCGTGACGACGCGAGGCGTGATCTTCCGTGTCGCGAAGAAATGTCCTTGCGGATCTGCTACAGGCATCTTCTCGCTTCTGGCTTTTCGCGGGCCTCATGTTATACTCAGATCGTTGATCGGCACGGTGCCGACAACCTATGGGGTGCGCGCATCTGGATGAGACTGAACTATGCTTGGGATCGCCACAGGAATAACAACACACTATCTGGTCCTGGGAGTCTCGCTCCTGCTGCTCGCCAGCGTCCTGGCGAGCAAGGCCTCGGAGCGTCTGGGGGTCCCGGCCCTGTTGATGTTCCTGTTCGTCGGCATGCTGGCGGGTTCCGAAGGTCCCGGCGGCATTCACTTTGACGACCCGCACCTCGTCCGCCTGCTGGGCACGTTCGCCCTGGCCTACATTCTGTTCGCAGGTGGCCTGGACACCGACTGGCGGAGCGTCCGCCCGGTGTTTCGCAGTGGCATAATCCTCGCGACGGCGGGGGTCCTTCTGACGGCGGCCTTCGTAGCCGCCTTCGCAGTCGGAGCGCTCGGATTCACCTGGCTGCAGGGACTGCTGCTCGGCTCGGTGATCTCCTCGACCGACGCAGCGGCCATCTTCGCCGTGCTGAGATCGCGCCGCGTCAGTCTCAAGGGGCAACTCAAGCCGCTGCTGGAGCTCGAATCCGCCAGCAACGATCCGATGGCCATCTTCCTCACCATCACGATGCTGCGCCTCGTGGGCGACCCGACGGCCTCCTGGTGGTCCGCGTTTCCCTCCTTCGTCCGGCAGATGCTCATCGGCGGCGCGATGGGCCTGTTGCTCGGCAAGGCCGTCATCTACTTGGTCAATCGGGTCCGCCTGGAATATGAGGGGCTCTATCCGGTCCTGACCATGGCCATGGTGCTGTTGATCTTTGGGACAACCGAGACCATCGGCGGCAACGGCTTTCTCGCCGTCTACCTCGCAGGCGTGGTCCTCGGCAACGCCGATTTCATCCACAAGCGGAGCCTGGAACGATTCCACGACGGACTCTCCTGGCTGATGCAGATCGCGATGTTCATGACCCTCGGGTTGCAGGTTTTCCCGTCGCACCTGGCGCCGGTGATCGGGTCCGGACTCCTGCTGTCGGTGTTCCTCATGCTGGCGGCCCGGCCCCTGGCTGTCATGATCTGCCTCGTCCGCAGCGGATTGACTTTCCGCGAGAAATTGCTGACCTCGTGGGCGGGACTTCGCGGCGCCGTCCCCATCGTCCTGGCGACGTTCCCGATGACGGCCGGCGCGCCGCAGGCCGAGATGATCTTCAACCTGGTGTTCTTCGTCGTCATTACGACCGTGCTCCTGCAGGGTAGAACGCTGACCCGCGTGGCCCGATGGTTGAGACTGGACCGGCCCATTCGGCTCAGGCCCCGCATGCCGTTGGAATTCGAACGGACTGCAGGGTCCCTGCGCACCTCCATGATGGAGCTGGTCGTCCCGCCCGATTCCCGTGCGGCAGGCCAGCCGATCATCCACCTGGGCCTGCCGGCCGGCGCGCTCGTAGCCATGATCCAGCGCAACGGCGAGTACCTCGTGCCCAACGGAGGGACCGAGTTCCAGCCGGGCGACGTGGTGCTCGTCCTCGGGGAAAAGAAAGTTCTGGAATCGACGAAGCAACTGCTGACGACCTGACCGCAGCCCGTCCCGCCGACACGCAAAGACAGGCCGCCGGGACCAAAAATGAACCCTCCCCTCCGGTGAAACGTAACTTATAGCTGGATCGCGTCTCACGTCGATGCCGTGACAGCGGAATCGAACCGAAGGGAATCTGGTTAGAAAGGAACGTGAAGGAGAAACAAATGAGAAACACAATGAAGTGGGTGGGGATCGGCATGGTGGCCGTGGTTCTGCTGGCCGGCTGCGGCCCGAAGAAGAAGGGTTTGACCCTGGACGAGAGACGCCAGTCGGTCGTGGACATGGAGAAGGAGACGCTCCAGCGGCTCTACAAGGAGGCCCCCGACGCCCAGGCGAAGCTCGAGAGCGCCCCGGGCTACGGCGTGTTCAGCAACGCGAATGTGAACCTGGTGCTCGTCAGCGCCGGCGGCGGCTATGGCGTCGTCGTGGACAACGCGACCAAGCAGCGGACCTACATGCGAATGGCCCTCGGCGGCGTCGGCCTGGGTCTGGGCGCCAAGGACTACCGCGTCGTCATGATCTTCAAGGACAAGGACACCATGACGAAGTTCATCGAGAAGGGCTGGGACGCCGGCGCCCATGCGGACGCCGCCGCCAAGGCGGGTGAAAAAGGCGCCGAAGCCAGCGCCGAAGGGGACCTCCGCAAAGGGATCGACATCTACTCAATGACCGAGTCCGGCCTGGCGCTCCAGGCGACCGTCGCCGGCACGAAGTACTGGAAGGACAAGGAGCTGAACTGATTTCCTCGTTCTGACCGATACGGCGAATCGACACCGATCTGAGGCCGCGAGCGCATGACCGTGTGCTTGCGGCCCTTTTTCATGCGCCAATAACGCGAGGATATCAGTTCTTTGTATTCACTTCACGCCGGGCTTGCGTACATACTATTGGAATGACTCGACACGATTCGATTTCGGACGAAGCCTTGATCGAGGCGATTCAGCGGAGTGACGAGGACGCCGCGGCGTGCCTGTACCATCGCCACATCGATCGCGTGCATCGGATCTGCTATCGGATCGTGCTGGATTCATCCCAGGTGCCCGATTGCGTTCAAGAGGTGTGGATGAAGGTGTTTCGCAATCTCGGTCGGTTCCGATGCGAGCAATCTTTCGCGGCGTGGCTGAACGCCGTGACGACCAATACCGCCATCGATTTTTACCGTCGGCACAAGAGACGGGGCAAACCGGTGAACCTCGACGAGACCTGTACGGAATCGCTCCTGGCCGAGCAGGCCGAGGCAGGCCCGCAATATGATGACGCGACCATCCGACGGGAGATCCGGGACGCCCTGGAGGAAATCAGCGTGAACCAGCGGACGGCGTTCATCCTGCGGTACTTCGAGGAAATGCCCCTGCCGGAGATCGCGAAGGCGCTTGGCTGCCGCCAGGGCACGGTGAGGACCCACATTCGTCGATGTCTGTTGTCGCTGCGGGCGACGCTCGCGGCCAGATTCCATCAAGAGGTGCAAGAGCATGGAAAATAAACGTTTCTCGCTGGAAGAGTTTGCGGCCTTGTTCCCCGGCCGGTTCGAGTCGCAGGAGCAGTTGCTGCGGGAATACAAGTCCTTCCTGGCGGTGTTGGAGCAACTGGATCAGACGTCTGTTCCCGAGTTGTCCGGCCGTCAGAAGGCGGAGATCTTCCGTCGGTCCTGGCAGGGCCGGCGGTGCGACTGGTCCCGGATGTCGGCATGGCTGGACCTGTTCAAACGGCCGGTTGTGGCGTTTGCTGCTGGGATCATTCTCGGATGTGCCGTGATGTTCGTTGCCCTGAGCCCCCGGTCGGGTCGCATCCTGCCCGAGATTACGAGCGTAGCAGCCGCAGCGGAGCCCCCCTTGACCATCGAGCACATCCAGCGGACACAGGTCTACAGGGGCAAAGCGGTTGAGCGGATGTACCCACAGATCGAGAACCCCCAGATCGTGGTCGAGAAGACCCGAGAGTCCGCCAAGCCGCGACGGGTCCTCTACGGCACATTGGATGGCGGTGAAATCTACGTGGTATGGAACCTCTGACAAAAGGAGATCGAACGATGAGAAAACAAGCACTGATGATTGCGGGTCTGGGACTCCTCCTGATGCAGGGCGCACTGTGGTCCCAGGAAATGACAGTCAAGATCATGAACCTCAAATACTACCCGGTTCAAGATATGAGTCGCATCCTGGAGACCATCTGCGGAGGCGACGGGACCCAGATCGTCGTCGATGAGAATGCCAACTGTATCATCGTGCGTGCGATGCCGGAGCGTATGGAGGAGATCCAGCAACTGGTCGCACAGTTGGACAGACCAACCGAGTCTGCGCCTCAGAGCGAGCCCCTGTTGTGTCGGGTCTACATGGTGGAGGTGCCGTCCAAGCAGTCGGATCTCAGACCATTCAACATTGTGTTGTACCCTCCTGCAGGAATGGATCTGTCGAACTTTTTGAAAGTCAGTGAAGACAAGCAACTGAAGATCAACGCCGTCAAGAGTCACCAATCCAAATCGGACGGCGTCCT
>ENA-UPTA01005441-UPTA01005441.1-activated-sludge-metagenome-genome-assembly--contig:-NODE-5441-length-11643-cov-5.329910_pt1 | contig 11643 bp, 11 predicted proteins | sample MGYA00238184_ERZ773361 | MGnify/ENA primary metagenome ERZ773361 (study PRJEB29100, sample SAMN05720205) | activated sludge metagenome | isolation source: anaerobic digester from wastewater...
CTCCTGGGTATAGGAGTAGATGGCCTGGTTTGGAGAAATGGTGGAACTCTGTGGCGTCGTGCTGTAGCTGACAACCACGGTGAACGCGGCCCCGACGGCCACGGAATCGTCGAGTTCATTGGACGGATCGATCACGGAGAGGATCGTTCCCTCATAGCTCCATGTGACGACGTCCGCCCTCGCCGGACCCCCAGAACACAACAGACACACGCCAACCACGAATGCCGCCGCTCTTGCTGTCCTCATAGTCGCGCCCTTCCCGAAACAAGCTGGATGCTGCTGTCGCCACAGGCAATTCGAGTGTACAACGATATCGAGCCGGGAGCGGGATCACGACAGATGCACAGAGTCCGGCCGCATCAAGACAGGGAGATCAGCAGATCCCGGAGGTGCACGGCGAAGACGCCACGCAATGGCCTCATTTCTCACCGCTCCTTTCATCCACCAGTTTACCTGGGCGCCGACTACAGTCAAGACATTTCCGGGAATGGCCTCGCGGGGCCACTGTCGGTCGGCCGGCATCCTGCGGCACTTCGGCGATACGAGAGAAGGAACTGCGCCACGGCCGGTTTTATCGGCCCTGAGGGACACAGCCGGCCTTGGGGGCTCGATTTCGCTTGACAGGATAGGCCCGGATGCGTTAAGCTGGATAAAATGCCCGGAGGCTCGTTGAAAGGGATGCTAACGAAATGATAGTAAGACGCGCGTTTTCTGCCATCCTCGCCCGTCGCGCAACGGCGCTATGGACCCGACGCGGAGCGGCGCTGTGGATCGGCTGTTTGGTCTTGACTCTGCTCTCGGTCTCCTGGGCCCAGGTGGACAGCCGCCGGATTGAAGAGGTCGTCAAGAAAAGTGTCCTGAGCCAGGAGGATCTGCAAATCATCGACGCCTTCGCCGCCGACGAGATCGGGCGACTGGTGCGAACCGTCGATTTCACGGAGGTCGCGAAGACACGTGCCGCCATCGTCGGTCATCAGAGTGCCCAAGCCCAGTATGCCCAGCGGTTCTCGGAAGCGTGTTTTCGCGAGATCACGAAGGGTTTCGACTACGCGAATGACCAGATCACCGATGCCCAGCGACGGTTCAAAGTCTTCGCGAATCTGTTGATCCTCGTGAACGAGCTCGGCGATCCCCGGCTCCTGGACCTCGGCGTTGGCATGATCGGGCACGAGGCCAGCGCCGTTCAATACTGGGCGATCCGGGCCGCGACCAACCCCGTGGCGTGGGAGAAACTCAACCAGGACCCGGCAGCAGCCGCCGCCATGTCGCGGAAGATCCTCGACGCGTGCAGCAGGGCCGTGGAGACCAGCAGTGCCGAAGTCCTGAACCTGATGGCTCAATTCGCGGGCCGATATGACACGGCGCCGGCTACAGACCTGCTCGTTCGCATAGCGGATGTCCGGATCCGGCGCTACGCCGACTGGACGGTGAAGTATGAGCTCGTGGACACCGCCATCCTCAGACTGCTGAGCAACAAGATCACCACCGGCGGTGCGGCCAATGACCGGGTCGCCAAGGCATTCGGCCAGCTCTATTCGTACGCCATTCAGCGCTACATCCGGGGGATGCAGAACAACAGCCTCAAGGAGATGTCGCGAAGCTATCTGGCCTCCGTGCTGATCGAGACGGAAGAGCAATGCCTCGGCAAGCTGCTGGGCGGCACGCAGACCGGTATCCGGCGGGCCCTTGAAGCCGGCGACTTGAACGCCCTTCAGGCCGAACACGACCGGCTCCTGGGCAGTGCCAGCCAGCAAGGCGCTCTGCCGGCCAAGTTCAATTTCAGCTTTGGCACGGACGGCGTCAATCGTACGGCGCCCCTGGCTCTGCCCGAACCACAACAAGGCGCCACCGCCGAGTCGCAGCCTCCGGCACAACCATAGGCGGGACTTTTGCCCGGATAGGCTGTAGATAAGGATCGACCACAGTCGATATGAGGGGGGATACGTTATGAGAATCCACACAATACTGCCGGTGATGGCGCTGCTGGTCGCGGGTGGGTGCTCCGGCCCCAAGCCGGACTTCTACTGGTACCACCCTGGAAAGACGTTTCAAGAAGCGAAGGCGGACTACTCGGAGTGCAAAGCCCAAGCAGAAGAAGAGGCCGCCAAGGCGGTCGAAGACAAGTACTTCGACAGGCTGCGGTCTCCGACCGTCCTCGCAGACGGCGAGGAGTCACGGACCAAGAGGAGGAAATCCGATGATCCCGCGCTCCAGGCGAGAACCGAATGGGGGACGCTCTACAAACAGAACGCGTTCTCCGGGTGCATGCAGAGCCGAGGGTATGTGAAACTGAAGGATTATCAGGTCTCGCCCGATCTCAAGACCAAGGAGCTCCCGCTGGGGGCCATCGCCGGCAGGCGGGAGTAGATGTGCGGGCGAACAGCATCCTATACACAGCAAGACCCAAACCCGATAATCCGGCGTGATCTGGCATTGGCAGGACTCTCGTAGATGGAAACAAAGGCCGGCTTGGATATCGCACGTGAAGGGAACGTCGCCATTGCCTGCTTCAGGAGCGCGTGTATCAGCGATGCCGAGGAGATTTCCAGGGCGTCCACCCAGCTCAGGCAGTACATCCAGTCCGATCCGCCACGACGCGTGGTGTTCGACTTCCAGGGGGTCAAGTTCTTCTCATCCCAGGTCCTGGGACTGTTGCTGGAGGCAAGGGCATACTTGCGGCCTCACAACGGCGACGTCGCCGTCACCTCGCTGAACCCGCAGTTGTTGCGGGTCTTCAAGATCACGAACCTGGACCGGATCTTCCGCCTCTACCCGGATCGGGCCGCGGCAGTCCAGCCGCCCGCCGACCAAGTCAATTGATGTGGGCCATCCGAGGACCTGCGATTACATCACAGCCGCTCATCCTTTGGACTTGGCCCGGCCGGCCTTGGATCGCCGCACGCCGGTCTGATCGCGGCTTTCCTTGTTGTGGTCTTGCAGCAGCTTCATCGCCTTCTTGACGTCGGAGACTTTCAGCACCCCCGTGGTCCGTCCGCCCGCCGCACCGGCCGTGCAGTAGGCATAGGATATGTTGACGTGGCCCTTGGCCAGCTTCTCCGCCACCACGGCCAGCGCCCCGGCCTTGTTCGCCAGGTTCACACACAAGACGTCCGTCTCGTTGTAGGGCATGTTCAGGCGTGCCAGCACCTCCCGGGCCTTCTCGGGCGACTCGAACACCACACGCATGACACCGTTCTCGGCCGAGTCCATCATCGTGATCGCCACGATGTTGACCTTGACTTTCGCGAACTCGGCCAACGCCAGGGCCAACACTCCCGGCTTGTTGACCATGAACACGGAAAACTGCGATGCAACGTACATTCTATCGCCTTTCCTACAGCCATCGTTTCGCTTGTCACCTGTTGCCGGCGCCGACTCTGGGAGCGGAGCGCCTACGTACACCCACACACCTATTATCCCTGGAAGGGCCGCAGGGTTCAACCGGAATCTTTCGCTGTCGAATTGCTGCGAAATGTGTCGCGCAGGGCTTGACGTCGTGACGCCCATCACATACAATCTAAAAGAATAAGACTTCAAGCCCCTGGGTAGTCTCGCTTCCTCTCCCTCCGTTTGCTCAGGGGCTTATTTTCCTTCTCGTTTGGGGTGTGCCGACAAGCATCTGCCAACGCCTCAGACTCCGCCCTGCAGACTCCTTGACGACCGCCTTCCGCGACCACTGCGGGCGAGGCGCCATTTTTCTGTAAGCCCCGGCCTGCGAGCCGGTCTAATATGTCAGCCATGGCGCGGACATCCGAGGAATTGGACCTGGCGGCGCAGTTTCGCCGGGGAGACGATTCTGCGTTCGACAGAATCGTAGAGCAACATGCGGCCGAGGTTGCGGCCCTGGCCAACCGTCTGCTCGGCTGGCCCACGGATGTCGACGATATCGTCCAGGAGGTGTTCCTCTCGGCGTTTCTGGGGCTCCGGAGATTCCGGGGTGAGTGCCGGCTGCGAACGTGGCTGTTCACCATTACGGTGAACAAATGCCGCAGCCTGCGGCTTCGCCGACGCCGCCCCGTGTTTCGCGCGATTGCGGATCCAGAGCCGGCAGCCTGCCTTGGGGTCGGCGGCGACAGGGCCCTCATGGACGAGGAGACCTTCGCCAGAGTACGCCGGGCGGTCCGGGCCCTGCCCCGCAAGTGCCGCGAGGTGACCGTCCTGAGATATCTGCAAGGACTCGAAACAAAGGAGATCTGTGAGCTGCTCGGCATTACGGCCAACACGATGCAGGTCCGGCTGAACCGGGCCAGGGCGAGACTGAGAGAGCAACTGGGCGATCTGCTCGAGGACAGACCATGAACGACGAACGACTCCAGATACTGCTGCACAGAGCGGACGACGCCGCGGATGCCCCCGTCATCACGGGCGTCAGTGCGGCTCGAATTCGACAGCGGATCCGGCGAACAAGAACCATCCGAGTCGCCGTGCCCCTGGCCGCCGCGGCGGTGATGACCGTCGCCGCAGCGATACTGACTCTTCGCAAGCAGGGGCAGCCCCCCCTGCCCCAGGCACAGCCGGAGCGAATCGCCTCGTTGGAGGAGCAGGTCAAGCAGTTGAAAACCCAGACCGATGCGACGCTGAAGCTGGTTCAGGAGGTGCTCCAGAGGGATCGCCAGCAGCAGCGTCTGGCCGCCCTGGAGGCGGAGCTGGCAAGCATCCCCGACCCGGTCCGACAGATGCAACAGCAGGTGGACAAGACGGCCTTCCTGCTGATCTACCAGGCGGACCGCCTCTACAAGGAGCTGAACCAGACCGAGTCAGCCGTGGCGGCCTACAAAGAGGTGATCCAGCTCTTCCCGACGAATCGCTGGGCCGATGTGGCCAGAGAGCGGCTGAGCCAGATCGAGCAACGACAAATCAACAAATCCGATGACAAAGGAGAAGCCAAATGCGAACCGCGAAACGTGTAAACACCCTTCTGATCGTGGCCTTGGTTGGCGTCAACGCGGCGACTGTCAGGTCGGGACAAGACAATGCCTCAGGGCAAATATCCAATACCCGCGCTGCGGATTGCCTCGTGAGGATCACGACCGATCCCGGCGTTCTGCCGCTGAACATGGAAACGCTGGAGGGCCTGCTGTACAGCTCCGCCGTGCGGGGCAAAGCCATGACGGAGGTCCTTGGCCCAGGCACAGTCGAGGACTCCCACAAGTTCATCTTCGTGGATTGGCTGTCGGAGGCGACAAGCGCCGCCGACGCGAGACCCCCACGGTCTTCCGGCATGGCCAAGGGATCGGATACGCGAAACAGCCCCAGATCGGACATGAAGTCCGGGGCAGCAAGTGGCTCTGGCACGGGCGGCATGATGGGTGGCAGTGGCGGTGGTGGTGTGATGGGCGGCGGAGGTATGGGCATTGGTACGATGGGAGAGGGTACGGAAGGCATGATGACCATGGGAGGCTTGGGTGAGGGCATGAGGGGCATGGGAATGATGGGGGGAATGGGCGGAGGTGCGAGCGGCATGGGGATGGGCGGTTTCTACGGCGCACCGACCGGCCCCAAGGGCGCCTCGACCGTCGAACACAGCGTGGTCGTCAGGCTGACGGTTGAATTCCCGGACGAATTCAAACCGGTTGCGAGGGAGTTTCTGAGTGCCCTCGTGGTGAACCTGCGAAACTGCCTGCTCAACACGCACGACAAGTATGCGGAGAGCCTGGAGGAACTGCTGGAATCGGCCAGGCAACAGCGAGAGCGCACACTGGAGAGGCTGAAGCAAACCGGCGGGTCGTTGTCAGCCGATGCGGCAAGAGTCAAAGAGCAACTCCATACGATTGTGGATCTCTCCGTCTTGTCACCCCAGACGCCGTTCGGCGAGGCCATTGAGGTGTTGAAGAACGCCGTGGCGCCGCCCCTGCAGATCGTTGCGCTGTGGAGGGATCTCTTCGAACAAGCGAACGTTGAGCCGTCCACGCCGGCCAACATCGACGGGATGCCTTCGGTTCGATTAGGGACCGCCCTTGATCTGCTGGTGAAGGGCATGTCCGACCCGCTGCCCGGCGCACCACCCGTGGTGTACAGGATCCAGGACAGCGTGATTGTGATCGGCAGCTCCACCGCGCTGGGAATGTCAAACGCATCTGTCGGAAGCTCTGAGGACCAAGCCGACATTAGAGCCCTGGCCATCCAAAGGAGTGATCGGGCGAGGGCAATCCAGGACCTGGAGCTGGACCTGGCCGGCATGGAGGCTCGGCAGAAAGCCATCCAGGAACGGATCGCGGTCGCCGAGGAGCAAGCCAGCAAACAACTGGCGGACGACATCGTGACCGTGGAACTGAGAAGGCTCGTAGACTTGACCATGCAGAACCTCGACTCGATCCAGAAGTCGGTGAACGCCGGGCGCGCACCGATGACGGACCTCAACCAGGCGATGGAAAGCATGACCCGAGCCAAGATCGATCTGGCACGGCGCCGCGAAGAAGTGATGAAATCGGTCGGTGGCGGGCAGCTCGAGCAGTACACCGCCGAATTGAGCGAGATCGCGATCGACAGGGCTGAGAAGCAAGCCCAGTTGGATATCCTCGGCAAGCAGCTTGACGATGTGCAGAGACGACTGACACAGGCCTCGATCTTTGATCCCGAGGCGGCCAGGGCTCGTACGACCCAGGAAGCGCTGAATATCGTCAACCGCCGTGTCGGCGAATTAGAGACCCGGCTTGCGGCGCTTCAGCGGCCCACGGTGTTGGTCGTCGGCGACAACTGATATGAACTACGCGTAATACGTGCGATACGTGTGTCATCCTGAATGAAGCGAAGCGCGGTGAAGGATCTGATGACCGAGATAGATATCTCGGCCCGACTTCGGATCCTTCGACTCCGTCTCAGGAAGGCAGAGCCAAGTGTCAACGCCTCACCGCTTGAGCCGCCGCTGGACTCCTTCAGAGGTCAGTTCCCGCAAGGCGTCGGAGGCAATCCAGCGGGCGGCTTTCGAGTCGGTCCGGCGGATCTCCTGGGCCGTTCGCACGGCGGCGTCGTTCAGACAGCGGCTGCGTTTGCCGATCTGTCGCAGGGCCCAGTTGACCGCCTTCTTGACGAAATTGCGGTCGTCGGTCGCATGTTGGGCAATGAGAGGCAGGAACGCCAGGAACCGCTCGTCGGGCGTCTTCTTGTCGTGGACGGCCAAGGTCGCCATGAGCACGAAACCCGCCCGCTTGACGTACTCCCCCTGTCGCCCAGTCCACTCGATCGCTTTGTCCCAGGCGTAAGGGGTTTTGTCGAAGAGGCAGCCGCAGGCCGAATCGCACACGGCCCACGAATTGAAGTCCTTCGCCCATCGCTCCATCTGAGCAAGGGTGACTTTGGCAGGATCGTCGATCAGGGCGGCGAAGGTGCGGGCATCGTGAACGCCGGTCCGCCAGAGCTGGACAGCGAGCTCGTGGTCCCGGCCGACCTCTTTGGCCAGTGCACGGAGATTTGGAGCGGAGACTCCAAAAGCCTTCGTGACACGAATCCCATATCGCGCCATGCCCTCGACGTTCCTCGGGTCGCCCAGCGATTTGAGCCGGTCGAGGATCTCGTCACATTTCACATCAACAGACATCGTCGTTCACCTCGGGGACGTCATACGCCGGCCCGAGTATGCCCGCACCCGCGAGGGAAGTCAAGGTCCGCGACGGCAACGAACGCGCTATCGTTTCGGGGGGATGTTCAGCGTGCCCAGAAACAGGTTGCCCGGGTCGTATTTGCTTTTGATCTCCTGCAGACGTTCGATGTTGTCTCCGTAGGCGCCCCGCAGCAGATCGTCGCGGTCCTCGACGAAACCCGGAAAGTTCAGATAAGCGCCTCGGGTGAACCGCTGCATCTCATCGAAGACCCTTCGGGTCCAGGCGATATTCGCATCGGACTGGCCCGGATCGGTCCAGTTGGACTCGATGGCAAGCACGTATCGCGAGTCGCGACGGGCAAACGCGGTCTCATCCGGGGCCACGCGATTCATCGCTCCGCTGAGGAACCACAGATCCAGGGAAGTCAGCGGCGAGGGCCGCGTCCGGGAATGGCGGATCACGGCTTCCGTCACTTCCTCGTCCAGCCGCGTAAGGTAGGCCGACTTCCAGTAGTAGAGCATGCCGTTGGGGTAGTCTGCGTCGAAGAACTTCTGCACATCCAGGTAACGCCGGGGCCCACTCAGATCAGCGATCGGTTCGGCTATCTCCCGCAGCGGCCTGATGGCTCCATCCCCCTCCTCGAAGGGCCCGCAGTAGCACCCAAGCACGACGATCACAGGCTCGCCGCGATGTTCCGTCGGAATGGGCTCGTCCTGCGGCGCGCTCCACAACGTGACGAGAACGCCGAGGTCTTCGGGGGCATCGAGCATGAAATCGTGTACGAATCGCAGGACTCGCCCGGCCTGGGCGATAGGATAGATAGTCGCGAGAAACCAGACATCGGGCCCGACCACGTGGGCGCGGAACTGGAAGGACGTGACGATGCCAAAGTTCCCGCCCCCGCCGCGAATCGCCCAGAACAGATCGGAGTGGTCCGTCTCGTTGACTCTGAGCAGGCTGCCATCGGCAGTCACCACGTCGGCTGCGATCAGATTGTCCAGAGTCAAGCCATGCTTGCGTGTCAGCCAGCCCATGCCGCCATGGAGCGTCAGCCCCGCGATACCTGTGGCAGTGACCAGGCCGACCGGCACCGCGAGGCCGAACGCCTGTGTTTTGCGGTCGATGTCTCCGAGGGTCGCGCCCCCCTGCGCCTGTACAATTCGGTTCACCGGGTCTACACACACGTCTCGCATCGGCGTCAGATCCACGACCAGGCCGTCGTCACAGATCGCCCGACCCGCAACGTTGTGGCCGCCGCCGCGGACGGACAGCGGTATGCCGTGTTCGCGGACGAAACGCACCGCGGCAACGACGTCCGCCGGACCGGAGCATCGCGCGATCAACGCGGGATGCTTGTCGATCATGCCGTTCCAAACCCTGCGGGCCTGCTCGAACTGCGGATGGTCCGACGAAATCAACTCGCCCTGCAAAGACCGAGCGAATGCTTTGACGCCATCCGTATCGAGGGTGGTCTGTTGTCCTGCGGTTGTCTGGGTCTTGACCGCGAGTGCGCACTCCTGCTCCTTGGCTTCATGGGGAACTTCGATAAGGAATCTTGCCATGATCTGACGTTTCCTTTGCTGCGCGATGCGTCACGTCGCGCCCGCTTGGACTGCCGGTTTGATATTCTGATTCACCCGGAACAGGTTTCCGGGATCATACATAGCCTTGATCGCGGCCAGCCGCTCGTAGTTGTCGCGGTACGTCGCCCGCACGCGCTCGGAGCCCTCGTCCATCATGAAATTGACGTAGGCTCCGCCGGCACCGTACGGATGCAGAGCGTTCCAATAGTCCTTCGCCCATTGGGTGATCTTCGCGGCGTTGGCTGGGTTTGGATCAATGCCGGCGATGACCATGGACCACTTTGCCTCGCGATAGCTGAAGGCGGTGTCGTTGCGTCCGATTCGGCCGGCCTGACCGTCCACCGGGTACAGGTGCATCGTGGAAAGCGTGCTCGGCAGGCGCGTGGCGTACTTGACATGCTGCTCGATGGCCTGGTCGCTCAGCTCACTGACGAAATCGCCTTTCCAGTACCACTGGAGTCCGGGCGGGAAGACCGGGTCGAACATGGCCTGCAGCGCGAGATAGGGCATGGGCCCGATGTGCTCGAACAGGGGCAGGTACGCATCGCGGACCTGAGCGAGGTCTTTCTCCGCCTGGTTCGACGAGCCCAGATGACACCAGACCACGCCGCAGACGGGTCGACCGTGCAGATGGCCAGGAAAGACCGGCGCCGGAGGAATATTCAGGAATGCAAAGAAACCGTACAGGTCTTCCGACGCCGCAGGCATGAACTCGCGATACCACCGCAGCATCTCGGCCGACCGGTCCGCCTCCCAGAACATGAGACCGGCCGTCACTCGACCCACCGGGTGGACTCGAAACAGGAAGCTGGTGACAACGCCGAAGTTGCCCCCGCCGCCGCGGATGGCCCAGAAGAGATCCTGATTTCTGTCTGCGGAGGCGACGACGAGGTGACCATCGGCGGTCACAACATCAGCTTCCAGGAGGTTGTCGATGGTCAGTCCGTACTTGCGGGTAAGATATCCGTGGCCGCCGCCGAGAGTCAGGCCGGCGATGCCGGTACCAGAGATAGTTCCCGCCGGGAGGGCCAGGCCGAAGGCGGCCGCGGCGTGGCCGATCTCTCCCTGCGTGCATCCGCCCTCCGCTCGCGCGGTGCGGGAGTCCGGGTCCACGCGGATTCCCTTCATCAGCGACAGATCGAGCACGAGGCCGTTGTCGCAGGTACCGAGCCCCCCGCCGTTATGCCCGCCGCCGCGAACCGCCAGGAGCAGGCCATTCTCTCGCGCGAAGTTCACGCAGGTGATCACATCGGCCACGTCGATCACGCGGGCGATCAGGCGAGGATGCTTGTCGATCATTCCGTTGTAGACCCTCCGGGCGGACTCATACGCTTCATCCCCCGGCTGGATCAACTCGCCCCGCAGAGACGCTTCCAACTGGGCGATCGTATTCGCATCCAGGGCGACGTCGAAATCCACCGGTTCATTGATTTGCGCTTTCCCCATAGATGAGCTCTCCTCGATCCCGCCCCCGCAGGGGGGACATGGGACCCGGATATAGGAACCTCTGCCGAATCGCCTACATCGGCTCAACTTCGATGTTCACGCCAACTCCGTGAGTGAGAGTGTTGTACACCGGCGAGTAGTCGGCCAGCCTCCGGAGTCTCTCAAGGTCCTCTGGATCGGCCTTCGCCCGGAACTTGACTCGGATGCTCGTGTACCCTTTGGGCACGTCGCTGGACAATCCGAGGAAACCGCGAAGGTCGATATCGCCTTCCAACTCCGATTCGAGCTCCTCGATGTGGATACCGCGGACCGCCGCGTGAGCCACCATGCTTGTCGTCACGCACCCGGCAAGCGCGTGGAGCAGGAATTCCACCGGATTGGGAGCGCGGTCGTCGCCCGCCAACAGGGGCGGCTCATCCGCGTTGAGTTCGAACGCCTGCTGGTGATGCCGCTCCTCACCTGCGGCCAAGTAGTCGTCGATCCGGCTGTGGTTGTGGGCGCCTTCCACCCATTTGTTGGTCGCCCGGAACTTGCACGTGCCGAGCGAGGGGTCATGCTCGACCGCAGCGACCGTGTTCTGCAGGATCTCCACGTCGATCCCGTTTACCAGGGTGGTTGTGTGCTGCTGTGCCATGATCGGTAACCTCCTTGCTTCTGGTTGTCGATATACTGTAGCCTTGTTACAAGCGCAGGAGGCGAGGGTTTGTAGGGATTTTCCGCAATCGGATTACAGAAACACCCCGTGGGCAGAATCACTGCCTTGTGGACAACGGGGGCACAGGTCGCGTATTCCCGCTGTCCGGCGAGTTTCATATCCACACGAGACGGGTCAATGCCTGAAGTGACGCTTGCCGGTGAAAACCATGGCGATGCCGTGCTGATCCGCGGCGGCGATCACCTCGTCGTCCTTCTTGGAGCCGCCGGGCTGAACGATGGACGTGATGCCCGCCGCGGCCGCGTTGTCCACATTGTCCGGGAACGGGAAGAAGGCGTCGGAAGCCATCGCGGCGCCTTTGGCCTCGCTGCCCGCGTGCTTCATGGCGAGCAGGCCGGACTCCACGCGGTTCATCTGG
>ENA-UPTA01005444-UPTA01005444.1-activated-sludge-metagenome-genome-assembly--contig:-NODE-5444-length-11635-cov-6.466062_pt1 | contig 11635 bp, 10 predicted proteins | sample MGYA00238184_ERZ773361 | MGnify/ENA primary metagenome ERZ773361 (study PRJEB29100, sample SAMN05720205) | activated sludge metagenome | isolation source: anaerobic digester from wastewater...
GATCTTCGCACGGATCGGGGTGGAACCCCCGAAGGGGATCCTGCTCTACGGTCCACCGGGAACAGGAAAGACCCTGATTGCAAAGGCGGTTGCCCACGAGGCGAAGGCGACGTTCATCCGGATGTCAGGGAGCGAGCTCGTCCACAAGTACATCGGCGAAGGGGCACAGCTGGTCCGCGAGCTCTTCTCGCTTGCCCGGGAAAAAGCACCCACGATAGTCTTCATTGACGAGATCGATGCAGTCGGGAGCACCCGAACCAACGACGGCACCTCTGGAAGCGCCGAGGTCCAGCGGACCCTTATGCAGCTCCTCGCGGAGATGGACGGGTTCGATAACCGGGGCGACGTCCGGATCATGGCTGCCACTAACCGCGTCGACATGCTGGATCCAGCCCTCCTCCGCCCCGGCCGTTTCGACCGGGTTATCGCAATCCCGCTCCCGGACAAGGCCGGCCGAAAAGCAATCCTCGGGATACACTCGAGGAAGATGACCCTGATCGATGTGGATATCGACCGGATTGTCGACATGACCGAGAATGCGACAGGGGCCGATCTCCAGGCGGTCTGCCGGGAGGCTGGCATGATGGCGGTTCGCAGGGAAGCGGACGGGGTCTCGGAAGAAGACTTTGAGAAAGCCGTCCGGAAGGTGAAGGCCGAGGTAGTCACCGATCTCCGGATGTATACCTAACTCTTCCCCCTTTACTGTCCTGGAATCTCACCTGACTAGTGAGTCGCTCCCGAAAGAAGCCGTCGCCATGCAGGATTGTGCGGATCGAGGCTTCGGGGGCTCTCCTTATAGTGAATCCTCGACTGCACCCCCTGATCAGGGTACTGCACCCGGGAGCCAATGTCGAGTCTACGGATATATATTCAGAGCTAATAAATGCCGGATTCCGTCATTTGACTGACGATGCTCCCCCCCTGGCCTGCTCGTGCCTCCCGGAAAGGGATTTAACCGGGGAGCCTATAAATCTCCGGTAACCATAGTATCAGCAACTGATCCATGAACGTCCTCTTCCTCCCCAGGGATGGCGTCGCCCTGTTCCACGAACTTTCAAGCTCCGAGACGAGCAGAGATGCACTCCGGTTCTACCGCCCGGTTGAGACCCCTTCAGGGATTGCCATCTCGGTGGCATCTCTCGGCAGTGCACTCTCCCTTGTTGCTGACCTCAGGTGGTACGTCAAACGGTACATGCGGGGAGTCCTGTTCGAGATCTCCCCTGCAATATACTGTTCCTATGGTCTCGCCCGGGAGGTTTATTTCAACCGGGCGATCACGCTCGGGGACACGTGGGAGTTCCGGCTTGTCTACCGGATGAAGAACGGGCAGGTGGTCCGTGAAGAGCAGGTGTTTCCCGGGCGTGAACGACCCCTTGGGGGGACGCCCGAATCGCCCGAGATCGAGGTCTGGTGCACGGAAGACGAGTATCATTGTGGGATCAGCGTGCCGGCCGGGGGCGATGATGCCGATGAGGGCGGGGAGAGTGGCGGCCTATCAGAGTGATGCGGGGAAAGGTAATCCCTTATCATCGTCGTATGTTTTTCAAACAGGGGTGGTTCCAGAAAGATCTAATCATCCATGGGATTTTATACCGACGAGGTTAACAGGGCAGTCACGGTGAAAAATCACTGGCTTGCAGGGGTTATGCCAGCCCAAAAACCATTGCGATGAATATCACATAGGAGACGAGGAGAACAAAGGCCCAGACACGGGTCTGCATTCTGCTCCCGAAGTAAAGCCCGAAGATCGCGGCGGCAAATCCCATCATCACCAGGGTATCATTGTATTCCGTCACCGGAACGGTGGTAAACAATGAGTTTATCCCGAGGATGAAGAGGATATTGAAGATATTGCTGCCGACAATGTTCCCGACCGAGATGGCCGGACTGTTCTTTAAGGCGGCAATGAGTGAAGTGGCAAGCTCGGGGAGAGAGGTTCCGACGGCCACCAGTGACAGGCCTATCACATACTCCGGAATACCGAGGATCGCTGCAATCTCGACCGCGGAAGTGAGGAGGAGGTGTGAACCGAGGATGACTGCCCCAAGCCCAAGGACCGTTTTGACCAGGGGATATTTCGTCTCGGCAGGGGGATCCTTCATATCATCGTGGCGGTTCTTTCTTATGAAAAAGAGGATACCGAAGAAAAGGACGAGAAAAGCCAACCCCGTGATCCAGTCGATCACTCCCCTTAAGGAGAGCACCGCGTAGAGGATGGTCGCAGCAAGCATCAGGAGCGAGTCTTTCAGGAAACGGGGACGCAGGTGCCTGGAGGCTGTAAGGGTGGGGTTGATCAGGACGCAGAGGGCCAGGATGAGACCGATGTTTGCGACATTGCTCCCGGTGATGTTCGCAAGCCCGATCTCGTAGGTGGCGGTGAGAAACGCCTCAGTGGTGACAAAGAATTCGGGGAGTGAGGTACCGAATGCGACCACCGTGAGCCCAATCGTGGTCGCTGACACTCCCATCCGGAATGCGAGACCTTCTGCTCCACTGACCGCTACCTCCGCCCCTTTCAGCAGCAGGATCAGCCCGATAATGAAGAGGACGAATACCAGGATCATTCCAGTGATTGGATATTGCGCTGATGGGGAAGATGGTATCGGCATGAATAATCAGGAAAAGACTGGTAGTGACCTGGTCTTCCCGGAGTGCGGATCAGGTAACGATCCAGGACCGGTTCTGTCTTTCAGCGGATCGTCCCGTTCATGAGCCATCGTCCCATTGATTCCAGGACCCGCGATAGTTTGGTACTAATCCCGATTCGGGCAGACCTGCACACCTCCCCGGTTTGGTGCCTGTCCCGACAGCATGCTTGTCCGGTTGTGGCCGGGTGCCCGTATCAGGGCACGTTCTATCGCGCCCCCATCGCAGGATGCATCATATTGTGATCGTAATCCCCGGCAGTTCCCCGATACAATCTTCAGGCAAATGGTATGATATCAACACAGAAAGGTCCGGATCAGAGAAGGAGAGGGTACCCGGGGTTTCAGCGGTTCTCCGGGTTGACAAAACAGAAGGGATCTTCATCAGAAAAATTCCCCAAGGCAGCATACGCCCGTACCCTGCATCCCCCGCCACACAATTCAAAATAGGGGCACGTGCTGCATCTCCCGCCGATGGATGCTTTTTTGTTCCGGAACCTGGACAGGACCAGGTTCGTATCGTCCGACCAGAGCGAAGAAAATGGTCGTTCACGGATATTTCCGATGAGGAACTCCGGAGCCCTTGCAAACTGGCAGGGGTAGACATTCCCCCTTGGATCGATATTTGCCACCCGGATGCCGGCACTGCAGCCTCCGTGAAGGGATTCGAGGAGCCGCTCCGCATCCGGCAGGTCCGGGGATGAGTCCTTCTCCATCGAACGGAGAAGATGAATGCAGTCCTGCGGGGCATCAACGGTCAGAAATTCCATGGCACCCGGGGCTGTCTCTTTCGCGTTCCAGTAGAGCAGGTCGAGGGCATCCTGTACTTCCTGCCTGCCGAGCTGGAGGCGTGCATACCCTTCCCTGCCCCGGCCACTCGGGACGAGCCAGTAGAGGCAGAACCGGGAAGCCCCGATACGCCGTGCAAGGTCGATAAGGGCACCCAGTTCGCCAGCGTTCTCCCTCGTCAACGTCACCCGCACCCCACACCGGACGCCTGAGTCAAGGCAGTGGGAAAACGCTCCGATCGACCGGTCAAATGCACCCGGGATCCCCCTGAACCGGTCGTGGGTGGCTGCGGTTGCACCATCCAGCGAGATACCGACGTATTCAATGCCGCTCTCATGTATTTTTTCCGCCATTTCCTTGTCAATGAGGGTACCATTGGTGCTGAGCGCGGTCCTGATCCCTCGATCCCTGGCATGACGCGCAAGCTCCCAGAGGTCATGGCGCAGGAGTGGCTCTCCCCCGGAAAAGAGGATGAGGGGTACCCCCGATCCCGCAAGGTCATCGATCAGGTCCAGTGCCTCCCCCGTGTTCAACTCACCGCTGGTGTCATGACCAGGCCCCGAGCGGCTGTAGCAGTGCACGCACGAGAGGTTGCAACGGTCGGTGAGGTTCCAGAATATGACTGGTCGTGGCATACCGGAGAATGCAAGGTAACGGCTCGGGACCTCACCGGACCGTCCCTGCCGGTGTTTCATCACATCACTCACGGTGCCCCTGCCATGCATGCACTGCGTGATCCGGTTCACCCGATACCTCCCCCGTTTTCCCTGATCCGGACGTTCGGTACCCGCTTGAATTCATCGATGCTGAAAAGGACAACATAATCGTGAAGACCTGCCCTTTCTGCAATCATCCGGACCTCCTCCTGCACTTCCTCCCGTGAAAAGCCGTGGTGGACCGTGTAGAGGGTGTAGTCCCACCTTCCCTGCACCGGCATTCGTTCATAACAATGGGTGATACTGGGAAAGGCTGACAGGATCGTTCCTGCCTGCTCCGCTGCCTGTCCCTTGCAGTGCCATGCGACAAGGGCATTTGCGGTGATACCGAGGAGACGCTGGTTGATCCGCGCCCGGAACCTGCGGATGATGCCGGCATCCCGCAGCTTCTGAACTCTCTGCAGTACTTCATCACCGGACATACCGAGCCTTCTCCCGATCTCCCCGTAGGGATCATGGACTAGGGGAAGACCGTCTTCAAGGGCAGCAAGGACCTGGAGGTCAGGCGGTTCCATCGATCCCTCCTGTCCGCCTCCCTGCAAGTGGGAACCGGACATCGATCTTGATCTTCCGGATGGTCGGAAGGTTGAGAATATCGGTATCTGAAAATCCCGTCCGTTTGATTATCTCTTCGAGAACCGCATGGAGTGACCCGGCATCCTTTGCCGAGAGGGTAAACCAGAGGGAGTAGTGGTGGTCGCGCCGGAAGTTGTGCGATACTTCAGGGTATCCGCTGATCACGCCGGCCACCTCGCGGATACGCTCCCCGGGTACCGGCAGGGCGACAAGCGTTGCCGCGGTGAGACCTAAAGGCCGGGATTCGATGACAGGAGAGATTCCGCGGATGATCCCTGCACAATGGAGCCGCTCCAGCCGTTCCAGTAGCACGGATTCCGGGACGCCGAGCCTGCCTGCCAGATCTTCCCATGGCTGAGCAACGAGTGGGATCTCCTGCTGGAGTGCATCGAGGATTCGAATGTCGAGGGCGTCAGTCTGCGGCTGAGCGTTCATGGTCCCCCTCCCGGCTCGTAGGGGCACCAGGGATCCTCGGAGCATAGTGCTCCTGCTGTTACCACCGGTTTCTCAAGCCCGTCACACCAGCGGGGGGAAACCGCTTCCGTTCCACGGTATGCACGGGCACGGCAGCCGCCGCATATGACCTTGTATTCACACCGACCACATTTCCCGGTCAGCAGGTCCGGGTCACGGAGGGCAGAGAAGACCGGTGAATGTTCCCATATCTCGCGAAACGGCGTCTTTCGGACATTTCCGGCACTGACCGGCAGGTAGGGACAGGGGGTGACATCCCCGTCCGCGTAGATCCGGCAATAGCGGATCCCCGCGATGCATCCCCGCCCCCATGCCGGGTTGTTGATCCCAAGCTCTGCGGCAATCCGCTGGAACTGCGGGGCACAGGTCGGGCGGAGGTTCACGCGGGAGTCCCGATACTTCAGGAGCACCTGACGTAGAACCTCTTCATAAGCCAGGGGATCTAACGGGCTGGAACCCTGCGCCCGTCCAGTCGGAACCGGGAAGAAGATCTGGTAGTCCGCCACACCAAGCCCTGTCCCGAGCTCCACGACTGATTGCACTTCCCCAGCCCAGGGCCGCATCAGGGTCATGTTGATCTGGACGCTGATGCCCTCATCGCGGCAGTTCTTTATTCCCTGCACAGCCTTCTCCCATGCGCCGCTGACACCACGGAACGAGTCATGGACGCCAGGGTCAGCCGAGTCGATGCTGACGGCAACAGCCCTTATCCCTGCATCCCTCAGCCGTGCTGCCATGGCATGGTCGAGGAAGTACCCGCTGGTGCCCATCACCATCCGGAGCCCTCGATCAGTGCCATAGCGCGCAATGGTGCAGAGATCAGCCCGCATGAGCGGCTCCCCCCCGGAGAGGACGACAACAGGCGTCCCGACTTCCTGTATCTGGTCGATCACCCCGAATGCCTCATCCGTAGAGAGCACTCCTGGTGCTTCGTTCTGTCCTGCTCTCACGTAGCAGTGGGTGCACTTCAGGGGACATTTGAGCGTGAGATTCCACGAGATGAGACGCGGCGGCCCACTGGACAGGCTCTTCACAGCCCCCGCCCTTTTACTCTGCACTGCCGGGGTTCCTTATCTGCAATCGTGAGGTGTTCCCCCATTGGGGATGTTGTGCTACTAACGATGGAGATCAAAGCGATCAAGGTTCATCACCCTGGTCCATGCCGCCACGAAGTCCGCAACAAACTTTCCTTTCGCGTCTGCGCTTGCATAGACCTCGGCGAGAGCCCGGAGCTGGGCATTCGAACCGAAGATGAGGTCGACACGTGTGCCAGTCCACCTGACCTCTCCCGTCTTTCGATCGCGCCCCTCAAAGAGATCAGCGTCGTTCGAGACTGCTTTCCACTCCGTGCCCATATCAAGCAGGTTCACGAAGAAGTCGTTGGTGAGCGCCTCCGGCCGTCTGGTGAAGACGCCATGCCGCGTCTGTCCGAAGTTGGTGTCCAGCACCCGCATGCCTCCCACGAGCACCGTCATCTCGGGTGCGGTGAGAGTCAGCAATTGTGCCTTGTCGACCAGCAACTCCTCGGCTGATACCGAGTATTTGCCCTTCAGGTAGTTGCGGAAACCATCCGCCTTCGGCTCCAGCACAGCGAAGGAGTCCACGTCGGTCTGCTCCAGGGAGGCATCCATGCGTCCCGGCGTGAAAGGAACCGTCACGGTGTGACCCGCGTTCTTCGCGGCCTGCTCGACACCTGCACAACCGGCCAGGACGATCAGGTCAGCCAGCGAGACCTTCTTGCCACCAGTGGCTTTACTGTTGAACTCGCCTTGTATGCCCTCAAGGATCCTGAGCACCTTTGCCAGGCGGACAGGCTGGTTTACCTCCCAGTCCTTCTGCGGTGCCAGACGAATGCGGGCACCGTTGGCGCCACCGCGCTTGTCAGAGCCCCGGAAGGTGGACGCCGATGCCCAGGCGGTCGAGACCAGCTCAGATACCGAAAGGCCGGAAGCAAGGATCCTGCCCTTGAGAGAGGCGATATCCTTTGCATCGATCAGGGAGTGATTGACGGCAGGGATGGGGTCCTGCCAGATGAGCTCTTCTGCTGGCACCTCCGGGCCGAGATAGCGTGAACGCGGACCCATGTCACGGTGTGTCAGTTTAAACCATGCCCGGGCGAATGCGTCTGCCATCTGGTCCGGGTGCTCGTAGAAGCGCCGTGATATCTTCTCGTAGACAGGGTCAAACCGCAGGGAGAGGTCGGTGGTCAGCATGCCAGGCGCACGACGCTTCGCGGGATCATGGGGATCCGGTACACTCCCGGCACCGGCGCCGCCCTTCGGCTTCCACTGGTATGCCCCGGCAGGGCTCTTTTCCGGTGCCGTAACTGCTCTTCCACCCGAGGCCCTGCTCCTCGATGGGGGCTGCATCGGGTTCCGGCCCTACATGTGACGCGGGGCCGGCACCGTGGGTTTTACCAAATGCGTGACCGCCGGCGATGAGCGCGACTGTTTCTTCGTCATTCATCGCCATGCGGGCGAAGACCTCCCGGATATCCCTGGCCGCCGCGACCGGATCCGGGTTACCATTCGGACCCTCAGGGTTGACGTAAATCAGGCCCATCTGCACCGCAGCGAGCGGGTTTTCGAGGTCCCGGTCGCCGGAGTAGCGTTTGTCCCCCAGCCACTCGTTCTCTGCACCCCAGTAGACACTCTCGTCCGGCTCCCAGGCATCCTCACGGCCACCGGCGAAACCGAAAGTCTTGAATCCCATCGACTCAAGGGCGACGTTGCCGGCAAGGACCAGGAGGTCAGCCCACGAGATCTTGCGGCCATACTTCTGCTTGATCGGCCAGAGCAGCCGTCGTGCCTTGTCGAGGTTCGCGTTATCAGGCCAGCTGTTGAGGGGCGGAAAACGCTGCTGGGCGGAACCCGCGCCGCCACGGCCGTCACCAATGCGGTACGTGCCGGCGCTGTGCCATGCCATGCGAATGAACAGGGGCCCATAGTGGCCGAAGTCCGCCGGCCACCAGTCCTGCGACTCGGTCATCAGCGCCCGCAGGTCGAATTTTACGGCTGCGAGGTCGAGTGTCTTGAACTCCTCAGCGTAGTTGAACTCCCTGTGCATCGGATTAGACAGGGGGGAGTGCTGGTGGAGCATCTTCAGGTTCACCTGGTTTGGCCACCAGTCCCGGATGGACCTTCCTCTTCCGGTTGGTCCCTGGTTCATCCCGACCTTTGCCGGGTTCTTGGCATCGTCAGTCATAACGTCATTTCCTGTCGTTGCTTGGGTATACCGATGATAATTCGTTGAATATTCCTTTCCCCTTCCCCGTGGCGTGTGCCTCCGGCACCGGCCATAGTGAATGGATTTGAATAAGGAGACCCTTCGACACTACCTTCTGCTGCAGGAGGGAGTCTTCTTCTTTTCCTCTCCTGCAACCATTTCGCCCCGGTTTACTCTGCCATGCTCATGGATACCTTGATTCGTGGACGGTGCTGCCCGCGGTGTGCACGACCCCTTCAGGGATCTGTTCCCTGACGGTTCACATCCGGCATGACGTCGGGTGCATGCTGCCCCGCCATGGGGAAGTACTGGCTATCTGCAACCCCAGCCCCCCCTGGCCCGTGGCGAGTGTCTTCTTGGCCATGATAAAGTCAAGGGAGATCTCACTTAAGAAGATTTAGTTCCGGGCAGGGTCTCCCGATCGGAGATCAGGTGCTCTGCCTCCGGGAGAGTATCCCTGCATCAGATTCCCCGGGAATCAGTGACCTGATCCGATCCCCTTTCACAGCCCCCTGACCAGGTTTCTCACCTGGATGAACCGGGCAAGGAGGATACATCCTCCGGTAACTGCCATGAGTATTGCGCAATCGACAACGGGAGAGAAATATGAGGTCCCGGATATCGTCGCATTGAAAAGGTCCACGAGATACGTAAGCGGAGAACAGTACGCAAGTACGAGGGAGAGCCCCTGCATCTGCGAGAGGGGGACGAATATCCCTGAAATGAAGATGAGCGGGAACCGTATCAGGTTCGAGAAGATCATCACGTTTGGCGGGCTGTCGGATGCAGGGGAGGCCAGCAGGGCGCCAAGGGCTGAACAGCAGAAGGTCCCGAGCAGAGCGGTGATCAGGAATAGGCCAGGGCTCAGTACGGTCACTGGAATGAACGCCGTGCTCCCGATCCAGATGATCAGAGCGATGCAGAGGCCAAAGACCGCACCCGCAAGGATGTCCCCAAAGATGATACTCTCCGGTGTCAGCGGGTATGAGAGGAGCCGTTCATAGGTCTTCTCCCGCTTCTCCCATGGCGTGATCAGCGGACCGACTGATGAGGAGGTGAAAAAGAGCATCATTGCGAGAAATCCAGGGAAGAACAGGATGAGATCGAGGTCCCGGCCAACGAAGAAGGCAAGGAACATGAAGATTGGAAAGAGGATACCAAACATCAGTACGGGGGGTTTTGTATAATAGAGCAGGATGTTCTTCCTGCAGATGGTGACAATGCCCCGGAGAAAAATAGGGTACGCTTTCATGGGCACTCCGTCAGCTGGACAAACGCCTCTTCGAGACTGGGACCGGTTATCGCAAGCGACGTGATAGCGAGTGACTCGCGTTCGGCCTGGCGTACCAGGTATTTCACGATCCGGTCAGGATTGTCCGTGTAGATCCGCCACTTTTCGCCGCAGGCTTCTGCCCGGACGATTCCTTCTCCGGCAAAGAATGTCGTCTGGACCGGCCTGCTGAACGAGACCTCGACTGACTGCGTTGATTCAAACATCCTCCGGAGGTGCTCGGGGCGGTCCTGTGCGACAATCTTTCCCCGGTTGATGATGCAGACAGTCCTGCAGAGGGTGTTGGCCTCGTCGATGTTGTGGGTGGTGAGAAATATCGTGCTGCCCTCTTTGTTCATCTGGTGGATCGTCTCGATCACCAGTCTCCGGCTCTGCACATCGAGGCCGCTCGTGGGTTCATCCAAAAAAAGAACAGCGGGCCGGTGGATGATGGCACAGGCGATACTCACCCGCTGCTTCATCCCTTTCGAGAGGGTCCGGACGGGTTTTTTCCGCTGCCCCGAAAGCCCCATCTTCTGGAGCAGTTCATCGATCCTTTCTTCGCGGAGTGGCCGTGGCATCCCGTACAGCTCCCCGCTCAGGTGCAGGTTCTGCTCTGGGGAGAGATCCCCATAGACCGTGCTGCTCTCCGGGATAACCCCCATCTGCATCTTGGCATCGATCGGGTGCCGGTGAATATCGATGCCCCTTATCCGGACACTCCCTGCATCAGGGGTGAGGACACCGGTGATCAGGCGGATCGTGGTCGTTTTCCCGGCCCCGTTCGGCCCGAGAAACCCAAATATCTCGCCCTCACGGACTGAAAAGCTGATATCGTCAACTGCCGCATAGGTGCCAAACCGCTTTGTCAGGCGCTCGATCTCGATTGCGTTCACGGCCCGTTCTCTCCTGTCTTGTATGGTACTTCGAACTTACGTTCCCTGCCACCTGCCCCTTCCCGTGAGGCTGAGCCCGCCCTCTTTAATCATGCACATATCCAGCAGGAACCGTTGCATGATGAAAAGCCGTAATGAAATCTCCTGTGCCTTGGATCATCTGACAATGGAGTTCATCGCTCGTACCGGTTCTTCCTGGGGTATTTGTATCTCCCCTCCGGGGGATTTTTGGATTTCGGGGCTGATGATAGATTGAGGGCTGATTATGATTCCACGACTCCTCCGTCAATCAATACCGTGTACTCCTTTACCGGGATATGTTTTCCCGGCCCTTTCAGTGCCTGGTCGATGATGTACGTCACCCCGCTGCAGCAGGGGACCTCCATGTGGAGGAGGGTAATCGACCTGATCTCGTGGAGGGAGAAGATCTCCGTGAGTTTCGTGATATAACCTTCAATATCGGCATCCAGTTTCGGGCAGAAAATGATCACGATCCTGTCCTTCAGGAAATCCTGATGAAAGTTTGCACAGGCAAAAGGGACACAGTCTGCGGCGATGAGCAGGTCGGCATTGTCAAAGTAATGGGCTTCCGGGTTGAGGAGCTTCAGCTGGACCGGCCACTGCCGCAGTTCGGATGCCGTCTCCCCGGGTTGCTGCCGGTATGCGTCCCGGGGTCTCCGGGGAATCGTGCGTGCCGCCGATCCCGGGCATCCCGTAAAGGAGGGGTGGCAGAATGATCCCTTCTCCGGGGCGGAACCGGGAGTGAGGTGAGAGGGGATGGGAATGTGGTGCTCGTTGAGGTATTCGATTGCCTGGTTGTACAGGTTCTTCTCGCCATGCCCGATCAGGTGTTCAAGATGGGCTTTGATCACCGCGGGTCCCTGGGGGACCACGTTGGCCATCACGGCTTTCTCATCGTATGCCCCTGCCTCCCGCTCGATGACCGTGATCGCCCCTTCCGGGCAGGTCCCCATGCAGGCACCAAGCCCGTCGCAGAAGAGGTCGCTTACCAGCCGTGCTTTGCCATCGATCAGCTGGAGTGCC
>ENA-UPTA01005446-UPTA01005446.1-activated-sludge-metagenome-genome-assembly--contig:-NODE-5446-length-11634-cov-8.962432_pt1 | contig 11634 bp, 7 predicted proteins | sample MGYA00238184_ERZ773361 | MGnify/ENA primary metagenome ERZ773361 (study PRJEB29100, sample SAMN05720205) | activated sludge metagenome | isolation source: anaerobic digester from wastewater...
GAACGCCGCGATCCCTCCGGCCAGGGGGCGCGAAAGGACGTCTCCCCGCTCGCCGACGCGGAGACCGACCCGGGCGACGGCGTCGGCGAGGAGGCGGGCTTCGGCCCGTTCGATCCGGGCGGCCAGGGAAACGTCGCAGGCGAGCGTCATGCGGCCCCGATGATATCGGCGGCAATCGTCTGCGCCGAAGGAGGTCGCGGCGCTACGTCCCGATCCGCGTCACCCGGAGGATCGGGCCGTCGGGGGCCGTCTCGTCCCTGAGGTCGATGTCGGCGATGACGGCCCAGGCGTTCTCCTCCTCCGGGTCGAGGAGCGTCTGCGTGACCGCCCACTGCCGAGTGCCGGTCGGTCGCAGGTTCGTCCACTGGTGGAGGCGCGACTCCGGGCCGGAAACGAGATCGCCGTGCTCCTCGAAGAACGGCGCGAGGGCCGCCTCGAAGCGTTCGGGCGTCCAGGCCGCCTCCGCCGCGCCTTCGGCATTCTCCGCCGGCTGCCAGACCCGCTCGGCGGCGTCCTCCCAGTCCCGCCGCGAGAGGGCGCGGACGAGGAGGTGCATCTCGGAGCGGACGCGCGCCGCGAAGACGCGCGGGTCGGACAGCAGCTCGCGGAGCCACGCGGCCTGCTTCGGCTTCTCCGGCTCGGCGCTCGCCTCGAGGAGCTCCTCGGGGTGCCGCAGGCTCTCCCACTCCTCGAGGAGGCTCGCGTCCGTCTCGCCGACGAGCGCGCGGAAGAAGCCGAGGACGTCCCAGAGCTCGTCCGTCTTCGCCGGCTCGGGGACGGTCTGGTCGAGCGTCCGGTAGAGCTGCGAGAGGTAGCGGAGGAGGACCCCCTCGCTCCGCTCGAGGCCGTAGCTCTTCACGTAGTCCGAGAAGCCCGCGAACGTCTCGAACATCTCGCGCCCGATCGACTTCGGCTTCGGCTCGGTCCCCCCGGCCCACGGGTGCGCCTCCCGGAACGCCTCGAAGGCGCCGAAGAGGAAGTCGGCGAGGGGCTGCGGGTACGTCACCTCCTCCAGCTTCGCCATCCGCTCCTCGTACGGCACCCCCTCGGCCTTCAGCTCCTCGACGAGCTTCCCCTTCGCCCGGTCGGTCTGCTTCCGGAGGACGATGTCGGGGTTCTCGAGGATCGACTCGACGACGGTGACGACGTCGAGGGCGTACGTGGGCGAGGCGGGGTCGAGCCGCTCGAGGGCCGTGACGGCATAGATCGAGAGCGCCTGGTGGAGGGAGAAGTCCCACTGGAGGTCGTCGGCGACGACGACGCGCCGGAAGCCGGTCTCCTCGACCGACATCCCGACGATCCCCGCCCGGTAGAGCGAGCGGACGAGGAGCGCCGCGTGCTTGAGCAGCCGCGCCTTCGTCGCGTCCTCCTCGTGACAGCGGGCGACGAGGTCGCGGAGCGCCGAGAAGTTCCGATCGGGCGGCGGGGCGTCGCGGTTCGTGTCGGCGTCGCGCTGGATCAGGTCGAGGACCATCCCGTGCGTGAGGTGGAAGCGCGACTTCAGCGTCTCGGGCGGCCGGGTGATGAGGCGCTGGAACGTCTCCTCGGTCCAGGAGATCTCCCCTTTCGCGGGTCCCCGGAACGTCTTCGTGACCTTCTTCCCCGTGGCGTCGGACTTCTTCGTCGCCTGCTTCTTCTCGACGATGTGCTCGGGCGCCTGCGCGACGACGCTCCCCTGCGTGTCGAAGCCGCGCCGGCCGGCGCGCCCGGCGATCTGCTTGAACTCGCGGACGGTGAGGAGGCCGACCTTCGCCCCGTCGAACTTCGCGAGCTTCGTGAAGAGGACCGTCCGGATCGGGATGTTCACGCCGACGCCGAGCGTGTCGGTCCCGCAGATGACGTGGAGGAGCCCTCTCTGGGCGAGCTGCTCGACGAGGAGGCGGTAGCGCGGCAGGAGCCCGGCGTGGTGGACGCCGACGCCGAAGGAGAGGAAGCGCCGGAACTCCTTGCCGTAGGGGGTGACGAGCCGCCGGCCGGCGACGACCTCGCGGATCGCCTCGCGCTCTTCCTTCGTGCCGATCCTCACGCTCGTCAGCGCCTGGGCCAGCTCGGCGCACTCGCGCTGCGTGAAGTTGACGACGTAGACCGGGCTCTTCCCCTCTTCCAGGAGCTTCTCGATCGTCTGGTGGAGCGGCGTCTCGGCGTACGCGAAGTCGAGCGGGACGGGGCGCTCCTCGGACGTCACGAACGCGACCTCGCGCCCGGTGTCGTGCGTCAGCCGCTCGGCGATCGCCGACGTGTCGCCGAGCGTCGCCGACATGAGGAGGAACTGCGTCCCCGGCAGGACGAGGAGCGGCACCTGCCAGGCGACGCCCCGTTCCCTGTCGGCGTAGTAGTGGAACTCGTCCATGACGACGTACGGCGCGTCGAGCTCCTCGCCCATCCGGAGCGCCATGTTCGAGAGGACCTCCGCCGTGCAGCAGACGACGAGGCCTTCGGCGTTGATGCTCGCGTCTCCCGTCCGCATCCCGACGTTCTCCGCTCCCAGCTCGCCGCAGAGCGCGAAGAACTTCTCGCTCGCGAGCGCCTTGATCGGGCTCGTGTAGTACGAGACGCGCCGCTCGCAGAGCGCCTTGAAGTGGAGCCCGAGGGCGACGAGGGACTTCCCCGACCCGGTCGGCGTCCCGAGGATGACGTGCTTGCCCGCCATGATCTCGAGGAGCGCCTCCTCCTGGGCGGGATAGAGCGTCAGCCCGGTGTCGGCGACCCAGTCGAGGAAGAGGCCGAGGATCTCGTCGCCGTCGGTCGTGCCGCGGGGCGGGACGCGGTCGGCGAGGGGGGTGACGGGCGGCTTCTCAGGGATCGTCATGGCGGGAGGACGGAGTTTCCCATCCTCTCGCCCGGGGACGAAACGACGCTCAGCCAGTCGTCTTCGGGAGCCGGTGCTCGCCCGACCGCCCCGTCTCCGGAGAACGTCCGCCGCGCGGCGTGGCGCTGACGACGCGGTTCCGACCGTCCCTCTTGGCCCGATACAGGGCGGCGTCCGCCGTCGCGAGGAGGCGCTCCGGGTCTCCGTCGGACTCCGGCACGAAGGTCGCGACGCCGAAGCTCGCGGTCACGACCGGGGTGGCTCCGTCGGGGTGCGGCATCGCGAGCTCCTCGAGGGCCGCCCGGGTCCGCTCGGCCACGACCGTGGCGTCCGCTCCGCTCGTCGCCGGGAGAAGCAGCGCGAACTCCTCGCCGCCGAAGCGGGCCGCGACGTCGCCCGCCCGGCGGGCATTCGCCTGCAGGACGCGCGCGACCTCCACGAGGCAGCGGTCCCCGGCCGGGTGCCCGAGCGCGTCGTTGTACCGCTTGAAGAAGTCGATGTCCGCGAGGACGAGCGAGAGCGGGTGCCCGAAGCGGATCGCCCGCTTCCACTCCGCGTCGAGCGTCTCGTCCAGCCGGCGGCGGTTCGCGATGCCCGTGAGCGCGTCGGAGAAGGAGAGGTCGGAGAGCCGCTCGTTGGCCTCTCGCAGCGCCTCCGTTCGCTCTCCGACGAGCCTCTCGAGCTCGGCGTGGCGCTGCTTCAGCCGGACGGTCCTCTGCCGGACCAGGAGAGCGGCCGCCGAGAGGAGAAGGAGCACGGCGAGGGCCCGGAACCACGCGGTCTGGTGGATCGCCGGCTCGAGGACGAGCGAGAGAGGCTCCGCCTCCTGCCCCCAGGCGCCGTCGCCGACCCGGCTCTGGACCCGGAAGCGATACCGCCCGGGCGGCAGGGCGGTGTAGTAGGCGGACCGCCGCGTCCCCACCTCGTGCCAGTCGTCGTCGAAGCCGTCGAGACGGAAGCGGAACCCGACGAGCTCGGGGGGCCGCAGCGTCGTGGCCGCATAGCGGACCTCGAGGAGCCTTCTCCCCGGCTCGATCTGCAGCTCCCGCCTCGCGACGCGGAGGCCTCCGTCGACGACGACCTCTTCGACCCGCGCTCCGGGAGGAGGCGGAGGCGGCGGGATCCGGGCGGGGTCGACGACGACGACGCCGCGATAGGACGGGAGCCAGATCTTCCCGTCGGGACCGACCGACCCGGCGGGCTGCTGCCCGCTCGCGAACGAGGCGCTCCGGAGGCCGTCGGCCAGGCCGAACGACAGCGGCCGCACGGCGCCGCGCAGGCCGTCCGCGACCTCGTTCAGCTCCCTTTTCAGGATCCGCTGGAACCCCTTGTTCCCGGTCAGCCAGAGCGCGCCGAAGCGATCCGGGATGAGCGTCTGCACCCGGCCCTCCGCGAGCCCGGCTTCGGGACGAATCGAGGTGAGGCGGCCGTCCTTCAGGCGGTTGATGCCGCTCCAGGCGCTCCCGATCCAGAGGACCCCGTCCTCGTCCTCGTGCAGCGCCGCGATCCGGTCGCTCACGAGGCCGTCTCGCGTCGTCAGGACGCGGAAGCCCGAGGCGTCCCGCCGGATGAGGCCGTCGCCGGACGTGCCGTACCAAATCGCCCCCCCGCGGTCCTCGAGCATGCTGACGACCGCGTTGAGCGAGACCCACTCCGGCGTCGAGACGCGCTCGAATCGGCGGCCATCGCGCGACGTGGCAACGCCCGTCGTCGTGGCGACCCAGAGCGTCCCCTCACGGTCCTCGAGGATGACGCGGACGTCGTCGCCGGGCAGGCCGTCGTCTTTCCCGAACGCCTCGATCCGTCCGCCCCGCAGCCGCGCGAGACCCGAGGTGTAGGTGCCGACCCAGAGCGCTCCGGAGCGGTCTTCCCGGAGCGCCGACACCTCGTCGCTCGGCAGGCCGTCCGCCTTCCGGAAGACCTCGAAGCGCCCCTCGCGGAACCGGTTGAGCCCTCCACCGGCGGTGGCGATCCAGACGCTCCCGTCGCGCGCGTGAAGGACGGACCGGACGTTGTCGTTCGAGAGCCCCTCGGGCTCGCCGTAGGACGGGAAGCTCCGGTCGCGGAGCCGGTTCAGCCCGCCGACCCAGGTCCCGACCCAGACGAATCCCTCCTCGTCCGGGAGGATCGACCAGATCTTGTCGTTCGAGAGCGGCGGCGCGGCGAGGACGGAGAACGCCCCGTCGCGAAACCGGCAGACGCCGCTCCCCCAGGTCCCGATCCAGAGCGATCCTGCCGCGTCGAGCGCGAGCGCCGTGAGCTGGTCGGTCGGCAGGCCGTCGGAGGTGGTCCAGACGCGCCGGCTGTCGCCGACGATCCGGACGAGGCCGGCGCCGGCCGTCGCGACCCAGACCCCGCCCGACGGGTCGGCGAGGACCGTCACGACGTGGTCGCTCGGGAAGCCGTCCGTCATCGTCCAACGCGTCACGCGGCCGTCCCGCAGACGCGCGAGGCCGGCGCCGCTGGTGCCGATCCAGACCGCCCCTTCCCGGTCGACGCAGACCGTCCGAAGCCGCGCCGGAGGCAGGCCGTTCTCCTTCGTCAGGAGCGTCGCCTTGCCGGCCGTGAAGCGAACGAGCCCGCGACCCGCGCCGGCCCAGACGGTGCCGTCCGCGCCCTCGGCGAGCGCCCAGACCGTCCCCTGCCCCAGCTCGTCGGCGCCGAGGACCTGCGTGAAGGCGCCGTTCTCGTACTTCAGGACGTTCTCGCTCCGCCCGACCCAGATCGCGCCGTGGCGGTCCTCCATCAGCGCGAAGGCTGAGCCCGTCGCGAGGAGCGGCGTCGTCTTCCCGTCGAAAACCGTGAACCGGGCGCCGTCGAAACGGACGAGCCCGTCGTACGTGCCGAACCAGAGGTGCCCTTCGCGCGTCCGGAGGATCGACGTGACGGTGTCCTGGGGGAGGCCGTTCTCCGTCCGCCAGACGTCGACCTGGGCCTGCGAGAGGGGGCGTCCCGCGTCGAGGGCCGACGCGCGCGGGGCGAGGACGAGCGCGCCCAGGAGAGCGACGCACGCGGGGACCGTGCCCCGGCCCACTCTCCACACCGGTCCCCGCGGGGTCTCAGCTGCTGCCAGAACCCTCTCCTCGTCCGTCCCGGCGCCGAGGAAGGTCTCCCGGCTGCCGCGACGGTCCATTCTAGCGGTCTGCCCGTCCGCCGCCAGGCGAGGACGACGTATCCACACCCCGACGGAGGTGGAAGAATGGGGACGATGCACGAGATGGAGCCCCTCTTCTTCGGCCGCACGTTCGACGACTTCCTCTTTCGCCCGCAGCGGAGCCCCGTCGCCTCCCGCCGCGCCGTGGACCTCTCGATGCCGCTCGTCCCCGGACTCGACCTCGGCCTCCCGATCGTCGGGGCGAACATGGACACGGTCGTCGGCGAGGAGATGGCCCGGGCGCTGGCCCTCGAGGGCGCCTTCGGCTTCCTCCACCGAAGCTCCCCGATCGAGGCGCAGGCGGCGCGCGTCCGCTACGTGAAGACGCGCCACTCCTACGTGATCGAGAAGCCGCTCGTCCTCCCTCGGACCGCGACGATCGCCGAGGTCCGCCGGCTCATCGAGAAGCACCGCTCGAGCGGCATCCTGATCGAGGAGACCGCCGGCTCGGGCCTCCTCGCCGGGATCCTCTCCCACCGCGACCTTCCGCACGCCCCGGACGGGAGCGAGAGGCGGGTCGAGGAGCTGATGACCCCGCTGGCGCGGCTCCTGACGCGCCCGCCGACCGTCACCATGGAGGAGGCCGAGAAGGCGATGTGGGAGCGCCGCGTCGAGAAGCTCCCGCTCGTCGACGACGCCGGACGGATCCGTGGCCTCGTCACGATGCGAGACCTCCACCTCTTCAAGAAGAAGCCCTGGTCCGTGAAGGACGAGCGGGGGCGGCTCCGCGTCGGGGCCGCGATCGGCGCGGCGGGCGACTACCTCGAGCGCGCCGCGGCCCTCGCCGAGGCGGAGGTGGACGTCGTCCTGATGGACGTCGCCCACGCCCACTCCGAGATCCTCGCGAAGGCCGTCCCCGCCTTCCGGAGCCGGTTCCCCCGGATCCCGCTCGTCGTCGGGAACGTGGCGACGGCCGAGGGAGCGCGCTTCCTCGCCGACCTCGGCGCCGCCGCGGTGAAGGTCGGCGTCGGGCCGGGGCGCGGCTGCCGGACGCGCCTCGAGACGGGCGCCGGCGTCCCGCAGCTCCAGGCGATCCGAGAGGCGTACCTGGCCACGGAAGGGAAGGTGCCGATCATCGCGGACGGCGGAATCCGGAACGACAAGGACGTCTTCCTCGCCCTCGCCTGCGGCGCCTCGACCGTCATGCTCGGCTCGCTCCTCTCCGGGACCGACGAGTCCCCCGGCATCGTCGTCGACGACCCGGCGACGCGGCAGAAGGCGAAGCTCTACCGCGGCATGACGTCCCCCGAGGCCGTCGTCGACGGCTCGACGGACGCGGGCGTCGCCGACGCCCTCGCGACCCCCGCCGAAGGGCAGTCGGTCCGCGTGCCGTACGTCGGGAGCGTCGTCGACGTCCTCGCGCGGATCGCCGGCCACCTCCGCTCGGCCGTCAGCTACGCGGGCGAGACGACGCTCGCGGACGCGCACCGGAAGATCGCGGCGGACCCGGCCCGTTACCTCGTCCCGCTCTCGGCGGCCGCGAGGACGGAGTCGTTCGAGCGCTGAAGGAGGAGGCCATGGCGATCCGGGTCGTCCGTCTCGGCTTCCCGCGCGGCAAGGGTGAGGGCCTTCGGCTCGGGACGGTGCGTCGTCCGCCGCGCGGCGTCCCGAAGGCGGAGTTCGCCTCGCGCGACTTCTACGACGTCTGGCTCCCCGACCTCGCCCCCAGCGAGGAGCTCGTGAAGGCCGCGCAGGCGGCCGCCGACGAGAGGGCCTGGAAGGCGTTCGAGCGGAAGTACCGCGCGGAGATGAGCACGCCGCACGCCGCACGTCTCCTGGACCTCCTCGCCGCCCTCTCGCACCGGACGAGCCTCGCGGTCGGCTGCTACTGCGCCGACGAGGCGCGCTGCCACCGCTCGCTCCTTCGGGCGCTCCTCGCCGAGAGGGGCGCCGAGCTCGCGTAGCGCGTCTCCGAGGCCGTCCGCTCCGGTTTCCGGCGAGCTTCGCCGATTCCCCATTCCTGGACTTAACATCCCGCCCACATGACGGCGGAAGAACACGTGTGCCCGCGGTGCGGCATTCGCTTCGACGCGGACGAGGAGGGTGTGTTCGCCACCTGCCCGGCCTGCGGCTCGCTCCTCCACCTCGGGGACGAGGCGGAGATCGCCCACCAGCGGCTCGTTCCCGTCCTCGACGAGGCTGCGGTCCTCGGACGGCTCGCGCGCTGGCTGAGGGACCGGGAGGTCCTGGCCGATCCGAAGGAGGTCGCCACGCGCCTCCTCTGGTTCCCGTTCTGGCTCCTCCCAGGCGATGCGCTCGTCCCCGCGGCGCCGCTCCTCGCGAGCAACCTCGGCGCGTTTCGCGCGCCGGCCGGCGATCGGGTCGCCTTTCGGGAGGGAGAGGCGGGACCGGCCGAGATCGTCCCGGCCTCCGTCCCGCCGGCGGCGATCGTCGACGACGAGGCGACCCGCCGCGCGGCGAGGCTCCTCCACGTGCCGTTCCGGGAGGTCCGCTTCCGGCTCTGGGGTCACGACTACACGGTCTGGTTCGACGCGGCGACGGGCCAGGCTCTCGATTTCGACCTGCCGCCGACGTCCGAGCGGCGGCTCGACGTGACCTACGCGCTCCTCCTCCTCGCCCTCTTCGCTGCGGGCGTCTACGGCGTCCGGACCCTGTTCGGCGGGACCGCCGCGCCCGGGTGGGTGGGCGCGGCCGTCCTCGCCGGCGCCGCCGGGGTCTTCCTGGCGGTCGCGTTCGCGTTGATCCGCCTCACGGAGTCGCGGTGACGAACGCGCGGCCGACCGCCCTCTCCTGCCCGCGGTGCGGCGGCCGGCTTCCGGGCGTGGCCTCTTCCGCGCTCCTGGGCTGTCCGTCGTGCGACTCGCCCCTTGCGGTGCTCGCCGAGGGTTTCCCGGTCCGCGAGTCGGTCCGGCCCGCGCTCGGCGGCGACGAGGCGGTCGCCCGGACGCGCGCCTTCTGGGAGGGACGGAAGGTGCCGCGCGCCTTCCTCGCCGCAGGCTCCGTCGAGGAGCCGATCCTCGTCTTCGTCCCGTTCCACGAGCGCGTACGGACGTTCGTCCTTCGCCCCAGGGAGGGGCCGGTGTTCGTCGATCGCCCCTCGTTCGCGCCGGCCGTCCGGATTCCCGGCGTGCCCCTCGAGAAGCTGGATGCCGCCTCCGCGTCGGGCGCGACGGCGAGGGAGGCCCTGAACGCCTCCGCGCTCCAGCGCCGCGCCCTCGTCTTCGACCCGACGGAGGAGGCGCCGAAGACTCCCGCGATCTCGGGGGGCACCGTCGTCGAGGAGAAGGCCGGGCTCGTGTGGCTCCCCGTCTGGCTCGTCCGGTGCCGGCACGCCCGCAACCTTTACGAGGCGGTGCTCGACGGAACGAGCGGGTCGGTTCTCCACGCGCGTGCGCCGATGGAGCGGACGACCCTCCTGCCCGAGGCCGTCTTCTTCACCTACGTCTTCGCGTTCGTCTTCGGGATGCCGCTCGCCTGGTGGGGGAAGCTCGTCGCGTTCTACTTCCAGCTGCATTGGCTCGGGGGCCTCGTCCTCACCGTGGGGACGCCGGGCGTCGTCTTCTGGGTGCTGGCTTTCGCGTGGGACCGCGTCCGGTTCCGCTACGAGTGGACCGGCGACCGTCTCGGGGTCCGGCGCGAGCCGGTGAACCGGCCCGGACGGACGCTCCCCGAGAAGATCCGGGACGGCTTCTTCACCGCGGCCCGCTGGCTCAACGGATCGCCGGACAAAGAGGAAGACCGGTCGTGAGCGGCCGCCCTCGCGTCGTCGCCCGGCGCTGCCCCGACTGCGGCTCGCTCCTCCTCGCGACGGCCGGCGTGCGCTGGATGACCTGCACCGCCTGCCCCTCCGCCCTCGACCCCTTCGCCGTGCCGGCGGAGCGGCTCCCGACCTTCCGCCCCGCCGGAGCCGGAGCGGACGAGGCGCGCCGGCTCGCCTTCTACGTCTTCGAGAGCGCGGCCACCGAGGCGCCCGCCTGGATCTGGATCCCGGCGTTCCGGATTCTCTCGACGGACAGCCGGTCCGATCCAGGCGCCCTGCTCGCGCGCAAGGGCTACCGGCCCGAGCTCGTCGCCGCGCCCCTCGGCTCCGCCCTCGCGCGGACGCCGGATGAGGCCCGCGCCCTCGCGGCGCTCCGCCTCGGCGCGAAAGCCGAGGAGGCGGACCTTCGCGCTGCCCGCCTCGTCTCCCTCTCCTGCCGCGTCTCGATGGGGAACGTCGCCGAGAAGGTGTCCGGCTTCGTCGCGCCCGCCGGGAGCCTCCGCCCGCCGCCGGCGTAACGGCTCTTCAGGCTCCCGGGAGGAGAGCGAGCGTCTCCCTCTGCCGCGACGCCGGGGCCGCGGAGACCTCTCGCATCGCGAGGCGGCGCCGGAACACCAGGTGCCGCCGCCGCGTCGCTTCGACGAGCGGCCGCCAGGCCGACGCGACGAGGCGGTGGCGGATGAGGAAGGTCCAGAGCGGGTTCGCGCGTTTGTAGAGGAGCGACATGGCGAGGTACGGCGCGACGGCCCTCGGGTCGAGCGGCCGGCGGCGCCAGATCGACCCGGCCGAGAAGAGGCGCCGGTAGCAGGAGGCATAGCCCTCGGCGAGCTCCTCCGGGGTCATCCGCGCGGGGCGGAAGACGACGTGGGCGGTGTCGTAGAGCGCCCAGTCGCGATGGAGGAGCCGCCCCCCGGCCTCCATCCGGCGGAAGAGCGGCGTGCCGGGGTAGGGCGTCAGGATGTGGAACGTGGCGCACTCGAGCCGGTTCGCCTCGATCCAGGCGACGGTCCTGTCGAAGACGTCGGGGCCGTCGTGGTCGAAGCCGAGGACGAAGCTGCCGTTCACCTGGATCCCGTTGTCGTGAAGGATGCCGACGCGGCGTGCGTAGTCGGCGACCGGGGGCGTCCTCTTCCGCGCGTCGGCGAGGTTCGGGTCGTTCAGCGTCTCGAAGCCGACGAAGACCCCCGTGCAGCCGGCGAGGGCCATCTCGCGGACGAGGCGCGGGTCGTCGGTGACGTCGATCGAGACGGCGGCGCTCCAGATCCGCTCGAGCGGCGCGAGCGCCCGGCAGAGGCGGAGGAGGTGCTCCGGGTCTGCGCCGAGGTTGTTGTCGAGGAAGACGGCGTACGGCTCGCCCGTCGCGAGCCACTCGTCGACGACCTGCGCCGGCTCCTTCACGCTCCACGGCATCTTCACGCCCTTCGTCGACAGGTAGCAGAAGTCGCAGCGGTTGTGGCAGCCGCGCGTCGCCAGGAGGCTCGCGGTCGTCAGGAACGACTGCCGCGGGAGGAGGTCGCGCCGCGGCGGCGGGGCATCGGCGTACGGCGCCGTGAAGGCGGCGCGGTAGACGGGCTCGAGGGCGCCGCGCTCCGCGTCGGCGAGGATCCGCGGCCAGAGGGGAACGCCGTCGCCGACCGCGAGGGCGTCGGCGTGCAGGGCCGCCTCGTCGGGGCAGGAAGAGACGTGGAGGCCGCCCAGGACGACGAGCGCGCCCCGCTCGCGGTACCAGCGCGCGAGCTCGTACGCCCGGCTCGCGAAGGTGAGGTGGACCGTGATGCCGACGACGGACGGGAACGGCTCGTGCGGCGGCGGCCCCTGGAGGAGGTTCTCGTCCCAGAGAGCGACCACCCAGCCGGGAGGTGTCGCGCCCGCGACGCTCGTGAGCGCGAGCGTCGGCGTCAGGACGTGCTTGCCGAAGCTCGCGTGCGGGTCTTTCGGGTAGAAGGGGTT
>ENA-UPTA01005447-UPTA01005447.1-activated-sludge-metagenome-genome-assembly--contig:-NODE-5447-length-11632-cov-9.738965_pt1 | contig 11632 bp, 9 predicted proteins | sample MGYA00238184_ERZ773361 | MGnify/ENA primary metagenome ERZ773361 (study PRJEB29100, sample SAMN05720205) | activated sludge metagenome | isolation source: anaerobic digester from wastewater...
GCCGGACGTACTTTGGACGTATTGTCCGCCGCCCGGTGCGCGCGATAGCGTGAGTCCCTCGCTCAGAGGTCCGCACCCGGATGCCGGTTGCGCCTCCCACGCACCCGAGGAGATCGCATCATGCCCCTGCTTCGTACCGGCTCCCGCGGACCCGACGTCGTCGCCCTCCAGAACGCGCTGAACCGCGCGCTGGTCCCCAGCCCCGGCCTGACGGCCGACGGCGTCTTCGGCGCGCGCACCGATGCCGCCGTGCGCGCGTTCCAGACCCAGCGCCGCATCGCGGCCGACGGTGTGGTCGGCCCGATCACCCAGTGCGTGCTGCGCGGCGGCCCGCGCAATCCGCCCACGGTGCACGGCGTGCGCCGCATCCCGCAGCCCACGCCGAGCACCTGCTGGGCGGCGGCCACCGCCATGCTCAAGAACTCCACCGTGCCGGCCGTGATCGCGGCCACGCCGCCGCACCTGGTCTCCGGCACGGGCGGCACGCCCAACTTCTCCGAGCGGGCCGACAACGTCAGCGGCAACCAGGAGTTCGCGCGCGCCCATGGCCTGCGCTACCACGCACCGCAAAGCTGGATGGTGTCGGCCTTCGCTGCGCTGATCCAGAGCGGACCGGCGATGCTCTCGATGCTCTGGAACGCCGGCGAGTACACGGCCGGGCTCGGCTCGTCGGGGCACCGGGTCGTCGTCTACGGCATCGACACCGACGGCGATCCCACCGGCATGGGCACGCTGCTGCACATCCACGACCCCTGGGCGCCCAACGTCGGCAAGACCTTCCAGAAGAGCTACTACGCGCTCGTCAACGAGACGCCGTGCTTCACGTACGGGGTGTTCACGCGATGACCGTCACGCTGCAGGACAAGGGCGCCGCCTTCGCCGCGCTGCACGAGGCGCCCGGCGTGCTGCTGCTCGCCAACGCCTGGGATGCCGGCTCGGCGCGCATCCTCGCCGGGCTCGGCTACCGCGCGCTGGCCACGTCCAGCGGCGCGATCGCCGGCGTGTTCGGCCGCCGCGACGGCGGCCTCTCGCGCGACGAAGCGCTGGCCGCCGCCGGCGCCATCGCCGCCGCCACCGATCTGCCGGTGTCGGCCGATCTCGAGAACGGCTTCGGCCACGCGCCCGGCGAAGTCGCACACACCATCACGCTGGCCGGCGCGGCCGGGCTGGTGGGCGCGTCGATCGAGGACGCCAGCGGCGACCCGGCACAGCCGATCTACCCGCTCGAGCAGGCGGTCGAGCGCATCGCCGCCGCGGCCGAGGCCGCGCGGGCGCTGCCGTTCCGGTTCATGCTCGCCGGGCGCGCCGAGAACTGGCTGCGCGGCCGGCCCGATCTCGACGACACGATCCGTCGCCTGCAGGCCTTCGAGCGTGCCGGCGCCGACCTGCTGTTCGCGCCCGGTCTGCCCGATCTCGACGCGGTGCGCACCGTCTGCGCGTCGCTGAGCCGGCCGTTCAACTTCATGGTCGGCATGCCCGGCCGCTCGTTCAGCGTGGCCGAGCTCGAGGCGGCCGGCGTGCGCCGCATCAGCCTGGCCTCCACGCTCTACCGCGCCGCCATGAGCGGGCTGATCGGTGCGGCGCGCGAGGCGCTGGAGGCGGGCACCTTCGGCTACCTGGAGCGCGGTCTGCCGGGCGCGGAGATCAGCCGACACATGCGGGGATGAGCCGGTAGACCCGGGGAAGCGCCGTCCTCCGGGCCTGCGCGCGCGGCGCGGCTCACCGGTGCACCCTGCTGCCGCGACGGAATCCGCAGCGCCCCGCGCCCATGCGCGCTACGATCGGGCTCCCCTCTTCGTATCGAGCGCCATGGAAGCCCCCACCCCACCCGCCGTGCCCCCGGCCGCCGACGACGATCTCGGCGTGCCGGTCTCGCAGAAGATCCGCGAGCGCCTGAAAGCCGCCCGCGAGCGCTTCCACGCCAACGACAACATCGCCGCGTTCATCGAGCCCGGCGAGCTGCCGCTGCTGCAGGCCGAGGTCGAGTCCAAGCTGCAGGACGTGCTCACCAGCATGGTCATCGACACCGAAAGCGACCACAACACGCGCGAGACCGCGCGCCGGGTCGCCAAGATGTACCTGCAGGAGGTCTTCCGCGGCCGCTACGTCGCGATGCCGCAGGTCACCGAGTTCCCCAACGTCGAGCGGCTGAACGAGCTGATGATCGTCGGGCCGATCACCGTGCGCAGCGCCTGCTCGCACCACATGTGTCCGATCATCGGCCGCGTGTGGATCGGCGTGCTGCCCAACGAGCACTCCAACCTGATCGGCCTGTCCAAGTACGCGCGCCTCGCCGACTGGGTGATGAGCCGCCCGCAGATCCAGGAGGAGGCGGTAGCCCGGCTGGCCGATCTGCTGCAGGAGCGGGTGCAGCCCGACGGCCTGGCCATCGTGATGGAGGCCGACCACTTCTGCATGCAGTGGCGCGGCGTGAAGGACACCGATTCGAAGATGATCAACAGCGTGATGCGCGGTTCGTTCCTGAAGGACCCGAACCTGCGCCGCGAGTTCCTCGCGCTGCTCAGCAAGAACAACGCCTAAGGAGCGTGCCCCCGATGCTCGTCCAACTCCTCTACGCCAGCCGCGCCGCCTCGACGGTGACGGCGGAAATGACCGAATCGATCCTGCAGCAGTCCCGCGCCAAGAACCCCGAGATGGGCATCACCGGGGTGCTGTGCCAGGGCGGGGACGTGTTCATGCAGCTGCTCGAAGGCGGCCGCGCGCCGGTCAACGCGCTCTACAACACGATCGTGCGCGACGCGCGCCACGAGTGCGTGATGCTGCTGCACTATCGCGAGGTGTCGGAGCGCCGCTTCGCCGGCTGGACGATGGGTCACGTGCGGCTCGACCGCACCAACCCGTCGCTGCTGCTCAAGTATTCGGAACGCCCGCTGCTCGACCCGTTCGCGGTGTCGGGGGCGGCGTCCATGGCGCTGCTCGAGGAGCTGATCGCCACCGCGCAGATCATCGGCCGCGCCGGCTGAGTCCGCCGCACGGGCCGGCCGCGACCGCACGCATCGGCCCCGATCGCGCTGGCCGGCCTCGAATGTCCGGGCCGGCCCCGGACGCCCCGGCCATCTCACGACCGCCGGCCGGCCTCGCCTGAGCGGGCGCACGGTCCGAACCGCAGCCGCGCGACTACCCGCGCGGCGATCGCTGCGGCAGAATCGACCGGTCCGGCCCGGGCGGCACGACCGCCGCCCCGGTTCCCAGCATCCACAACAGCGTCCGCCGCCGCGCGCGGTGTCCACCCCAACCTGGAACCTTACGCATGAGTTCGTCCACCGCATCGACCTCCGCCGACTCGACGCCCACCCGCAATGGGCCGCTGCACGGCATCCGCATCCTCGACCTGTCGCGCGTGCTCGCGGCGCCCTGGTGCATGCAGATCCTCGGCGACCTCGGCGCCGACATCGTCAAGATCGAGCGGCCGGGCCCGGGCGACGAGTCGCGTCACTGGGGCCCTCCCTGGCTGAACGGCACCGACGGCAAGGCCACCAAGGAGTCGGCGTACTTCCTGTCCACCAACCGGAACAAGCGCTCGGTGGCGGTCGACCTGGCCTCGCCCGACGGGCAGGCGCTGATCCGCAAGCTGGCGGTGGATGCCGACATCTGCATCGAGAACTTCAAGGTCGGCGACCTCGCCCGCTACGGGCTCGACTACGCGTCGCTGTCGAAGGTGAACCCGCGGCTGATCTACTGCTCGGTCACGGGCTTCGGCCAGACCGGCCCGTGGGCCGCGCGCCCCGGCTACGACTACCTGTTCCAGGGCATGGGCGGGCCGATGAGCGTCACCGGCGAACGCGACGACCTGCCCGGCGGCGGGCCGCAGCGCTTCGGCCTGCCGATCGTCGACCTGTCGACCGGCATGTTCGCCGCCATCTCGATCCTGGCCGCGCTGCAGCACCGCAACCAGACGGGCGAGGGCCAGCACATCGACATCTCGCTGATGAGCACCGTGATGGCGATGAGCTCCGGCCACCTGTCCAACTACCTGTGCAGCGGCAAGATCCCCGGCCGCACCGGCAACGATTCGCCCAACATCACCCCGTACGGCGTGTATCCCTGCTCGGACGGCCTGTTCATCATCGCAAGCGCCAACCAGACGCAGTTCGTGGCCCTGTGCAACGCGCTCGGCCATCCGGAGTGGGTCGAGGACCCGCGCTTCCTGAACAACGGCACGCGCATGGCGCACCAGAAGGAGCTGCACGAGCTGTTCTCGCGCATCCTCAGCACCAAGCCGCGCGCGCACTGGGAAGAGCTGTTCCTGAAGGTGGGCGTGCCCTCCGGCCCGATCAACAACTACGCGCAGGCCCTCGAGCATCCGCAGGTGCAGCACCTGGGCACCCGCATCGGACTGCAGCATGCCACCGGCGTCGAGGCGCCCGGCATCGCCAGCCCGATGCGCTTCTCGAAGTCGCCGGTGTCGTACCGCCGTGCACCGCCGATGCTCGGCCAGCATACGGGCGAGGTGCTGCGCGAGCTGGGCCTGAGCGACGCCGAGATCGAGCAGCTGGTGAAGGCCGGCACCGTCCAGCTCGGCTGATCCACGCCCGGCGCGACCGTTCCCCCTGATCCACGGAGACCCCCATGCCCCTGCTCGACCGCGACGGCGTACGCATCCACTACGAAGTGCGCGGGCAGGGGCCGGTGGTCCTGCTGTCGCACGGCTATTCGGCGACCGCGCAGATGTGGCGCGGTCAGCACGACGCGCTGTCGCGCGACCACACGCTGGTGACCTGGGACATGCGCGGGCACGGCGGGTCCGATTCGCCGGACGATCCCGCCGCCTACAGCGCCGAGGCCACGGTCGACGACATGGCCGCGATCCTCGACGCGGTCGGCGCGCAGCGCGCCGTGATCGGGGGGCTTTCGCTGGGCGGCTACATGTCGCTGCTGTTCCACGCGACCCACCCGCAGCGCACGCGTGCGCTGCTGATCCTCGACACCGGTCCGGGCTTCCGCAAGGACGAGGCGCGCGAAGGCTGGAACGCGCAGGCACGCCGCACGGCCGAGCGCTTCGAGCAGGAGGGCATGGCGCGGGTGGCGGCCCTGAAGGCATCGCACACCGGCGGCACGCACCGCTCCGCGCAGGGGCTGGCGCTGGCCGCCCGCGGCATGCTCGCGCAGCGCGACGCCCGCGTGATGGAGTCGCTGCCCGGCATCCGCGTGCCGGCGCTGATCGTCGTCGGTGCCGACGACACCCCGTTCCTGCAGTCGGCCGACGTGATGGCCGCCAAGATCGCCGGGGCGCAGAAGGTGGTGATTCCGGGCGCCGGCCACGTGGCCAACGTCGACCAGCCCGAGGCGTTCAATGCCGCGGTGCGCTCATTCCTGCTGGGCTTGCCGCCCGTCTGAGCAGGTGCAGCGGGCGCCCAGCGCCTGCAGCCGCGTCGCCACCAGCGCCTGCATGCGGTGCAGGTAGCGGTCGCGCACGCCCACCCGCTCGGCCGCCTGCCAGGTGTGCAGCAGGTACTCGGCCGCCGATCCCGCATAGCCGCAGGCGCCGGCCATGTAGTCGGCCACCGTCTCGTCGGGCAGCCGCCCGGCATAGCGCGCGCTGTCGCGCCGGATGACGAACGCGATCGCGTGCACCGGTCCGGTCGGCGTGCTGGCCTGCACCCAGCGCGCGCGGTAGCCGCGGCCGATCATCTCGCGCTTCCAGAGCTGCGCGAGCTGGTCGCGCAGCCCGCGTGACGACAGCCGCTGCACCACGCCGTGGCAGCACCCGCCGCGCTCCAGCGCCAGCATCAGGTTGGGACGCTCGCGGGTGCCGCGGTGGCGCCACTGCCACATGCAGAAGCGCCGGTGCCAGCCGTGCACGGTGGCCACCCGCTGCTCGATCACCGGCAGCTCGGGCTTCCACATCAGCGATCCGTACGCGAACAGCCACACCGGGCCACGGTCGGGCCGCTGGCGCAGGAATTCAGCCAGCGACGCGGCGAGTTCCTCGTCGGAGGCCAGTTCGATCGCCACGCCGGGGTCGTCGATCGGACCGGGGTGGATCGCTTCGATCAGGTCGCGGGTGAGCATGGTGTCGGGCGGGTGTCGGCGTGCCGGAGCGGATTCGATCGTACTGCGACGCAGCAGCGGGCGACAGGGGCGCGGCCTACGCGCCTTGCGCGTTCACCCGTACAACGCAGCGGCGGTGCCGTTCGTCGACACGCGTCGCGAACCATTCGGTGGTGAGCTGCCGGGTGATCTTCGGGCTCTTGAGCTGGATGCGCGGCACCACCGCGCGCGGCAGTGGCCGGCCGTGGGCCTGCTCGGCCGCCTCGAACACCTTGCGGTACACGGCGGAGCGGGCAAAGCGCGCCTCCTTCTCCTGCGCGAGCGCCGCACGGATCGCGTCCTGGTCCAGGCCCAGACGCGGCGCCAGCGAACGCAGCGCCGCTTCGGTGGCGCCCGTGCGCCGCCCGGCGTCGGGTCCGCGCAGCACCAGGTCGCCGTCGAGGTCGAGCGCGATGCCCGAGGCGATGCTCACCGCGTTCTGGAAGGCCGCGTTGCGGCTGGCGTAGTGGCCGGCGTTGAAGTCCGCGAAGCGGTAGAGCGGGCGGTCGTAGTCGGCCGGGTAGTCGAGCAGATGCGCGATGCCGAAGTACAGGCCGCCGCGACGGGTGAACACCTCGGCCCGCAGGTCGGTCGCCACCGGGTAGGGGTAGGGGCGGGCGGCCGCGTGCTGCTCGGCGAACGCGATCGCCACCTGCATCGGCCCGCCGGTGCGCACCGGATTGGCGCCCGCGAACAGGCGCCGCCCCATGGGCACCATGCCGACGAAGTCGTCGAAGATCTCGCTCAGCTCCTTCTCGGTGGTGGCCGCGTCGATGCGCTCGGCGAAGCTGCGGCCGTTGGACGACGGCAGCTTCAGTGCCGTGCGCGCCACGGCCGGCGGCACGCCGGCGCGCTCGGACTTCGCGTCGATCTCCCGCCAGGCGATCGCCGCCAGACCCGGCACCGTGGGGTTGGCGCGGAACGACGACTCCTGCTCGGTGATCGCCACCGCCGCACAGACGTTCGACGCGTTGACCGGCACCTGCAGCGCGGTCAGCGCAGCATGGATGTCGGCCGCCCAGCCGGCGCGCTCGCCGACGCCGGGCGGCAGCGCCTGCACGATCAGCGCGCGGGCCTCGGCGTGGGTCATCGCGCTGCGCACCGGCACCGGTCCGTCGGTGGCGCAGGCGGCGAGCAGCGTGGCGAGCGCGGTGGCGAACAGTGCGGTCGGCGCCGCGCTGGACGCCCGGGGCCGGTCGGCGCATCCGGATGCGGCCGGATCGTGGTCGAGCGCGGCGATGCGCAGGGGCAAGGGAACGTCTCCAGGATGGGTGGGCCGGGCGCGGCATCCGCCTCGTGAGGGGCGCCGGGGCACGAGCATAATCGCGCACCCGGCTGCGTCGAACGCAGCGCACGAACGAGCGACGATGATGCCTCACGAACGCGCGCCCCTGCTGGTCTCCCTGCGCAGCGCCGTCGGGTCGACGGTGCATGCCGAAGCGCCCTCCGTCTTCGCGTGGCTGCGCTGGGACGACGACGCGGGTGCGCGGTGGCCGGAACCGGCGGCGATCGCGCGGCGCATCGAAGACGCGGTGCCCGTGCTTGCGGGCGCGCTGGAGGATCCGACCACGGTCGCGCATCCGGAGGCCGACGTGCTCGCCGCCCTGTGTGCGCTGACCGCCCGGATCGCCTGGCACCTGCAGCGGCGACCCGACGGCGGACATGGCGCGCTGGTGCCGGCGGCGCAGGCGCAGCGCGCGCGTCCGCCGGAGTCCCACGCCGCGCGTCCGCCGGAGTCGCACGCCGCGCGTCCGCCGGAGTCGCCCGCCCCGTGGCGTCCACCGTCGCCGGCCGCGGCGCACTGCGCCTACGCGTTCGCCGAGTTCGGTGAACCCGCGATGCGCATCGCCGTCGCCCTCGTGCGCGCTGCCTGCCAGCGCGACCCCCGTGCGCTGGAGCGTGCCGGGCAGGCTGCGGGAGGGCTTCTCGACGCGACGGCAGCCGCCGAACTGGACGGCGCATCGGCGTTGATGCGCCGGCGCGCGCTGCAGCGCGGCATCCCGGTCCATCGGGTCTCGCCCCGCATCCGCCTGCTGCAGCTGGGGCAGGGCGTACGCGCCCACCGCACGTTCGAGAGCGGCACGGACCAGGACGCGCACACCGGGGGGCGGCTGGCCGCGAATAAGATGGCGACGGCCGAACTGCTGCATCGCCTGGGCCTGCCCGGGGCGGTGCACCGGCCCGCGCGCACGGTGGACGAGGCGCGGCGCATCGCGCGCGCCTACGGCTATCCCGTGGTGGTCAAGCCCAGCCATGGGGAGAAGCAGGCCGGCGTCACGATCGGGGTGCGCGACGACACCGAACTGGCGGCGGCCTTCGAGAAGGCCCGCCGCGCACGCGCGGGCCTCGTGCTGGTCGAACGCTTCGCGCCGGGCTCCGATTTCCGGCTGCTCGTGGCGGGCGGACGACTGGCGTCGGTTGCCCTGCGGCGGCCCGCAACCGTCGTCGGGGACGGGCGCAGCAGCATCGACGCCCTGATCGACGTGCTCAACGCCGACCCCAACCGAGGGCCCGGCGACGCCTATGCCCTGGTGCCCGTCGGCCGGGACGCCGAACTCGACGAGGCGCTCGGCCGCCAGGGGATGCGGCTGACCGACGTCCCGGCGCCGGGGGCGGCCGTGTACCTGCGTGTCAATCCGACGCCCATGCATGGCGGCACCGTCGAGGAGTGCGTCGAGCGCGTGCATCCGGACATCCGCGCGATGGCCGAGACGATCGCGCGCGCGCTGAAGGTGCAGGTGCTGGGGATCGACTTCGTGTGTCCCGACATCACGCGGTCGTGGCGCGCGGTCGGCGGAACGGTCTGCGAGGTCAACCTCACGCCCGGGCACCGGCCCCACGGCCAGCGCGGGATCGACGCCATCCTCGACGTGCTGTTCCCGCAGGGGGACGACGGCCGCATCCCCACGGCCGCGCTGCTGGGCCCGCGCGCCGGCACGCAGTGCCGTCTGATGGCGGCGCTGCTCGCGGCGTGCGGACGCACCGTCGGGCGCGTGATGCAGGGGGCGGTGTCGGTGGGCGGCGTGGCCGTGCGTGCGCCGGCGGGCGGACTGCCGCTGTCGCCGGCCGTCGTGTTCGAGCATCCCGATGTCGAGTGCGCGGTGTTCGCGCTGGACGAGGATGCGCCGTACGCCGGCGGCCTGCCGTTCGACCAGTGCGACGTGCTCGTCACCACGACCGACGACGAGGTCGCCCTGGCCCACGTGCTGCAGCGGGTACACGGTGCCGTGGTGATGGCGCACGGGCACCCCGCACTGGCGCGCGTCGTCGCATCGGGCGGAGCGGCCCGCGTCGACTGCGTGCACGACATGGTCGTGCGCAGCGATGTCGCGTACGCGCTCGCGGCCTGTCTGCGGCTGGGGGTGTCGGCGGATGCGCTCGCGTCGGCGCTCGAGGCGACCGGGCTGGCGCCGCGCGCACCGGATCCCGCCGCGCCGGCGCAGCCGTCGTCCGGCGTGCACGCATAATCGCGCACGAGGCTGCCGGTGCGCAGCGTTCGACCTCCGGAGAACCATGCCCGCCGAACGCACCCCCCGTCTGACTGCGCTGAGGACCAGCCTTGGCGCCACCCTGTTCGGCGACGCTGCGGCGGTGTTCGCGTGGATGCGCTGGGACGACGCCGACACGCACGCACGCCTGCCCGATCCGGCCACGGTCGCCACGCGTCTCGTACAGGTACTGCCGGCGCTGGCGGACGCGGTGCACACGCCCGGCCCGACGGGCCCGGACGCGGTGATCGCGCCCGAAGGCGCAACCGTCGAAGCGCGCCGGTCCGACGCGCGGCGTGCACCCGCCGAAGCGCGTGCATGCCTGGCCGCGTTGTGCGCGCTGACCGCACGCATCGCGTGGTGGCTGCAGCAGTGCCCGGAGGGCGGGCATGGCGTGGCGCAGCCTGCGGGCGACCCCGACCCCGATCGTGAACCCGACCTCGATCATGACCCCGACCGTGAACCTGATCGGGCCGGTGACGCGATGGCGGCGCGCAGCGCGTACGGGTTTCCCGACGTCGCCGAACGGGCGATGGGGCTTGCGTTCGAACTGGTGCGCGATGCCTGCCGGGCGGATGCCGCGGCCCTCGTGCGTCGGATGCCGCTGGTGCAGACGCTGCGCGCGGCAGCCGCGGCCTCGGCGCTCGACAACGCCGCCGTGATGGTGACGCGGCGCGCCGCGCTGCGCGGCATACCGGTGGTCCGGCTCTCGTCGCGGATCCGTCTGCTGCAGCTCGGTCAGGGGGTTCTCGCCCACCGCGTGTTCGAGAGCGGCACCGATCTCGACGCTCACACCGGGGCGCGTCTGGCGTCCAACAAGATGGCCACCGCCGAGACCCTGCACCGGATCGGCCTGCCCGGCACCGTGCATCAGCCCGCGCGCGACGTCGACCACGCCCGGCGCATCGCCCGCGGCTACGGCTATCCGGTCGTGGTCAAGCCCAGCCATGGCGAGAAGCAGATGGGCGTCAGCATCGGCGTGCGCGACGACGACGACATGGCGCGGGCCTTCGACGAGGCGCGCGCCATCGGCAAGGGACTGGTGCTCGTCGAGCGGCTCGTGCCGGGCTACGAGTGCCGCCTGTTCGTGGTGGGCGGGCGGCTGGTGTCGGCGGCACGCCGCCACCCGGCCGCGGTCGTCGGTGACGGACGCAGCAGCATCGATGCGCTGATCGACGCCCTCAATGCCGATCCCCGCCGCGGCGTCGGCCCGGACTACGAGCTCGTGCCGGTCCGGCATGATGCGGACCTCGACGACATGCTGCATCGACAGGGCCTGACGCGCACCTCCGTGCCCGCGCCGGGCCGCCACGTCGTGCTGCGCCGCCATGCGACGCCCCCGCACGGCGGCACCACCGAGGAATGCATCGACCGGGTGCATCCCGACGTCCGTGCGATGGCGCAGACGATCGCGCGTGCCCTGAAGGTGCAGGTGCTCGGCATCGACTACCTGAGCACCGACATTGCGCGCTCCTGGCGCGAGGTCGGGGGTGCGGTCTGCGACGTCAATCTCACCCCCGGCCTGCGTCCCCACGGCCACCTCGGGGTCGACGCCATGCTCGAGCTGCTGTTCCCCGACGGAGGCGATGGCCGGATCCCCACGATCGCGCTGGTCGGCGCAAACGCAGTGACCCGCAGCCGCCACGTGGAGACGCTGCTGACCGCCTGCGGGCGCACCGTCGGCCGCGTGGAGCCCGGCCGTGTGTCGGTGGCCGGGGCGCCGCTCACGCCGCCCGCGGGCGCACCGCCCCCCGCGCCGACGGCGGTGTACGAGCATCCCGACGTGGACTGCGCGGTGTTCGCGCTCGATGACGAGACGCTGCGCACCGGCGGTCTTCCGTTCGACCGCTGCGACGTGCTGGTGCTGGAGCGCGGCGATGCCGGCGCGCGTGCGCTGCTGCTGCCGCGCACGCGCGGCGTGGTGTTGGTCGACGACACCTGCCCGGACAGTGCGGCGGTCGTCGCGCAGGTGGGCGCCGCGCGCGTCGTGCGCATGCGCGCGACGGACACCCTCGCGGATCTCGTGCCCGACGCAGACATCGACATCGTTGCCGCTGCCGCTGCCGATGCCGATGCCGATGCCGATGCCGATG
>ENA-UPTA01005448-UPTA01005448.1-activated-sludge-metagenome-genome-assembly--contig:-NODE-5448-length-11630-cov-5.036803_pt1 | contig 11630 bp, 14 predicted proteins | sample MGYA00238184_ERZ773361 | MGnify/ENA primary metagenome ERZ773361 (study PRJEB29100, sample SAMN05720205) | activated sludge metagenome | isolation source: anaerobic digester from wastewater...
AAGCGGCGGCCGATCAGGCGCTTCACCGCGAAAATCGTGTTGTCGCCGTTGGTCACGGCCTGGCGCTTGGCCGGCTGGCCGATCAGGCGCTCGCCGTCCTTGGTGAAGGCGACGATCGACGGCGTGGTGCGCGCGCCTTCCGAATTTTCGATGACCTTGGGCTTGCCGCCGTCCATCACGGCGACACAGCTGTTGGTGGTGCCAAGGTCGATACCGATAACTTTACCCATACTTCCCCATCCTTCGGTCAGGTTTTGACACCGCCCGGTGATGCTCCCGGCAACCCGGCAAGCCCGCTCGGCGGCTCTGTAGACCGCGCCGATATAGGAGCGGTTTTGCTTGGCACAAGGGCACCAAGGGATTAGCGCGCTACCTCGCAGTTTCCGCCGTTTTCAGAAGGAGTTTGCCGTGAAAACCACCCCGCTTGCCGCCGCTGCCCTGCTTGGCCTTGCCGCGCTGTCGCTGGGCGCCTGCCAGCAGCAGAAGGCCGAGCACAAGGATGCTGCTGCCGCAAGTGGCGCGCCCGAGGCCAAGCCCGGCATGGCGCTGAGCGAGGGGCGCCTGCTGCTGCCCGCAGTCAAGGGCAACCCGGCGGCGGCCTATTTCACGCTGACGAATGGCGGACAGGCCAAGGTCAGTGTTGCGGCGGTCTCGATCGCTGGTGCGGGCAAGGCCGAAGTCCACCAGACCGAGGGCGGCAAGATGAGCAAGGTCGATGCCCTCGACATCGAACCCGGCAAGACCGTGAAGCTGGAGCCGGGCGGCCTTCACGTCATGGCCTTCGACGTCGACCCCACGCTGGTCGCGGGCGGCACGGCTGAAGTGACCGTGACCTTCGCCGATGGCGACAAGCTCTCCGCCCCGCTCAAGATCGAAGCGCGCGGCGCGGCCCAGGGCGGCATGGGCGATATGGAAGGCATGGAGCACGGGGAAGGCCACTGAGCGCGCAGGCACCAGCCCCGCCCTGCCCCGTCGGCGGCCAGCGGCCGCTGACGGCTGGCGAGGCGGCGCTGGTGCGCTCGATGTTCGGGAATGCGGTGGACTGCGCGGCAGTGCGGGTCCACCGCCGCCGCTGGTGGCCCTTCCAGCCCCGGCGGGTGACGATGGCGCCGATGGGACACCTGCACTTCCACCCCGCGTCGGACAGCTATTGCGACGATTTCAGCACGGCGCCGATCGGCCTCCAGGCCCATTTCATCCACGAGATGACCCACGTCTGGCAGGCCCAGACGCGCGGGCGCTGGTATCTGGTGCTGCGCCGCCATCCCTTTTGCTGCTACGATTACAGCCTCAGGCCGGGCTGGCCGCTGGAACGCTACGGGATCGAGCAGCAGGCCGAAATCGTCCGCCACGCCTTCCTGCTGCGGCGGGGCGTGAAACTGGCCGGAGTGGCGGGCAGGCAGGCCTATGATCTGCTGGTGGATTTTCCGGGATTAGGCGAGACTTCCCATCCCGAACCCAACGCGAATAATAGGTCACCAAATCCGCCGTCGCCCCGGACTTGATCCGGGGCCTGGCTTCACCTTCTCCTGCAGAGCGAGTTCAAGCTGGATTTCGGGTAAAGCCCGGGATGACGTAGCCATGAAGCGTTGCTGATACTGCGTGGCGGTGCGCAATTGACTAGCGAAACTCGGTCGCTTCGATCCGCGCCACTTAACTTGTTCTTTGCAATCAATCCTTAGGCCGAATGCGATGAGCCTGCAGGAAAACATCAGTCACCACGCTGCCGAAGGGACCGAGCTTCTCCTTGCGCGCAGCGACTTCCTCGACGCCTTTGCTGATCTGGAAGCCGCAGTGACTCGCATCCTGCGGTCTTGCGGAACTGTCACCAAGGGTGAGCCTTTCAGCCAGAAGGTGAAGGCGCTCAGGACCGCCGACAAGACAACGCTGATCGCCAAGTCCAACCATGCCCAGCGCGACCAGATAGCTGACGAGATTTTCGCCCTTTTGCAAATCCGGGCGGACATCGTGCATAGCCGGATGACGATGCGCATCGTTGATGGAAAGGTCGCGGCATCTTTCCTGAATGTCCACGAAACGGGAGCGCCGTTCCCGCCCTGCCGCCTTCTGTTCCATAGCGAGATCAAGCAGTTGATCGAGATGACCAACCGCCTGACCCAGCGCATCCGTGCACTGAACCGGTCTAATCCGGCTTCTTCGCCACCACCACCATCGCCGGGCGCAACAGGCGCTCCTTGATCATGTAGCCGGCCTGCAGTTCCTGCAGCACGGTGCCGGGTTCGGCATCGGCGGAGGGCACTTCCATCATCGCCTGGTGCTGGTTGGGGTCGAGCGGCAGGCCCTTGGCGGCGATGCGGGTGATGCCGTTCTGGCCGAATACCTTGTCGAGTTCGCGCGCGGTCGCCTCGATCCCGGCGATGAAGTTCTTGAGCTTGTCGTCCTCGCGCAGGTCTGCCGGGATCGCATCGAGCGCGCGCGACAGGTTGTCGGATACCGAGAGGATGTCGCGGGCAAAGCCGGTTGCGGCATAGGTGCGCGCGTCGGCCACATCCTTTTCCAGGCGGCGGCGCACATTCTGCGTTTCGGCCTTGGCATAGAGGATATCCTGGCGCGCCGCTTCAAGGTCGCCGCGCAGCTGGGCCAGCGCATCGTCCAGCGCCGCACCGGCGTTGTCGAGATCGATCATGTCTTCGGGAACACCGGCCAGTTCAGCCTCGACCGCCGGGTCTGCCTGCGGCTTCTTGTCATCGCTCATCGTAAGTTAAAACCTGTCTATCCGATCAATTTGCCCAGCGACTGGGCGGTGAAATCCACCATGGGGACAAGCCGCGCATAATTCAACCGCGTCGGGCCGATAACCCCCACCACGCCGACCACCCGCCCGTCGCGATCGCGATAGGGCGAGGCGATGACGGAGGAACCGGACAGCGCGAACAGGCGGTTCTCCGAGCCGATGAAAATCCGCGTCGAATCCGCCTCGCGCGCGGTTTCAAGCAGTTCGGCGACCGACTGCTTGCTCTCCAGGTCGTCGAGCAGCATCCGCACCCGCTCCAGGTCGCTCAGCGCAGTTTCGTCGAGCAGGTTGGACGCGCCGCGCACGATCAGCACGGGCCGGCTGGCCGCGTCCTCGCTCCACACGGCAAGTCCGCGTTCGACCAGGTCGCGGCTGGCGGCGTCGAGCGCGCTGCGGCCATTGGCGATCTCGGCGCGGATCGCGCGGACCGCTTCGGCCAGGGTGCGCCCGCCAAGGTGCGCGGAGATGTAGTTGGAGGCAGCCTCCAGCGCGCCGGGCGGGACGCCCTGCGGCAGTTCCACCACCCGGTTCTCCACTCCGCCGTCGGCCCCCACCAGCACGGCCAGCGCGCGGGTGGCGGACAGCGGAACCAGTTGCAGCTGGGCCAGGCGAGGCTCGCGGCGCGGCACCATCACCACGCCCGCAGCGGCGGACAGTTCGGACAGGATCGCGCTGGTCGCGGTCAGCGCCGCCTCGATCGGGCCGGGCCGGGAAAGCTGGCGCTCGATCGCGGCGCGCTCCTCCGCGCTGGGCTCGGCCACCTGCATCATCCCGTCGACGAACAGGCGCAGCCCCTGTTCGGTCGGCAGCCGCCCGGCGGAAGTATGCGGCGCGGCGAGCAGGCCCAGCCCTTCCAGTTCGTGCAAAACCGAGCGGATCGAGGCGGGCGAGAGGTTGAGCGCCCCGGCCCCGGCCAGGGTCTTCGAACCCACCGGCTGCCCGTTCTCCAGATAGCCTTCCACCACCAGGCGGAAGATTTCCCGCGCGCGGTCGGTCAGGTCTGAGATCGGCAGGCTGTGCATGATGCCCACCAATGTGGATCGCGGCGGGCGCGAGTCAAGCGTCGCGGCCTGCCGGAGGGACTCGCCAAGCCGCCGCCCCCCTCATAAGGAGGGCCGAATCACACTGGATCTGGAGAACCCCATGCGACCTTCCGGCCGTGCGCCCGACGAGATGCGCGCCATCAGCTTCGAGCCCCACTACACCAAGCACGCCGAAGGTTCGGTGCTGGTCAGCTTCGGCCATACCAAGGTGATCTGCACCGCTTCGGTGGAAGAGCGCCTGCCGCCCTGGCTGCGCGGCAAGGGCGAAGGCTGGGTGACGGCGGAATATTCGATGCTGCCCCGCGCCACCCACACGCGCGGCAGCCGCGAGGCGGCCAAGGGCAAGCAATCGGGCCGCACCCAGGAAATCCAGCGCCTGATCGGCCGCTCCCTGCGCGCCGTGACCGACCTCAAGAAGCTGGGCGAACGCCAGATCACGCTCGACTGCGACGTGATCCAGGCCGATGGCGGCACCCGCACGGCGGCGATTTCCGGCGCCTGGGTGGCCCTGCGCATCGCCGTCGACAAGCTGATGGCGGCCGGCGCGATCAGCGACGATCCGCTGACCCGCAAGGTCGCCGCCGTTTCCTGCGGCATCTTCAAGGGCAACCCGGTGCTCGACCTCGACTATGACGAGGACTCGTCCGCCGACGCCGACGCCAACTTCGTCCTGATCGAGGGCGGCCAGATCGCCGAGGTCCAGGCCACGGCGGAAGGCGCGACTTATGACGAGGAAGGCCTGCTGCGCCTGCTCCGCCTCGCCCGGATCGGCACCGACCAGATCTTCGCGGCCCAGGCTGCAGCGGTAGCGAAATAATGCGGCGGCTGGGCGGCGAGACCCTGGTCATTGCCACGCACAACGCGGGCAAGCTGAAGGAGATTTCCGCCCTCCTCGCCCCCTTCGGCATCGCCTGCGTCTCTGCGGGATCGCTCGGCCTGCCGGAACCGGCGGAAACCGGCACCACCTTTGTCGAGAACGCGCTGATCAAGGCGCGGGCGGCGGCGGAAGGCGCGGGCCTGCCCGCGCTGGCGGACGATTCCGGCCTGTGCGTCGATGCACTCGGCGGAAGGCCGGGCGTCTACACCGCCGACTGGGCCGAGCGGCAGTGGTTCGAGGGACCGGCGGGGCGCGACTGGTACATGGCCATGGGCAAGGTCGAAGGCCTGCTGTGCGAGCTTGGGCCGGACACCGACCGTTCGTGCCACTTTGCCTGCGTCCTTGCCCTGGCTTGGCCGGACGGGGAAAGCGCGGTCTACGAAGGCCGCGCGAACGGCACCCTCACCTGGCCGCCGCGCGGGACGATGGGATTCGGCTATGATCCGGCCTTCGTGCCGCTGGGCGACACCCGGACCTTCGCGGAGTTCGACCCGGTAGAGAAACACGCGATCAGCCACCGCGCCGATGCCTTCGCCAAGCTGGTCGCGGAACAGTTCGGTCAGGTTTGACCCCACCCGTCAAACCAAAGTCCGTCGGCGCCGCTACGCTCGCAATGACGATGCGATTGATGGTAGAGCCACCACCATGTCCCGCGCGCTCTACATTCATTGGCCGTTTTGCCTCGCGAAGTGCCCCTACTGCGACTTCAACAGCCACGTTCGCGCGGGGATCGACGTTGACTTGTGGCGCGGCGCGCTGCTGGCCGACATGGCGCGGGAGGCCGGGGCTGGCCCGACACAGCCGCTGACCTCGATTTTCTTCGGCGGTGGCACTCCTTCGCTGATGCCGCCGGCCCTCGTCGGCGCGCTGCTTGACGAGGCGGAGCGCCGCTGGGGCTTTGCCGAAAGCATCGAGATCACGCTGGAAGCCAATCCCTCCTCGGTCGAGGCGGCGAACTTCGCCCAGCTGGCAGGCGCGGGGATCAACCGCGTCTCGCTCGGCCTGCAATCGCTGGAGGACGAGCCGCTGCGCTTTCTTGGCCGCCTCCACGATGCACGCGAGGGGCTGGAGGCGCTGGAGACGGCGCAGCGCCATTTCGCCCGCGTCAGTTTCGACCTGATCTATGCTCTTCCCGGCCAGACGCCGGAGCAATGGTCCGCCCAGCTGGCGCGCGCGCTGGGCATGGGCACTGGGCACCTCTCGCTCTACCAGCTGACCATCGAGCCCGGCACCCGGTTCGAGACGATGGTGCGGCAGGGCCAGTTCCGGCCGCTGGACGAGGATGCCGCCGCCGACCTGTTCGCCCTGACCCGGCAGATGACGTGTGAGGCTGGGCTCCCGGCTTACGAGATCAGCAACCACGCCCGTCCGGGAGAGGAAAGCCGCCACAACCTGACTTACTGGCGCTATCAGGACTACCACGGCATCGGCCCCGGCGCGCACGGACGCCGGTTCGGCCAGGCCACCACCCGCCACCGCAAGCCGGAGAACTGGCTGGCCGCCGTTTCCGAGCGTGGCCATGGCACGCAGGATGAAGTGCCGCTGGGCGCCGCCGAGCAGGCGAGCGAGGCGATGCTGATGGGGCTGCGGCTGGCCGAAGGCGTCGATCTGGCCGCCATGGCCGCGCGTTTCGGCTTTGCCGAGGCGGAGCTGTGCGACCCCGCCAAGTTCGCCTTCTACGCCGCGCAGGGGCTGGTCTGGCGTGAAGGCAACCGGATCGGCGTGACCGAGGCCGGGATGCCGCTGCTCGACGGCCTGCTGGGCGAACTGGTCCCTGCCGCTCTGGTCGAGGCATGACGCGGGCGGACATTCTGGAGGCCTGGCAGGCGTATCTATCGGAAGGGCGGCGGCGCAGCCCGCATACGGTGCGGGCCTATCTGGCCACGGCCGCGCGGCTGCTGGACACGATCGGCGAGGTGGACTGGCCCGCCCTCGCCCGGCTCGATGCTGCCGCCCTGCGCGCCCAGCTCGCGCGGCGGCGGGCGGAGGGGCTGACCAACGTCTCCGCCGCACGCGAGCTATCCGCGCTCAAGGGCTTCATCGCCTTTGCCCGCGGCCAGGCGGGCATGGCCGATCCCGCCCCGCCGCGAATGCGCGGGCCGCGCGTCAAGAAGGGTCTGCCGCGCCCGGTCACGCCTGACGAGGCGGTGAACCTGGCCGCCATGGTCGAAGAGGACGCCAGCGAGGAATGGATCGGCGCGCGCGACCGGGCGGTGCTGCTGCTGCTCTACGGCGCCGGGCTGCGGATCGCCGAGGCGCTGTCGCTGACCGGAGGCGCCCTGCCGCTGGGTGAAGTGCTGGTCGTCACCGGCAAGGGCGCCAAACAGCGCGCCGTGCCGCTCCTCCCGCTGGTCCGCGCCGGGGTGGAGGATTACGTGGCCAAATGCCCTTGGCCAATGGACAGGCAAGCGGCGCTGTTTCGCGGCGCCAAGGGCGGCCCTCTGTCGCCGGGCATGGTCCAGAAAGCGATGGCGCGCGCGCGCACCTCGCTCGGCCTGCCGGCCACGGCAACGCCCCACGCGTTGCGCCATTCCTTCGCCACCCACCTGCTGGGCGCGGGTGCGGACCTGCGCAGCCTGCAGGAACTACTCGGCCATGCCAGCCTCGGCTCGACGCAAATCTACACCAAGGTCGATGCCGCCGTGCTGCTGGACGTCTACCGCAGCGCCCATCCAAGAAGCTAACCGCGCGGCTTCCAGGTAATCACGCGCCAGACGTAGGCCAGAACTCCGACGGCGATGGTTCCGCCGATCAGCCAGTCCATCACCACCCCATATTCCTTGAGGTAGTGCGCCAGCCACTGCCCGCCGCCGATCAGCGCCGCGTTCCAGATCGCCGCCCCGGCGAAGGTGAACAGCAGGAACCGCCATTGCGACATATGGGTGAGGCCCGCCGGCAGCGAGATGATCGTGCGCAGCAGCGGCGAGAAGCGCAGGGCAAAGACAATCCACTGCCCGTGCCGGCGGAAGAACGCGGTGGCGTTCTCGACGTCCTCCCACTCCAGCGTCAGCCAGCGGCCCCAGCGCGTCACCAGCGGTTCCAGCCGCTGATAGCCGAGCTTGTGACCGGCCAGGAACCAGACGTAGTTGCCCAGCGTCGATCCGACCGTACCAACCAGCAAGAGCGGCCAGAAGCTCATCGTGCCACGCGCCACGGCGACGCCGCCCATGCCCATGATCAGTTCGCTGGGGATCGGGGGAAACACGTTCTCGATCACCATCAGGGCGAAAATGCCCCAATAGCCACCCTGCTCGATCAGGTTGACGATCAGTTCGTTCATGAAGATCGGGCCTTAGCCGATCGCCGCGTGGCGGCGCTCGATCGCTTCCCAGATCAACGCGGGCGTATCGGTGCCGTTGAAGCGGTCGATCGCCTGGATGCCGGTGGGCGAGGTGACGTTGATCTCGGTCAGGTACTTGCCGCCGATCACGTCGATCCCGACGAACACCAGCCCGCGTTCCTTCAGCGCCGGGCCGAGCGCTGCGCAGATTTCCTCTTCGCGCGCATTGAGCGCGGTGGGTTCGGCATAGCCGCCAGCGGCCAGGTTGGAGCGGAACTCGCCCGCACCGGGGCGGCGGTTGATTGCGCCGGCGACTTCGCCGTCGACCAGCACGATGCGCTTGTCGCCCTCGCTGATCTCGGGAAGGAACGGCTGGAACATGTGCGGCTCGACCCAGGCGTTGTCGAACAGCTCGATCAGCGCGCCAAGGTTGCTCCCGTCTGCCGGAATGCGCACCACGGCCTTGCCGCCATTGCCGTGGAGCGGCTTCATCACGAGGTCGCCCGGGTAACGCGCATGAAATTCGCGCACGTCCTCGATGCGGCGGGCGATCAGCGTCGGCGGCATGAAGTGCGCGAAATCGAGCACGAAGACCTTTTCCGGCGCGTTGCGCACGCTGGCCGGATCGTTGACGACCAGCGTCTGCCCCTCCAGCCGCTCAAGCAGGTGCGTGGCGGTGATGTAGGACAGGTCGAACGGCGGATCCTGCCGCATCAGCACCACGTCGACATCCTTTACGAGGTCGATCTTGCGGTGTTCCTCGCGGGTGAAGTGGTTGCCGGGTTCGCGCCGCACGGTGATCGGCGCGGCCCAGGCGGTGAGCCGGCCCTGATCGTAGGCCAGGGTCTTCACGTCATAGTGATAGCAGCTGTGCCCGCGCGCCTGCGCGGCCAGCATCAGCGCGAAGCTTGAATCCCCGGCGAGGTTTACGGTCTCGATGGGGTCCATCTGTACGGCGACGCGCAGGCTCATGTCGGGCAGGCTCCATTCAGGAAATCAGGGCGTTCGCCATGTGGCGCGGGAAGCGCCCCGGCGCAAGGAGCAGCACGTCGATCCGCAAGGTATCCCCGGGCCGGGCATGGCGGGCCGCCAGCACTTCGGCGGCGGCGGCGACCCGGCGCAGGCGGTATGGATCGACGGCAGTGTCGAGCAAGTCGGCACTGGAACGCCATTTCACCTCGACAAACGCCAGCGTGCGCCCGCGCCGCGCGATCAGGTCCACCTCGCCGCGCGGGGTCTTGACCCGCCGCGCGACGATCCGCCAGCCCTTGAACCTTAGATACCACGCTGCCAGCGTCTCGCCGCGCCGTCCCCTGGCCTCGCGCTCGGCGCGGCGGTTCATTTCAGTTCCATCGCCCGGGCATAGAGCGCCTTGCGATCCAGCCCGCTCGTCCGCGCCACTTCGGCTGCGGCCTGCGAGGGCTTGAGCGTCGCGAGCGCGGCGCGCAGCAGGGCATCGGTATCGGCCTCGTCCGGCGCCGGGGCCTCACCGGGCGGGCCGACCAGCAGCACGATCTCTCCCCTGGGCGGGTGGGCGGCATAATGTGCGGCGATCTCTTCGGGAGAGCCGGTGCGGCATTCCTCGAACTTCTTGGTCAGTTCGCGCGCTATCGCGACCTCGCGGCCAGGCAGCATTTCCCCGATCGCGGCCAGGCTGTCGGCAAGGCGCGGCGCGGTTTCGTAGAACACCAGAGTGGCCTGAACGCCGCCCAGTTCTTCAAGCACCGCGCGGCGCGCCTTATCCTTGGCGGGCAGGAATCCGGCGAAGAGGAACCGGTCGCTGGGCAATCCCGCCAGCGTCAGCGCGACCACCGCCGCACTCGGTCCCGGCAGGCTGGTAACGGCAATGCCCCGTTCGCGCGCCGTGCGCACCAGCCGGTAGCCGGGGTCGGAAATCAGCGGCGTTCCGGCATCGCTGACCAGGGCCACGGGCTGCTCCGCGGCCATCCCCAGCAGGTAATCGCGCGTGGCATCGCTGGCGTGATCGTCATAGCGCACCAGCTTCTGCTTGACGCCCAGATGCTGCATCAGCTTGCCGGTGACGCGCGTATCTTCACAGGCCACCGCAGCCACGGCACGGAGTACCCCGGCGGCGCGCAGCGAGATATCGCCCAGATTGCCAATCGGGGTGGCGACAATATAGAGTCCTGGTTCGAGCGGCTGGTCCATTCCCCCAGCTTTAGACGGCCCGAAGGGAGCGGCAAGGCATGATCGTAAAAGGGCTTTCGCGCCGGGTGCTGGTTGTGGCCAGCCTGGCGGCGCTGGCAGGCTGCCAGGTGGTGCCCAAGGCACCGAAAGGTCCGCCGCCCGCGCCGGAACCCAGCGATGGCCTCCCCGCTGACAAGCAGCGCCACCGGATCGCGCTGCTCCTGCCGATGAGCGGGCAGAATGCCGCGCTTGGCCAGTCGGTCGCCAATGCGACCACCATGGCCCTGCTCGATACCAATGCGCAGACGGTGCGGATCACCTCCTACGATACGGCCGCAGGTCCGGCCGCCGCCGCCGCGCAGGCGCTGAAGGACGGCAACCGGCTGGTGCTTGGCCCGATTTCGTCCGACGAGGTTGCGCCGATTGCCGCCGCCATGCGCGCGAAAGGCGTGCCGCTGATCACCTACAGCAACGAGGCGGGGGTCGCCGCGCGCGATGTCTTCGTGATGGGCAACCTGCCGGAGAATTCGGTCACGCGGACCGTGCGCTATGCCGCTTCGCGCGGGGTCAGGCGCTATGCCGTGCTGTTCCCGAACGGCGATTATGGCGCGCGGGTGCGCGGCGCCTTTGCCACCGCGATCACCGAAGCGGGCGGATCGCTCGTCACCAGCGAGAACTATGACCGCGCCAACACCTCGGTGGTCAGCGCGGCGCGGCGGCTGAAGGCGCGCGGCGGGTTCGACGCGGTGTTGATTGCCGATGGGCCGCGCTTCGCCGCGATGGCCGCGCCGCAGCTGAAGGCACCCGGCGTGCGGATCCTCGGCACCGAGCTGTGGAGCGGTGAGGCTTCGGTTTCCGCCACTCCGGCGCTGCGCGGGGCCTGGTATTCCGCCGTTTCCGACGCGCGCTTCCGCCAGTTTTCGGATAGCTACAAGGCCCGCTTCGGCACCGCGCCATGGCGCAGCGCGACGCAGGGGTACGACAGCGTCCTGCTGACCGTGCGGGTTGCGCGGGACTGGAAGGTCGGCACCCCCTTCCCCACCGCGCGGCTGGCCGACAGCGGTGGGTTTCTGGGGCTGGACGGTCCATTCCGCTTTGCCGCCAATGGCCTGGGCGAACGGGCTCTGGAAGTGCGCGAGGTGCGCGCGGGCGGGGTCACCGTGCTCAGCCCGGCGCCCGACAAGTTCGCGGACTGACGATAAAACTGCGGCCCCGCTTGCGCGGCGGAATCCCGGTGTTCTATAGCCGTTCCCCATGGCCGACGACCTGTTTGACAAGCTCCCCGCCAGCAACGGCGATTCCTACGATGGTTCCGCGATCGAGGTGCTGGAGGGGCTTGAACCGGTTCGCCGCCGCCCCGGCATGTACATCGGCGGCACTGACGAGCGCGCGTTCCACCACCTCGCCGCCGAAGTGCTCGACAACGCGATGGACGAAGCGGTCGCGGGCCATGCCAACCGGATCGAAGTGACGCTGGAAGAAGGCAACCGCCTGAGATCGGAAGAGCGTCGTGTAGGGAAAGAGTGT
>ENA-UPTA01005452-UPTA01005452.1-activated-sludge-metagenome-genome-assembly--contig:-NODE-5452-length-11628-cov-5.644517_pt1 | contig 11628 bp, 14 predicted proteins | sample MGYA00238184_ERZ773361 | MGnify/ENA primary metagenome ERZ773361 (study PRJEB29100, sample SAMN05720205) | activated sludge metagenome | isolation source: anaerobic digester from wastewater...
GGTCCAACAGGATGGGCGGAGCGACGCTGAAATCGACGTTTTCACCATTGAAATAGGCGATGATTCGCTCCTGGAGGTTCGGGAGCCAGCCCGGATCGAGTTGGAAACCACTGTCGGTGGGATTCAGACCCAGGAGCAATCGATGCTTGACCACCTCCGCATCCGGTGCAGGCAGGCAGGTTCGGTACACGGCGTCCCCTTCGCCTGCCAGGCCGAAATAGCCCCATTTCGTCCGAAGAATTACATACTGCAACACTTGTGACCTCTCTTTACTCTCGGTCCATGCCAGGATAATGCCAGGATAGCATCACTGAGCAATTGCAGTCAACGGGCCTGCGGGAAGCGGGGACGCGGATGTTGTGCGTGGTTCGGGGTTCCGCCTTCAGGCGGCTGGGGACCGCGTAAACGCGAAACTCCAAACGGGTGGTTGCGGCAGGGGCGTCAATATTACAGCCGGGTGGTGAAATTCGTTGACGAATTCAGGCAATTGTGCTAAGAAAGAGAGTTTTTACAGAGCCGGGCTCATGGTATGTCGCTGGATGAACTGAGAAAACGCATAGACGAAATCGACACGCACCTTGTCGAGCTGCTCAACGAACGGGCGCGCGTCGTCGTGGAGATCGGCAGGCTCAAGACGCAGGCCGAGCGACCCATCTATGCGCCGGATCGCGAGAAAGAGGTCCTGGACAAAGTCATCAAGGCCAACAAGGGGCCTCTGCCCGACCGGACGCTGGCGGCGATCTGGCGGGAGATGATGAGCGGCTCGTTCATCCTGGAGAAGCGACCTCGGATCGCGTACCTGGGCCCGGGGGGCAGCTTCAGCCATACGGCGGCCCTGCTGAAATTCGGGCGGAGCGTTGAATACGAACCGCTGGCGGATATCCGCTGCATTTTCGATGAGATCTGCAAGGGCCACTGCGATCTGGGGATCGTCCCTGTCGAAAACTCCACCGGCGGCGGTGTGATCGAGACACTCGATGCCCTGATCGACACGGATGTGAAGATCTGCGCCGAAGTGTTGATGACGATCCATCACAATCTGTTGGCCAACTGTGCGCTGGAGGAGGTCGAGAAGGTCTATTCGAAGCCGGAGGTGTTTGCGCAGTGTCGCAACTGGCTGGCCTCGACGTTCAAGGAGACCAACACCATTGCGGTGGCCTCGTCGGCCAAGGCAGCCCAGATGGCTGCGGAGGAGTCCTATGCGGCGGCCATCGGCTCGATCACAGCAGCGGAGATGTACGGGCTGAACGTCGTCTGCGAGAGCATCGAGGACGTCGCCAACAACGTGACGCGGTTCCTCGTCGTCAGCCGCGAGGACGCCAGGCCGACCGGAGAAGACAAGACCTCCATCGTATTCAGCACCGCCCACAAGGCCGGCGCCTTGGCCGACGTGCTGGAGACGTTCAAGAAGTACAGTATCAACTTGACCAACATCGAGTCCAGGCCGAGCAAGAAGCGCGAATGGGAGTACCATTTCGTGATGGATTTCCTTGGCCACCGGACCGAGGAACGCGTGCGGAGCGGGCTCGAAGAAGCCCGGCAGCACTGTCTGCAGCTGTCGATTCTCGGGAGTTTCCCCCGAGCGAAGGACGTGCTGTAGAAGGCTGGGCATATGCCTAATTCCCATTTTGCAGAACTCAGATTGTGCAGATTTTGAAGGATACAGGAGAAGACCATGAGAAAACCGTTTGTAGCCGGCAACTGGAAGATGAATACGGACAGCCACTCCAGCGTGGAGTTGGCACAGGCAGTGGCGAACAGCGCTTCGGGCCTGGCCGGCGACAAGGTCAACGTGGCCCTGATTCCGCCGTTCGTGTACTTGCAGTCGGTTGTGAAGGCCGTCAAGTCCACTGGGGTTTCGGTTGGCGCCCAGGACCTCTATTTCGAAGCGAAAGGCGCCTTCACGGGCGAGATCAGTCCGGCGATGCTCAAGGACATCGGCTGCAACTACGTTCTGTGCGGGCACTCCGAACGCCGTCACGTCATCGGCGAGTCGGATGAGCTCGTGGGCAAGAAAGTGACTGCCGCCATCGGTGGGGGGCTGTTGCCCATCCTCTGCGTCGGCGAGCTGCTTGCGGAGCGGGATGGCGGGCAGACGGAAGCCGTGGTTGCACGCCAGCTCAAAGCCGGCTTGGCCGGCCTGAGCGCCGACAAGATGTCCGCCGTGACGATTGCCTACGAGCCGGTCTGGGCGATTGGGACCGGTCGGACCGCCACGCCGCAGCAGGCGCAGGAGGTGCATGTGTTCATTCGCCGGTTCCTGGCCGGGATGTTCAATGAGAAGCTGGCCGCGGAAATCCGCATCCAGTACGGCGGCTCGGCCAACGCCGGAAACGCCAAGGACCTGATGGCTCAGGCGGATGTGGACGGTCTCCTCGTCGGCGGCGCCAGCCTGAAGGCCGAGGACTTCGTGAAGATCATTCAGGCGGCCGCCTGACGGTGTTCGTTTGGATTGAATCGCGTATAATCGACAAGGCCGCCGGTTCGGGCGGGTCTGACTGACGGGTTTGTTTTGAGGCTTTTTATGACATTCTTACCGCTGTTGGCAGTTGGCGTTTTGATGAAGCTCGTGGCTGTTCTGTTTGTGATCGTCTCGATCGTTCTGATCCTGGTGATCCTGATCCAGAAGGGCCGGGGCGGCGGACTGAGCGGGGCGTTCGGCGGCGGCATGGCCAGCGGCCTGCTCGGCTCGAAGACCGGCGATTTCCTCACGTGGGTCACCATCGGCTTGGTCGTCGTGTTCCTGGGCCTTGCAGTCCTGATGGCCAAGTTTTTCCGGCCGAGCGTGAGCGAGTACGGCGTTGAGACGCCGGCTGCGGCGGCCAGTCAGCCGGCCGAGTCGTCGCCGGCTCAGCCTGCGACGACGACCGAGCAACCGGCCCCTGTGGCTGAATCCGGCGCTGCGCAGCAGGGAACGGCTCAACCTGCGCCTGTCTCTGCGACGACGGAGCCTGCCCCGCAGCAACCGGCCGACGGCAACGGGGTCCAATAGGCCTGGCGTCGCGGTTTCGGCGCGACGACCGACCGGGGCGGTCCGCCGGCGGTTGATCCTCGAAGGGGTCTGCGCTGTGGGTGAGTCTCGATTGATGTCGTTGAATGCGCTGGATGGGCCCTGTTGCAGACCGCAGCATCGGGGCATGACGGCCGGGATGACGTGGTTTTGCGGCGTACCATCTTTGAAGAGTGAACGACGATGTTGAACAGCATGACGGGATACGGCGAGGCGAACGGTGAGCTGGACGGCGTCTCCTATGCCGTCGAGATCAAGGCCGTCAACAACCGCTACCTCAAGACGATCATCAAGCTGCCGGAAGGGGCCACATTCCTCGAAGAGGATATCGACAAGGCGTTGCGAAAACGCCTGTCTCGTGGCACGGTGAACTGTGTGCTTCGAGTCAAGGGCATCTCCGCCGGGGCGTTGTTCGACATCGACGAAGCGGCTCTCGGGGCCATCGTGTCGCGGCTCAAGGGGATCAGTTCCTCGCTGGGCGTCACGGGGACGATCGACTTGGCCGGCCTGCTGGAGCTGCCTGGGATCGTTCAGCCCGTGCAGCCGGACGAGGAGCAAAGCGCCAAGATCAGAGAATTCGTGCTTCGCCTGATGGGTGAGGCCCTGGACAAGCTCCAGCGGATGCGGGAGGTGGAGGGCGGTTTCCTCCGGGCGGATCTCGAGAAGCACTGCGATATCATGATCCAGGAACTGGAGACCATTCGCCAGCGCAGCGGCTCGGTGGTCGTGGAATACGCCAAGCGGCTTCGACGCCGCGTGGAAGAGTTACTGGCGGAGGCCAAGCTCAAACTGGACGAGCAGACCCTGGCGCGGGAAGTCGCCATCCTGGCCGACCGTTCGGATATCTCGGAGGAGATCGCCCGGCTGGACGCCCACCTCCAGCAGTTTCACCAGATATGCGAAACGGATGGGCAGGCGGGCCGACGGCTGGATTTCCTCAGTCAGGAGATGCTTCGCGAGGCGAATACCGTGGCCAGCAAGGCCGGCGACGCCACCATCGCCAAGTCCGTCGTGGACATCAAGTGTTGCATCGAGCGTCTCAAGGAACAGATCCAGAACATCGAGTGATGGCCCAGGCAAGCAATCCAATGAAACGGACTCGCGGCAAGCTGGTCGTCCTCAGCGGTCCTTCCGGCGTCGGCAAGAGCACCATCACCAAGGCGGTGGTCTCCCGGCTTCCGGACGCCTACTTGAGCGTTTCGATGACGACGCGACCACAGGCTGCCGGCGAGCAGGATGGGCGCGAGTACTGGTTTGTCTCGCGGGATGAATTCCGCAGGCGAATCGAAACCGGCCTGTTCCTCGAATACGCCGAGGTGTTCGGCAACCTCTACGGGACGCCTCGCGACAAGACCGAGGCGGCCCTGGCGGCCGGCCGAACGGTGATTCTGGAGATCGATGTCCAAGGCGGCAAACAGGTCAAAGCGATCTTTCCGCGGGTGGTGATGATCTTCATCCTGCCCCCGAGCTCAGAGACCCTGGCCGAGCGGATCGGCCGGCGGGGCCGCGAGAGCGGTGAGATCGTCGCCCGTCGGCTTTGCGCCGCACAGAGCGAGATTGCCGCCGCCGCGGATTGTTACGATAATAAGGTGGTCAACGATGACCTGGAACGGGCGATCGATGAAGTGATCCGGATCGTCGAGAATGCCCCGGACGCATAATTGGAGAACACAGATGCTGGAAGAACTCAAGAGTGATGAAATCGTCAAGAAGGTCGGCGGCCGGTTCAAGCTGGCGGCGCTGATCCAGAAGCGCATGCTCGAGCTGCTTCAAGGCTCCCGGCCCCTGGTCGACAACACCGAGGGCAGGACCATGATGGAAATCGTGATCCAGGAGATCCTCCAGGACAAGATCGCGATCGATGAGACGCCGTACGTGCGGAAGCCCAAGGCGGAGGTCGAGAGCCGCAGCGACGAGCTGGACCGCCTGTTCGAGAAACGTCCCACTCTGTGAGCGTTCGGGATAGGGGAAGCAGGTGCTCAAGGACCTGAACATCCTGTTGGGTGTGACAGGCGGGATCGCCGCGTATAAGGCGGTCGATCTGGCCAGCAAGTTGACGGCCGCCGGCGCCCGCGTGCGGACGGTCATGACGGAAGCCGCCTGCCGGCTCGTGGCGCCCAAGAGCTTCGAGGCGGTCACCGCGGCGCCGGTGTACACGAGCCTCTGGAGCGATCCCGAAGGCCACAGCAGCACGCATATCTCTCTGGCGGATTGGGCGCGGATCGTGGTGGTGGCCCCCGCTTGCGCCGACGTGATCGGCAAGGCCGCCAACGGGATTTGCGACGATCTGCTCAGCACGACGTTGTGCGTCTGCTGGGCGATGCCGACGCTTTTTGCGCCGGCCATGAACACCCGTATGTGGGAAAGCCCGGCGGTGAAGCGAAACGTCGAGACGCTGCGGGCGATGGGCGTTTGCTTCGTCGGCCCGGCGTCGGGCCGGCTGGCCTGCGGCACGGAGGGCGTCGGCAGAATGGCCGAGCCCCAGGAAATCCAAGCGGCCATCGAGGAACTGGCCCACGGTTTGTAGCGCGCCCGGAAGGGTATATCTTCCATCCGAAGGCAACGCCTCACGGCGTCACCGGTGACAAGCAGAAGAGGTAGCCATGCGGATTCTCATCACGGCAGGGGGGACTCGCGAATCCATCGATCCGGTCCGATTCATCTCGAACGCCAGCAGCGGCCGGATGGGCTATGCCCTGGCCCGCGCCGCGTTGAAGGCCGGTCACGACGTGACGCTGGTCACCGCTCCGACCGCACTGAAGCCCCCGACCGGCGCAAAGGTCATTTGCGTCGAGAGCGCCGCCCAGATGTTCACGGCGGTGAAGGAGCAGTTCCCGAAGTGCGACTGCCTGATCATGGCCGCCGCAGTTTCCGACTACACGCCCGCCAACCCCTCAAAGACGAAGCTCAAAAAGCAGGCCGCCAAACTCACGCTCGAACTCAAACCTACCGTCGATATCCTCAAGTGGGCCGGCAGGCACAAAGCCGGGTCACGAGTCACAGGCCACGGGCCACGAATCGTCGTCGGCTTCGCCCTGGAGGATCGGGACCTCCGCGTCAACGCCGAGCGGAAACTCCGCGAGAAGCGCCTCGACATGATCGTCGCCAACGCGCCCGGCGCGATCGGCGCCGAGACCTCGACCGTCCACATCAAGGTGGGGCGGATGGAGTGGTCTGAGATGGTGAACCGGAACAAGGCGACCGTCGCCCGGCGGATCGTGTCCCTGGTCGAAGGCATGGCTACGCAAGCGTAGACACAGCACCTGCCTGTCCGGTATAATGTGGGCATGACGGCCAAAGAGGTTGTATTGAAGACCATCGGACAGCTTCCCGAGGATGTCTCTTGGGAGGATATTCAGGACCGGATCAATTTTGTCCTGGGTGTTCGCGAGGGCCTTCGACAGATCGATGAGGACCAAGGGATTTCCCATGACAAGATCGGGGAGGAATTCGCCGAATGGCTTTCCAACTGACAGTCCGACATGATCGACAACAGGAGACCATCGAGGCAAAAACCCGCTGGTTTCGGTCTCTGTCCATGACGGAACGGATAGAGGTCTTCAGCAGTTTTGTAGACTTGGCCTTGGCCAACAATCCCTGCCTGAAGGATCGAACCCGTGCTCAACCGATTGCTGGACGTATTCAAGTTCTTTCAGCGACATGAGGTCAGATATGTGGTGATTGGGGGCGTTGCCTCGGTCCTGTACGGCGTGCCCCGCGTCACCTTTGACCTGGACCTTCTGATTGAGGCCACTTCCGAGAACGCACAGCGGCTTCTGGCTGCTCTGATGGAGGCGGGGTTCGCGACCGCAACCATGACGAATCCGGAAGAAGTCCTGAGCCATGAAATCACGGTGTTCAATGACCGTGTGAGAATCGACGTGCAGACCCATACGCCGGGGATATCCTTCGTGGACGTGTGGGCCAGACGCAAGACGGTGACCTACCAGGGACAAGATTTTTTCATCCTGTCGAGGGAGGATCTGATCGCCTCCAAGCGAGCTTCTGACCGCGAGGTGGATCGGGAAGACGTTCGCCTCCTTGAACTACCCGGTCAGGAAGATACGGGGGAAACCGCATCCTGAATACGATGGAAAAACATTGCACGTGTCTGGACAGTGTTGCCTGTCGTCCACTGTGGTTCTGCTGGTTCACAGGTCGGGAAAAGCGGCGGCGACCGCTTTGTTGACGAGCTTGTGGTCGGCCATGTTGATCGCGGCGGCGTGGCCCGGGTCGATTGCGGCGAAGGAGTCGATTCCCCCGGCGAGCTGGCGGACGTAGGGGAGCGTCGCGTTGCACAGGGCCAGGCTCGAAGTCCGGCTCACTGCGCCGGGGATGTTCGTCACGCCGTAGTGCACGACGCCGTCCACGAGGTAGACCGGATCGCTGTGCGTCGTGGGACGCGAGGTCTCCATGCAGCCGCCCTGGTCGATGGAGACGTCCACGATCACGCTGCCGGGCTTCATTCGGGCCACGAGGGATCGCGGCATCAGGACGGGGGCCCGGCCGCCGGGGATCAGGACGGCCCCGATGACGAGATCCGCCCGGGGCGCGTAGTTCTCGACCGTGTGCGGATCGCAGAAGATCGTGTTCACGTTGGCGGGCATCATCTCGCTGAGGTAGCGAAGCCGGTCCAGGTTGATGTCCATGATGGTGACATTCGCTCCGAGTCCGGCGGCCATCCGGGCGGCGTTGGTCCCGACGATTCCGGCGCCGAGGACGAGGACATCCGCGGGCGCCACGCCGGGAACGCCCCCGAGCAGAACGCCCCGGCCGCCCATCGGGCGTTCGAGACATTTGGCCCCTTCCTGGATGGACATGCGTCCGGCGATCTCGCTCATCGGGGTCAGCAGGGGCAGTCGGCCCTGCGGGTCCTGGAGGGTCTCGTAGGCCACCGCGGTGATGCCCGTTGCCAGACAGCCGACCGTCAGGTCCCGCGACGCGGCGAAATGGAAGTAACAGAACACGATCCGGCCCGAACGAAGTCTCGCCAACTCCGGCAGCTGGGGCTCCTTGACCTTGACGATCATCTCGGCCCGGTCGTAGACCTCTTCGGCCGTCTCGACGATCCCGGCGCCGACGGAGGCGTACTGGCGATCGTCAAACCCGCTGTTGAGTCCGGCTTCTCTCTCGATCAGGACGGTGTGACCGTCCCGCGTCAGCAGTTCCGCCCCCACGGGCAGCAGCCCGACGCGGTATTCGTCCTGCTTGATCTCCTTTGGCACGCCAACGATCATGAGCGTCTCCTCGTCTTAGATTCGGTATCCGCGAATGACCGCCGCAACGGGCGAAAATCATCAATCAACAATCATCCATCATCAATCAGTCCGTGATTCCCAGGTCGTCCTTCGTGATGATCGATTCGAACGTATAGCCAGCTCCCTCGATGTTCTCGCGGGCGCCCTGCTTGCGGTCGATGACGGCGACGATCTTCTTGACCTTCGCGCCGGCGTCGGCGATGACCTTGGCGGCTTCGAGGACCTGGCCGCCGGTGGTGGCGATGTCCTCGACGAGCAGGACGACGTCGCCGGCCTGGAGGACGCCCTCGACGAGCTTGCTCGTGCCGTAGTCTTTCTTGCTGTTGCGGATGATGATCCAGTTGGTCCCGGTCTGCATGGCGGTGGCAGCCGCCAGCGCGACGCCGCCCAGCTCCGCGCCGGCGATCAGCGTCACGTCCTCGGTCATGTGCTTGGCGAACTCTTTGCCGAGCGCCTTGAGGATGTCGGGTTTGGTCTCGAAGAGGTACTTGTCGAGGTAGTATTTGCTCCGCTTGCCGCTGCGAAGGATGAAATCGCCTTCGAGGTACGCGGTTTCTTTGATACGCTGGATAAGCTCTTTTCTGGTCATGGGAAAGCCCTCGGATAATTGACTATCTGCCATTGGATAGCGACCCGGCTTCTGAATCACTCCCTGGGCCTCGCCGCTCAAATAGTAAATCGTCAATCGTAAATCATCAATTGCTATACTCTCAGTTCGACCTTTTGTCCCAGTTTCCCCCGATATCGTTTCCGAATCGGAGTCACGATCGCCCGAATGAATTCGTCCACCTGCTCGGGGGCCCGGCCGACGTAGGCTGCCGGGTTCAGGACCTTCTCGAAGTTGAGGTCCGCGAAGGCGCTGTCCTTCTGCAGGCGGGCGATCAGATCGTTGGGCCGGCCGAATTTCTTCACCTCGTTGGCCGCGGCCTGCGAGTATTGACGAATCTTCTCGTGCAGCTCCTGGCGGTTGCCGCCGGCCTTGACCGCGGCCATCAGGATGTTCTCCGTCGCCATGAAGGGCAGCTCCGCCATCACGTGGGTCTCGATCACCTTCGGGTAGACGACTAAGCCGTCGAAGACGTTCAAGAGGATCTGCAGGATGCCGTCGACCGCCAGGAACGCCTCGGGGATGACCACGCGTTTGTTGGCGGAGTCGTCGAGCGTCCGCTCGAACCACTGTTCCGACGCGGTCATTGCAGGGCTTGTGGCTAAGCTCAGGACGAGCCGGGCGAGCGCCGTCACCCGCTCGCAGCGCATCGGGTTTCGCTTGTAGGCCATGGCCGACGAGCCGATCTGCGATTTCTCGAACGGCTCCTCCATCTCCTTGAGGTTCGCCAGCAGGCGAAGGTCGTTGCAGGTCTTGTGCGCCGACTGCGCGATCAAAGCGAGCGTATTGACGACGAGCGTGTCGATCTTTCGCGTGTAGGTCTGGCCGGTGACAGGGCAGACCTTCTTGAAGCCGAACGCGGCGGCCACGTCCTTGTCGAGCTGCTTGATTTTGGCGTGTTTGCCCTCGAAGAGCTCCATGAAGGAGGCCTGCGTGCCGGTCGTGCCCTTGACGCCGCGGAAGGGCAACGTCTCGATCCGGTGCTCGATCTCGTCGAGGTCCATCGCGAATTCCTGGCACCAGAGCGTGGCGCGCTTGCCTACGGTGGTGAGCTGGGCCGGCTGGAAGTGCGTGAAGCCCAGCGTGGGCATGTCGCGGTATTCCTGGGCGAAGTCCGCCAGCAGGTCGATCACGGCGGCCAGCTTGCCTGCGATCAGACGCAGCGCCTCTCGCATGATGATCAGGTCCGCGTTGTCGCCTACGTAGCAGCTCGTCGCGCCGAGGTGGATGATCGGAGCCGCCTTCGGTGCGACCTCCCCAAACGTGTAGACGTGCGCCATCACGTCGTGTCGGAACTGCCGCTCGTAGGCCGCGGCCTTGTCGAAATCGATGTCGTCCAGGTGCCTGGCCATCTCGTCGATCTGGTTCTGTCTGATCTCAAGACCGAGGTTCTTCTCGGCCTGTGCCAGCTCCATCCACAACCGGCGCCAGGTACTGAATTTCTTCTGGGCGCCGAAGAGCTCCGCCATCTCGCGCGAGGCGTTTCGCTCCACGAGAGGACTGGTGTAAACGCTTTGTTCCGGCATTCGGTTTCCTTTGTAGCACAGGTCGTGTTTGATGCGCGGATTTGCCCTATAGGTCCTATCCGTCCCATTCGTCCTATAGGACTCATAAGACCCATAGGACAAATAGGACTTACGCTGCGCTGCCCGCGAGCTTCTTGTCTCGCGCGGCCAGCAGCTTCTCGATTTCTTCGATATCCTTTTTGCCGAGGTTCCAGTCGGAGGCCGGCGCGGTCTCGGCGATCTGGCCGGGTCGGCGGGCGCCGACGATTGCGGCGGTCACTTCGCTCCGGCGCAGCACCCAACTGACGGCCAACTGCGAAACGGTCTTGCCATTGCGCCGGGCGATCTTCTTGAGCCCCTCGACCAGTTCCAGCGTCGCGCCGAATTGCGGCTCCTGGAACTCCGGCGCTCGCCTGCGGTGGTCGTCGGGCGCCAGGGCCGCCAGCCGCTCGCGACTGAACGCGCCAGTCAGCAGGCCGCGCTGCATGGGACTGTAGACGACCACGCCGATTCCGTGCTGTGCGCAGTAGCCAAGCAGATCGCGCTCGGCCTCGCGGTACAGCATGCTGTAGGGCGGCTGTAACGACGAGATCGGATGGATCTTGGCAACCCGCTCCATCTGCTGCACGCTGAAATTCGACACGCCGATATAGCGGACTTTACCTTCTTCCACGAGTCGGGCCATCTCCTCCCAGGCCTCCTCGATATCCGGCTCGGGATCGGGCCAGTGCATATGGTACAGGTCGATTCGCTCGACTCCGAGCCGCCTGAGGCTGTCGTGGCACTCCCGTCGGACGCTGTCTCGCTTCAAATGCACGACCCTCTCCCGTTTGTCGTTCCAGAGGATGCCGCACTTCGTGGCGATGTACGGCTTGTGCTTCGTCTGACGCAGGGCCCGGCCGAGCAACTCTTCCGAGTGGCCCAGGCCGTACGCGGGCGCCGTGTCGATCCAGTTGATGCCCTGATCCAGGGCCTCCAGAATCGACGCAACGGCCTCCTCGTCATCCTGCGGACCCCACCCATACTCCCACGGTCCGCCCATGGCCCAAGTGCCCAGGCCCACAGTCGTGAGCCGCATATCCGTTTTACCCAATTGCCGTGTCTGCATGCTTCATTCTCCGAAAGGGCGACGCAACGTACTTACTCAGCGCCTCAGTAGGATAGTCCGGCGAGGCACCTTTATCAAGAGGGATGTGGAATCGCATCGACGCGGCGGCGCAGTTCGCGCTGGTGGGTAGGTTCTGCTTA
>ENA-UPTA01005456-UPTA01005456.1-activated-sludge-metagenome-genome-assembly--contig:-NODE-5456-length-11625-cov-29.922558_pt1 | contig 11625 bp, 12 predicted proteins | sample MGYA00238184_ERZ773361 | MGnify/ENA primary metagenome ERZ773361 (study PRJEB29100, sample SAMN05720205) | activated sludge metagenome | isolation source: anaerobic digester from wastewater...
TTTTTGTTAATCTCGGCCCGATGATAGCATTAATCGAGATTTTGATGCAAGGTAAAAGGCTGACTCTTTTCAGGATAAAAGTAGTAGTGATTTAGTTCTGACTTTTCCGCCAGCCGGTCAGGCCCAGCCAGATATATTGAAGGCCCGAGATAATAGTGGCCAGAATGGTCAGATCATAAAGCCAGTCAAGAAGCCCGGTTGGAATCTCCAGCCAGTTAAAAAAGAGCACAGCGCCAGCCGTCAATACCTGGCAGACTGTACTGGTTTTTCCAAAGAGGGTGGGAGGGAAATCACGTTTCTTTTTGAGCAGGGCTAGCAGGACGGCTCCGATCACAATCAGCAAGTCCCGGCCCAGAACTATCCAGAAAACAGCCCAGGGAATTTTATTAGGGGAAGCATATTCAGGAAAGCTTAAAAGCAGAAAACTGGTAAACATCAGTAGCTTATCAGCCAGCGGATCAAGCCAGAGTCCAGCGGCTGACTTTTGATGCCAGATTCTGGCGATCAGACCATCCAGCACATCAGTCAGCCCGGCCAGAAGGAAAATCAGAAAAGCCCCGGATAACTGCTGGTTTAATAAAAAGAAAACGAAAACTGGAACCAAAATTATCCTGAATAAGGTCAGGTAATTAGGTATCGTGCCGAAAGTTGACTTTAACTCGCCGGTCTGATTATCGACGTTAGCCATATATCCTCTCTGGATTATTTTATTAAGTTTAGCAGAAGATCAGCTATCCTTAAAGCCTCGGCGCCGGCAACAGGTCGATCAGGTTGAAAGCGTCTCTGAGCAGACAGCTCCATCAGTTGATAAGCGATCATCTGAACGGCCGGCAGATAGTAAATGTTTTCTGGTGGAATATCGCTGATCTGAATCTTTTCCGGTGGGATCTGGGGCATGAGCTTGAAGCCTTTACCTTTCAGAAAATTAATCAAGCGGGAAAAGGTTTCGGCCAGCTCAGCTCTGGTAACGATCCGGTTAGGTTCAAAGGTGTGATTTCCGTAGGTATCCATCAAAGGGACGGCCGCTACCCTGACAATGTAATTAGCTGCCCAGCTGGTCGAAATATCAACAATGATGGGAGGCCGTTTTGGTTCTGGCAAGTATTTATTAAACTTGACGGCCAGGACGGCAGCCAGCTCCTGGCGGGTAATAGCCTGGGATTTAGGTATTTCATTATAAAGGCTGGGCAGGGTAATTATGCCCAGTTGATTCCTTAAATATTCAATTTTCTTCTGGACTTCTTTGTCCTCCGGGGCAAGCTCTTTGAGCTTCAAATAGATATCAAGACTCTGGCTTAAATCATCATGTTCGAGAAGAGTTTCGGCATATTCTCTGAGAATCTGCCGGTCGCGAGGCGCCAGCTGGCTCAAGGTTTGGTAGTGATTAATTGCCTGATCATATTTTTTTTCGCTCCGGTAAAGGCGAGCCAGCTTTAAGTGGGCCTCCTGTGATTGCGGCGAATAGAACAAGGCTTTGAGCAGCACCTGCTTGGCTTGTTCTTTTTTGTTTTGGTTTAAAAGTTCAGTAGCTTCATTAATCAAATTCTGGGTGAGGTGTTTCTGAACTTCTTCATATTTGGGCTTGGCCCAGGAATTTTCTGGTTCTCTTTTTAAAATTTCCCGCAGCTGGACAAAAAGCCTGTCTTCGTCTTTTTTTTCTTCATAGATAGTCGCCAGGCCGATGCGGGCTGGGGTTAAATCTGGATTAAGTTCTATAGCCTTTAGAAAAAAGGCTTCTGCTGCTTCGATATCCTTCTCATACAGCCGGCAATAGCCTTCGCCCAGATTAAAATAGGGATGATTCTGGCCGAGCTTTAAAAATTCCTTTCTGGCTCCTTCGATATTACCTTTCTTAAGATCAGCCCAGCCCTGTTCAAAGACCAGCCGCTCATTGAGAGAAAGCTTAGCCAGTTCCAAAGAAGGCGGTTCCTCTAAATAAAAAGAAGGAGGTACATAAGTTTTTTGAAAGGTGGCGCAGCCTGCTAACAGGACTAAAGCCAGCACCAACCAGCTTATCTTTTTCATAGAATTTCTCCTTTCCGGAGATAGGGAAGGTAGGGAAACAGTTTATTCCTTTGAGCTAAAACCTGATATTCCCAGCCCTCAGCTGTTTCAGTTTTCCTGATAACCATCAATTGCCTGACCAATGAAGCAGCCAGATCTGTCCGTTCTTTTGGGATGTGCAGACGATAAATTTGGGAGTTTTTAAATATGACCTGGCGCAACCTGGCTTTCAGGTTTTCCAGGCCTTCCCCGCTTCTGGCCGAGACATAAACTGGAGAAGCTTCTTCCTGTGCCTGACGCTCAAGGAGAAATTTTTTTTCTTCTTCTGGCAGCAGGTCAATTTTATTAAAGACCTTAATCACCGGCAAATCAGTCACTTCCAGTCTGGAAAGGATTTCTTCGGCGGCTTCTGCCTGTTCAAAAGCCCCGGGCGAGGTGATATCTATAACCTCCAGCAGACAATCCGCCTCTCTTATTTCTTCCAGAGTGGCTCGAAAGGAAGAGATCAGTTCAACCGGCAATTTTTTTATAAAGCCAACGGTATCGGATAGAAAGAAATAAGGCCCATCAGGCAAGGTAACCCGCCTGACCATGGGATCAAGAGTGGCAAATAGATAAGGAGAAGTATAGCGATTTTCTCCGGCCAGGGCATTAAAAAGAGTTGATTTGCCGGCGCTGGTGTAGCCAACCAGAGAAACTGTAGGAACCGGCGACTTTCTGCGGCCTTCTCGCTGTCTAGTTCGCCTTTTAGACACGCTGTCTATTTCCTTCCTTATTCTGGCCATCCGATCGGTGATTCTTCGGCGGTCTTCTTCCAGTTTTTTTTCGCCCGGGCCGCGGGTGCCAATTCCGCTACCGAGCCGGGACAGGGCCTGTCCTTTGCCCTTAAGCCTGGGCAGAAGGTAGGTCAGCTGGGCCAGCTCAACCTGCAGCTTGCCCTCGTTCGTTCTAGCTCTTTGAGCAAAGATATCAAGGATAATTTGGGTTCTATCCAGGACTTTAACCTGAATGGCTTCTTCCAGACTTCTCTGTTGAATGGGGCTAAGGTTATGGTCAAAAATGACCAGATCAGCTCCCAATTCCTTCACTCTCTGTGACAATTCCTGGACTTTGCCTTCTCCGATAAAGAATTTTGGAGAGTGACCTGGCCGGTACTGATAAATCTCTTCGACAACTGTTGCTCCAGCGGAGTAAGCCAGCCCGGCCAACTCGGTCATTGATTCTTTAGCTTCCTCTTTTTCCCTCTGGGTGGTGGCTAAATTAACAAGAATAGCCTTTTCCATTTTTAACTTAAAAGATACTCCTTCACCTGATTTTCTATATTCTCTCTGTCATCAGCCTCAAACCAGATAATTCCTTGTGTTTTTTTAAACCAGGTCAGCTGTCGCTTGGCATAATGCCTGGTTTCTATCTGGGTTAAGCTGACAGCTTCTTCCAGAGTTATTTCTCCTTTCAGGTAGCGTAATACCTGGCTGTAGCCAAGTCCCTTAAAAGGGGTAGCCTGCTCAGATAAGCCACTGGCCAGAAGCTGCTTTGTCTCTTCTATTAAGCCCTCAGCAAACATTCGTCTAACTCGCTCATCAATTCGCTGATAAAGCAACTTTCTTTCTAATTTTAACCCAATCTGAAAGATAATAAAACCCTTGTCTCTGAGGGGAGAGGCGGTCCGGCTAAAATGCTCAGAAATAGGCTGGCCTGTTAGATAAAAAATCTCCAGGGCTCTTATTATTCTGATGCTATCTGTTGGGCTGATTTTTTTGGCATAGGATGGATCGACCAGCCGAAGCTTGTTGTACAAGCTTTCCAGACCATTATTTTCAGCTTCTTCTTTTAACCTGGCTCTCAGGTTTTCATCTCGCCCTGGACCAGGGAAAAGTCCTTCCACCAGAGCCCGATGGTATAGACCAGTCCCTCCAACTACCAAAGGCAGGTTTCCGCGGTCAATAATTTCATTGATTTTTTCCAGGGCTAGCCGGGCAAAATCAGCCGCTGAAAAAGTTTCCTCAGGACCTACCACGTCGATCAGATGATGGGGAATTGCCTGTCTGGCGGAAACAGGAGGCTTGTCAGTCCCAATATCAAAGCTACGGTAGATCTGTCTTGAATCGCAGCTGATGATTTCTCCGCTGAACTTGTGAGCCAGATCGACTGCTAAGGAACTTTTCCCTACTGCCGTCGGGCCGACGATGAACAGGATCTTTTTCTGGCTATTGCCCAATTTTAATCCTGATGACAATCAAAGTTACCAGCAGGGTTAGTATGATCAACAAACCAAGCAGTTGCTTCCTCTTCAAGTTATTTCTCCTGAGCCAGAAGCTTGACCAGATTCTCCTCGTGTTGATTGCCGAGCGTTTTTTTGACCAGCAGTAACTCAGCGGCCAGGATTTCATCAAAACCTCTCAGGATAATTTTCTTCTGACGGCGATCAAGACTGTTCAGGCTAATTTTCAACATAGCTCTAGGCTCAAAACTCCCATCGGGCTTAATTTCCAGATTGAGAAAAACCGGGTCAAGTGAATCCTGAGTTTCCCGGTAAGATTTTTCGAGAAGATTAAAGGCGACCGGACCCAATTGCTTGGCAATATAGCGTTGAATCAGGTTAGCTTTTTCATTGAACAGATGCAGACATTTTTCCAGATCAGGACCGGCCGGCTGCCTGCTATCTATCTCACCATCTTCCTGCCGGTTAAAGTCTAAGAGCCTGAGGCAGGTCAAAATTAAGACAGTTTTTCTGGTTTCGGTCGGGCCCAGCCAGGAATTCTTGATTAACCAGCTGAAAGTCCGAGGGGTCTGAAGTAAATTCCAGACATAGAGATCAGCCGGAGCGAGACCCAGCCTCGAAACATAAGCCGGGACCTGACGGAAGAGAAGACTGTTTTCTGCCGGTAGCCAGCGGTGGTAAACCTCCAGTTTAGAGACTTTTTTCAGCCCTTTTAAGATTAAGCCCGGGACAGCTAACCCGCTAAAAACAATGTCCTTAACCTCGAATTTTTCTTCAATAAAAGCCACCGGCCAGTCAGGCAAGAAGAAAAATTCTGATAGCCTGGCTTCCAGAAAATCAGCCATCAACTTAAAAGCTTCATCAGATTGTATAAAACCCTGTTCAATTAAGATAGCCACGACTGAACTGGCTTTTTCTGCACCTAGCAGGTTATGATTAAGGCGTAGGGGCGGATGAATTTTTTCTGTTTCAATTAACCAGTCAAAAAATTCCTTTTCTGGAAAGTATTGGTTGATGACTGCAATTTCTCCCTTGATCAGGCAAAAAGTCTTTACTTCCCCATGCTGGTTAATCTGAATTAAGCCTGTCCGGCGATCTTCCCATAATTCAAATAGCACCTGGGGTAGAAAAGAGAATGATTCGCTTCTCTCAACATCTGTGACCATAAGCTTAATTTATAGAGCCTGAAACTGGTTGTCAACCAACGACCACCATGGGTTTTAAAGACGGCTCATTCCCCAGATACCCAGAACTATATTGACCAGAGTTTTGAGTCCCCAGAAAAGATAAGAAATAATCAAGGATTTCTTCATCTCGATCTTAAAAATGGCTGACAGCCCATAGGCCAACACTCCGAACATCCACAGTTGAAAGAAATCAATACTGTTCAAAATAATATAGCTATTGGAAGTTGGATCGAGTTGGGGGAAAAAAACAGCCAGACCAGTAGATACGTTGAAAACTGATTGTTTGGCCGAAATCAAAATGTATCTTAATCCATTGCCCAGGATGGCATTAATAAAATTAGCGTGGAAGAGGGCTGCCATAACTTGTTTATAAGTCCCATGGGAAGAGAAAAACCTGGCCAGAACGAAGAGAAGCAGGGCTTGAAATAACAGGCCGATAATCCCAATGAAGCTGCCAGTCAAAGCTTGAGTTAGCCTGGCACCGGTGGTCATCTCTTCAGCCTTTTTTCTTGCTCCTTCGAGTAGAGTCTGGAATGTTTCTTCGCCCAGTTGCTGTTTTAATTTTGTGCTTTGCTGGTATAGTAAATATGAATCTCTGGCAGCAAAAGGGGCAATCAGATAACTGTAAATGGCCAGGGCAATCAACACGATAATTAAAGCATCAACCCAGACGGGCTTTTCGGCCAAGCTTTCAAACGTCTCCTTTGGTTTTATAAATACCCCGATCAGTCTTTCTCCTGTTTTCATAACCAGCCTCCTGTCCTTTCTTCTTTTTCTATTTGACCATCCCTGATATGGATGATTCTCCGGGCATGATTGGCTACTTCGTGGTCATGGGTGACCATGATGATAGTGTTGCCGCCGTCATGTATCTTATGAAACAGCTTTAAAATTTCTTCCCCTGTCCTGGTATCAAGGTTACCAGTTGGCTCATCGGCTAAAAGCAAGGATGGGTCATTGACCAGAGCCCGAGCAATGGCCACTCTTTGCCTTTCTCCTCCAGAAAGTTCAGATGGTAGATGGTGCATTCTATCTTTCATCTCGACCATCTCCAGGGCTCGCCTGGCTTTCTCTTCTCTTTCTTCCCGGCTGGCCCCGGCGTAAATCATGGGTAACTCAACATTTCTAAAGGCATTAGCCCGCGGCAAAAGATTAAAGACCTGAAAAACGAAGCCTATCTCTTTGTTCCTGATGTAGGCTAACTCGTCTTCACTCAGAGTGCTGACCAGCTTCCCGTTGAGAAAATACTCGCCTGAGGTTGGAGTATCCAGGCAACCCAGAATATTCATCAGAGTTGACTTGCCTGAACCAGATGGCCCCATAATCGCCACGAACTCATTTTTCATGATGGTCAGGCTGACTTCTTTTAAAGCCTGAACCTGCTGATAACCAAGTTCATAAGTCTTAGTCAAATTGACGGCCAGGATGATTTGATGATCATCAGGAGTGGGGGGCATATTATTTTTTCTCCACTTTGAGCAGGGTGTCGTCTTTTAGATCTCTGAGTGCAGAATAAGGGCCGCTAACTATTTCCTGGCCTTCGGTCAGCCCTGATTCTATTTCTACCATCATGCCGCCCATGATGCCTTTTTTTACCGGCTGAAATTTGGCCCGGCTGGCCTCAACCATGAAAACTCCTTCCTCTTCCTTTTTCTCGGTGTTGTTAGCGGCGGTGCTTTCACCACTCTTATTATTCGTTTCTCTGATCACCAGAGCGGCAATAGGAATAGCTAAGACCTGTTTTTTCTCAGCCACTATAATATCGGCTGAAGCCGATAAACCTGGTTTTAAGTGCTCATCTGTGTTTTCAAGAGTGATTACTACCTTAAAATCTCTGGATTCCTGAGCTCCCAGCGTGCTTTTATCCAGAGCGGAACTGCCAATTTCAGTTACCCGCCCTTTAAAAATCCGATCAGGAAAAGCATCGATCTTAACCCTGGCTTCCTGGCCCAGGTTGACGTTGATCACATCGGTTTCATCCACTTCTACTTCTACCTCCATGACCGATAGGTCAGCTATGCTCATCAGCACTGTCCCTGGATTGTTCATTGTCCCGACGATGGCCACTTCGCCTTCCTCTACTCTCAAGCTGGTAACTACTCCATCAATGGGTGAGGCATAGGTGGTTTTTTTCCAATCTTCCAAAGCGCTTTTCAAGCCAGCCTCTGATTCTTTAATCTGATAATTAAGCGATTGCAAAGAGGCAGAAGAAACCTCATATTGAGCCTGGGCTGCTTCCAGCTGGTCCTTGGAGATCAAGGCGCTTTCATAGAGAGCCGTCTGGCGTTCGTAATAGCTTTTGTCCCGCCGGTACTGAGCCTCAACTTTTATGAGTTCAGCTTTTAGCTGATTGATGGTGGCCCGATAACGGTCAACCTGGGCCTCAAAATAAGTCGGGTCAATTTGCAGCAGAAAATCTCCTGCTTTGACCTCGTCTCCTTCCCTCACTCCGATTTTTACCACCCGTCCGGCTACGAGTGCACTGATATTAATATTCTTTTTAGGTTTGACTTCGCCTGAAGCAGAAATTATAGAGGTGATATCCTGTTTTTGGACTTTTTCTGTTGTGACTTTAACTGCTTTTTCTCTGGTAGTTTGAAGATTTAAGATAATAATCAGTGCTATGAGGAATATTATCCCGGCAAATAAAAAATTGCGCTTCTTCCTGGCTGAACTTCTTTTTCCTGGCATCTTTTATCCTTCCCGAAATTTCAAACTTTGCTTATTATACCTTATTTTTATTAAGTCAGCTCAATAAGTTTAGCTCATTGCCAAGGACCGGGGAAGCTGTTAAGATGCAACTATGGAAAAAATAGATTATGTGGGTATTCTACCTGCTGCTACTAAAGCTGCTCGCCAGGCAGGAGATTTCCTCCTGAACGGCCTGCCGCAGGCCAAAAAAGTCGATTTTAAAGGTGAGGTTGACCTGGTTACGACCTTTGATCGCCAATCAGAGGAAATGATTTTTAACGAATTAAGTGCTCAATTTCCCACTTATAATTTTCTGGCCGAAGAGAATATCAGACAGGATAACCATTCGGATTTTAGCTGGATTGTTGATCCACTGGATGGTACCACCAATTTCGCCCATGGCCTTCCCATTTTCTGCGTATCAATTGCTCTGGCTTTTAAAGGAGCGGTGGTAGCTGGAGTCGTTTATGACCCAACTCGAGCTGAGCTATTTTCGGCCACAAAGGATGGAGGGGCTTTTTTAAATGGCAGGCGGCTAAGAGTTTCTTCGACCGGGGAGCTCGATAAAAGTCTTCTGGCCACAGGTTTCCCTTATGATGTTAGAACCAGTCCTGATAATAATCTTAATTATTTCAGCCATTTTGCTTTAAGAGCCCAGGCTATAAGGAGATGTGGCTCAGCTGCTCTTGATCTGTGTTATACTGCCTGTGGTCGTTTTGATGGCTTCTGGGAAATAAAACTTAAACCCTGGGATCTGGCTGCGGGCTCTCTTCTGGTTAAAGAGGCTGGTGGGCTGATCACTGATCTGGAAGGTAGGGAATTTGATCTGGAAAGTCCGGACATCGTGGCCAGCAACGGCCTTATTCATCAATCGATGCTGGAAGTCATCAGGTTAAGCCGGGTAAAATGATAAAGTTCCTGCAGATGACTACGGTCCGATTATCTTGGAGGACGGTACTCAAGGCTTCTTTTATATCCATTGTCTGTTTATTCTGCTGCTGGTTACCTGCCTTTTTTAATTCTCCTGTCTGGGGACAAAATACTGACTCCGGACTTCCTATCAAGCAAGTTGAGGTGCCAGCCTGGGCTGGCTGGGTGGATATCGGGCTGGAGGTAATAGAAGGAGAAAAATATGAATTCGTAGCCAGCGGCAGCATTTCCTGTCAACAGGGCAATCCGGTCGCTAGCTGTGGGCCAGAAGGCCTGGATTTAAAGACAGTCCAGCAACCTCTTCCGGACCACAACCTGGGAGCCCTGGTGGGTAAAGTAGTCAAATTGATCGACATCAGAAAAGATGAAGAGAGCGGAGAGGAAATTAGAGAGGAAATTGTCAGAATATTTTTTATAGGCCCTCACTCAGAAGTGGAAATGCCACTGGCTGGCCAGCTTTACCTTGGAGTCAACGACAGCGTTTATGCTGATAATGATGGGAAATTCAAGGTTATCATTTTCAAAAAATAGATAGAAATTATCTTCCGCCTATTTGATCAATTGAAAATCTATGACGTAATGATTACTGAGTTTCAACCGGTGGCTTTTGACTAAGAAACTTTTCTACAAACTGAGTTGTATAATTGCCATTGACAAAGTCGGTGCTGGATAAAATATTGAGGAGAAGCGGAATATTAGTTTTGATACCAACTATAGTCGTTGTTTCCAGAGCTGCCTTCATTTTGGAAATAGCCAGAACTCGAGATGGGGCATAGACGATGATTTTAGCAATTAAAGAATCATAATATGGGGGGATTTCCCAACCAGCATAAGCGGCTGAATCAACTCTGATACCCTCACCGCCGGGGAACACCAGAAAATCTATTTTGCCCGGAGAAGGAATAAAAGTTTCTGGGTCTTCGGCATTAATCCGGCACTCAATGGCATGGCCGCGCATCTCAAGCCCGATGGGGAAACTGATTTTTTCGCCTGCCGCAGCTCTGATTTGAGCTTTGATCAGATTTATGCCATAGACCATTTCAGTAATTGGATGCTCGACCTGTACCCGGGTATTAGCCTCCATAAAATAGAACCTTTTCTTTTCATCCACCAGAAATTCAAAGGTGCCGAGACTTTTATACTGGATTTTTTCGGCTGCCTCCTGAGTAGCTTTCATCATTTTTCGCCTGGTTTTTTCATCGACAAATGGCGAAGGACTTTCCTCGATTATTTTCTGGTATTTACGCTGGGCGCTGCATTCTCTTTCTCCGAAAACAATAACCTGGTCGGTCTTGTCGCCAATGACCTGAATTTCGATATGGTGAGCACCAGTAATATATTTTTCAATATAGAGAGAGGGATCGCCAAAGGCTGATTTGGCTTCGTTCTGGGCCATCGGGAACATATCTTCAAGATCAGACGGGGTGCGGCAGATTCTCATGCCTTTTCCGCCACCGCCGGCAGCAGCTTTGATGATTACCGGATAACCTATTTTCTGGGCCACTTTCTTGGCCTCAGAGATGTCTTCAAGGACAATATCGCTGCCAGGAACTACTGGCAAGCCGGCTTTTTTCATGGTCTGGCGGGCGCGGTTCTTGTCGCCCATCAGGCGGATGATATCAGGTGGTGGACCGATAAAAACGAAACCGGAATTTTCACAGATTTCGGCGAACTTAGCATTTTCAGCTAAAAAACCGTAGCCAGGATGGATCGCTTCAGCTTTGGTTAGTTCAGCCGCACTTATAATATTGGGTATATTGAGATAGCTTTCTGAAGCTTTAGGCGGTCCAATACAAATAGCTTCGTCAGCCAGCATAACATGCAAAGAGCGGCGATCAGCCTCAGAATAGACAGCTACAGTTTTTATGCCAAGTTCTTTGCAGGACCTGATGATTCTCAGGGCGATCTCGCCTCGATTGGCAACTAAAACTTTGGAAAACATACTCAGACACTCGCTTTGACGACGAAAAGGCGTTGGCCATATTCAACCGGTTTGCCGTTTTCTACCAGGATATCGGTTACCACTCCGCTTACATCGCTTTCAATCTCGTTCATGAGCTTCATAGCTTCAATAATGCACAGGGTCTGACCCTTTTTAACTGTATCTCCTATCTCAACAAACGGAGCAGAGGTGGGAGATGGCGCCCGATAAAAAGTTCCTACCATAGGTGAAGTGATGTAATGAAGGCTTTTATCCTCAAGCGGAGCTGAGGGCGGGACACCTGCCAGCTCACTGGCGGCCTGACCAGGTTCAGGGCGAGAGGAAGTCATGACATTGGGAAATATAACTGTTGATGATTGAGGCGGAGCAGACGGCTGGCGGCTGAGCTTGATTTTAAAGCCCTCCACCTCCAACTCAAAGTCAGCCAGGTTTTTCTCTTCAAGAAGGGATATCAATTTTTTTAATTCTTCATAATCGATTTTTGACTTGAAAAGATTCTCCTGGCCTGAATCTGAGTTTTTTCCATTTTTCTGGGTCATAACGCACCTTCCTGAAAATTAACTAAAACTTTACTAATCTACTGGCAAATTGTCAAGCTGGCGATTTGCCGGTCAATTTTTCTAGACCCATTTGTCCGAGCTCGTTGACCT
>ENA-UPTA01005465-UPTA01005465.1-activated-sludge-metagenome-genome-assembly--contig:-NODE-5465-length-11612-cov-13.721987_pt1 | contig 11612 bp, 10 predicted proteins | sample MGYA00238184_ERZ773361 | MGnify/ENA primary metagenome ERZ773361 (study PRJEB29100, sample SAMN05720205) | activated sludge metagenome | isolation source: anaerobic digester from wastewater...
TGGCGCAGCAGGACGGCGCGGCCCAGCTGCCGGCCCTGGTGGCGCTGGCGCTGGCCTCGCTGGTGGTGCTGGTGCTGGGCATCGCCACCTGGAAGGGCTGGCGCGAAGGCAGCCTGCTGCAACCCGAACCGGTGGCCGTGATGGCCGTGGCCGACAGCGCGCCGCCACCGCGGGCGCAGTGAACCATCTGATGAAAATTCAGGGCTCTTCTCGCGAATGATGGTGATGGCCTGCGAGACAAGGCGTCGAATGATCGCTTATTGGAAACCGCCAACCTCCGAACGCAGAGGACGCAGAGATTTCGCAGAGGACGCGGAAAGCCAGAAGATCCATCGGTTTTCTTTGCGTCCTCTGCGTATGGCTGTTCATGTTTCTCATGCGTCGTGTCGCAGTGCGGCACTGATCAAGTACCTCACCGTCATTCGCGAGTAGAGTCAAATTCAGACCGTTTGCGCCCGCCAGTCGTGCGCCAGCAGCTATCGTTTTGCAAGCATCGACTGACCCACGCCACGCCGCCGCGCCACGCCTGCCGGGTGACCTGTTCATCTGGTACGTGATCGCGCTGGAGCTGGCCACCTTCTGCGTGCTGTTCGGCGCCTTTGCCTTCACGCGGCTGTGGCACCTGGAGCTGTTTCGCACCTCGCAGCAGGCGCTGGACGTCAGCGCGGGCGCCCTCAACACCGCGCTGCTGCTGTCGGCCAGCTGGGCGGTGGCGCGGGCGGTGCACGCCACGCGCGCCGATGCGCGCCGCGCGGCGCTGGGCTGGCTGGGCCTGGGTTGGCTGCTGGGCGCAGGCTTCGTGGTCTTCAAGCTGCGGGAATACGCCGACAAGGCGGCGCAGGGCATCGGCATGGGCGACGGCAACCTGTTCTTCGACTTCTACTACATCCTGACCGGCTTTCACCTGCTGCACGTGCTGGCCGGCCTGCTGGCGCTGGGCCTGACCGCCATCGGCCTGGCGCGCCAGCGCGGCAGGCTGCAAGCCCACACGCTGGAGACCGCCGGCGCCTTCTGGCACCTGGTGGACCTGCTGTGGCTGGTGCTGTTTCCGCTGGTCTACGTGATGCGCTGACGCGGCCGATGACATGAAGCACCGACACCTGATCCTCGACCTCGCCTGGCTGGCCATGCTGGCGGCCACCGCCGTCACCTGGGCGCTGGGCCGCGGCGGCTGGGTGGCGCGGGCGCAGCTGGCCGGCATGGCGGTGGTGTTCGCCCTGGCCTGGCTCAAGGGCCTGGTCGTGATCCTGGAATTCATGGAGCTGCGTCATGCCCCGGCCCTGTGGCGCCGCGCGCTGATCGGTGCGCTGACGCTGGTGGTGCTGCTGATCCTGCTGGCGTACGGGCTGTCCCTGCGTTAGAGCGCGCTTGACGCCGAACAAGGCTCCAGCGCGCCAACAGTCAGCGCCAGCAGCTACTCTATTAAGAGCATTCGGGATGCGTTCAAGGCGTACGCAGCGCTGACCCGGCACACGCGCCCGCTCCTTGTCGACCCTGCCTGGCGTCCTGGCTTTCACGGCCGACCCAGCGGCACACCCCTGCGGGAACGCGGCGCAAGACCGCTCCATCCAATGGGCAGGACAGCACGCAACCGCCCACGCCTTCGGCACCGGTTCGCGGCATCCACCGCTTCAATCACCGACCCAGGAGAACACCATGTCCGCTTCGCTCAACCGCCGCCTGAAGATCGCCGCCGCAGCCGCCTCGCTGGGCGCCCTGATGACCCTCGCGCCCGCCGGCGCCCACGCCCACGCCCACACGCAAGCCACGCACGCCTCCGCCGCGCAGGTGGCCGCCACGGCAGGCGCGCGCACGGCCAGCATGAACCAGCTGTATTCGGCCATGCAGACGCTGTGGGCCCAGCACATGGAATGGACCTACGCCGCCGTGACCGCCTTCGTGTCCAGCCCGCAGGCCTTCGACGCCACCGCCGCGCGCCTGCTGCAGAACCAGGAAGACATCGGCAACGCCATCAAGCCCTTCTACGGCGACGCCGCCGGCAACGCGCTGACCAAACTGCTGAAGGAGCACATCGCCGGCGCGGTCGAGGTGGTCAAGGCCGCCAAGGCCAATGACAAGCCGGCACTGGACAAGTCCGTGGCCGCCGCCTACGCCAACGCGCAGGAGATCGCCGACTTCCTGGCCAAGGCCAACCCGAACTGGAAGCAGGACGAGGTGCGCTCGATGATGAAGGGCCACATCGACACCACCCTGGTCTACGCCACCGCCGTGCTGCAGGGCAAGTACGCCGAAGGCATCGCCGAATACGGCAAGGCCGAAGCCCACATGCTGCACATGGCCGATGCGCTGAGCGCCGGACTGATTGCCGCCTTCCCCGCCAAATTCGTCAACTGACCGTCCGGCCCGGCGCGGCCTGTGCCGCGCCGGGCCCGCATGGCCCACCACAGGAGTCACCCCATGCTCGCCAAAGTAGCCCCCGACACCCTGAACGCCGTCGCCGCCGACAGCGACACCATGACCCGCATGCCGGTGTCCGACCGCATCCGCTACCGGCTCATCGAGGCCGGGCAGCGCTATCACGCCAACGACAACATCGCCGCCCACATCCGCGAGGGTGAACTGGGCGAGCTGCGCGAGGAAGTGCAGGCGCGCCTGCGGGAGGTGCTGCACGCGTTGGTGATCGACACCGAAAACGACCACAACACCGCCGATACCGCGCGCCGCGTGGCCAAGATGTTCGTCAGCGAGGTGTTTCGCGGCCGCTACGAGCCGGCACCCGATGCGACGGCGTTTCCCAACGTGTCGCAGCTCAACGAGCTGATGATCGTCGGCCCGATCACGGTGCGCAGCGCCTGCTCGCACCACCTGTGCCCGATCCTGGGCAAGCTGTGGGTCGGCGTGCTGCCCAACGCCGGCTCCGACCTGATCGGCCTGTCCAAGTACGCCCGCCTGGCCGAATGGGTGATGAACCGCCCGCAGATCCAGGAAGAAGCCGTGGTCATGCTGGCCGACGAGCTGGAGCAGCGCATCCGCCCCGACGGCCTGGCGCTGGTGATGCAGGCCAGCCACTTCTGCATGCACTGGCGCGGCGTCAAGGACGATGGCGCGCTGATGCGCAATTCGGTGATGCGCGGCGCCTTCCTAAAGGACGCCACGCTGCGGCGCGAATTCCTCAGCCTGCTGGAGCGCGACAGCCGCTGACCGCGCCCACCCACCCTGCCGTTCGCGACCCCGTTTCTCAGGAGTTTTCACCATGTCCGTCCACCACACCACACTGCGGCGCCGCCAGCCGGTGGCCGAAGGCACGCAGGCCTTTCACTTCGACAAGCCGGCCGGCTTCGACTTCCGGCCCGGGCAGGCGATCGACCTGATCCTGCCGCTGCCGGGCGTGGCCGCCGATTCGCAGGATGCGCGCCATGCGTTCTCCATCGTCAGCGCGCCCCACGAGAACGAGCTGGTGGTGGCCACCCGCATGCGCGACAGCGCCTACAAGCGGGCGCTGGGCGCGCTGCCCGATGGCGCGGCGGTCCAGCTCGACGGGCCGTTCGGCGCGCTGACGCTGCACAAGAACCCGGCGCGGGCCGGGGTGCTGATTGCCGGCGGCATCGGCATCACGCCGTTCATGAGCATGCTGCGTCACGCCGCCCACCAGCAGACGCCGCAGGATCTGCTGCTGCTGTATTCCAACCGCCGGCCCGAGGACACGGCGTTCCTGGCCGAGCTGCAGCAGCTGGCGCAGGTCAATCCACGCTTTCGCCTGGCCGCCACCATGACCGAGATGGGCCGCAGCAGCCAGCCCTGGAGCGGCGAGACGCGGGTCATCGACAGCGCGCTGATCCGGCAGCAGACGGCCGGCCTGCCGGCGCCGATCTTCTATGTCTCCGGCCCGCCCGGCCTGGTGCAGGCCATGCAGCAGACCCTGGTGGCCGCCGGCGTCGACGAGGACGACGTGCGCAGCGAGGAGTTCTACGGCTACTGAGCGGCCTTGTCCCGACCGCCGACCATCGGCGGCGGTCGGCGGGAACGCACGGCACGCCCATCGCATCCAATGCTCCGGAGGTCTATCTGATGCCGAACACCCTGCCCCTGGCACACGCGCCAAGCGCCCAGCACACCACCGACACCGAGCTGGCGGCGCGCGCCGCGCGCGGCGAGCAAGCCGCCTTCGAGGCCATCATGCGTCGCCACAACCGCCTGCTGTTTCGCACGGCGCGCAGCATTCTGAAGAACGACGCCGACGCCGAGGACGCCCTGCAGGACGCCTATCTGCGCGCCTGGCGGGCACTGGACGGTTTCCGGGCTGACGCCAAGCTGTCCACCTGGCTGGTGCGCATCGTCGCCAACGAGGCGCTGGGCCGGCTGCGCCGCCATCAGGCCACCCTCATTCCGCTGGACGCCGCCATGAACGCCACCGAACCCGAAATCCAGGCCTCGCTGACCGACACGCCGGACAAGCGTCCCGAACAGTTCGCCATGCGCGCGCAGATGCGCCAGCTGCTGGAAGCGCGCATCGACCTGCTGCCGGAAGTGTTCCGCACCGTGTTCATGCTGCGCGCGGTCGAGGAAATGAGCGTGGAGGAGGTGTCGGAGGCGCTGGGGATTCCCGAGGCCACCGTGCGCACGCGCTTCTTCCGTGCCCGCGGCCTGCTGCGCGAGGGCCTGGCCAGCCAGGCCGATATCGCGCTGGGCGACGCTTTCGCCTTCGACGGCGCGCGCTGCGACCGCATCGTGGCTGGCGTGCTGGCCCGCGGCGGCGCCGAGGGCCTGTCGCGCAAGCCGTAGCCGGCAGGTTGCCGCCACGCCGATCGTGGTGGCGCTGCGGCACCACGGGCCGCGACTCACCCCGGTGCTGTGCGGGGGCGCGCTGGCGATGGCTGCATCGGCGCTGATCGGCAGGTTTTTCGGCGCCACGCCCCCCAGCTGGCCGGCGCCTGGTGGCCGGGCCGCTCAGGCCGTGGCGTGCAGGGCGATGAAGGCCTCCAGTGCCTCCAGCGGCAGGGGCGGGGCCAGCAGAAAACCCTGGAACTGATCGCAGCCGCGCTCGGACAGAAACCGGTGCTGCGCCTCGGTTTCCACGCCTTCCGCCACCACTTTCAGGCCCATGCTGTGCGCCATGCCGATGATGGCGCCGGCAATCGCCGCATCGCCGGCGTCGCTCAGCACGTCGGCCACGAAGGCGCGGTCGATCTTGATCTGGTCCAGCGGCAGCCGCTTGAGGTAGGCCAGTGACGAATAGCCGGTGCCGAAGTCGTCCAGCGACAGCGCCACGCCCAGTTGCCGCAGGCGGGCCATCTGCGCCAGCGTGATGTCCAGGTGGTCAGCCAGCAGGCTCTCGGTCAATTCCAGCCGCAGCCGGCGGGGTGGCGCACCGCACTGCCGAATGACCGCCGTGACCTGATCGACGAAGTCCGGGTGGCGGAACTGCCGCGCGCTGACGTTGACCGAGATGCTCAGCGCGGCCGTCCTGGCCTGACCCTGCCAGCACGCCAGCTGACGGCAGGCCTGGGTCAGCGCCCACAGGCCGAGCGGCACGATCAGGCCGGTGTCTTCGGCCACCGGGATGAACTCCACCGGGCCCACCAGCCCGCGCTGCGGATGCTGCCAGCGCAGCAAGGCTTCGACACCGGTGATGCGGCGCGCCCGATCGAACTGCGGCTGGTAGTGCAGGGTCAGCTGCCTGTCGTCGCTCAGCGCCGCGCGCAGCGCCAGCGCCAGCGACGCGCTGGCGTTCAGCGCGGCCTGCATCGGCGGGTCGAAGAACGCCAGGGTGTTGCGCCCCATGTGCTTGGCCTGGTACATGGCCATGTCGGCCTGCTGCAGCAGCTCGGCCACGTTGTCCTGGCCGGCGGCGATCAGCGTGATGCCGATGCTGGTGGTGCAATGGTGCTGGTGCCCGTCGAGGTCAAAGCGCTCGATCATCCGGGCCAGCACCTTGGTGGCCACCGCGTGCGCCTTGCGCGCCGCCACCGCGGGGTCACTGTCCAGCGCCTGCAGCAGCACCACGAACTCGTCGCCACCGATGCGCGCCACGGTGTCGTCGACGCGCACGCAATGCCGCAATCGCGTGGCCACGCCCTTCAGCAGCAGATCACCGGTGTGGTGCCCCCGGGTGTCGTTGAGGACCTTGAAGTTGTCCAGGTCGATGAACATGAGCGCGCCCGAGTGTCCGTTGGCGGCGCAATCGAGCAGCGCCGTCTCCAGCCGTTCGATGAGCAGCTGACGATTGGGCAGGCCCGTCAGCGGGTCGTAGAACGCCAGGCGATGGATCTTCTCCTCGGCGGCCTTGCGCTCGCTCACGTCTCGGAAGTACACCGCCAGGCCTTCGGCGTAGGGGTAGGCGCGCAGCTCGATCCATTTGCCCTGCGTCGGGTAGAAGTCCTCGAACTCGACGCGCTGGTTGTGGCTCAGGGCCTCGTCGATGCGCGCACGCACCAGGTCCGGCTGCTGGCCTTGCAGTTGCTGCCAGATCGGCTCGTCCAGCAGCTGTCGGGTGCTGGCGCCCAACAGCCGCTCGCTCTCGCCATTGACGTACATGAAGCGGCCTGCGCGGTCCAGGGTGACGAAAGCCTCGGTGATGCTCGCCAGGGTGGTGGTCAGGCGCATCGCCAGCCGCAGTGTCTCTTCCTGGGCCTGCTTGCGCGAGCTGATGTCCTGCAGCGCACCCTGGATCGCGCCGACGCCACCGGTGGCGTCCCGGATCGCCACCCCGACCCAGCGCAGCCAGCGCCGCGGCGACTCGCCGGCGGCGAGCTGGATTTCCTCGTCGATCGGCTGACCGGTGCCCAGGCAGGTGTCCACGGCGCGCTGCAGGCGCCGCGCCGCGTCCTCGGACAACAGTGGGCGCAGACCGTCCAGAATGGTCGGCGCCTGCCCCTGCGCCAGTCCGAGCACCGCCGTCGCACCGGTGCCCAGCTGCAGAGCACGGGTGCTCGCGTCATAGCGCCATGCGGTCACCTGCAAGGCCGCCATGAGCGCTGCACCGCGTGCCGCATCGGGCCACCCGCCCGGGCCCGCGGGCGCGCCCGGCACCAGCGCTTGCGCCAGCCAGCGCCCCAGCCGATCCAGCAGTGGCCCGGCATCGGGCGGCAGCGGCGCGTTGCCCTCACCCAGCACCGCCAGGCCACCCATGGGTTGGCCGTCGGGGTCGCCGATCGTCGCTTGGCGGACATGGCATGTCTCGCCCTCCGGCAGGTCGATGAGCTGCGGTGCGCCGCCAGGATCGGGCTGCCCGGCAGGCTGGCGGCTCAGTGCAGCGATGCAGGCACTCGCCTGCGCCCAGGCCCCCGCCCGGCCCGCGCCGCCCCAACCGCCCGCCTGCCCATCCGATGGCGTCAACCAGACCAGCGCGGCGTCGACCCCGGCCAGACAGGCCGCCAGCCGGGCCACTTGGTCAAGCCGGCCGTCCCGCGCGAAGCCGCGCTGCGCGCTGTCGGCGGCGCAGGTTCCGCGGTCAGCACCGGAGAGAGTGGGCTTTCGAGACATCGCGGAATCTTCGCTCAGGTTCAAGCGCAACAACAAATGTATCGAATGTCTCGTTTTGTCACATTCAGACAGAAACCAATGACTGGCGGGCATTTGCGCCGCATTCGGAGCGCCTCGGAGCCGGTGCAGACCCCATTCCGAGTGAATTGCCAGCGGCATGCCAATCAGAAATAGTCTGAAACATCAGACAACAAGCCGCAAGCAGCGGCGCTCAGGGTCAGGGATCATGATGGATACGCTTTCCGCATTCCGCCACTGCGATGACGTGGCCACGCTGAAATCGCGAGTGGCGGATCTCAGCGCCACGTTCGGCACGCTCAAGCGCCTGGACATTCTGATGGCCGCGCACGAAGGGCGCCAGCAGGCCATCTGCTTCGTGCGCTTGCAGACGCCTGAGCAGGAACGCGCACTGATGCACTCACTGGGCGTGGGGCGCTTCGGTGGCGAAATCGTGTTCGTCGTCGACCTGCAGACCCCCGACACGCCAGAGGACACGGGCCCGTCATCCCAGTGGGCGAGCTGCGAGGAGCTGTGATGGACGCCCGCGTCACGACCCGTCCGACCGCGGCCGACGCCGCGCCCATCCTGATCGTCTGCGGCACGCGCCCGGAGATCATCAAGCTGGCGCCGCTCTATCACGAACTGCGGCGCCAGCCGTGGGCGCGCGTGACCTGGTTGCACACCGGACAGCATGCCCAGATGGCGGAGCCGATCCTGCGCAGCTTCGACATCCATCCCGACATCAGGCTGACCCGTCAGGGCGATTCACTGCTGGACTTCAGTCTGGGCTGCCGCGCCCAGCTCGAAGGCGTGTTGAGTGCAGGCGAGTGGGCCACCGTGGTGGTCCAGGGCGATACCGAGAGCGCCTTTCTGGGGGCGCTGGCCGGCTTCTACAACGGCGTGCCCGTGGCCCATGTCGAAGCCGGCTTGCGCACCTACAACCTGCGCCGGCCGTTTCCCGAGGAGGGCCTGCGCCAGATGATCGGGCGCATTGCCCGATTCCACTTCGCGCCCACCGAGCGGTCACGGCAGGCCCTGCTGGCCGAGGGCGTGCCGGCGCAACGTGTCTGGGTCACGGGCAACACCGTGATCGACGCCCAGCAATGGGTCTGCGCCCATCGCGGCGTGCGTCGCCGGGCCAGCGGTCGTGGCCACCTGCTGGTGACCATGCACCGACGCGAAAACTGGGGGCAGGACATCGAGCGCGTGTGCCGGGCCATCGCGGTGATCGCGCGCGAACAGCCCGATCTGCGGGTGCTGTTTCCGGTGCACCTCAATCCCGTGGTGCACGGCCCCGTGCATGAACTGCTGGCTGGCTTGCCGAACGTCAAGCTCACGGCCCCGCTGGACTACCTCGACATGCAGCAGGCCTTGCGGGACGCCTGGATCGTCCTCACCGATTCGGGTGGCCTGCAGGAAGAAGCGCCGACGTTCGGCGTGCCGCTGCTGGTGTTGCGCGAGGAGACCGAGCGGCCGGAAGCCCTGGAAGCCGGCTGCGCGGCCATCGTGGGCACGTCGACGGAGACCATCCTGGAGCACGTGCGCCGCCTGTGGCGTGATCCGGTCGAATTCCAGCGCATGCAACAGGCCGGCAACCCGTTCGGCGACGGCACGGCATCGCGGCAGATCGCGGCTCGCCTTGCCGCCGGACTCGGCGTGTTCCCAAACCACGCCTCGGCGATGCAGGAGCAGGAGCATGTGGTCGGTTGACTACGTCTCCGCCTACCTCTACGGCCTGAAGTCCGTGGCGCTGGTGCTGGCGGCGATCATCCTGATCAGCAGTCTGGATGACCTGTTCATCGACCTGGTCTATTGGGGACGACGCCTGTGGCGCCGAGCCACGGTCTACCGGCGCCACGCCCGCACCGAACCGGCTGACCTGCAGGCGCGCGACGAGAAACCGCTGGCCATCATGGTGCCGGCCTGGCAGGAGCACGGGGTCATCGACCGCATGGCCGAGCTGGCGGCCACCACGCTGGACTACGAGAACTACCACATCTTCGTCGGCACCTACCCCAACGACCCACAGACACAGTCGGACGTCGAGAAGGTCTGCGCCCGCTTTCCCAACGTGCACAAGGTCGTCGGTGCCCGCGATGGCCCGACCAGCAAGGCGGATTGCCTCAATAACGTGCTCGATGCGATATTCCAGTTCGAGGAACGCGCCGGCATCCACTTCGAGGGCTTCATCCTGCACGACTCGGAAGACGTGCTGTCCCCCATGGAGCTGCGCGTGTTCAACCATCTGGTGGGCCGCAAGGACCTGATCCAGCTGCCGGTCTACCCGCTGCCGCGCCCCTGGACCGATTTCACCAGCTGCCACTACCTGGACGAGTTCGCCGAATCGCACGGCAAGGATCTGCTGGTGCGCGAGGCCCTGGTCGGTCAGGTCCCCAGTGCCGGGGTTGGCACCTGCTTCAGTCGCAAGGCGGTGATGGCCCTGCTCAGCCATGGCAAGGGCACGGCCTTCGACGTGAAGAGCCTGACCGAGGACTACGACATCGGCTTGCGGCTCAAGGGCATGGGCATGAAGGAGATCTTCGTGCGCTTCCCGATGGATCCGCACGGCCGTGGCAGCCCGGCGGCGCAGGGCGTCCGGCTTGGCCAAAGCGCCCGCGAAGCCAGCACCGTGTGCGTGCGCGAGTACTTTCCGTCGGTCGCGCGCGCCGCGATCCGCCAGAAATCGCGCTGGATCATCGGCATCATCTACCAGGGCACGAAGACCATGGGCTGGTCACGGCACTGGGGGTTGAACTATTTCCTCTGGCGCGACCGCAAGGGCGTGATCACCAATTTCGCCGGCCTGCTGGCGACCTTGCTGCTGCTGCAGCTGCTCGCCCTGTGGCTGTATCAGCGGCTGGTGCCCGACAGCTACCAGTTCCTCTCCATCTTCGAGGACAACGCCTGGCTGACGACGCTGCTGGTCGCCAATCTGGCGTTGCTGTGCAACCGTGCGCTGCAGCGCATCTATTTCGTGTCGTCCTACTACGGAATCGGACAAGGCCTGCTGTCGGTACCTCGGCTGGTCTGGGGCAACGTGATCAATTTCTTCGCCAACTGGCGCGCCCTGATGCAGACGCTGCAAGCCAAGGACGTGCGGCGCATCGCCTGGGCCAAGACGGAGCACGACTTCCCCACCCTGGGTGGCGAAGGCGGCGCACGTGAGCCGCTGGGGCAGATCCTGGTGGCGCAGTCCGCGCTCACGCAAGAGCAACTGGACGAAGCACTGGCCGAGCCGGTGCGCGGCTTGCGACTGGGCGCGGCGCTCGTGCACCGCGGCCTGATCACGCCCGAGCAGCTGGCGGCAGCGGTGGCGGCGCAGTCGCGCGCCCACTGGGAGCCTTTCGACAGCCGCCAGCTCACTGAAGCGCTGGTGGCCTGCGTGCCGGCATCGGTGGCCCTGCACTATGCCGTGGTGCCGATTCGTGAGGAAGGCGATACCCTGGTGCTGGCCTGCGAGTCGTATCTGGACCCGGTATCGCTGGCCGCCATGGGGCGCAAGCTGAACCGCAAGATCGGCTATGTGATCGTCCCGAAGGGCGAAGTCACCGTTGGCTTGAGGCACTGGTATGGCGCCCGCGCCGATGACGACCTGGCACCAACGGGACGGCCCGGCACCAAAGGCGCGCCCGCCGCGACGCCAAAAACCGCCGCGCTGATGTGGCATGTCTACGTCGGGGGCCAACTGCTGCTCGGCGACATCCTGTGTGCGCTCGGCCACATCGATCCGGCTGCATTGAAGTCGGTGCTGATCCAGCGTGCCAAGACCCACGAGCGGCTGGGTGAATTCATGCTCGCCCGAGGCTTGTTGACCCGAGAAGCACTGGACGAGGCACTGGCCTTGCAACAGAAGCTGCAGCCTCCGGTCCGGGAACTGGTGATCAGCCTCTCGAAGGGCCGCGTGGGCAGTGGCCCGCTGGCAGCGGAGGCATGAATGAAGCGCCTGCCCTCCACCTTGGCGCTGACGCTGCTGCTGGTAGCGGGGCCGGTGCTTGGCCAGGCGATCGACCTGGGGCCAGGGGTGTCTGGGTACACCCGCTTTCTGGTATACCCGCATCTGCAAAAGGGCTTTGACGCCCTGCGCGACGCCGACCGGGCGCGCGCCTATGACGAATTCCGGCAGGCCTTGCGACTGGCCCCGGACAGCGCCGTGATTGCAGGCTACCTGG
>ENA-UPTA01005467-UPTA01005467.1-activated-sludge-metagenome-genome-assembly--contig:-NODE-5467-length-11610-cov-8.311380_pt1 | contig 11610 bp, 9 predicted proteins | sample MGYA00238184_ERZ773361 | MGnify/ENA primary metagenome ERZ773361 (study PRJEB29100, sample SAMN05720205) | activated sludge metagenome | isolation source: anaerobic digester from wastewater...
CCACCTCATCGGCGTGCTCGCCGCTCGCGCCGTCTCCGCCGCCGGATGACCGACACGCCCCCGATCGCGCTGCCCGACAGCATCGATGCCTGCGCATCGATGCTCCAGACCGCCGGCTACCTCGCGGGCCGGCAGCTCGCCACCGCGGTGTACCTCGCGCTGCGCCTGAAGCGACCGCTGCTGCTCGAGGGCGAGCCGGGCACCGGCAAGACCGAGCTCGCCAAGGCGATCGCCACCGGCCTGGGCCGCGCACTGATCCGCCTGCAGTGCTACGAGGGCCTCGACCTGGCGAGCGCGGCCTACGAGTGGAACTACGCGCGCCAGCTGCTCGAGATCCGGCTCACCGAAGCCCGGGCGACGGCCCCCGGGGCCGACGCCGCGGACGCCCTGTTCAGCCCGCGCATGCTGATCCGGCGCCCGCTGCTGCGCGCGCTCGAGCCCGATCCGGCCGGCGCGCCCGTGCTGCTGATCGACGAGCTCGACCGCGCCGACGAGCCGTTCGAGGCCTATCTGCTCGAGCTGCTGTCCGACTACCAGATCTCGATTCCGGAGCTGGGCACGATCCGCGCCGAAGCGCCGCCGATCGTGATCCTCACGTCGAACCGCACGCGCGAGATCCACGACGCGCTGAAGCGCCGCTGCATCTACCACTGGGTCGACTTCCCCGACGCCGCCCGCGAGCTGGAGATCGTGCGGCTGCGCGTGCCGCGCGCGGCCGAGTCGCTCAGCCGGCAGATCGTCGCATTCGTGCAGCGCCTGCGCGGACACGACCTGTTCAAGTCGCCGGGCGTGGCCGAGTCCATCGAATGGGCACGCGCGCTGCTCGAGCTCGATGCGGTGGTGCTCGACCCGGCCACCGTCGACTCCACGCTCGGGGTGCTGCTCAAGTACCAGGACGACATCGCCCGCATCCAGGGGTCCGAGGCGGCGGCGATCGTCGAGGAGATCCGGACGCTGGCCGCCGGCTGAGCGGCGTCGCGCCCGCGGTGCTGCGCGGCCGGACGCCCGCGATCATGCGCTCCGGCCGCACGCGGCGATGACGGTCCGTGCGCTGGCATTCGCCCCGCCCCGGGCGCACACTTCCGGTTGCAGCCGCCGGAACGGCCACGCGCCGGGCCGGCCCGCCGTCACTTGCCGGAGACCGTCATGAACGCGCCCGAAGCCCTGCCCGAGGACGCCCGCCACCTGGCCGACACGCACGCCGTGGTGAACGTGTCGCGCGACCTGGTCGACTACAACCTGTATGCGCAGGATGCCGCGCTGCAGGAGGCGGTCCGCCGGGAGGGCGCGCACTGGGCGCACGACGCGCTGACGGCCTTCGGCCGCACGATCGGCACGGCCGACTACCTGGAGCTCGGTGCGCTCGCCAACCGCCACCCGCCCGAGCTCGACACCCACGACCGCTTCGGCCATCGCGTCGACCTGGTGCGGTTCCATCCCGCGTACCACACGCTGATGAGGACGGCCATCGAGCACGGGCTGCATGCCTCGCCCTGGAGCGAGCCGAAGCCGGGCGCCCACGTGGCCCGCGCGGCGCACACCTACCTGCACACCCAGGTCGAGGCCGGACACGGGTGTCCGATCACGATGACCTTCGCCGCCGTGCCGTCGCTGCGCACCACACCCGCCCTCGCGGCGGTGTGGGAGCCGAAGATCACCGCGCGCGTATACGACCCCCGCAACGTGCCCGACGGCCAGAAAGCCGGCGTCACGATCGGCATGGCGATGACCGAGAAGCAGGGCGGATCCGACGTCCGCGCGAACACCACGCGTGCGTTTCCGGTCGGCGCCGACGGCGGCGACGCCTACGAGCTTGTCGGCCACAAATTCTTCGTGTCCGCGCCGATGTGCGACGCCTTCCTGGTGCTGGCGCAGGCGCCCGGCGGCCTGTCGTGCTTCCTGCTGCCGCGCTGGCGCCCGGACGGCACGAAGAACCCGCTGCAGGTGCTGCGCCTGAAGCGCAAGATGGGCAACGTGTCGAACGCCTCGAGCGAGACCGAGCTGCGGGGGGCGCTCGCGTGGCGGGTCGGCGAGGAGGGGCGCGGCGTGCGCACCATCATCGAGATGGTGTCGATGACGCGCTTCGACTGCATGGTGGGCTCCACGGCCGGGCAGCGCGCGGCGCTGGCCCAGGCGCTGCACCACTGCACGATCAGGGCCGCGTTCGGCAAGGTGCTGAACCGGCAGCCGCTGATGCGCAACGTGCTGGCCGATCTCGCGCTCGAGACCGAGGGCGCGCTGACGCTGACGATGCGTGTCGCCCGCGCACTCGACCACCGCAGCGACGCCCACGAAGACCATCTGGTGCGCCTGGTCACCGCCATCGGCAAGTACTGGATCTGCAAGCGCACGCCGAACCACGCGTACGAGGCGATGGAGTGCATCGGCGGCAGCGGTGTGATGGAGGACGGCCCCTTCCCGCGGCTGTTCCGCGAGTCGCCGGTGAACGCCATCTGGGAAGGCAGCGGCAACGTGCAGTGCCTCGACGTGCTGCGCGCGATGGGCAGGACGCCGGCCGTGGTGGACGCGTATTTCCGCGAGCTGGGCCAGGCACGGGGCGCGAACGCGGCCCTCGACCGCTACGTGGCCGCGCTGCGCACGGCGTTCGCCGACCCGGCCGATCTCGAGTACCGTGCGCGCGACGTCGTCGACCGCATGGCACTCGCGCTGCAGGCCGCGCTGCTGGTGCAGCACGCGCCGGCGGCGGTATCCGACGCGTTCTGCGCCTCGCGACTCGCCGACGGCGGCCACCGCAACTACGGCACGCTGCCGCGCGGCGTCGACTGCGCGGCGATCATCGAACGCGCGACACCCCGCGCCTGAGCGCCGGACGCACGAGCCCGCCACCTCCTCTGACCGATGTCCAAGATGACGACACCCGCCCCCCTGTTGCGCGTCGGCTGCGCCGCCGGTTTCTCCGGCGACCGCGTCGACGCGGCCGGCCCCGTGGTCGACGCACTGCTCGCCAGCGGCGGCCCTGCGGTGCTGACCTTCGAGACGCTGGCCGAACGCACGCTGGCCCTGGCGCAGCTGGCGCGGCGCACCGACCCCGACGCCGGCTACGAGCCGCTGCTCGCCGACCTGCTGCGCCCGGTGCTGGCCCGCTGCCTCGAAGGCGGCGTGCGCATCGTCAGCAACTTCGGCGCGGCCAACCCGGCCGGCGCCGCGCGCCGCATCCGCGCGCTGGCCGCGGAACTCGGCGTGCGGACGCCGCGCATCGCGGTCGTGCATGGCGACGCCCTCGACCGCCCGGAGCAGCGTGCGCTGCTGCGCGCGGCCATCGGCGCGGCCTTCGACGAGACGCGCCTGGTCTGCGCCAACGCCTACCTCGGCGCCGAGGCGATCGCCGACGCGTTGCGCGCCGGGGCCGAGATCGTCGTCACCGGCCGCGTGTCCGACCCCTCGCTCACCGTCGGGCCGGCCCTCGCGCACTTCGGCTGGGCGCCCGACGACTGGGACCGCATCGCCCGCGCGACGATGGCCGGCCACCTGCTCGAGTGCGGCACGCAGGTCACCGGCGGCTACTACGCGGATCCGGGCTACAAGGACGTGCCGGGCATGGCGACGCTGGGCTTTCCGATCGCCGAGATCGACGCGAACGGCGACTGCGTGATCACCAAGCCGGCCGGCACCGGCGGCCTGGTCGACGAGCACACCGTGAAGGAGCAGATCCTCTACGAGGTGCACGATCCGTCGGCCTACCTGACGCCGGACGTGGTCGCCGACATCGTCGACGCGCGCGTCGCGCAGGTCGGCCCCGATCGCGTGCGCCTGAGCGGCGTGCGCGGCCACGCCCGCCCCGCCACGCTGAAGGTCAACGTGTTCAGCGAACAGGGCTGGTTCGCCGAGGGCGAGATCTCGTATGCCGGCGCGCGGGCCGAGGCGCGCGCGCGCCTGGCCGCCGAGGTGCTGCGCACCCGGCTGGCCGGCAACGGGCCGATGCGCGTCGACCTGATCGGCGTCACCAGCCTGTTCGGCGACGACGCCGGGCGCTGGCTCGAGACCGTGCCCGATGGCGGCGCCCGCGACGTGCGCCTGCGCGTGTCGACGGTGCACGCCGAGCGCGCCGGCGCCGAGCGCCTGACCCGCGAGCTGACCGCGCTGTACTGCTGCGGCCCGGCCGGCGGCGGCGGCGTGCGCACCGGGCTGCGCCAGCGCCTGTCGACGCAGTCGTGCCTGATCCCGCGCGACGCCGTGCGGGCAGGCTTCGAGATGCTGGACTGAGGAGCCCCGCATGCCCCACGGCCGACACCGCGCGCACGACCAGGTCGTGCCCCTGCACCGCATCGCCCATGGCCGCACCGGCGACAAGGGCAACCGATCCAACATCAGCGTGATCGCCTGGCATCCGGACTTCTGGCCGCTGCTCGTCGAGCAGGTCACCGAGGCTGCGGTGGCGCGCCAGTTCGCCCATCGCCGACCGACACGGGTCGTGCGCCACCTGCTGCCGAACCTGCACGCGATGAACTTCGTGCTCGACGACGTGCTCGACGGCGGCGTCAACGACGCGCTGAACCTGGACAGCCACGGCAAGTCGCTGTCGTTCCTGCTGCTCGACCTGCCGGTGCGGGTGCCGGGCGCGCTCGTCCGGCACCTGGCCGGACCGGGCGAGGACGATCCCGAAGGCTGAGGGCACGTCCGGCGGCTTAGAGCGTCGCCCCCCGGCCCGGCCGCGGGCGCCCTGCTCGGCCCGCGCCCGGCCCTACGCGAACGTGATCGCGTGCCGGCGCTCCGGCGTCTCGAGGTGCGGCAGGCTGTTGAACGTGAGCAGGCGCAGACCGCCCCCGCCGGCGAGCAGCTCGCAGAACCCGGTGTTGCGGAACTGCAGGTTGAACTCGATCGCGACCTTGGGCGGACTGCCGACGATCTCGCCGATGGCGCGTCCGATCGCGCCGCCGGAGCTCACGACCAGCACCGCATCGTCGCGCCCCGCGTCCCGCACGGCGGTGTCGATGCCGGCACGCACGCGCGCGCCGAACTCGGCCCACGATTCGGGCATGCCGGTCAGACGGTCTTCGGCCCATGCCTCCATCGCCTCGCGGAACGTGCGCCAGTACCCGCGGTAGTCGGTGCGCTGATGCTCGCGCTGATCGCGCCCGCCGGTGTAGCAGCGGTAGAGCTCCTCGCCGCGGTACTCGTCGAGCCCGTCGTGGGTCTCGATGCCGGACGCATCGTGCCCCATCGCACCCAGCAGTTCGAGCGCGGTGTCGCGCTGGCGCACCAGGGCGCCGGTGACCACGCGCCGGAAGCGCAGCCCGCGTGCGGCGAAGTGCTCGCCCAGCCAGCGCGACTGCTGGCGGCCGAGGTCGGAGAGCTGGTCGTAGTTGGCCGCGCCGAACGAAGCCTGCGCATGCCGGACGAAGAAGATCAGGGCCATGTCGATGCCGCGGCGCGGCCCCTTGGGGGACCGCCGCCGCACGTGCTGTGGAGGAAGCCGGTCAGTTTACCCGCCGGTCGAGCCCTTCCCAGTACGGCTTCCTGAGCTGGAACTTCAGCAGCTTGCCGCTGGGGTTGCGCGGCAGCGCATCGCTGAAGTCGATGCTCTTGGGGCACTTGAAGTGCGCCAGCCGTTCACGCATGAAGTCGATGATCTCGCGCTCGGTCGCGCTCGCACCCGGCTTGAGCACGACGCACGCCTTCACCGCCTCGCCCCATTTCTCGTCGGGGACGCCGATCACCGCACCGTCGGCCACCGCCGGATGGGTCATGAGCACGTTCTCGACCTCGGCCGGATAGATGTTCTCGCCGCCGGAGATGATCATGTCCTTGATGCGATCGTGGATGAACAGGTAGCCGTCGCGCAGGTAGCCCGCGTCGCCGCTGCGGAACCAGCCCACCCCGTTGCGGTGGCCTTCGGGGAACGCGGCCGCCGTCGCCTGCGGATTGCGCCAGTAGCCCGCCATGTTCTGCTGCGACCAGATCCACACCTCGCCCACCTCGCCGTCGGGCAGGTCGCGCCCGTCGCCGCCGACGATGCGCAGCTTCACGCCCTCGCCCGCCTTGCCCGCCGAGCGCAGCAGAGGCGCCTTCGGACCGTCGGGATCGTGGTCCTCCGGGGGCAGGAAGGTGACCGCGCCGGTGGTCTCGGTGAGCCCGTACACCTGCATGAAGTCGCACTTGAAGGTGCGGATCGCGTCGACCAGCACCTTGTCGCTGATCGGCGAGGCGCCGTACGAGATCAGCTTCAGCGACGAGAAGTCGGCCTGCGCGACACCGGGCACCTGCAGCAGCGCCAGGATCATCGCGGGCACCAGGAACATGTGCGTGACCCGGTACTGCGCGATGCCGGCGATGATCTTCGGCGGATCGAACTCCGGGTAGAACACGGTCTCGCCACCGCGCGCCAGCGTCAGGATGGCCAGGCCCATGCCGGCGATGTGGAAGGTGGGCAGCGGGTTGTACAGCACGTCGCCGGGGCCGTAGTCCAGCTGGCCGCCGGTGCCTTCGGCCGTCGAATTGACCATCAGCGCGCGATGCGACAGCTCGACGCCCTTGGGCAGCCCGGTCGTGCCCGACGAGTACAGCTGAATCGCCGTCGATTCGGGGTCGGGGTCGAGCCCGGGGTCGCGCGCCTCGTGGCGCAGGTACCAGTCGTGGAAGCCGGTCATGCCGTCCAGGCCGTCGGTCGACAGCGTGAGCGCGACGCCGGGCAGCTGCGCGCGCGCGACCACCGGCGCGAACAGCGCATCGACCATCAGCAGCTTCGCCTCGCCGTTGTTCACGATGTACTCGACCTCGGGCGCCGCCAGCCGCCAGTTGACCGGCATGCACACGGCGCCGACCTTGTTCGCGCCGAGGGTGAGCAGCGTGCACTCCATCGTGTGCCGCGTGAGCGCCGCCACGCGGTCGCCCGCGCCGATGCCCTGCGCACGCAGCGCCTGGGCCACCCGGTTGCTGGCCGCGTCGACTTCGGCGAACGTCCAGGTGCCCTGGGGCGTGCGGCAGGCGATCGCGTCGCCGCGCACGCGCGCCTGGGTGCGGATCATCTCGTTCAGGGTCTGGAAGCTCATGCTGGCTGGCCTTTCCGCGGCAGGGAATGGGGAGCGGGACGTGCCCGGGGGTTTCTATAGAATCTATCGGACAAGAACGCCCCGCCCCATCGGGATTCGCCCGGTGTCGCGACGGGTTTCGAGGAGACACAGGACGCCCATGCATCCGTACGTTCACGCCCAGAAGACGCCCGACAAGATCGCCTACCTGATGGCAGGCAGCGGCGCATCCGTCACCTACCGCCAGCTCGAGGACGCGTCCAACCGCGTCGCGCACCTGCTGCGCGCGCGCGGCCTGAAGGCCGGCGACCACATCGCGATCCTGCTCGAGAACCACGTCCGGTTCTTCGAGATCTGCTGGGGCGCGCAGCGCGCCGGCATCATCTACACGGCGATCAGCTCGCGGCTCACCGCGGGCGAGGCCGGCTACATCGTCACCGACTGCGGCGCGCAGCTGCTGGTCACGTCGAAGGCGCTGGCCGGCGTCGCGGCCGAGATCCTCCCCCAGATCGGCCACGTGGCGTCGCGCCTGATGATCGACGGCACGATCGACGGGTACGAGGCGTTCGAGACCGCCGTGGCGGCCCAGCCGGCACAGCGCATCGCCGACGAGACCGCCGGGGGCGACATGCTCTACTCGTCGGGCACGACCGGGCGGCCCAAGGGCGTGTTCGTGCCGCCCGAATCGCCGCAGATCGACGCCAGCAGCGCGCTGATCACCGTCGCGCAGACCGCCTACAAGCTCGACCCCGACAGCATCTACCTGTCGCCGGCGCCGCTCTATCACGCCGCGCCGCTGCGCTTCAACATGCTGGTGATGCGCCTGGGCGGCACCTGCGTGATCATGGAGCACTTCGACGCCGAGGAGTACCTGCGCCTGGTCGAGAAGCACCGCTGCACGCACTCGCAGCTGGTGCCCACGATGTTCGTGCGCATGCTCAAGCTGCCGGCCGACGTGCGCGCGAAGTACGACGTGTCGTCGCTGAAGTGCGCGATCCACGCGGCGGCGCCCTGCCCCATCCCGATCAAGGAGCAGATGATCGACTGGTGGGGGCCGATCCTGTGGGAGTACTACGCGGGCACCGAGGGCAACGGCATGACGATGGTGCACTCGGCCGACTGGCTCGCGCACAAGGGCACGGTGGGCCGCGCGGTGGTCGGCAAGCTGCGCATCGTCGGCGACGACGGCGTCGAGCTGCCGCCGGGCGAGGCCGGCACCATCTACTTCTCCGACGGCAAGCCGTTCCAGTACCACAACGACGCGAAGAAGACGGCCGAGTCGCGCAACGACCAGGGCTGGACGACGCTGGGCGACGTCGGCTACGTCGATGCCGAGGGCTATCTCTACCTGACGGATCGCAAGGCCTACATGATCATCTCGGGCGGCGTGAACATCTACCCGCAGGAGGCCGAGAACGTGCTGATCACCCATCCGAAGGTCACCGACGTGGCGGTCTTCGGCGTGCCGAACGAGGAGTTCGGCGAGGAGGTCAAGGCGGTGGTGCAGCCCAAGGACATGGCCGAGGCCGGCCCCGCGCTCGCCGAGGAGCTGATGGCCTTCTGCCGCGCGCACCTGTCGCACGTGAAGTGCCCGCGCTCGGTCGACTTCGCCGAGGAGCTGCCCCGCCATCCCACCGGCAAGCTGTACAAGCGGCTGCTGCGCGACAAGTACTGGGCCGGCCGGCAGAGCAAGCTGGTCTGAGCGAGCGCCCGCCGCGCCGCGCCCCATGAAGAGCATCACAGGGAACCCTACGAAAGGTCATTACGCATGAGCACCGTTCAATTCGCCGTCAACGGCACGCCGGTCAGCGCCGAGGTCGAGGACCAGAAGCTGCTGGTCGAAGTCCTGCGCGACACCCTGGGCCTCACCGGCACCCACGTGGGCTGCGACACCAGCCAGTGCGGCGCCTGCACCGTGCTGGTCGACGGCCAGGCCGTCAAGAGCTGCACGATGCTGGCCGTCCAGGCCGCCGGCACGCAGGTGAGCACCGTCGAAGGCATGGGCCGCGCCGACGCGCTGGGGCCCATCCAGCAGGCGTTCGTCGACTGCCACGGCCTGCAGTGCGGCTTCTGCACGCCCGGCATGATCATGGCCACGGCCGGCCTGCTGGCCGAGCACCCCAACCCCACCGACGACCAGATCGTGCACGCGCTCGAGGGCAACCTGTGCCGCTGCACCGGCTACGTGAACATCGTCGCCGCCGTCCGTCAGGCCGCCACCGCGCTGGCCGCCGACAAACGCTGATCGAACCGGAGAGCACTGGTGAGCACTGACACGAAATACGGCCGCTTCGGCAGCGGGCACTCCGTCCGCCGCATCGAGGACCCCGCCCTCGTCGCCGGCAAGGGCCAATACGCCGACGACGTGGCGCCCGAGGGGCAGACCCATCTCGTCTTCCTGCGGTCGCCCTATGCGCACGCGAAGATCCTGTCGATCGACGCGACCGACGCGCGCGCGATGCCCGGCGTGGTCGCCATCCTGACCGGAGACGACCTCGTCGCGGCGGGGGTCAAGCCCCTGCCCGTCTCCACCAACTTCCCGCGCCCGGACGGCACGCCCGGCGTTTCGCCGCCGCGTCATCCGCTGGCGGTCGGCACGGCACGCTACGTTGGCGAGGCGGTCTGCGCAATCGTCGCCGAGACGCGCGACCAGGCCCGTGCCGCGCGCGACGCCGTCTTCGTCGACTACGAGGAGCTGCCCTGCGTGACCTCGGTCACCGCGGCCACCGCGCCGGGTGCGCCCCGGGTGTGGCCCGAAGCGCCCGACAACTTCGCCGCCGGCATGCGCCACGGCAGCGCCGAGGCGGCCGACGCCGCCTTCGCCAAGGCCGCGCACGTGGTCGAGCTCACGCTCGAGAACCAGCGCCTGGCGCCGGCGTCGATCGAGCCGCGCGGCGTGCTCGGCACGTACGACGCCGCCGCCGACCGCATCACGCTGCGCATGAGCACGCAGATGCCGTCGGGCGTGCGCGACACGCTGTGCGACGCGGTGCTGGGCATCCCGCGCGAGAAGATGCGGGTGACGGTCGGCGACGTCGGCGGCGGCTTCGGCATGAAGACCGGCGCCTACACCGAGGACGCGGTGATCGCGTTCGCCACCCGGCACGTGCAGCGGCCGGTGAAGTGGATCGCCGAGCGCAGCGAGGAGTTCCTGTCGGCGGTGCACGGGCGCGACCTGCTCAGCCACGCGTCGATGGCGCTCGACGCCGACGGCCGCGTGCTGGCACTGCGCGTGAAGTCGCTGGCCAACGTGGGCGCGTACGCCACCCCCACGGGCGTGGCGATCCAGCTGCTGATCGGCCCGTGGGTGTCGACCAGCATCTACGACATCCAGACCATCGACTTCGACCTGCGCGCGGTGCTCACCAACGCGTGCCCCACCGGCGCCTACCGCGGCGCGGGCCGCCCCGAGGCCATCTATACGATCGAGCGCCTGATGGACGCCGCCGCGCGCAAGCTGGGCATGGATCCGGCCGAGCTGCGCAAGCGCAACATGATCCGGCCCGAGCAGATGCCGTACAAGAACCCGATGGGGCAGACGTACGACACCGGCGCCTTCGCGTCGATCACCACGCAGGCGCAGGCACTGGCCGACTGGAACGGCTTCGAGGCGCGCGCGGCGCAGTCGAAGGCGCGCGGCAAGGTGCGCGGCCGCGGCATCGCGTCCTTCCTCGAATGGACCGGCGGCAACGTGTTCACCGAGCGCGTGACGGTGCAGGTGTCGGGCGACGGCTACATCGAGATCTACTCGGCCACGCAGGCGATGGGCCAGGGCATCGCGACCACCTACGCGCAGCTCGCCGTCGACGTGTTCAACGTGCCGATCGAGAAGATCCGCATCGTGCAGGGCGACACCGACCGCGGCCAGGGCTTCGGCAGCGCCGGCTCGCGCTCGCTGTTCACCGGGGGGTCGGCGGTGCAGCTCGCGTCGCGCCAGACGATCGACAAGGCCAAGGAGCTGGCCGCCGACGAACTCGAGGCCGGCGTCGGCGACATCGAGTACGACGCCGGCCGGTTCTCGGTGGCCGGCACCGACCGCGGCATCGACCTGTTCGAGCTGGCGGCCCGCCAGGGCGACCGTCAGGTGTTCGTCGACGCGACCAACACCGTCGAAGGGCCGACCTGGCCGAACGGCTGCCACATCTGCGAGGTGGAGATCGACCCCGACACCGGCGAAGTCACGATCGACGCGTACGCGTCCGTCAACGACGTCGGCCGTGTGGTGAACCCCACGATCGTGCGCGGCCAGCTCGACGGCGGCGCGGTGCAGGGCCTGGGCCAGGCGCTGTGCGAGCAGATCGTGTACGACCCGGATTCGGGCCAGCTGCTGACCGGGACCCTGATGGACTACGCGCTGCCGCGCGTGGACATGGTGCGCACCTTCAAGACCGAGATGGACCAGTCCGTTCCCTGCAAGAACAACCCGCTGGGCGTCAAGGGCGTGGGCGAGCTGGGCACGATCGGCGCGACGCCGGCGCTGGTCAATGCCGTGGTCGACGCGCTGGCGCGTGCCGGCCTCGGCGAACGCGCGGCCACTGCGGTGCAGATGCCGCTGACCCCCGAGCGCGTCTGGAAAGCGCTGCAGCAGCGCGGGGCCTGATCGCACGGCGCGCGCCGCCGC
>ENA-UPTA01005477-UPTA01005477.1-activated-sludge-metagenome-genome-assembly--contig:-NODE-5477-length-11596-cov-65.187159_pt1 | contig 11596 bp, 9 predicted proteins | sample MGYA00238184_ERZ773361 | MGnify/ENA primary metagenome ERZ773361 (study PRJEB29100, sample SAMN05720205) | activated sludge metagenome | isolation source: anaerobic digester from wastewater...
ATGTGTCCCTTCACCCTCGTGTCTGTGTAATGGTATATGGGGCGAAGATCGAGTCTGCTCTTCAGTTCCCGGAATGTGAGATTTTGAGTTTTCTTCAGCCGACTTTGCGTAACTTCTTTCTCTCAGTCGATTAGTGTCGTTTAAGGAAGCAGTAGGTCAAATGGGTGCCCAGGTTGGTTGTATTTCGTCTAGTCTGTGAATAATCGGGTGTAATCAGAGTTCGTAGAATCAGTGGCTTTCTGTTATGATAATTGCGTAAACGTTTACGTACTATCTAGAAAGGATTAGCGACTATTTATTGGCATTAAATTCCCAAACGTTTACTAAGAATATTTCCGAACCGAAAAGGAGGGGTCAAAGTGAAAAAGCTCTTGTTACTGTTTCTTGTTTCTGCGTTTCTTGTTGTTACAGCGTTGTCTGCCGAGATCACGTTCTGGAAGTTCACCGACACATACGCAGATGCTACAATTCAAAGATTCGTTGATCTTTGGAATGAAGAAAATCCGGACAAGAAAGTGGTATTTGAGACTTTCCCCTGGGGAGACTATACTGGGACTAAGCTTACAACTGCCTTTGCGACTGGCGAAGGGCCTGATGTTTTCTTCATAAGTCCCGGTGATTTCCTGAGATACGTCAATACTGGGATTGCTCTGCCGCTCAGTAAATACTTGACCGAAGATATCATTGCAGACTTCTTACCTGAGACGATTGAAGCTGTAACTGTTGGAGGAGAAATATACGCTCTTCCGCTTGAAATGGAGCCAGTAGCATTATTCTACAACAAGGCTGCTTTCGAAGAAAAGGGAATCAGTCAGCCTCAAGACTGGGCGGAGTTGAAGGAAGCGGCAGCGAAATTGAAAACTGCCGACCGATACGGAATAATCGTTGAAGTTGCGCCTGGCTACTACCAGAACTTCACATGGTATCCGTTCCTGTGGACCGCGGGTGGAGACGTCGTAGACGAAAACTGGGAGAAATCTACTTTCGAATCAGAGGGAGCGATAGCTGCTCTTGATCTTTGGGGATCGTTTGTCAAAGAAGGTTTAGCCCCTTCATCGCTTCCAGCAGGAGCGAATGATATTGGTATGTTCGGAAACGGTCTTGCCGACATGATTGTTTGTGGATTCTGGGGCGTCAAGCAGTTACAGACTCAGTTTCCTGAATTCGATTTTGGAGTATTTCCAATCCCCCCTTATGAAAAGGGAGGAGAAAGCATCAGCGTTTATGGTGGTTGGAAGATGATGCTGAATGCCAAAGGAAAGAACACAGACATAGCTGCCGAGTTTGCCAGATGGCTCGTAGCAGAGCAGATAGACTTCCCGCTTGATTGGTGCACAGTGACCAATAGTAAGTTCTCACCCAGATACTCCGTTCTCGAAGCAGGAGATGAGTTCTACAATACTCCGCCAAATGATGTATTCCTCGAGATTCTGAAGACGTCGAAGTCGGAGCCCACATTCACTCCGGAAATGGTTAAGGCTGTGTCTGATGCTATACAAGCAGTCATGTTCGCAGGTATGGATCCCAAGGCTGCTGCAAAAGGGGCTTCTGCAGCTATCAATGCTTATCTTAGTAGATACACAGGTGGAGTTCCCGGAAAGTAAGTGAATTTTCTTAGCCCGGGATTCAGTCCCGGGCTGGTTTTTCGGGAGGATTGCCGTGAATAGAAAAACTCGGGAAAGACTGGTTGGATACTCTTTTATTGCTCCAGACATAACTGGACTGATAATTTTCGCAATGGTCCCCGCAATTGTGGCTCTTGTAATAAGTTTCTTTTCCTGGAATGGCTTAAGTGATATGCTCTTTGTCGGTCTAGACAATTACAGGACAATGTTTCAAGACCCACAGTGGCGAAACAGTATCTTTGTGACTCTTAAGTACTCGGTCTTCTTTGTTCCGTTGAACTTCGTATTTGCACTTCTCCTGGCAATGCTTGTTCAAAAGCCAGGACCTGGAATAGGGCTTTTCAGGGCTATTTTCTTTGCGCCTACCGCCATGTCTATGGTTGCGGTTTCCTTCGTCTGGAAATACATGTTTCAACCGTACGGTTTCGTCAATTACTTTCTGTCATTCTTTGGAATAACTAGGCAACCACTCCTTGGCTCTATGTCTCAAGCTCTTTACAGCATTGCTGTGGTTAGTCTATACATGAGTGTTGGATACTATATGGTGATCTTTCTCGCAGGTCTCAACGAGATTTCGAATGAATACTATGAAGCTGCTGAAATAGATGGTGCGTCCGGTTTACAGAAGTTCCTGTACATCACTCTTCCACTCCTGAAACCCACTACCGCATTTGTTCTTGTAATGACCTTTCTGCAGAGCTTCCAGGTTTTTGACCAGATATACATACTAACAGGAGGAGGACCTTTTTATAGTACGTCAACCGCAGCGTTTTACATCTATTACAATGCTTTTCAAATGTACCAGTTCGGTTACTCATCGGCTCAAGCTTTCACACTATTTGCGATTCTTCTTGTAGTATCTTATTTCATGCTGAGAGCACTAAGAGGCGGTAACGTCTCCACCGGATCGTGAGGGGGGTAAGTATGAAGACCAGAATAGTGAAGGGAATACTGAGGTATGTTTTGCTAGTGGCTCTTGCGATGTTCTTCCTCTTTCCAATCTATTGGATGTTCGTGAGTTCTCTGAAGTCACCCAGCGAGATCTTCGCATTCCCGCCGAAGCTAATCCCCGAAAACCCAGTATGGTCAAATTACTCTAAAGTATTCTCGCAAGTGCCTTTCGCCAGATATATGTTGAACACCTTCTTTGTTGCCTCTGTTGTTACTATTGTCGCTCTTCTTCTTCACTCTATGGCCGCTTATTCGCTGGCAAGACTCAGGTATCCTGGCAGAAATGTACTGTTCATTCTCGTTATCAGCACTCTAATGATTCCGTTTTCTGCAATCCTGATCCCGCTGTTTCTAATTGTAAGAAACTTTGGCTGGATTGACTCTTATAGAGGGCTTATAATACCGGCTATTCCCCACGCTTTTGGGATTTTCTTTTTGAGGCAGTTCTATCTCGGATTTCCTAGAGAATTGGAAGAAGCGGCAATAATTGACGGAAGCGGATTGGTGAGGGTCTTTTTCAAGATCGTGCTGCCTCTTTCAAAGCCCGTACTCTCAGCACTCGCCGTCTTCTTTTTCCTGGCGAACTGGAATTCATTTATGTGGCCGCTGGTGATAATTAATTCGCCGGAAATGCGGACAGTACAGCTGGGAATAGCCCAGTATGGTGGAGAGTATAATAATCCATGGGCTATTCAGCTAGCTGCCTGCACGGTAGCTCTCATTCCGACTTTGATTGTATTTGTGATACTGCAGAAACAGTTAATGCAGAGCATAAAAATGACCGGAATGAAACTCTGATTGGAGGAGGAATCGTTGGCGCAAAGGGTTACCATAAAATCAATTGCCGAAGAACTCGGGGTCTCGGTTGCTTCTGTTTCCAGAGCTCTTAATGGGAAGGGTGAAGTTGGTCCTGCTCTGGAGAAGAGAATATTGCAGAAGGCAGATGAACTTGGTTATATAGCCAACTATTCTGCCAGGAGTCTCAAGCATCAGAAGACAAATCTTATAGGCGTGCTGGTTCCGGACACATTCAACCCATTCTTTGCCCATTTTGTGACCAAGATAGAAGAACTTCTGTACGATTCTGGATATGAGATACTGCTTTCTACGACAAGGGAGTCTCTTGAGAAGGAACGTGAGTATCTTGAGATAATGGTCTCAAAAAACGTTACCGGTATCCTTGCGGCTCCAGTGGATAGAACTGGTAATATTTCGATCTACAAGAGGGTAAAAGCGATGGATATCCCTATAGTCTTCTTTGATCGAAACGTTGAAGGGCTTGATCTTAGTCGGGTGAATGTGGACAACAGAAGCGCGGTCTACAAGATAGTTAGATACTTGTACCGTAAAGGCCACAGAAGAATAGCTTTTGTAGAGAGTGTTCCCAATACGTCGATGGGAGAAGAAAGATTAGCTGGCTACAGAGAGGCGATTAAGGATTTCGGTCTCAGTGAAGAGTTCAGCCTTGAAAGATTTGGATTATTCATAGAGAATGATGTTAAGTCCCAAGCTGCTGAAATCCTTTCTCACAGACCAACGGCACTCATAACCGGAAACCTTGTCATAACAAAGGCTTTTCTTCAGGCACTGAAGACTCTTAGGATAAAGATTCCACAAGAACTTTCGCTTGTTTCCTTTGACGATATTGAATGGCTTGAAGTGACGTCTCCGCCCATTACTGCATTCCGGCAGCCGATCGAGTCTTTGGCGATGAATGCCGTGGCACTTCTGAAGAGAGAGATGAAGAACAACGAATCAAACTCTCAAATAGTGGTCGTCGAAGGTGAACTGATAATTCGTAATTCAGTTTATGATCTCTCTTCCGAAAAACAAGGAGGTTGATTTCATGATAAGAGTAGCTTTACCCCCATTAAGCGTGGTATTGATTTCTTCGTTTCTCCTTGCCACATCTCTTAAGGATGTTTCAGAACTGGAAATGGTAGCAAAGCTTACAGGCCCCAACGCAATCAACAACACTCTCAAGTATGACGTCTTCGGAACCGATCTTGGTCACAGTTTCAACGATGGTGAAATCACATACTTTGTTTTTGGTGACACTTTTGGAATCAACAAAACAAACTGGCGCAAGAATGTTATGGCATTCACCACCGACCAAGATCCGAGTGACGGCATCATTTTTGAAGGGTTCATAACAGGTGATGGAGCTTCTACATACGCTTTTTCTGATAACACAGTCAGGCTCAATGTGGTAAAAGGAGCTGATTTGTGGTCAAGTGTTGATCTCGCGCCGAAACTTCTAAAATCTCAGCTACCTGGAGGATGGTCAATAGAGACAAGAATCGAAAGCAACTCTGCTCCTGTTGGAGCAACGAATTTGTGTGGATTACTTTTCTTCAGCGGAGTGCAGAACTGGATTATGTGGGGCCATCTTGGCAACAGGACAATGGAGGCTAGCGGAATCATCGGAGGTGAATTCGTTAAAATCGCTGAAGTGGCATCTCTTTATCCATATCTGAGAATTGAAAACAGGTTATTCTCTAATACATATGTCTTCAGTTACAGCCAGGATGGAGAGAACTGGATTGAAGCGGGCACTTTTGATGACAAAGAGGGCTTTCTAAACTCAGCAAGGTACGGCATTGGCGCAAAAGAGTGGGGCACTTCTGACTATGAAGTTATCTTTGCCGATATTGCCGAAAACTCAGTGAACTTTTCAGCTCAGGAGCTTCGAGAAGCCTTCTACTGGGGAGGACCCGGAGAGTCTTCCGGAGCTGCGAAAGAACTGATTCATTCAACCCCTGGAAATATTACGGCTATTCCAACCAACGGAGTAGCTGTCAACTCAAGACTTTACTTGCACTACATGATGGTCAACTACTGGGGAGAACCGGGGAGATGGAACACGAGCTATTCTGGCTTGGCGGTTTCAAAGAACGGCGGAAGGACCTGGGATGTACTTGACTCTGTAAAATGGGGTTCGGAGAGTAACTTTGCCCAGGTAGGTATTGCGAAGGCTTCCCAGTGGCCAAAGATTCCTGATGGTTGCGACGTGAACAGCGATACCCTCTTCTTCTTCGGAATCCCCAGCGGAAGGTTCGGTGGAGTCAAATTAATGAAAGTGGATGGCGAAGAAATAGAGAAAATTGGTGCATACAGATACTTTTCAGGCCTAGATAATTCCGGAATTCCTCAGTGGTCGAGCAAAGAAGAAGACGCAGAGATAATTATTGAGGCTCCTGTTGGCGAATGTTCTGCAATGTACAATCACTTCCTCGGAAAGTGGATAATAACTTATTTGAACGAGCAAAGTCACGATCTAGAGATAAGAGAATCTCCCAATCCATGGGGCCCATGGAGTAAACCACATCAGCTTGTTTCTTCAAGGGAATATTCAGGCTTGTACGGGGCTTTTTTGAATCCTCTGTTCGTTGAGAATGAGGGAGAGTACATTTATTTCACTATGTCATTATGGACGCCATACAATGTTTATCTAATGAAAGCCAGATTAATCAAATAGGAGGTTTAGAATGGACTTTTCCAGTGGAACTCTTAGAAATCTGATGACACTAAAAAATGCTAGAAGAGGAAGAATATCATCTTACGATGAAAGCGGTGGTAATAAAGACTGGAAAGCAATAGCAGCAGGAGAGACATTAGTTCTGGGTGAAATTGAAGGTCCGGGAGTTGTTAGCCATATATGGATGACATTCAGATCTACCGAGAAGCACTTTTTGCGCAAGGCTATACTCCGGGTCTTCTGGGATGACGAAAGTGCACCAAGTGTTGAGAGTCCAATAGGGGATTTCTTTGGTGCCGGACATGGGAAAACAGTCAACTTCTCTTCGCTGCCCATACAAATGTCACCTGAAGATGGTCGAGGCTTTAACTGCTTCTTTCCTATGCCATTTAGAAAAAAGGCACGAATAGAAATCGCTAACGAGAATTCTTCCCAAGATCTTGTTGCCTATTACTATATTGATTACGAGCTCTGGCCAGAATTACCGGAGAACATAGCTTACTTCCATGCGCAATGGCGAAGAGAGCGGGGCGTTTCGAGAGATGAAGGTAATCTAGTGAAGTCACTTGCTCCCAATAATCTTAAGGACTTTGCTCTGGAGCCGTTCGTAGCAAACAACATTTTCGAGTTTCAAGGCCAGAACAAGACCGGCAGGGACAACTACGTCATTCTTGATGCTCAAGGCAAAGGTCATTATGTTGGTTGCTTCTTCTATGTCCATAACATGCGCGAGACAGATCAGTGGGATTGGTACGGAGAAGGCGACGACATGATTTTCATCGATGGCGATTCATGGCCGCCTTCCCTCCACGGTACAGGCACCGAGGATTACTTCAGTATGGCCTGGTGTCCTTCTCAAAGTTATGCCTCGGAGTACTTTGGGCTGATACTTCCGGGAAACAACAACTGGAAAGGATACATGAGTATGTACAGATTCCATATAGAGGATCCGATCTATTTCAGTAAGTCGTTGAAAGTAACCATAGAAAAGGGTCACAACAACAACCGTTTTGACGATTATTCGTCTGTTGCTTTCTGGTACCAGGCAGAACCCCACAAAAGGTTCGAATCACTTCTGACACCTGAAGATAGGCTTCCTTATGCTGACTAGCAGGGAAACCACTCAAACAACAATAGTTCTTTGAATGATTTTTGGTGAGGCTCTGATAGCAATTCATTGACTAAGACTCCCTAAAAGCATGCAGAAGGGTTAAGTTACTGCTCCCGCTCTTCCTGCATCAGAAATCACAATGAACTGGAGTGCTTGGCATATAAATACACATCGCTTAGGAGAACATTGTATTCGCTGCCTATATAGGTCTTAAGCCTCTCACAGCAGATTTTTTATCATGAGAAGCTCTAGCCGTGCTGTGACATCAAACCCGTTTCCGGTTTGGTTTTCCTGCAGACCACAAGTAGTAGTATACTTCTCATATGGAGGTGGTTTTCATGACCAGCGGCAAGATAAGCACAGGTATAAGTGGCCTTGATGAGATAACCAATGGCGGGCTGGTGAAGAATTCCTCGAACTTGGTACGGGGTGGCCCTGGAACAGGGAAGACCATTCTTGGATTTCACTTCCTGAGTACGGATTCTGCAGGGAAGTCTGCATTCATTACCTTCGAGGAGTCAAAGGAGAACCTTTTGGCCTCCTCTTCCAAACTGGGATTTGAACTTGGAAATGTAGAGTTTCTTGACTTGAGTCCCTCTGAACACTTCTTCAGTGAAGTCGAGAGCTACGATATTTTTCTTTCCTCCGACGTTGAAAGAGAACCAGTTACGAAACAGATTATCGATTTCATAGAGGCCGTTAAGCCTGAAAGGGTTTTCATAGATTCGATGACGCAGTTTCGATATTTCTCTCCAAACAAGTATCAGTTTAGAAAACAAGTTATCTCTTTTATAAGGTTCCTGCTTCAACGAGGATGTACTGTTGTGAGCACCTCGGAATTCTCCAGAGAAGAACCTGATGATGATCTTCAGTTTCTCTGTGATGGTATCATCAATCTGAAAACGGAAGATGGTGAGAGATTAATTGAAATAACCAAATTCCGACAATCAGGATTCAGAAGTGGATTACATTCTATGAAGATCACAGCTCAAGGGATCAGAGTGTTTCCACGCCTCATACCTGACACGGTATCAACTGGAATCGTAAACGAGATCATCCCATTCGGAATTGAAGGTCTTGACAAAATGCTTTACGGAGGCATCAGACGTGGAACCATAAATATCATCAGCGGACCTCCAGGGGTTGGAAAGAGTACATTAGGAATGCTGTTTGCTAGAGAAGCCGCAATGAGGAAGGAGAAGGCGCGGATATATACTTTTGAGGAATCAGCAGATCAAATGATTTTTCGTGCAAAATCGCTAGGTATCCCCGCGGTTGGTCTAAAAGAAAGCGATTTGCTTCAAATCGAGCCAATTATGGCTCTTGCATATAGTCCTGATGAATTCTCCCAGCTTGTAAGGTCTTCTGTTGAGAAGGAAGATACAAAGGTTATAGTAATTGACAGTCTCTCAAGCTATCGACTGGTTCTTAAGGGGAGAGAACAATCTGAAGCTCTATACGCCTTGTGTAAGTATATGAAGTCGAGAGGGGTAACAGTCATACTTCTCTACGCAACTTCCAGCTTAGTTAGTGACATAGACCCCGGAAGAGGGGTGAGCTTCCTGTGCGACAATATAATTTTCCTCAGGTACTATGAAGCTGCGGGAGAAATCCACAGAGCAATAGGTGTTTTGAAGAAGAGGACAAGCGATTTTGAGAAGAGTGTAAGAGAACTGGTAATTACAAAAAATGGGATAGAGATTGGAGAAAGATTGACAAACACGAGAGGTATTTTGAGCGGCATGCCATACGTGAACGGTGAAGTGCCTGATGGAAAGGAGTAATTCTCTTTTGTACGCATGCAAGTACCGCGGCAATCGAATAGCTTTCGAAAAAGCTGTTTTGCGCTTTGGGCTCAGAATTGTCTACGCTTCAAGCGTGGAAGATCTTCGTGAAGCAATGAGTAGTGAGGAATTCTGTCTTACGATTGCAGATATTTCGGGTTTTGAGAGAGAGATCCTTGATGAATTAAAAGAGTACGAAAACAGCCGAAAAGGGGGGCTTCTAATTGTCTTGCCTGAGTCTTACACAAAACAAGAAATAGGTGACTCCTTCAGTCATGTTATGACGAAGCCTCTGAAAGTTCCAGAAGTGTTGAGACTGATCAGATACTATTCTGAAAGGAATACGCGAGATGGAGAAAATTTCTCTATGGATGACAAATCGTGAAAACAGTAGGCTTTTGAGCGAATCACTGGATAACACTTACAAAGTCGTAGTTGCGAAATCATTTTCCGACGTGACTTCCGTTGACCTAATAATAGTAGATGGCGTTACCCTTAACAGCAGCCGGCGTGAACTAGAATTATTGCGTGAATCCAAAATCTTCCTTCCCATCCTACTGGTAACTTCTCGCAACGACGTTAAAATGGCGACAAAGGAGCTGTGGAAGATTGTGGATGATGTGATAATCGCTCCTGTGGAAAGAAACGAACTTCTAATAAGAATCAAAAATCTTCTGAAACTAAGATATCAGTCTGAGCGATTGAGGCGTGAACACTGGGTTCTTACAGACAGCAGTCCAATCGGTATAGCAATACTTACCGGGGGCAAAGAGACCTACAGAAATCCTAGAATGGACAGGATCCTTCTTGGGAAGAGTTTCGAAGACGTATTGAAAGGCGAAGAAAGGGAGAGATTCACTGTCTTCTGCAAGAGAGCCGAAAATAACAGAGAGCCTTTGTCTAATCTCTTCAGAGTCGAAGTTAATGGGTCAACCAAGTGGCTTGAAATGGTTGCTTGTCAAATTGATGTTGAAAAGGAACCAGGAATAATTGTTATGACGCAGGATTCCACTGAATCTATAAGGACCACCTCCGAGTTGGTCAAGACTCAGCAGAAGCTTCAAGAGGCATTCGTGAATGCACTAAATCTGATTAGCAGTCTTGTCGAGAGAAGAGATCCGTTTACTTACGGTCATCAGAGAAGGGTGACTTCATTAGCCGTTAAGATAGCTGAATCCATGGAGCTTAAGAAGTCAGATATAGACACTGTTAAATATGCTTCCCTGGTCCACGATCTTGGTAAAGTAGTTGTTCCAACTGAGATACTTTCCAAACCGGGAAAGTTAGATGAAACTGAAATGGCCCTGATAAGAGAACACGCTAAGCAAGGATATGAGATGATTTCCGAGTTGAAAATCGATTTGCCAATCGCTGAAGCTGTTTATCAACACCACGAAAGGTTGGATGGCTCGGGCTACCCAAGAGGTCTTAAAGGAGAGGAAATCTCCATACATGCAAGGATTATTGGTGTCGCAGATGTAGTTGAAGCCATGTCTTCGCATAGACCCTACAGAGCAGCTCTTGGAGTTCGAGCTGCTATTGATGAAATTGAATCCGGATCGGGCAGAATATATGATCGTGAGGTAGTTAGGCACTGCAAGAAGATAATCGAAGAGGGTTTCGCCTTTGAAGAAGAATTTGAGATATGAAATAATTGAAGATAGATCATATGTTGCCTACGTCCGCCTTAGGATTTACTTCATGAGCGATGGGCTGGGTCTTTTAGTGATAGAATCAACTTCAAGACTGCATTAACGTTAGATCTATAGTTGACGTCTTCAAGAGATCGATATGCCAAGTAACTAATTCTCCTGTGAAGAAGTGAATTCCCATTATAGCCACTTCTCTTCCAAAATTCTCCTGCCCCATCGTCTTACTGTAACGGGGAAATTCAGTAACTGTATGCTCATACCGAATAATACCCAGAACCTTCATTAGTCACTCCATTATTGGGGCAGACGCTAATTCCTGGCTACGGGATCTCGTTTACCCTACAAGCCTACAGGATCTTTGTCACTGGGTTATCAGTTGAAGTCCTAAAATGAGCCAATATAGCGGGAAATAAAAGCGAAAATCAGAAAGTTGCCACTACGATGCTGCTAGAAGCCTGGTTCATGAGATTTGTAGACATTTTCTATAAGCTCATATTCACAGTGCAGAATATCATGTCGACCTGGCAGGTCGGAGTTTGGGGGAGAGAAATCAAGACAGAAAGTGCCTGCAGCGACTATCACCGGTTGGCTGGATTAGTAGATTAAATGCTGAGGATCGAAATACATAGTGTTAAGGATGGTGCGTGAATCAACCCCTGAGTTTCTGGCATTAATAGATACAGCATTTGGTCAAATAAAAATCCAGAAGAGCGATTGACTGTTTAGCCTCTAATATTAGAGTGCTCCGATCTGTAATTTACTCCTCTCTGAGATCACAAGGCAAAGATATTCATCATAAGACTACATTCAGTGTTTAAATTCTGGAAGTCAATCATTATATACTTGCTTTGTTGTGCCCATTCAGGCAACAGAAAAGGGGGATAAACTATGAAATTGAAATTTGTTCTTGTGATCGTTCTAATTTCCACAGTTGCTTTCGGCAATTTCTTTCAGCGGTCCGACGAGTATTTGAGAAGACAGAACGAACTGAAAAG
>ENA-UPTA01005483-UPTA01005483.1-activated-sludge-metagenome-genome-assembly--contig:-NODE-5483-length-11589-cov-5.474770_pt1 | contig 11589 bp, 7 predicted proteins | sample MGYA00238184_ERZ773361 | MGnify/ENA primary metagenome ERZ773361 (study PRJEB29100, sample SAMN05720205) | activated sludge metagenome | isolation source: anaerobic digester from wastewater...
TTGCGGACCCGTAGATCGGCGTCGAGACGTTGACGCCGTGCGGGTTCCGCAATGGGACCGTCCAGAGCGGCTTCCCGGTGTCGGCATCGACGCCGAAGCCGTGGGCCGAAGAGCAATTTGTTATGACCCGGCGGCCGCCGTATCGGAACAGGATCGGCGAGGAGTGCGACGTGCGGTCGTCTTCGAGCGGCTCGGTGGTCCAGAGGGTCTCGCCGGTACGCTTATCCAAGGCGGCCATCAGGGCCCGGGTCCCGCCCGGCGTCACGATCACCCGCGGGCCGTCGACGAGCAGACACTCGCTGAGGGCCCAGGTGATGTTCTTGCCGCCGAATCGTTCGAGGATATCGACATCCCATTGCTCCTGCCCTGAGGCAGCGTCAAAACACGCCGTTCGACCGTGGGCGTTGAGGTTGTACACGCATCTGTCGGAATAAACGCAGCACGCCCTTGCGCCGGGTAGGGGGTCTTCCACGCCCGCCCATTCTTCGTCCGCCACCGAACGGTGCCGCCCAAGTCGAGGGCGTACACAACCAGATCGTCGCCCACATCCCCCGTAATGTAGATCCGGTCGCCCACGACGACCGGCGAGGACCAGCCCTTGCCGAGACCGTCGGTCTTCCAGAGCAACCTGGGCCCCGCCTGCGGCCAGCTTGGCAAGAGGCCCTTCTCGTTCGAGATACCGTCACGTCGCGGGCCTCGCCACTGGGGCCAGCCGGGTTCCGGCGATGCGATCAGACCCTCCGCGGAGGCCCCGGCCTGCGCATGTGTGCCGAGCATGAACAGAAAACAGAAAGCGGCACACGCTATCATGGCTTGAGGCCATCCATGCCTGTTACGGGGCATCATCGCCGAATTGACCATCGACAACCTCGATTCTGCATTTGGGAATGGCGGCGAGGAATTGGGCACCGTAGCGTTTGTTGACAATCCGGCTGTCGAGAACGACGACGATGCCGGTGTCGGTCTTGCTGCGAATCAGCCGGCCGAAACCCTGCTTGAACTTGATGATGGCCGAAGGGAGTTGATAATCATTGAAGGGGTTGCCCCCTTGCTCGCGGATCTGTTCGAGGCGGCCCGCGAGGAGCGGCTGATCCGGCACCGCAAACGGCAGGCGCACGATGATGACGTTCGACAGCGCCTCGCCCGGGACATCGACGCCTTGCCAGAAGCTATCCGTGCCGAAAAGCACGCTGTTGTCCTCGCTCTTGAAGCGAGCGATCATGTCGCTGCGGTCCATTTCGGCGCCCTGTCGGAGCAGGCGGAAGCCATCGTCAAGCAGCCAGTCTTCCAGTTGTTTGGCCATGCTGTCGAGCATCTGGTAGCTGGTGAACAGGACAAACGCCCGCCCGTCGGTTCTCCGCACGTACCTCTTGATCGCCTCTGCCGCAGCGGCGAGGAACCCGGGATCGTTCGGATTCGGCATGTCCTTCTCGATGTAGAGCGTAACCTGCCGCTCGTAGTCGAACGGGGAGTCGAGTCGCAGGCCATGGAAGTCGGTCAAACCGATGCGGCCCGCGAAGAACCCGAAGCCGCCGTCGGCATTCGTGCTCAGGGTCGCGCTCGTCAGGATCACGGATTCGTACTTGCTGAACAGGCACCGCTGTACGTCGGGCCCCACGTTCAGCGGGGCGGCCCGCAGGCGGATCGTTCGGCCCGCTTTGCCTTCGGCCTCGACCCAATAGATACGGTCCGGCTGTTCCTGCGACAGGAAGTGGTCCAAATCGCCGAGCAGGGCTTCGCAGTGGTCGGCGCAGCGGTTGAGTTCCGCCTGTTTGTCGGGGTCCTTCGTTTCCTTGCTCAGCTTGCCCAATGCCTTGCGGAGGTCCTTGAGGTTGCCCGACAGCGTGTCATTGACAAAACGGGCCGGGCATCGGCCGGCGGTCTTGGCCTTCTCGGTGTCGTACCACGCCTGGACCTTCCGGAAGAATTCGCTCGCCGCACTGCCGGTCTCACTCACCTGCTTGATGACTTCGTCGCCGTCGCTGTGCGCCAGCAGGCCGCGGTGCGTCCGGGGATTGTATAACTCGTCGAGGATGTACTTGGCCCGGTGGTTCGTGATATCGATGCCGAAGTGCTCCTCGGCGACGCGCTCGAGGTTGTGGGCCTCGTCCAGAACGACGATCTTGTAGTCCGGGAGCAAACCGACCCCTTGCTCCTTGAGCGTCAGGTCGCTGAACAGCAGGGCGTGGTTGGCGACGATCAAATCGGCCTGTTCCCACCTCTTTCTCGCGTGGGCGTAGAAACAGCCACGATAGTGGGCGCACTTGCGGCCCCGGCAATTCCCGTGCTCGCTGCGGACCTTGTCCCACGTCGCCCGGCTCGGCAGGAACGGCAGGTCGCTGAGCGATCCGTCTTCAGTCGTCAGGACCCACTGGCGGATGGCATCGAGCTCGTGCGAGGCGGGGCCGAACAACGACTGCTGCATCCGATAGGCAAAATCGAGTCTCCGTTTGCACAGGTAGTTGCCCCGGCCCTTGGCGATCACCGCCTCGAACGAGTGGGGCAGACAGCCGTGCAGAAACGGGATGTCCTTGTTGCTGAGCTGTTCTTGGAGGGTGATCGTAAACGTGCTGACAACAGCCTTCTGGCCCGTTTCGTGGAGACGCTGGATGACGGGGACCAGGTAGGCGAAGCTCTTGCCGACGCCGGTGCCGGCCTCGACAGCAAGGTGCCGGCGGTCGGCGAATGCCCGCCGGATCGCGAGGGCCATCTGGATCTGCTGCGGCCGGGCCTCGAAGCCGGGCATCGCGGTCGCGATAGGCCCGCCCACACCCCAGAACCCCTCTATGTCGATCGTACTGTGTCTGTCCTGTGTCACCTGAGACCCCGTACCTCACAAAGAATGCATGATACTTCAAGCCCACAATTGCTGCAAGTCTCGAGATCGTCCTTGACAGGGCGTCCGATGCCAATACGATAGCCGCAAAACAATACGGAATTTGTGGAGGTCCGATATGAAGCATGGCGTGGAGTGGTCGGTTGCGGTGTTCCTGGTTCTGGTTGCGCTGGCGGCGGGGGTACTTGCCGATGATGGCTCGCTCGCCCCGGAGGCGATCCAGAGGATTCGTACCGAATTCAAGATGGATGCCCATGCCCGGGCGATCCGTAATGCCCTGACCAGCACGGGCGTCAGGGACATCGCCGAGAATCGAGAGATCCTGGCGGATCACGACAGCAAGTTCAGCCACAAGATCAAGACGAAGGGGATCAGCAACCAGAAGGGCAGCGGCCGCTGCTGGATGTTCGCCGGGTTCAACATGATCAAGCCAGTTCTGATGAACGACCTGGAGCTGGATGATTTCGAGTTCTCTCAGATCTACTTGCAGTTCTGGGACAAGATGGAGAAGGCGAACAAGTTCCTCGAGTGCATGATCGAGTTCCGCGACCGCGATCTGATGGACCGCGACATTGTGTTCCTGTTGCAGGACCCCTGTCCGGACGGGGGATATTTCGAGAATTTTGCGGATCTCGTGGGCAAGTACGGCGTGGTGCCCAAGGAGGTCATGGCCGAGACGGCCAGTTCCGAGGGCACGGGCATGATGAACCGGCTGCTGGGCCGGCTTCTGCGAAAACATGCCTCAGAGCTTCGGGAGATCTACAAGGATACGGGATCGGTCAAACAGATGCGGCTGGCCAAGGAACGGATGATGGCCGAGATCTACCGCATGCTCGTCCTGAATCTCGGAGAGCCGCCGGCCGAATTCTCCTGGCGACACAAGGGCAAAGGCGCGGAGGTGAAAAAGGAGGATAAGGAAGCGGACAAGGACGCAGACGAGGAAGATGAAGACGAGGATGAGGAAGAAGACGATGACGACGAGGACAAGCCGAAGGATGGCTATGATGTGCAGCAGAAGTGGAGCGAGACCCGGCTCTATACGCCGAAGTCGTTCTATGCGGAGTTGGTCGGACTCGATCTCCGCGAGTTCGTGAATATCGGTGACGACCCGATGCGACCCAAGGGCAGACACTATGAGATTGACCTGACGAAGAACCTCTACGACGGGCGGAACATGAATTACGCGAACGTCGATATCCGGACCCTCAAGGAACTTGTCGTCAAGGTATTGCTGGACAATAAGGCTGTTTGCTTCGACGCGGATGTATCGCCGGACCAGGACAGCGGCAAGGGAATCATGGCCCGCAACCTGTACGACTACGAATCGGTCTACGATCTCGATCTGGGTCTGGACAGGACCGAACGCCTTCTGTTCCGCGACGGCACGATCAATCACGGCATGGCCCTCATTGGCGTGGACCTCCAGGACGGCAGACCGGTCAAGTGGCTGGTGGAGAACAGTTGGGGCTCGGATCGCGGCAAGGGCGGTCTGTGGACCATGTACGACGACTGGTTCGAGGACAACGTCTACAAGATCATCGTACACCGCGACTACGTGCCGGAGGAGATTCTGGAGATTCTGGAGCAGCCGGCCGAGAAGCTCCCCGTCTGGGACCCGATGTGGTAGGCTATCGGGTGCGGTAGGGGCCAGGCGACGTTCTTGGGGTGCCTCCAACGATGCCCGGGAGGCCACCGGCGCGGTTCCTGCCGTAGGCTGTGCCGGGCGTGTATGAAGAGCCCATACCGTAGCCCATTCCGAGGCCGCCGCCGTAACTGCCGGCCGGACCCATCATTTGCCCGCCGTACATGCCGCCGAAGCCCATCGGCGGGAAGGGGCTCGATGGCGGCGACACCAGATCGGTGATGTCATACACACGGGTGATCGGCTTGGTCGCAGGCAGAGCCGATGTGCTGGCAATTGTGATGACCCCGTGATGGACCGTGTAGCCGATGTCAGCCGTTGCCCCCGCCGACAGCGAGAGCACGAGCAGGTCGAGGTACTGGCTGAGCCGGAGCCCGGGAATCCCGTCGATGCCGATAGCGGTCTCGCGGTAGATGCCGGCGCCGTCGAGGTCCCGCCAGAGCACAACGATAGGCAGCGGGGGGTTCGTGCAGTTCTTCAGAATGTCAATTGCCTCGCTGAGCGGCATTTCCTGGGTGAAAGAGGCGGGCGTTCGAACGCCGGCGCGCAGCACCGGTTTGGCGGGCGACGGGGCCGTCTTGGGGGCGGTGTTTGTCTTCTCAGGGATGGCTGAACTGGGGGTGGGTGGCTTTGCCGGCTGCCGGGCAGCATCCGCCTTCGCGGCGATGGTCGTCTCGTTGGGGGCGGGCGACGTATTCGATGCAGCAGCGTGCACAACTACCGGGAGCAGGGTCGCAACGGCCACCCCGACCCATGTGTTTCGGACGATCGCGTGTGGAATTCCCCGGCTCATCCTCAAACCTCCCATTTCGCTTCGGAGCAGGAACTCAACCACGAACGGCAAGGACAATCCCTGCCTCAACGACCGATATTACACCGCGCGCGTATCCGTGACATCAAACAAAAAAAGGCCAAATGTCCGGGTTACTTGGTGACTGGCGTGATAGGCAGCATTTCCTCGGATTTCTCGAAGGCCTGGGCGCTCGCTGTGACGGCATACGGGGCCTGCCGCAGGGTGTCGAGCGTTCGGCTTGCCGCCGTGACCACCTTCTCATTCGATCCCTGTGCGACGATCCGTTCCAGCAGAGCGCACGTCTCTTCACAGGGGTAGTTGGCCAAGGCCTGGATGGCGGCGGTCTGGCCGTATTCCGCAGATACCTCTTTGTTGCCGGCCGCTGCGTAGAGAAGCTGCGTGTAGGCATTCTGGCTGTTGATTTGCGTGATGGCGTTGTAGATGCTCGCACCTTCCCCGGGCGTCGTTGCTTCCAACCTCCTGAGCAGGTAGCTGACGCATTGGGCATCCCCGACCTTGGCGAGCGCGTCGATGGCGGCCAGTTGCAGACTGTCCTGTGCTGTGGCGGAAACATCTCCCGCCAGTGCCAGCAGGGCATCCGTAGCCTTCGGTGATTGAATGTTGCCGACCAACTGCGTCAAACACTCGATCTCGGCCTCGGTTGTGGCGGTCTCGTAGCGGGCGAGGATCTCGTCCAGCACCGGTGTATCCGCCATCCGGGCCAATGACTCGACAGCAGCCCGGGCGACCGTGGCATCGCCCGTATCGAGAAGGGTGTCGAGCAGAAGAGGCCAGCTATCATGGTTCGTGATGCCGGAAATGCGCCTGCCGAGGTCCTCCTTGAACTGTCCTTCTTCGGTCTGTCCCAGGGTGTCGAGCAATGCGGCGGCGGCCGCTGGCGTGCCGATCCTGGCAAGGGTCTCCGCCGCCCACAGCCCGGCTCGTCCCCGCATGTTCACCAGTTCGTTGAGGGGACCGACCGCCTCGTCACCGAGGGTGATGAGTTCATCGAGGCATTGCTTGATCAGCGCGTGGTTCTTCTGATGGACAGCCATGCGAAGCGTGGCCACGATTCTGGCGGGGCCCTCCAAGCCATCGAGATCGACGGTCTCCGGCTCCTCGTCAGATGCGTCCTGTGCAACGCCACCTTGGCCGTCGCCCTGTGCCGGCACCGGGCTGGCCGGGTCGGGCGATTGCGGCATGGCGGCCAGTTGTTCGCTCGCGGCGGCGGCGGCGTCCTCTCGGGTGGTCGTCGTCGCTCCGGACTGTTCCAGGTGATCGGACGTGACGGGAGTTCGCTGGGCCGCCTCCCGGTGGAGGGGCATGGGCAGTTCTCGCTCGATAGAGCGGTTCACCACGTGGAGAACCGCCAGGGCGGCCAGGATGGAGACCGGATACAGCAGAAGCGGCCAATCCAACCTCAGACCGCGTTTCTTCGGAGCCGCAGATGGCGTCGTATCCGTCTGTGGCTTGTTCTTCTCTGAATGCATGCCTCTCATACGGATCTCGCAAACTGGATCCCGGCCGACCTGGCATGAACCAGGTCGGCCGGGCATATCACGAACTTCTCCACGGGTCACGTCTGCTGCTTGCGGCCTCAGCCCGACCTCGCGGCAGTCCCGTTATCCGACTCCGAACTCACGGCTTGCCGTAGGTCCCCGCGCGGATCTTCGCGATCTCCGGCTCGGTGAGGATGTCGTTGAACACGACCATCTCATCAAGCAGGCCGTCGAAGCACCGGCGGTCTACCGAATCGCTCCTGGCGCCGACGGTGACATCCGCCTCCGTCACGTTGACCGGCCACCACGTGGTGCCCGTTACATTGGACACGAGGGTGGATGTCTCGCCGTTCCAGACATTGATGCGATAGCTCTGATCACTGTTGCGATACGTCACGACGACGTGGCACCACTGACCGACGGTAGCCGTCTCGGTCAGGCCCGTCCAGACGGCCTGGTAGTGCGTCCCTCCGCCATACCCGACCATCAGCCCAACCTGACCGACGTAGTTGACCATGTGACCAATCGATATCTTGGCGTGCGTCGAGTCTATCTTGGAGAATGGATCGGCGGTGCTGCCGGCCAGGGGCAGCGATTCGAGCTTCATCCAATAGGCGACGGACATGAGCTTCGGTGCGGTGTCGCTGCTGTACGGGAAGTCCGGCGTCAGATTCGCGTCGGGGATCCAGAGGTAGTCCGTCTCACTGGCTTCGAGATCCACCGAGCTGTCGCCTTCCTTCTTGTCCGTCGTGAGAGCCACGGCGCCATGGTTTGCCAGAACGTTCGTGGCGATGGTGTCGGCCCCCAGCTTGGTCGTCTCGAACCGCCACCAGACGACGGCATTGGGATCCGTGGTGAAGTCGTTGCCCACGAAGGTGGAGCCGTACGTTGCCTTGAGCGTCACACCGGTGTAGGCGCTGTACCCACGCAGCATGATGAACCACGTGGCGGCGGCGGGATTGCTGACTTCCACGGTCTCGTTGTTGCCGATCAGATAGGGTCGATAGTCCCAACTTGTGAGCGTTGGCTTGGACCCTTTGCGGACATACAGGTCGGCATCGCCGGTGCCGCCGGACATCTCGATCTTCAGAGAGTCCTGGCCGGCGGGGACGACGATCTTGTAGAACTTCTCACTGCCGGATGTGCCGGCGATTCCGGTGACGGCCACGCCGTTCTGCAGTTCCGTCACCTCATCGGCCACCGGCGTATAGGTAGCCTTCAGCGTCACGCCTGTGTAGGCGGAATAGCCCCTGAGCATGATGTAGTACGTTCCGGCCGCCGGGGTGGTGATCGTGACCGTTTCCTCGTTGCCGATCAGGTAGGGCCGGTAGTCCCACGTACTGGTCGTGGGCTTGGCGCCGAGGCGGACGTACAGATCCACATCGCCAGTGCCTCCCGTCGTTGTGATCACGAGACTCGCCTGGCTGGCAGGGACGACGATCTTGTAGAACTTCTCACTGCTCGCTGCGCCGGCGATCCCGGCGACGGGGACACCGTTTTGTAGCTCGGTGACCGTGTCGGGAATGGTGCCGCCATAGGTGGCGAGCAGTGTCACGCCGGAGAAGGCGGCTCGCCCACGGATCATGACATACCACGTGCCCGCGGCCGGATTGTTCACTGTGACCGATTCGTTGTTACCCGTAAGGTATGGCCGATAGTCAAACTCCGTCGGCGTCGGCAAGTACCCGAGCCGCACGTACAGATCGGCGTCGCCGGTGCCGCCGGACATCTGGATTTCCAGCTTCGACTGGCCACTCGGCACGTCGATCTTGAAGAACTTCTCGACGTTCTGGTTGCCGGAGATCCCGCTTACGGCAACGCCGTTCGACAGCGTCACGATGGGCTGGAGGGCGGTGTAGTCCGCCAGCAGGGTCACGCCATTGTAGGCCTGCGTCCCCTTGATCATGACGTACCAGGTACCCGCCAGGGCCGTGCTGCCGATGCTGACGCTCTCGGTATTGGTCGATGTGATGGGTCGGTAGTCCCAACTGGACGTCGTCGGCTTGCTTCCCTGTTTGATGTACATGTCGGCGTTGCCGGTGCCGCCGTACATGCTGAACAGGATATTGTCCATGCCGCTGGGCACGTCGATCCGGTAGTAGGTCACACTATTCAACGCGCCGGAAAGGCCCGTCAAGGGCACCCCGTCCTGGAGCATGATCACGGCGCCATAGGTGGCCGTGAGTGTGACGCCGGCATAGGCGTTGTAGCCCCGAATCATGATGTACCACGTCCCGCCCGTCGGCGAAGTCACCGTGACCGTCTCCTCGTTGCCGGCCAGGAAGGGCCGGTAGTCGTAGCTCGTCGTGGTGGGGCTCGCTCCGAGCTTGACGTACAGGTCCGCGTCACCCGTGCCGCCCGTCATGGCGATGGTCAGACTCGTCTGGCCGGCAGGCACTTCGATGCGGAACAGGGTCTCACTGGCCTGGGCGCCCGAGAGATCTGTCACGGGGACGCCATTTGTCAGAAGGGTGCCGACGCCACCCCCGCCGTAACTGGCCAGCAGGGTGACCCCGGAAAAGGCGTTGAATCCGCGAATCATGATGTACCAGGTTGCGGCGGCGGGATCGTTGATGCTCACGGATTCATTATTGCCGGCCAGGTATGGCCGGTAGTCGTAGCTGCTCGTCGTGGGTAACGCGTCCCTCTTGACGTACAGATCGGCGTCGCCCGTGCCGCCGGCGATGCTGATCTCCAGCTTCGTCTGTCCCGCAGGAACGACGATGCTGAAGTACAGCTCGGCACTGGCCGCCCCGCTGAGACCGGTGACGGGCACGTTGTTGGTCAATGGCGTAATGGCCACGGCAGCCGAATACTGGGCCAGAAGAGTGACGCCCGCATAGGCATTGTATCCTCTGAGCATGATGTACCACGTGCCGGCGACCGGGTTCGAGACGGTGACGGTCTCCTCGTTGCCGGTCTTGTAGGGTCGGTAGTCATAACTCGTGGTAGTAGGCAACGACCCGCGTCGCACGTACAGGTCGACGTCACCGGTGCCCCCGGAAGTGCTGATCACCAGTTCGTCCTGACCGGAAGGGACCTCGATCCTGTAGAACTTCTCGCTGCCGGCCGTGCCGGAAATCCCGGTGACCGCCACGCCGTTGGTAAGGCTGGTCTGCCCGTGAACCACCGAAGCGAGCGTACCCAGCACTGCGATGAGAACTGCGAGGCTCCTTGCGCTTCTTGTGTTCAGACTGTTCATTGTGTACTCCTCTCTACAAAGGTTCGTACAGATTTCATGGTTGCTGTACACTATGTCGGACCGATACATCTCTTCCATAAGTGCCATATGCGCGGGGATTCATAACGCTAATTCCATATTCTTTCTCCTTTCCGACAGACTGACGGCCTGGGCGGACTCCTTACCGGCGCAGTCACGGCAAAGGATGGAAAGGCCAGTCCGAGAATAGGTGCAAACAGGCGCCTCCGATGGCCGGGGCGTTGAGGAGCCGGATGCTTCTCCAGAACAATGCGGCGTAGAATTCGCACACGGCCTACGCGAAGGGCCCGAACCGCAATACAGAACCCCATCGCCCGACGTACCCCACGAGAATTCGGGCCTGGCGATTTGCTGCCAATAAGGATTATCGGACGGTATGTGGGGCATGTCAACCATCCGACGGCCGGAAAATCTCATTTTCTCGGAACATGGCTCGGACCGAATGGTGTCTGACAACTCCGGGATTGGCCGTCTTGCATATGCCCAATCTTGCCGGCGTGGTCTGTCAATTTGGCACGGCTGGGCCGTGCTCCCACGCCCAAACGACAGGTGTGTGAACCGCCAGCCGTTAGCCACATGATCGTAAGCCGTTTCCAGATATGACATTACGGGCAACGATCCAGTTTGGCACGCTGTTTGCACAATACCGGTCGGGATTTGGAGCCAAGAAGATGAGTATCTGAAACGATCCCAAAGGAGGTATTGAGCTATGTTCATGGAGCAGTGGTTTCCGTTCTTCGATGTAGGCAAGACCCTGGAAGAAATGGACCGAGTCCTGGGACGCATGGGCAGACCGCTCGGTTTGCGTAGCGTCCCGAGGGGCACGTTCCCCGCGGTCAATATCTATCAGCAGGACGATGCCGTCGTGCTGACGGCCGAGGTGCCGGGGCTTCAGCCGGCGGATCTGGATCTGACGGTCCTGAACGACTCGGTGACGCTTGCGGGCCGGCGTCCGGAGACGGACTCCCCGGAGGGCAGCCGCCTGTATCGCAGGGAGCGCCCGGTGGGGGCCTTCACGCGCACCGTGGCCCTTCCGGATACGATCGATCCGAATTCCGTGAAGGCCGAGTGTCGCGACGGCGTCTTGACCGTCCGGATGGCCAAGGCCGAGTCGGCCAAGGTGCGAAAGATCGCGATTCAATCCTGAGACAAAGACATGGAGAATGTAACGACAGAAGGAGGTCTTCGATATGGCTGCGGAACAGAGATTGGCAGAAGCGGAGCAGTCCGAGGTGACTCGTCGGGAAGGGCAGAGCCGGTGTTTTCAGCCTGCCGCCGATATTATCGAGACGGCCGACGCCGTCATCTTGCGGCTCGATATGCCGGGTGTGGCGAAAGAGAACGTAGACCTGACGGTCGACAAGGATATGTTGACGATTGTCGGGAAGGCCGAGCCTGAGCAGGCAGGCGAGCCGGTCTATCGCGAGACGTACGTGGGCGACTATCGGCGGCAGTTCAGTCTCACGACGGACCTCGATCCGGGCAATATCACCGCGATGATGAATCAGGGCGTGTTGACCGTGCAGATCGGCAAGGCGGAGCGGGCTAGGCCGCGGAAGGTCAAGATCCAGGCGGCGCAATAGGCCGTGTTGCACAGAC
>ENA-UPTA01005487-UPTA01005487.1-activated-sludge-metagenome-genome-assembly--contig:-NODE-5487-length-11582-cov-8.480524_pt1 | contig 11582 bp, 12 predicted proteins | sample MGYA00238184_ERZ773361 | MGnify/ENA primary metagenome ERZ773361 (study PRJEB29100, sample SAMN05720205) | activated sludge metagenome | isolation source: anaerobic digester from wastewater...
GTGGTGCAGGGCGGAACCCGCATGCGCGCCGAGCCGGGCCTGCCGATCCACGTCGGCGCGGTGCTGCGCACCGGTCCCGACGGCACGCTCGGCGCCACGCTCAAGGACAACACCCGCATCGCGTTCGGACCGGGGTCGGAGTTCCGTATCGAAGACTTCCGCTATGCGCCGGCCGAGGGCCGCCTGGGCCTGGCGGCGACCCTGCTGCGCGGCACGCTCGACTTCGTGTCGGGCATCGTGACCCGGCTGCGGCCGGAATCGACGGTGCTGCGCACGCCCACGAGCACCGTGGGCATCCGCGGCACCCACATCCTGGTCAAGGTCGACGAATGAGCGCCCTGCTCCCGCTGCGCGCGCCCGCCCCGTGGCGCCGGGTGGCCGGCGCCGTGCGCCTGCCGGTGGCGTCGCTGCTGGCCGCGCTGGTGGTGTCGGGCTGCTCCACCGGGTCCTACCTGGTGCTGGTCAGGGACGACGACGGCCGCACCGGCGTGGTCGACGTGCGCACGGTCGAGCGCAGCGTGCGCCTGGACCGTGCCAACACCGGCGTCCCGCTCGACGGGTCGGCCACCGAGCCCTTCGAGGTCGGCGAGGACCGCATCCGCACCGACTTCGGCCCGGCGATCGCGGCCCGCGCCGCGGCGCCCCAGACCTTCCTGCTGTACCTCGAAAGCGGATCGACGAAGCTGACCCCGGAATCCGAGCAGCTGATCCCGCGCATCGTCGAGGCGATCCGCGCCCGTACGCTGCCCGGTGTGTCGATCATCGGGCACACCGACACCGCGGGCGATGCACGCGCCAACCAGCGCCTCGGGCAGGAGCGGGCGCAGCTGATCGCCGAGCATCTGGGCCTGGTGGCGCGGGGCGGCGCGCCCGCACGCCTGGGCGACCTCCGGCTCGGCGACCTCACGGTGACGTCGCACGGCGAGAGCAACCCGCTGGTGCGCACGCCCGACAACACGCCGGAGGCGCGCAACCGGCGCGTCGAAGTCACCATCCGCTGACACCATGCGGCCGCACGTCGTCCTGCTGACCGCGATCGCGCTGGCCCTGCCCGGTGCGGCGTTGCCGCCGGCCGTCGCGGGCCCGGCGCACCAGCACGGCGTCGCACGCCTGACGGTGGCCGTCGACGGACCGACCCTGACCCTCGAGCTCGAGACACCGCTCGACAGCGTGCTGGGCTTCGAGCATGCGCCCCGCACCGAGCGGCACCGGGCGCAGGTGCGTGAGATGGCCCGACGGCTGCGGCAGTCCGGGACGCTCTTCGCGCCGTCGGAGGGTGCCGGGTGCGTGGCACGGCAGTTCGACCTGCGCTCGGCGGTGCTGCCGCCGGCGCTGCTGACGGAACACGAGGCAACGCCGGCGTCGGCTGCTGCGCCCGCGACCGCGCCCGCGCCCGCGAACACCGCCGCACACAACCACGCGCATGCCCGCGCCCGCACCGACGCAACGGCCGCCGACGCCGGCGCCACCGCCGCACACGCCGATCTCGAAGCCCGCTGGGTGTTCGCGTGTGCACGGCCCCCACAGCTGCGCAGCCTCGAGGTGCGCCTGTTCGACGCGTTTCCGAGGCTGCAGCGCATCGACGCCGAAGTGGCCGGCCCGACCACGCAGTCGGGCGCGCGCCTGACCCCCGCCCGGCGCGTCGTGCGCTGGTAGCGCCGGACGACACCATGACGGCCAGCCTGCGCATCGAGGCGCTCGCCTACGCGTGGCCGGGTGCGCAGGCGCCGTGCCTGCGCATCGACGCGCTCGAGATCGCACGCGGCGAGCGCGTGTTCCTGCATGGTCCGAGCGGCAGCGGCAAGAGCACGCTGCTCGGGCTGATCGGACTGGTGCTGCGCCCGGGCGCGGGCACGATCACGCTCGCCGGCCAGGACACCGGCCGCCTGAGCGGCACCGCCCGCGACCGCATGCGCGCCGACCACATCGGCGTCATCTTCCAGCAGTTCAACCTGATCCCCTACCTGTCGGTGCTCGACAACGTGCTGCTGGCCTGCCGCTTCTCCGCACGGCGCCGTGCGCAGCTGCAGGACGCCGGCAGCACGCCGACCGGGGAAGCCGCGCGCCTGCTGCGCCAGCTCGACCTGGCCGCCGACCACTGGACACGGCCGGCAGCGCGGCTGAGCGTGGGACAGCAGCAGCGCGTGGCGATGGCACGTGCGCTGATCGGCGGCCCCGAGCTGATCCTGGCCGACGAGCCGACCTCGGCCCTCGACGCCCCCCGGCAGCAGGCGTTCCTCGAGCTGCTGCTCGGCGAGTGCACGGCACGCGGCACCACCCTGGTGTTCGCGAGCCACGACCGGTCGCTCGCCCGCCTGCTCGACCGCGAGCTCGATCTCGCTGCGCTCAACCGGGCGGCGGATCCGGACGGCAGCGCCTGAGATGGTCCCGCTGCCGCTCATCGCCGCACGCAGCGCCTGGAACCGGCGGACCACGCTGTCCCTGGTGGTGCTGTCGATCGCGCTGAGCGTCGCACTGCTGCTGGGCGTCGAGCGGCTGCGCCACGACGCGCGCGACGGCTTCGCGCACTCGGTCTCGGGCACCGACCTGATCGTGGGCGCGCGCACGGCACCGGTGCAGCTGCTGCTGAACGCGGTGTTCCGCATCGGCTCGGCCAGTGCGGGCATGCGCTGGCAGAGCTTCGCCGACCTGTCGGCGATGCCGCAGGTGGCCTGGGCCGTGCCGCTGTCGCTCGGCGACAGCCATCGCGGGTTTCCGGTGCTCGGCACCACCCCCGACTACTTCGACCGCGTGCGGCACGGGCGCGGCACGCCCCTGCGCTTCGTCGCGGGGCAGCGCTTCGCGCACCTGTTCGACGCCGTGCTCGGCGCCGAGGTCGCCGAGCGCCTCGGGTACCGGGTCGGCCAGACGATCTCGCTCGAGCACGGCAGCGGCGCGGGCATCGTCGCCGCGCACGACGACAAGCCGTTCACCGTCACCGGCATCCTCGCGCGCACCGGCACCCCGATCGATCGCACCGTGCACGTCGGCCTGGAGGCGATCGAGGCCATCCACCTCGACTGGCAGGGCGGCGCGCCGGTGCCGGGACTGTCGATCCCGGCCGACATGGTGCGCAAGTTCGACCTGACCCCCAAGACGATCACCGCCGCGATGGTCGGCCTGCACAGCCGCGCCGCCGTGTTCCGCGTGCAGCGCAGCGTGAACGCCTATCCGGGCGAGGCCCTGATCGCCATCCTGCCCGGCGTGGCGCTCGACGAGCTGTGGAGCGTGGTGGCCGTGGCCGAGACCACGCTGCTGGCCATCTCCACGATGGTGGTCGTGGTGGGGCTGGCAGGCCTGGTGGCGGTGATCCTCGCCGGCCTCAACGAGCGTCGCCGCGAGCTCGCGGTGCTGCGCGCGGTCGGCGCGTCGCCGCGCCAGGTGTTCGCCCTGCTCACGATCGAAGGCCTGATGGTCACCGCCGGCGGGCTGCTGCTCGGACTGGCGCTGCTGGTCGCGGCGAGTGCCGCGGCCGCGCCGCTGGTGCAGGCCCGCCTGGGCATCGACCTCGCCTTGCGCGGCCTGAGTACGGGCGAACTCGGCTGGCTGGCCGTGGTCGCCGGTGCCAGCCTGCTCGCCTGCCTGATTCCGGGCTATCGTGCGTATCGTCTGTCGCTGGCCGACGGACTGACGCCGCGACTGTGAACCCGAGACCTGGACCCCCGAGGCCCTGACCCCCGAGATGACGAGACCTGCGATGCACGTGACCGCGTCCTTCCTCCGCGTCCCCGGTGCGGCGCTCGCCGTGCTGCTGTCCGCGGCGCTGACGCTCGGCCCGGCCGGCGGCGCGCTTGCGCAGTCGGGCGGCGCACCCGGCTACAAGCTCGGCGAACGGCTGCCCGGCACGACCCAGCCGGCGCGCCCGGCCGGATTCCGGGAGATCAACTGGGACCACCTGATCCCGGACGGATGGAACCCCGCCGACGCGTTCCGCGGCCTCGACCTCGCCCGCCTGCAGGACGGCGATCCGCGCGCCGACGCCGCGCTGGCCAAGCTGCGCGAGGCCTGGGACAAGGCGCCGGTCGAAGCGTCGCTCAATGGCGTCCGCGTGCGCATCCCCGGCTTCGTGGTGCCGCTGGAGCGCGACCGCGACCAGATCTCCGAGTTCCTGCTGGTGCCCTACTTCGGCGCCTGCATCCACACGCCGCCGCCGCCGCAGAACCAGGTCATCCACGTGTTCAGCAGCAAGCCGCTGAAGAACATGCGTGCGATGGACACGGTGTGGATCCACGGCACGATGGAGACGGTCTCGTCCGACACCGACATGGCGCGGGCCGGCTACCGCGTGCGCGCCGAACTGGTGACGCCGTACACTGCGCCTGCACGCAGGAACTGAAGTCCATAAGCTCATGCACCCGGTGCATGCACTGGCCGGCGCCGCCCCCCGGCCCCAGACTGGAGCGACCATGAAAGCCAATTCCATCCTCGACACGATCGGCGGCACGCCGCACGTGCGCATCAACCGCCTCTTCGGCGCCACCCACAACGTCTGGATCAAGTCCGAGCGCGGCAATCCGGGCGGCTCGATCAAGGACCGCATCGCGCTGTCGATGGTCGAGGACGCCGAGCGCAGCGGCAAGCTCAAGCCCGGTGGCACCATCATCGAGCCCACCTCCGGCAACACCGGCATCGGCCTGGCGCTGGTGGCCGCCGTCAAGGGCTACAAGCTGGTGCTGGTGATGCCCGACAGCATGTCGGTCGAACGCCGCCGCCTGATGCTGGCCTACGGCGCAAGCTTCGCGCTCACCCCGCGCGAGAAGGGCATGTCGGGCGCGATCGCGCGTGCGCAGGAACTCGCCGCCGAGACGCCGGGGGCATGGATTCCGCAGCAGTTCGAGAACCCGGCCAACGTCGACGTGCACGTGCAGACCACCGCGCAGGAGATCCTCGCCGATTTCCCGGACGGCATCGACGTGCTGATCACCGGCGTGGGCACCGGCGGCCACCTGACCGGCACCGCACAGGTGCTCAAGCAGAAGTTCCCGAAGATCAAGGTGTACGCGGTGGAGCCCACCGCCTCGCCGGTGATCTCCGGCGGCAAGCCGTCGCCGCACCCCATCCAGGGCATCGGCGCGGGCTTCGTGCCCAAGAACCTGCACACCCAGCTGCTCGACGGCGTCATCCAGGTCGAAGCCGAAGCGGCGCGCGAGATGGCGCGCCGCAGCGCGCGCGAGGAAGGCATGCTGGTGGGCATCTCGTCGGGCGCGACCCTGGCCGCGATCGCGCAGAAGCTGCCGGACATCGCGCCGGGCAGCACGGTGCTGGGCTTCAACTACGACACCGGCGAGCGCTACCTGTCGGTCGAAGGGTTCCTGCCGACCGAGTGACCCCGGTGGCCGCTGCGGCGCGGGGCGGCGTGCGATGAGCCCGGGCGAGCTCGATCTCGCCGCGCAGTCGCGCATGGTGGCCGCGCTGCGGCGCGGCCTCGCACCGGCGGGCGCGCCTCTGGCGGGCACGCCGCTGTTCGAGACCCACCTCTCCTGGGTGCTGCTGGCCGACGGCTGCGCCTACAAGCTCAAGAAGGCGCTCGACCTCGGCTTCGCCGACTTCACGACCCGTGCGCTGCGGCTGCGCTACTGCACCGAGGAGCTGCGCATCAACCGGCGCCTCGCGCCCGCGCTGTACCTGGACGTGGTGGCCGTCACCGGCACGGTCGATGCGCCCCGCCTGGGCGGCGACGGTCCGGTGCTCGACCATGCCGTGCGCATGCGCGCGTTCGATCCGGCGCTGCAATGGGACCGGCTGGCCGAGCGCGGCGCGATCACCGACGCGATGATCGACGCGCTGGCCGAGTCCGTCGCGGCGTTCCACATGCGGCTGCGCGCTGCGACCGACCGCGCCGATCCCCGCGCGCTGCGCTACGGCAGCGCGGCGCACGTGCACCGCATCGCGCAGGACAACTTCGACGTGCTGCGCAGTCTGCTGCGCGACGCCGGCGCACCGGAGGCGCTGGCAACGCTCGAGGCGCTGGCCCGACGCGAGGCGCACCGCCATGCCACGCTGGCCGCGGACATCGACGCGCGCGCGGCGGCCGGCTTCGTGTGCGAATGCCACGGCGATCTGCACCTGGGCAACATCGCCCAGGTCGACGAGCGTCCGACGGTGTTCGACGCGATCGAGTTCAACGAAGGGTTCCGCTGGTCCGACGTCCTCTGCGAGGTCGCGTTCCTGGTGATGGACCTGCGCCATCGCGGCCTCGACGGCCAGGCCGCGCGCTTCCTCAACGGGTGGCTCGCCCTCACGGGCGACTACGCCGGTCTGCGGCTGCTGCCGGGCTACCTGGAGTACCGCGCGCTGGTCCGCGCCAAGGTCGCCGCCCTGCGCGCTGCACAATTGCGTGCGCCGCGGACCGACACGCAGGTCGGGTCCCCGCGCCGCGTCGACGATCCCGCACGCGCCGATACCGCAGCCTGCGTCGATACCGCAACCCACGCCGATACCGCAGCCCGCGTCGACGCCGCCGCCCGCGCCGCCGCCGAAGCGCAGTGCCGCGACTACCTCGCCCTGGCCACCCGGCTGGCGGCGCCCGCGCACCCGCGCCTCGTGCTGATGCACGGTCTGTCCGGTTCGGGCAAGACGCGGGCGGCGGGCCTGCTGGCCCAGGCCACCGGCGCGGTCCACCTGCGCTCGGACGTCGAACGCAAGCGCCTGCACGGCCTGCGCGCCGACGACCATGGCGGCGCGCACGGCCCGATGTACGGGCCGGCCGCCGGCGCGGCCACCTACGACCGGCTGGCCGTGCTCGCACGCGGGATCCTCGAGGCCGGGTTCGATGCGATCGTCGACGCCACCTTCCTCGCGCGCGCGCAGCGCGCAGGCTTCGTCGCGCTGGCCCGCGCGCTGGCCGTGCCGGTCGCGATCGTCGACCTGCGCGCCAGTCCGCACACGCTGCGCGCCCGCGTCGCCGAACGCCTGGCGCACGGCCGCGACGCCTCCGACGCCGACCTCGACGTGCTGGAGCGCCAGTTCGAACGGGACGAGCCGGTGCTGGTGTCGGAGGCCGACCGCGTGCTGCGCGTGGACAGCGACCGGCACATCGACGCCGCCGCGCTCGCGCCGATCGCCGCGGCGCTTTCGGGCATGATCGAGCCCTGATGATCGACATCCGCCCCGCCGAATTCCCGCGCGACCTGCCGCTGGTGCGCGCGCTCTTCACCGAATACGCGGACAGCCTGGGGTTCAGCCTGTGCTTCCAGGGCTTCGACGACGAGCTCGCCGACCTGCCCGGCAAGTACGCGCCGCCCGCCGGCCGCCTGCTGCTGGCCTGGAACGGCGACGACGCCATCGGCTGCGTGGCGCTGCGGCCGATCGACGCACAGCGCTGCGAGATGAAGCGTCTGTACCTGCGCCCGTCGGCACGCGCCGCGGGGTTGGGACGCCGCCTTGCCGAGCGCATCTGCGACGCGGCGCGCGCCGCCGGCTACGCGCGGATCTGTCTCGACACGCTGCCCAGCATGGCCGCCGCCGTGCGCCTGTACACGTCGATGGGCTTCCGGCCGATCGCGCCGTACGTGTTCAATCCGATCGAGGACGCGATGTTCCTCGGGCTCGAGCTGTCGCCCCCGGCGGCGCCCCCCGGCCGGGCCTCTCCCTGACCACCGGCCGACCGTCCCCCTGATTTCAATTGCCGCAACCACGCATCGGCGCGGACCACGGACCCTGCTGCCGGCGCGCTCGCGCCAGGAGTCCGGCACATCGGTGCTGCTAGTATTGCGGATTGAAAGGAGACACACGCACATGGCAAGCATCAAGATCAACACCGAGGTTTCGGGCTCCGTCTGGAAACTGCTGAAGAAGGCCGGCGACACCGTCGATGCGGGCGAGGAGATCATGCTCATCGAATCGATGAAGATGGAGATCCCGGTCAGCAGCGAGACGGGCGGCCGCATCGATTCCATCAACGTCGCCGAAGGCGAGGCCGTCACCGAAGGGCAGACGGTCGCAGTCGTCGTCTCCTGACCAGCCGCCCGGGCGGCGTTCGCCGCATCCTGATCCCGATGCCTTCGACGCCCCCGCCCCCACCCCCGTCCGCGCCGTCGTCACCGACGGCCGCGTCCCACCTCCAGGCCGCCGCGTTCACGCCCGAACGCACCGGTCCGCTCGCCGGGCTGCGCGTGCTCGACCTGTCGCGGCTCGTGGCCGGCAACATGCTGTCGCTGCAGCTGGCCGACTACGGCGCCGACGTGATCAAGATCGAGGATGCCGGCACCGGCGACACGCTGCGGCACTGGCGCGAGCGCAGTGCCGCGCATCCGGACGGCGTGTCGGTGTGGTGGAAGGTCTATGCGCGCAACAAGAAGAGCCTGGCGATCGACCTGCGCCCCGAGGCGGGCAAGGACGTGCTGCGCCGGCTGATCCCAGAAGCGCAGGTGCTGGTGGAAAGCTTCCGGCCCGGCACGCTCGAGAAGATGGGCTTGGGGCCGGACGTGCTGTTTGCGATGAACCCGAAGCTGGTGGTCGTGCGCCTCACCGGCTGGGGCCAGACGGGTCCGTACCGCCAGCAGCCCGGCTTCGGCAGCCTGGTCGAGGCGATGTCCGGGTTCGCCGCCAAGAACGGCATGCCGGGCAACCCGCCGATGATGCCCAACATGGCGCTTGCCGACATGGTGGCCGGCCTGTACGGCGCGTTCGCCGTCGCCGCCGCCGTGCGCAACGTCGAAGTGCTGGGAGGCCGCGGCCAGGTGATCGACCTGTCGCTGCTCGAACCGCTGCTGTCGATCATGGGGCCCGACGCCGCCGCCTACCGCGTCACCGGCCAGGTGCCGTCGCGCACCGGCAATCGCACCTCGATCGCCGCGCCGCGCAACGTCTACCGCACGGCCGACGACCAGTGGGTGGCGCTGTCGGCGTCCACGCAGGGCATGACCGAGCGGCTGTTCCGCGCGATCGGCCGCGAAGACCTGATCACCGACCCGCGCTTCTGCACCAATGCCGACCGCCTCGCGCACATGGACGCGCTCGACGCGATCATCGGCGACTTCGTCGCGGCCCGCAGCCTCGACGACAACCTGGCGTTCTTCCGACGCGAGGAAGTGACCGTCGGCCCCGTGTACGACATCGGCCAGATCGTCACCGACCCGCACGTGGTCGCACGCGGCGTGCTGGTCGACGCCCCCGACCGCGAACTGGGCCGCGTGCCGATGCACGCCGTCGTGCCGCGCCTGTCCGAGACCCCGGGCGTGCTCGCGCGCCCCGCCCCCGCGCTCGGCGAACACACGCGCGAGGTGCTGCGCGGCGCCGGCCTCACCGAAGACCAGATCCAGCAACTCGCCGCTTCCGGAGTGATCCGCACATGAACCGCCAACAGGCCCAGACCCTCCGTTCCCTGATGTTCGTGCCGGCGACCTCGCCGCAGTTCATCGAGAAGGCCCACACCCGCGGCGCCGACGGCATCATCGTCGACCTGGAGGACTCCATCGCGCCGGCCATGAAGCAGCAGGCGCGCGCCGCCCTGGGCGCTGCCGTGCGTGCGATCGCCGCCCACGGCCTGCCGGTCTTCGTGCGCGTGAACAACGACCCCGCGCTGCTGCGCGACGATCTCGACGCCGCCGTGCAGGCGCCCATCGCCGGTGTGTTCCTGCCCAAGGCGGAGGATCCGGCCCAGATCGCCGAGGTCGCCGGCTGGCTGTCGGCGTCGGAAGCGGCCCACGGGGTCGCCGCCGCAAGCACGTCCCTGGTGCTGCTGCTGGAGTCGCCGCTGGCCATCCACCAGGCCGGCGCGCTCGCCCGCAGCCATGCCCGGGTGATCGCCTTCGGCTTCGGCAGCGAGGACTACGCCACGCTGCTGGGCGTGCGCCCCACGCTGGAGGCCATGCGCATGCCGGCGTATTCGCTTGCGCTCGCCGCGCGGGCCCACGGCCTGGCGGCCTGGGGCCTGGCCGGGTCGATCGGCGAGTTCAGCGACCTGGACCTGTTCCGTGCGATGGCCAGCACCGCGCGCGACGCCGGCTTCACCGGGTCGATCTCCATCCACCCGAAGCAGGTGGCGGTGCTCAACGAGGTGTTCGGCGTCAGTGCAGCCGAAGCGCAGGAAGCCGCCGAGATCGTGGCGGCGTTCGATCAGGCGCTGGCCGAGGGCAAGGCGGCCGTCGCCTTCAAGGGCAAGATGCTCGACATCCCGGTCGTGGAGCGTGCGCGGCAGGTGGTCGAGAAGGCGAAGCGCGCTTCGGCCTGAACCGGCCCCCCACGATGACTGACGCCGTCACGCCGCCCGGCGCCCCGCGCGGCCCCGCAGCCAGGCACGACGTCCCGCAGGAAGACGACCTGCACGACGTGGTCGCCGCGATGTACGAGGCCGCGGCGGGCACCCGGCCATGGCACGAGGCCTGCGGGCTGATGTGCGACGCGTTCGGTCTGTGGAGCATGCAGATGCTGGGCGTGTTCAAGGGCTCGGGCGCCCTGCTCTTCTCGTTCGAAGGCGGACAGATCTCGCCCCAGGACACGTTGCGCTACGTGACCGAATACCATGCGATCAATCCCCGGCTCGCACTGGGTGCGCTGCTGCAGGGCACGAACTGGGTGTACGACCACGAACACCACGACGAGCAGTTCGTCGCGCAGGATCGCTTCTACCAGGAGTTCCTGATCCCCTCGGGCGGCCGCTGGATGTCGGTCACGTCGCTGATCGACGAACCCGAGGTCCTGGTCTACCTGTGCCTGCATCGCGCCGTCGGCACGCCACCGTTCGACCACACGTTCACCGATCGCGTCGACCGGATCCGCACGCATCTCGAGCGCGCGTTGCGCATCCACATGCAGCGGCAACGCGAACGGCCGATCTCCGTGGCCGGCCACGCATTGCTCGACGTGCTGCCCGAAGGCGTGATCGTGATCGACGAGACGCGCCTGATCACCTATCGCAACGCTTCCGCAGACGCACTGCTCGGCGGCGGAGGCTCGCTCATCGACCGCCACGGCTTTCTGGACAGCCGCCATGAAACCGGGAGCCGGAACCTGGCCGCCGCGATCCACACGCTGGGGCTGACCGGCTCGATCGTCGAGGGCACGGGCGTCGACCGGGCGCTGGTACGTCTTCCGGGCGCTTCGGGTCAGGCCGAGCAGCTGGTCGTCCTGCTCGCCGTGCGGCCCGAGCGCAGCATGCAGATGTTCGGCGAGACGCCCTGCGCGCTCGTCATCGTCCATCCCCTCGACACCAGGACGCCGCTCGACCCGCTGATCGTCGGCCTCGCCTTCGGGCTGACGCCCGCCGAAGCGCAGGTGGCCGCCGCGCTGGCCGAGGGGCATACCCCCGAGGACGTGGCACGGATGCGGCGCGTCAGCATGGCGACAGTGCGCACCCAGCTGACCGAGGTGTACGCCAAGCTGGGTGTTCAGCGCCAGGCCGATCTGGTGCGGAAGGTGCTCGAACTGCCGCGCCTGCTGGATCGCTGAGCGCGCATCCCCGGACCGGGCGCCGCCGGACCCGGCGTCCCCGGACCGCGGCGCATCGACGGACCGCGCCAGCGCCGGGACCGGGAGGGTGCCGGGGGCCAGGCTCCGCGGGGCCGGGCGCCCGGGCGCAGGACGCCGCTCAGTCCACCTTGGCGCCCGACGCCTTGACGATCTTCGACCAGGTGCCGATG
>ENA-UPTA01005491-UPTA01005491.1-activated-sludge-metagenome-genome-assembly--contig:-NODE-5491-length-11577-cov-6.361396_pt1 | contig 11577 bp, 7 predicted proteins | sample MGYA00238184_ERZ773361 | MGnify/ENA primary metagenome ERZ773361 (study PRJEB29100, sample SAMN05720205) | activated sludge metagenome | isolation source: anaerobic digester from wastewater...
AGATACCGCTATGTGACTGGAGTTCAGACGTGTGCTCTTCCGATCTGACGCCGGAACCGCACGAAGATGCAGAAGTCGCGAAGCGGAACTGCGCGTCCCCGGTTCCTCAGACGTCGGAGCAAGCCGATGGGTTCATTCCGCCCGGACGGCGAAGCCTGTTGGTCGACGCCGGCATGCTCCCCTCGGAACTGGCCTCAACCCAGTCCGGCAGCACATCGCGTGGGGCCGGTTTTACGTTTCTTGACGAAGCGTGCGTTCGGTCGCAGCCGCAGGCCGGTCTGCGGGAGTTCCTTGGCATGTCGGCCGCCGAAATCATGGACAAGGAAGTGATCTGGGCCGGTCCGGAAGACACCGTGCAGGACGTGATCGCCAAGATGCAACAGCACAACGTCGGGTACGTGCTGGTCGGCACGCAGGGGGCGCCGGAGGGACTGATCTCGGGCTCGGACCTCATGGCGGCGGTCAGCCTGTATCTGCGTCCGATGTTCGCCAAGTGGCGTCGTCCGCAGGACGACGCGACGCTCGGCGTGAAGGTGAAATGGATCATGAGTCGTCCGGTCCGGACGGTCCGGCCGGATGCAACGTTGGCGTCGATGATCGAGACGATGCGACGCTGTGGGGGGCGATGTCTGCCTGTGGTCGATGCGAAGGGAGCTGTGCAGGGGATTGTCACTGTGTTTGACATCCTCCTGCGAATTCTGGAATCTGATAAGAGTATTTCCTGGAAGGGCAGGCCGCCCCAGGCGCCTCCCTTGCTGATCTGATGGCGGTGAGGCGCTCGATATGGAAGCGATGGAAGGCAGGACCATGGAAAACAACGACAAGCTGAATCAACTCGTCGAGCAAGCAGCTTGTTGTTTCACTCTGCTCAGCCCGAGCGATCTGTCGGACATTCAACAGCTTCAGGTTGTTCTTCGCCAGATTGCGGAAATCGCCGAGGGGCTCGATCAGGGTCCCGCGGAGGTATGTTCGCAGTTCCGAAACACGACGAGCGAGACGGTGCGGACGCTCGAGCAGGTGCTCCAGCAGGACGTGGAGGATACCGCCAAGGCGCTCGAAACGGTCTCCAAGGCGATCTGTTCATTGCAGGAGCTGCTTCGTCGGCTGATGGAACCTCAGCCCCGGATCGATCCTGCGTCGGCGGCCGCGTCAGCCGCTGCCCCGGCGCAAGAGACTGCCGTCGAGACCCCCAAGGCCGTGACGATCTCCGAAGAGGATGCGCCGCTCGTTCTGGACTTTATCGCGGAGGCCGGCGAGCACATCGAGACCGCCGAGTCGGCGTTGTTGGAACTGGAGAATCATCCCGACGACGCCGAGCTGGTCAACAAGATCTTCCGGGCCTTCCATACGATCAAGGGAATGGCCGGTTTCCTGAATCTCTCGGATATCCAATCGCTGGCCCATTCCTCGGAGAACCTGTTGGACCTTGCGAGGAAGAACCAGTTGGTCCTGGCCGGGGCCAACAGCGATGTGGCGTTCGAATCCATCGATGCCCTCAAGAAGATGCTGGTCGGATTGAAAGGCTCGCTCGAGGCCAACCTGCCGATCGCTCCGTTTGAGTCGTTGTCGCGATTGCTCGAGAAAGTCAAGGCGGCGGCCGAAGGCCGGGCCTCGTCCGCGCCGCAGGCTGCGGTCAGGGCCGAGGAGGCCGACAAGAAACTCGATCGGGTACTTGAGGAGTCGTCCGATTCGCAAAAGACCAAGACCTCCGGCACATCGGGGTCGCACACCACGGACGACAAGATCAAGGTGAGCACCGCGCGTCTGGACAGCCTCATTAATCTGGCCGGCGAACTGGTCATCGCGCAGCTCATGGTCGCTGAGGAAGTCAAGAGCAACAGCGGCGCCGAGTCGTTCGCGCATGAGCTGGCCCGCAAGGTGGCTCACCAGGGCAAAATTGTTCGCGAGCTGCAGGATCTGTCCATGTCCATGCGCATGGTGCCGGTCCAGGGCGTCTTCCAGAAGATGTCGCGCCTGGCCCGCGACGTGATGCGCAAAGCCGGCAAACAGGTCGATTTCGTGACCACCGGGGAGGAAACCGAGCTGGATCGTACGGTCGTGGACAAGATCGCCGATCCCCTGGTTCACATGGTCCGCAACGCCATCGACCACGGCGTCGAGTCTCCCGAAGATCGAACCAAAGCAGGCAAGAATCCCACGGGACGCGTCGAGTTGCGGGCCTTCCATCAGGCGGGCAATATCGTCATCGAGCTCGAAGACGACGGCAAGGGGCTCGACCGGGACAAGATCGTCAAGAAAGCCGTGGAGCAAGGGGTGGTTGAGCCCGGACAGGAGGTCTCCGAAGAAGAGGCCTTCAAACTGATTTTCCATCCGGGCCTCTCGACCGCGGAAAAGATCACGGCCGTCTCCGGCCGCGGCGTCGGCATGGACGTCGTAAAGAAGAACATCGAATTGCTGCGAGGCCGTGTCGAGATCAGCTCCAAAAAGGGCAAGGGCTCCACGTTCACCATCCGCCTGCCCCTGACGCTGGCGGTCATCGATGGGCAGGTCGTCCGGATCGGCGAGGCGCGATACATCATCCCGATCAATGCGATCGTGCGGAGTCTGCGTCCCACACGTCAACAGATCTCCACGGTGCAGAGCCGCGGCGAGATGGTCCTGGAACGAGGCGAGCTGATTCCTCTGGTTCGCCTGTATCAGTTGCTGGGCGTTGCCCCCTCCACGGAAGAACCCACCGAGGCGCTGATCGTGGTTGTCGAGGAAGACGGCAGGAAGTGCTGTCTGATGGTGGACGACCTGTTGGCTCAACAGCAGGTCGTCATCAAGAGCCTGGGCGAGGCGTTGGGGCGGGTCGTGGGCGTCTCCGGCGGGGCCATCATGGGCGACGGGAAAGTCACGTTGATTCTCGACGTTCCCGGATTGGTCAAGCTGGCCCAGCAGCAGTGATCGGCGAGGAGATCTTCATATGACCGCACTGACAGTGCAAGAAGTGACTTTGAGCGAACAAGAGTTCCGGCTCATCTCGGATCTGGTATACAAACACTGCGGAATCAATCTGCACAATGGAAAGAAAGAGCTGGTGCGGGCCCGCCTGGCCAAGCGCCTGCGCGAAGGCCACTTCGACACCTTTGCAGAGTACATTCGACACGTGCTGGAAGACCCGACCGGCCACGAGTTCTCGATGCTCGTCGATTCCCTCAGCACGAACCTGACCAAATTCTTCCGTGAAGATCAACATTTTGAGTATCTCCGGTCCCAGTTTCTGCCCCGCATCATGGCGGCCAAGCCGGGTCGGCAGGCCCCGCGGATTCGCGGCTGGAGCGCAGGGTGCTCCACGGGCGAAGAGCCGTACTCCATCGCGATCACGCTGCTGGAGGCCGTGGCCGGCCGGGGACACTGGGACGTCAAACTCCTGGCGACCGATGTCTCGACCCGCGTCCTCGAACGGGCGAAGAAGGGAATCTACGACAAAGACCGGGTCGATCCGATTTCGATGCCCCTGCGGAACAAGTATTTCTTCCATAGAAAAGAGCGGGGCCGGGACCAGTACGAAGTCGGCGACGCCCTTCGCAATGTGGTTCTGTTCCGATATCTCAACCTGATGGAGGACTGGCCGGTGAAAGGACCGTTGGACTTCATCTTCTGTCGCAATGTCATGATCTATTTCGATAAACCGACCCAGGGCCGCCTGATTAATCGCTACTATGACCTGCTGGCCTCCGGCGGGGTCCTCTTCACGGGCCACTCGGAGTCTCTCACGGGAATCGAGCACCGATTCAGGTACGTCCAACCCACGATTTACAGCAAGCCATAGAGGGTGACCATGGTTAAGACTCGAGTCGTAATCGATATCTCGGACGCCAAGGTTTCCGATAACCCCGCCGACGTCCTCGTGACGTATTCCCTGGGCTCGTGCATCGGAGTCTGCCTGTACGATCCCAATGTCCACATGGGCGGGATGCTCCACTATCAGTTGCCGACCTCCACGATGGACCCGGCCCGAGCCCAATCGAAGCCCTTCATGTTCGCCGACAGCGGCATGAAGATACTCGTGGACAAGCTGCTGTCCATGGGGGTGGTGAAGAAGCGTCTCCAGGTCCGGATCGCCGGCGGCGCCAACATGATGACAGGCCCCCAGGGCTTCGACATCGGCAAACGCAACTATCTCGCGATCCGCAAGATCCTCTGGAGCAACGGCATGATCATCGACGCCGAGGACATCGGCGGCAGCGCCGCTCGCAACCTGTACCTCGACATGGCGGATGGCGCCGTCACCATCCGATCCAACGGCTTGGAGAAACACCTGCGATGACCTTGACGCTCAACAATACCGTGCGGGTGCTCGTGGTCGACGACTCGGCGATCGTTCGCAAGATTCTCACCCAGGAATTGAGCCGGCATTCGGGCATTGAGATTGTCGGGACCGCGCCGGATCCGTTTATTGCCCGCGACAAGATTCTCGCGTTGCACCCGGACGTGCTGACCCTCGACGTCGAGATGCCCCGTATGGATGGCATCACCTTCCTGCGGAAACTGATGAAGCATCAGCCCATGCCGGTGATCGTACTCAGCTCGCTGACGCCGGAGGGCGGCAAGACCGCCATGGAGGCGCTCGAAGCCGGCGCGGTCGAGGTGATGTGCAAACCCGGCGGCTCCTACAGCGTCGGCGACGTCTGCAATACCCTCGTGGATAAAATTAAAGCGGCCTCCCGAGCCCGTATCAACAGGACGCCGGCCGAGGGGTTGCACGCGGTCGCGCCCTCGCAACGCCTGAGCATGACGGAAACTACGAACAAAATCTTCGCCATCGGCGCCTCCACCGGCGGCGTCCAGGCGCTGACCTGCGTGCTGTCCGCGCTGCCGGCCAACGCCCCCGGCACGGTGGTCGTCCAGCACATGCCCGCCCATTTCACCACCTCCTTCGCCCAGCGGCTCAACAACGAGTGCGCCATGAGCGTCAAGGAGGCCCAGGACGGCGACCACGTCGTTCCCGGCCGGGTCCTCATCGCGCCCGGCGGCTGGCACATGCTGCTGCAACGCTCCGGCGCCAACTACTACGTCGCCCTGAAGGACGGACCCCACGTCTGTCACCAGAGGCCGAGCGTCGAGGTCCTGTTCAACTCCGTCGCCAAGTACGCCGGCGCCAACGCGATCGGTGCGATCCTGACGGGGATGGGCGACGACGGCGCCACGGGTTTGCTGAACATGCGGCAGGCGGGAGCCCACACCCTCGCCGAGGACGAGCAGAGCTGCGTCGTCTTCGGAATGCCCAAAGAGGCCATCGCTCGCGGCGGCGCCGAGCGGGTTGTGCCGCTGGGCAAAGTGGCCGAAACTCTCGTCAGTCTGGCCAGAACCTGATCGATCGGAGAAAGCCACAAGGCACATAACAGGAGATACGAGCCATGAGATGCGAATGTCGCAACGTCCGAGCGGCCATGCGGTGGGAGACGCTTCTGTTCACGGCGATTGTCTCGATCCTGGGGTTCACCGCTCGGTTCAGTCCCGCCCAGACCCCGCTCGACGTAAGCCGCTGGCGGGAGTTCTCCTGTGCCAAACAGACGAACCGGTTCGACAGCCGGATGGCCGCGGTGGACGGTGTCCAACGCGCCGGATACATCGTTCGTACGGACGGCACGTTCGGCCGGCTGTGGAGCTCGCTCGTGCACACCACGTCCCCCGAGGGCAGGGAGTTCTACCAGGGCTTTGTCATGTACGATTTCGACGATGGCTCCAGCATCCTGGCCAAGGTCGATGTCGCAGGCGAGCCGAACACCAAGCAGACCGGGACCATCATCTTCCTCTCCGGCACGAAACGATTCAAAGGCATCTCCGGTCGCGGAACCGTCTCCTCCTGGATGCCCGCCAAGTGGGACCTCTACACCGAGGTCGACGCCAGCTACTCCACGACGCCGGAGTGATCTCGCCACCCAGGTATCCGATGCTCCAGTGGACAGGATCCTGCGCCCCACGCATCCAGAGTCACTTTTGTGGGGTTCTGCCCCCAATCTGTGGTATAATGAATGGATGTATCGGCAGATGTGTTCTTGGAGGACCATGATGAAGGGTCTGTATCGCGTTGGGGTCGTGTCGATCCTGTTTCTGATGGGGGTTTCTGAGGTTCGGTCCGAGCAGGTCGTTTTCAGCGAAATTATGTACCACCCGGCCGGCGGTCGGCCTGAGTACATCGAAATCTGCAACAACACCGCGACGACGTTCGACATCGCCGACTGGCGGTTGACCGACGGTGTCGATTACGCGTTTCCGTCGTTTTCGGCTGAAGACACCGACCGGACGTTCCTCAAGCCGTTCGAGCGGATACTCCTTTGCGGCGTGGACGAGGCGACCCTGCGGGCCGCCTACAGCGTACCGGCGACGACTCGGGTCTACGGCCCCTGGGCCGGAAACCTGAAGAATGGCGGCGAACGGATCACTCTGCGGGACAAAAACGGCGTCCTCGTCTGCACGGTCGAGTACAACGACCGCAATCGGTGGTCTCCGGCGGCCGACGGCGCCGGCCATTCCCTGGTCCTCACGAATCCCGACCGCGCGATCGACAACTGGCGGAACTGGAGCGTCAGTCTCCGGCCGGGAGGCTCGCCCGGCAGCGAGGAGGTCCGCCAGGCTCAGACCGCCGTGGCCAGTCCGGAAGTGAATCTGGCCGCGGGAATCCCCTTCGTCAACTACGGCGACGTGTGGAAGTACAGCGCCCAGGGCGTCGATCTCGGCGCCTCGTGGCGGATGCCGGCCTACGACGATAGCGCCTGGCCGCAGGGGCCCGGCCTGCTCGGGTTCGAGGAGACCCCGCTGCCGAGCCCTGGGATTCAGACTTCCCTGACGCAGACGGGCCAACTGACGTACTACTTTCGCACGACGTTCACCTACACCGGCAAGCTCACGGGCGTTACGATGACGGTCGATCAGGTGCTCGACGACGGCGCGGTGTACTATCTGAACGGCAAGGAGATCGGTCGTTCCGGCATGCCTGCGGGAACGGTCTCCTTCGCGACGGCCGCCGAAAGGACGACCGGAGACGCCGTCGAGGAACTGAGCGTTATCACGACGAATGGCTCGGCTCTCGTCAACGGCACGAACGTCCTGGCGGTCGAGGTCCATCAGTGCAATACGGGGAGCTCCGACCTGGTATTTGGGATGCGTCTGAACATCTCGGCGCCGAGCCAGTCGAGTCTCCAGATCAACGAGGTATTGCCTGGCGTCGCAGGGACCGGATTCGTCGAGATCTACAATCCGGGGATCGCCTCGGTCAACCTCAACGGCTACTACCTGACCGACGATCCCGCCAACCTGACCAAGACCCGCATCGGCACGGACGTCATCGTGCCGGCGGGGGGGCTCGCCTGTCTCGACTATGCTCAGTCCGGCGTGGCGATCGCCGGCCCGGTGAGAATCTATCTGGTCGCAGCCGACGGCGAGACGATCCTCAATGCGATCAGCGTCACGATGTCGCTGGATGGCCGGTCCATCGGCCGTCAGCCCGTCGGAGGCGACTCCTGGTACCTGTTCCTCGATCCGACGCCCGGCGCTGCGAACGTCAGCTCCAGCGCGGTGGCGGCCGAGATCCATCTGAACGAGGTGCATTTCAACGCCTCCTACACGGCCGACTGGGTGGAATTCTACAACAGCAGCGATGAACCCGTCTCCCTGGACGGCCTGTTCCTGGCGTCCCAGGCCGATCTGTCCGACAAAGTGCCGCTGAGCGGTTCCATCCCGGCGGGCGGCTACGCCAGTCAAGACGTGGCCTTCCTCGCTGTCGGCGGCGAGGTCACGCTGCTCCTGGTCAACTCGACCGGCTCGGCGCTCTCGGCGCGAGTGTTCGAACTGCCGACGCTGGGGGATTGTTTCCAGGCGTATCCCGATGGTTCGAATGAGTGGTACGCCTGTGCCCGGAGCACCCGTGACGCAGCCAACGAGCCGGCCCGGAACGAGGACATCGTCATCAACGAGATCCTGTACGACCCGCCGTCGGGCGAGCTGTCGGGCGAGTTCGTCGAACTCTATAATCGCAGCGACGCTGCGGTCGATATCTCCGGCTGGTCCTTCGTCGATGGAATCGATTTCACGTTTCCATCGGGCACGACGATCCCGGCCCAGGGCTACTTAGTCGTGGCGGCCGACGCGAACTGGGTCCTCGCGACCTACGGCAATGTCCCGGTCGTGGGCGACTTCGCAGGCCGGCTGAGCAACCAGGGCGAGATGCTCCGGCTCGTGGACCCGTGGGGCAACCTGGCGGATGAAGTGGACTACCTCGCCGGCGGCCAGTGGCCGAACCTGGCCCACGGCGACGGCAGCAGCATGGAACTGCGGAATCCTTGGATGGACAACAGCCGGGCGTCCGCCTGGCTCGACAGCGACGAATCCAATCGGACCCAGTTCCGGCACTACAGCTATTCGGGTGTCTATCAGCAGTTGAGGACCCTCGGCAGCGAGACTGACTATAAAGAGCTGCACCTGTATCTGGTCGGCGACAGCCATCTGGCCCTGAAGAACATCCGGGTCCGCCGCAACGGCGCGGGGGCCAACCTGATCCTCGCCGGCAACGCCATGTCCGCCGACGGCGCCAGCGCCAGCGGATGGCTCGCCCAGGGCACGCACTACGCCAGCCATCTGGAGAACGGCGAACTGCACCTGATCTCGGACGGCCACGGCGACAACCGGCCCAATCGCGTCGAGATCGACATCACCGGCATCCAGTCCGGCCAGACCTACGAAATCAGTTTCGACGCGCGCTGGGTCTCGGGCGCATCCCGTCTGATCGCGCAGACCTGGGACCACAGCATCGCGACGAATATTTCGCTGCCTGTGCCGTCGGACCTCGGAACGCCGGGGGCCGCGAATTCCTGCTATATCCCGGAGCCTGCTCCCCAGGTGGACGGACTCATGCACTCGCCAGCGGTGCCCACCCCCGGTCAGACAGTGCGAGTGACCGCCCGCGTGACATCATCGCTCCCCTCGCCCCTGGTGCTGCTGTGGCATCGACCGGACAACAACACCGGCAGCGGCGACTGGTCCAGCAAGACCATGTACGACGACGGTCTCTCCGGCGGCGACGAACGAGCCGGCGACGGCGTCTACACCGCGGAATTGACCGAGTACGGCCAGAACGGCCAGATCGTGCAGTTCTACGTCCAGGCGTTCTCGAAAAACGGCCAGATGAGCGAAACGCCCAAGGCCGGGAGCGACCGGCCGGCCATGTTCGTGTTCGACACGCCTACGAGCCCGGGCGACCTGCGGCGGATGCGGTTCATCCTGTCCGCGCTCGATTTGCGGACGATCCAGAATGGGAACAGTCCAACGGACCCTTACGGGTATGCGTTTCCGGTTCATTCCAACCATTACTTCAACACGACCGTGATTGTCAACGAGAGCGATGTGATCTATGGCTGCGAGATTCGCACAGCAGGCAGCCCCTTTACCCGCGGCGGGAACATCGACCGGGCCAAGTTCAAGTTCCCCGAGGACAACCGGTTCCGCAACAAGGGCAAGCTCCTCTATCGCAACTACGACGTGGGCTACTGGACCCACGATCGGATCGTTCGCTACTGGCTGTACCTGCTCGGGAATGTCACGCCCGAGAACGAGTTCATCCTCGTCGAGGTCAACAATCGAGGCAATTCCGTGCGGGAAGAGGTGGAGGTCGTCGGCAACGACATGCTCGACCGCGGTTTCGAAAACGGTAGTGAAGGCGAGCTGTACAAGATCGACGACGAATGGTGGTTCCGCGACAACTGGGAGCGAACGAGCCGCAACGCCGATTGGAGCTACAAAGGCTCCGACAACCCCGGCCGGTATCACAGCGAATGGATGAAGCGGACCCGGGAGAACGAGTACGACTACAGCGCCCTGATCAGCTTCTTCAAGAAAGTCTATGTGGGTCCCTACACACAAACGGATATCGAGCGGCTGGTCGATCCCGTGGCTCTGATGAAGGCGGTCGCTGTCGGAGGCTACATCCACGCGTGGGATTTCTTCTCACAGGATCGCGGCAAGAACTGCTATTTCTATCGCCGCTCCACGGATGGACGGTTCATGTTCTTTCCATGGGACATGAAACGTTCGTTCGACAACGCCGGCGCCTCGTTCTATAACGGCATGGCGGGATTCCGACCGTACCTTGAGAAATCCTACAACATGCGGATGTTCAAGCATTACCTCGTCAGGTTGCTGGAGAACTACACGCTGAATTCCTCCCGCATCTACAGGTGGCTCGAACTGGAGGAGAACGCCAGCAGCCAGTTCGTGGTGAACTACCCCTATGCGGCGTGGTTTTCCAATCGCCAGAGTCCGGCGTTCGGCTTTGTGGGCGCCGGCCGGACCACGGCTTTTACCGTCGGCACCGGCGGTCGTACGGATGTTACCGTCTCCGGCGACACCGCGAACGTCGTCGGCACGGCCCCCTTGCGGGTCTTCAAGGTCGAGGTCGCCGGCCATCCGGAGGCCCAGTTCGCCTGGACCGGCGAGAGCACATGGACTGTGACGGACATCGCCCTTCAAGGCGGAGTCAACGAGCTTGCGATCAACGGCGTGGACGAGTTCGGCACGATCCTGGAGCAGGTGGTGGTGACGGTGCCCCGGCTGGGCGATACGGCGCCCAGGATGGCGGTCGAGGCCGATCCGTCCTCCTGGACGGTGCCTGTCCTGGAGCCGATCACGGTGGATGCCTCGGGCAGTCGCGACCCGGAGGGGACGGAGCTGCATTACGCATGGTCCGTCGAGCCTTCCGATATCCCGCTGGAGGTGGGCGATCGGGACAAGGCGACGATGGCCTTTGCCTATCCGGGATTGTACACGCTGACGGTGGCGAGCGCCGACGCCGGCGGCCTGACTGCTGCGGTCGAACGGGAGATCGCGGTTTACGGATCGCAGGGGTTCAGTGCGTTCGACTTCCCGCGTCTGGAATCGTTCTGGAACGTGGAGAACGCGATCCTTCGTCCCAACTACACCACGGGTCCTTACTATTCGCTGGCGGAGCTGGAGGGCAGCCTGATCCTGCAGGTGTGGGATGAAGCCGCTTATCCGCTGGCGACATCGTCCCCGGCCTACCCGCTGGTCTGGCGTGCGACTCCCGAAACGACCGACTGGGCGTTCTCGTCGAAGGTCCGCCTGCGGGGACTGGTCTTCGGCAACTATCAGGCGGGCGTCCTCGCGGAAACGGTCGAGAACGGCAGCCCCGTCCGCTATGCCTTCGGGATCAAGGATGGGACCTACCTCGTTGTGCGTCGTGTCACGGCGTCGGGGTTGGTGAACTCGCTGCAAACCGTCGCATGGAACGTGTCGGAGGCCGAGGTCCGCATCCGCCGGGAGGGCGATTCCCTGGCGTTCGAGCAGCGGATGAACGACGTCTGGACCACCAGGCACGTCGTGTCGCTGCCCGCCGGCAGTGTGGCGACCAGGGTGGGCATGGTCCTGACTACGGACACGCCGCAATCGGTCAAGATCGCCTTCGACGAAGCGATCTTCGTCGATCCGAGCGCGACGCCGTGAGATATTGTATCGGCGTCGCGATGAAATGGGCGACCTGGTGAATCCCGGCCTTGTGGATTGCGATCCCGGCGTCGCATCATGTTTCTACCATCAATGCATAGAATTCCCGCAGGGCTC
>ENA-UPTA01005495-UPTA01005495.1-activated-sludge-metagenome-genome-assembly--contig:-NODE-5495-length-11573-cov-8.554176_pt1 | contig 11573 bp, 10 predicted proteins | sample MGYA00238184_ERZ773361 | MGnify/ENA primary metagenome ERZ773361 (study PRJEB29100, sample SAMN05720205) | activated sludge metagenome | isolation source: anaerobic digester from wastewater...
AAGCCCCTGATTTCTTCAACAAAATCAGGGGCTTACGGGGCGTCATGAGACGCCGTGGAGCGAGATCACATGTGGTCGATCATCACCTGGCCGAAGCCCGAGCACGACACCTGCGTGGCACCCGGCATCAGGCGCGCGAAGTCGTACGTGACCCGCTTGGACAGGATCGCCTTCTGCATCGAGTCGATGATCTTGTCGGCGGCCTCGACCCAGCCCATGTGGCGCAGCATCATCTCGGCCGACAGGATCTCGGAGCCCGGGTTCACGTAGTCCTTGCCTGCGTACTTGGGCGCCGTGCCGTGCGTGGCTTCGAACATCGCGACCGAGTCGGACAGGTTCGCACCCGGCGCGATGCCGATGCCGCCGACCTGCGCGGCCAGCGCGTCGGAGATGTAGTCGCCGTTCAGGTTGAGGGTGGCGATCACGCTGTATTCGGCCGGACGCAGCAGGATCTGCTGCAGGAACGCGTCGGCGATCGCATCCTTGACGACGATCTCTTTGCCGGTGCGCGGGTTCTTGAACGAACACCACGGGCCGCCGTCGATCAGCTGCGCGCCGAACTCCTTCTGCGCGAGCTCGTAGCCCCAGTCACGGAAGCCGCCTTCCGTGTACTTCATGATGTTGCCCTTGTGAACCAGCGTGACCGACGGCTTGTCGTTGTCGATCGCGTACTGGATCGCCTTGCGCACCAGGCGCTCGGTGCCTTCGCGCGACACGGGCTTGACGCCGATGCCCGAGGTCTCGGGGAAGCGGATCTTCTTGACGCCCATCTCCTTGATCAGGAAGTTGATCAGCTTCTTCGCGCCCTCCGAACCTTCCGCCCATTCGATGCCCGCGTAGATGTCTTCCGAGTTCTCGCGGAAGATCACCATGTTGGTCTTCTCGGGTTCGCGCACCGGCGAGGGCACGCCCGTGAAGTACTGGATCGGGCGCAGGCACACGTACAGGTCGAGCTCCTGGCGCAGCGCCACGTTCAGCGAACGGATGCCACCACCCACCGGCGTCGTCAGCGGCCCTTTGATCGAGACTACGTAATCCCTCAGCACCTGCAGCGTCTCTTCCGGCAGCCAGACGTCCGGGCCGTAGATCTTGGTCGACTTCTCGCCGGCGTAGATCTCCATCCAGTGGATCTTGCGCTTGCCGCCGTACACCTTCTCGACCGCCGCATCGACGACCTTGATCATGACCGGGGTGATGTCGAACCCGGTGCCGTCGCCTTCGATGTAAGGAATGATCGGATTGTCGGGAACCTGCAGCGAAAAGTCGGCATTGACCTTGATCTTCTCGCCTGCGGCGGGAACCTTGATGTGCTGGTACATAGCGCTCGTCCTGTCAGAAAGCCGGTTTGGGGATGGGGGAAGGTGGCAGGAATTATGCCCCAAGCGACGCACGCGTCGAAGGCGGGCGCGCCCCGCCCGCCGGGAGGCGCCCGGCCCGCGCAGGGTGGTCTATAGTGTGCGCGCCTGAACGGAGCACACGCCATGACCGCCATCCGCACCCATCGCCTCGTCAGCGCGACGCTGCTCGCGCTGCTGCTCCCCGTCGCCGCTCTGCTGTCGGCGGCGGACGCCTCGGCCCAGCCGCAGCCGACGCTGCCGCGGGTGCAGCTGCAGGCGGGCATCCACCTGATCAGTGCCGAAGTCGCCGCGAGCCACGACACGCGCGCGCGCGGCCTGATGTTCCGGGAACGCCTCGGCCCCAATCAGGGTATGCTGTTCGTGTTCGCCGACAAGGCGACGCAGTGCTTCTGGATGCGCAACACGCTGATCCCGCTGTCGATCGCGTTCATCGACGACGATGGCCGGATCGTGAACATCGCCGACATGCAGCCCCGCAGCGACGACAGTCACTGCTCGGCGGCCCCCATCCGCCTCGCGCTCGAGATGGAACAGGGCTGGTTCGCCAAACGGGGGGTCGGCCCCGGCGCAACGATCGGCGGACTCTCGACGCTGCCGCCGGCGCGCTGAGGCGCGCGGAGCAGGAGGGCGTTCGTCCGGCGCTCGATGCAGACGCTCAGCGGGCCGCGGAGAACTCCAGGCGGACCGCTGAGGTCGTTCGGAAGCCGCTGCGGTCGTTCGACCCGCGGCCGCCGCGGCAACCGCTGCAGTCGTTCAGCGCGCGGCCGCCGCCGCGGGCGCGGCGGGCGCTGCCGCGGCCTGCGGCTCGCCCACGAAGATCTCGACGCGCCGGTTCTTCGCGCGCCCCGCCTCGGTGGTGTTGTCTGCGATCGGCTCGCGCGCGCCCCGGCCGTCGATCGTCACCCGGGTGGCGGCCACCCCCTGCGTGCCGAGGTAGTCGCGCACGCTCGCCGCCCGGTTCACCGACAGCGGGTTGTTGATCGCATCGCTGCCCGTGCTGTCGGTATGGCCGACGATGCGCACCGTTGCCGAGGGGTTGGCGACGAGCCCCTGCGCGAAGCGCTCCAGGATCGGGCGGAAGTTGGCCTTGACGTCGGCGCGCCCGACATCGAAGGAGATGTCGCTGGGGATGTCGAGCTTCAACTGGTTGTCGGCCGTCTGGGTCACGCCGACGCCGGTGCCCTGCGTGGCCTGCTCCATGGCCTTCTTCTGGTTCTCCATCCGCTGGGACCAGATGTAGCCGCCCGCGGCACCGGCAGCGGCGCCGATCACCGCGCCCGTGGCCGCGCCGCGTCCGCCGCTGGTGGCCCCGCCGATCACCGCGCCGGCGATGGCGCCGATGCCGGCGCCTTTGGCCGTCGTCTGCTGGGTCTCGGACATGTTGGCGCAACCGCTCGCCGAAAGGGCAAGCACGGCGGCCAGGCTGAAGGATGCGATCCGTGTGTGCATGAGGTCCTCCATCGGGAACGGCTTTGATTCCGGGTTAACCCTGATCCCCAACCGCTCGACTAGCGTACCAGATGGAGACCCGGCGAACCGGGGCTGCCATGCACGCGGGTGGAGGAGGTCCTCCAAAACAGCACGGCCGGCCCCGGGACGCGCGCCCCGTCGGCCGGCCGTGCGCAACCAGGCGTCGTCAGGCGAAGTTCTTCGCTGCGAAGTCCCAGTTGACCAGGCTCCAGAACGCGCCCAGGTAGTCGGGGCGACGGTTGCGGTAGTCGATGTAGTAGGCGTGCTCCCACAGGTCGCAGGTCAGCAGCGGCTTGTCGGCCCCGGTCAGCGGCGTGGCGGCGTTGCTGGTGTTGACGATGTCGAGCGTGCCGTCGGCCTTCTTGACCAGCCAGGTCCAGCTGGAGCCGAAGTTGCCGATCGCCGACTTCGTGAACGCGTCCTTGAAGGCCGCGAACGAACCCCACTTGGCGTTGATCGCCGCCGCGAGCGCACCACCGGGCTCACCGCCGCCCTTGGGCGACAGCGAATTCCAGTAGAACGTGTGGTTCCAGATCTGCGCGGCGTTGTTGAACACGCCCCCCGACGACTTGCGCACGATGTCCTCGAGCGAGGCGTTCTCGAACTCCGTGCCCTTGATCAGGTTGTTCAGGTTCGTCACGTAGGTCTGGTGATGCTTGCCGTAGTGGAACTCCAGGGTCTCCTTGGAGATGTGCGGTGCCAGGGCGTCCAGAGCGTACGGCAGAGCCGGAAGGGTGTGTTCCATGTGCAGAGTCCTGTGGGAGTGAGCGGTCGAGGGACGCAAACGCGTCTCGGTGCCGGATTCTAGGTCAGAAGCCCCGGGCTGCCCAGACACATCCGGGACGGGTGCAGGGTCGAACGCCTGCGTCACCCGCACCTGCAGCCCGCCCGCGGCGAGCCGCACCGACAGTGCCTCGTCAACGCGCACTTCCGACGCCGCGCGCACCACCGCGCCGTCCGCGCGCTGGACGATCGCGTAGCCGCGCGCCAGCACCGCCACCGGGCTGACGAGTGCAAGCTGCTGCCCGATCGCCTCGATGCGATCGGCGCGGGCCGTCAGCATCACCTGCGCCGCACGGCGCAGGCGCTGCGCGGCCGCGTCGGCACGGGCCGCGGCGCGCTCCACGCGGGGCGCCCCGATCCGCGCCGCCACCCGCGTCAGGCGCTCGCTGCGCCGGGCGAGCGCCGCACGCAGCGCGGCGTTCAGCCGCAGCCCGAGACGCGCCGCATCCCCCGCGCGCGCGCGCCAGTACGCGGCCGGCGAGCGCAGCTGCCGGGTGGCCGCGTCGAGCCGCTGCTCGACCCCCTGCTGGATGCGCTCGCGGGCCAGCGTCAGGCGCCGCCCGCGCGCGGCCAGCGCCGACAGCAGCTCGGCGCGGTCGGGCACGGCCGCCGCGGCGGCCGCCGTCGGCGTGGGCGCGCGCAGATCGGCGACGAAGTCGGCGATCGTGAAGTCGGTCTCGTGCCCAACGCCGCTCACCACCGCAATCGGACTGGCCGCGATCGCCCGGGCCACGGCCTCGTCGTTGAACGCCCACAGATCCTCGATCGAGCCGCCGCCGCGCACGAGCAGCAGCACGTCGCATTCGGCGCGGCGTGCGGCGCGGCCGAGCGCGGCCACCAGCCCGCCGGGGGCCTCGGCCCCCTGCACCGGCGTCGGGTACAGGATCACCGGGATGTGCGGCGCGCGGCGCGCCAGCGTGGTCAGCACGTCACGCAGGGCCGCGGCCGCCGGCGACGTCACCACGCCCACCCGCCGCGGGGCGGCCGGCAGCGCCCGCTTGCGCGCCGACTCCAGCAGCCCTTCGCGCTGCAGCTGCTCCTTGAGGGCCAGGAATCGCTGGAACAGGTCGCCAGCCCCCGCGCGGCGCATCGCCTCGACGGTCAGCTGGAACTCGCCGCGCGCCTGGTAGAACGAGGCCAGCGCCCGGACTTCGACGCGGTCGCCCTCGCGGGGCGCGAAATCGACCGCCTGCGCGCGGCCGCGGAACATGACCGCGCGCACCTGCGCGGACGCGTCCTTCAAGGTGAAGTACCAGTGGCCGCTGGCCGCCCGCGTGAAGTTGGACAACTCCCCCACCACCCGCAGCGGCGGCACGCTGCGTTCGAGCAGCCCAGCAACGGCGCGGTTCAGCTCGGAAACCGTCAGGATTTCCCGCGTCCGTGGCCGTTCCGGCATGCCGGATTCAGGCGCCATGCGGCTCTCCGGGGCGATCCTTTCCACAAACCCGCGCCACGACTGGATTCTTTCGATCTAAGCCAAAAAACACACGAGAGTTCGTGCAAGCCATTGATTTTATGTGTTTTTTTAGTTGCCCGCAAATTCAGCAGGGGATCTCGAGGCCCGATTCATGCGGGTTTCGGCCCAACCGGGCAGCGATATGCACAAGTTTATCCACAGGATGTGTTGATAGCTCGACCGCCACCATGCCGGCGGTCGCCCGGCCTGGCCCTCGCGGCCGGGTCAACTTGCCGCACGACGGCAAAAAGCCGGACAATGGCGGCGCTTTGCCGATGCCGCACACGTCCGGCCCGATGGACGCCGCAGGCTGCGTCCGCACCGTCGCACCCGCGGCGCGGGGCAGGCGTCGGGTTCGAGTTCGTTCCGGGAGACCGTCTTGTTTTCGCTGATCCAGGCAGCCGGCTGGCCGATTTGGTTCCTCATCGTCGCGTCGATCGCCGCCGTGGCCCTGATCGTGGAGCGCTTCATCTCGTTGCGGCGCAAGGTGGTGCTGCCGCCGCGGCTGCTCGATGACGTGCTGTCGCTGCACAAGGTCGAGCAGATCACGCCGGACCTGATCCAGAAGCTCGAGGCCAGCGCGCCCATCGGACGCATCTTCGCCACCGGTCTGCGCCAGGAGCTCGCCCCGCGCGACGTGATGAAGGAGGCCATGGAGGAGACCGGCCGGGCGGTGGCGCACGACCTCGAGAAGTACCTGTCCGCGCTGGGCACCATCGCGTCGATGGCGCCGCTGATGGGCCTGTTCGGCACGGTCGTGGGCATGATCGAGATCTTCGGTGCGCAGGCGCCGGCCGGCACCAACCCTCAGCAGCTGGCGCACGGCATCTCCGTGGCGCTGTACAACACCGCATTCGGGCTGGTGATCGCGATCCCGTCGATGATCGCCTACCGGCACTTCCGCAGCCGCGTCGACAGCTATCTGGTCGAGATGGAGCAGCAGTCGCTGCGCCTGATCGACACCCTGCGCGCGCAGCGCCTCGCGCAGCAGCCACAGGCTGCCGCAGCGGCACCCGCGGCGCCGGCCGCCGCCCCTGCGCCGGCGGCGCGCGGGCGCGCCAAGGGAGTCAAGCAGTGAATTTCCGGCGCGGCCTGCGGCGCGACGAGCCGGAGATCAACTTCATCCCGCTGATCGACCTGCTGCTGGTGATCCTGATCTTCCTGATGGTCACCACCACCTATTCGAAGTTCACCGAGCTGCAGGTCAACCTGCCGTCGGCCGGCGCCGACAAGCCCGACCAGCGACCGCGCGAACTCGTCGTCGCCATCTCCAACGACGGCCGCTATCTGGTCGACAACCGGGTCGTCGCGTTCGGCAGCGCCCAGGCGTTCGCCAGCGAGCTGCAGCGTGCCGCCGGTGGCGCGCGCGACATCACCGTGGTCATCCACGCCGATGCCGGAGCCACGCACCAGTCCGTGGTGAACGTGCTCGAGGCCGCACGCCAGGCCGGGCTCGCCCGCGTCACCTTCGCCGCGCAGGCGCCCGCGGGCCGGTGACGCCGCACCCGGCGCGCAGCCCGGCACGGCGGCGAGCCGCAGCCGACCGGCCCGCACGCACGACCGGTCTGTCCACATGACCCCCATGTGCATGACCCCCATGTGCATGACCAGTCCGTACGCATGACCGGCCTGCCCGAATGAGCCGCCTGCCCGAATGAACCGCCTGCGCGAGCGGCTGCGCGCCGCGTTCGAACGCCGCCTGCTGCGCGCCTGGTTCGACGTGCGTACCCGGGGTCTCGACCCGCTGGCCCGCCTGCTGCAGCCGCTGACGCTGCTGACCGGCGTCGTTGCCCGCCGGCGCCGCGTCCGCATCCGGCACCTGGCACCGCGCGACCGCCCGGCCGTCGTCGTGGTCGGCAACCTGGTGGCGGGCGGCGCAGGCAAGACGCCCCTGACGATCGCGCTGGCCCGTGCGCTCTCGGCGCGCGGGCTGCGCGTGGGCATGCTCGCCGGCGGCTATCGCGCGCGCCGCGCCGATGCCCGCCTGGTCGGCGGCAGCGCCGACCCGGACGCGGACGGCGACGAACCGGTGCTGCTGGCGCGATCGACCGGTCTGCCGGTGGCGGCCGGTCGCAGGCGCGACCAGGCGCTCGCGCTGCTGTGCGCGCACCATCCGGGACTCGACGTGGTGCTGAGCGACGACGGTCTGCAGCACGTGGGGCTGGCCCGCAGCCTCGAGCTCGCAGTGTTCGACGCCCGCGGCGCAGGCAACGGCCTGCTGCTGCCGGCCGGACCGCTGCGCGAGCCCCTGTCCGACCTCGACACGATGGACGCGCTCGTGCTCAACGGCGACGCACCGCCGCCCCGCGCCCATCCGCGGGTGTTCCGGTTCACGATCGAAGCGACCGGGATGCGACGGCTCGACGGCACCGAGCACTGTTCGCCGTCGGCGTTCGCGCAGCGCGCCGGCACCGCCCGGATCGCGGCCCTGGCCGGCATCGCCCAGCCCGCCCGCTTCTTCGCGACCCTGCGCGGCATCGTCGGCGCGTTCGATGCGCACGCGCTGGGGGACCACGCGCAGATCACACCGGCGACGATCGCCGCGCTGGATGCCGACCTCGTCGTGATGACCGAGAAAGACGCCGTAAAATGCGCGGCGTTCGCCGACCCGCGCTGCTGGGCCCTGGAGGTGCACGCCCGGTTCGATCCCGCACTGCTGACATGGCTCGAGGAGCACCTGAATGGACCATCGCCTGCTTGACATCCTGGTGTGCCCCATCTGCAAGGGCCCGCTCGAGCACGACCGCGACGCGCACGAGCTGATCTGCCGCCGTGACCGCCTCGCCTTTCCCATCCGTGACGGCATCCCCGTGATGCTCGAGGACGAGGCCCGGCCGCTGCCCGAATGACCGCGAGGCGCGCATGACCGACTTCGTCGCCCTGATCCCCGCGCGGCTGGCCTCCACCCGCCTGCCCGACAAGCCGCTGGCCGACATCGCCGGACAGCCGATGGTGGTGCGCGTGGCCGCGCAGGCCCGCGCGTCGGGCGCCCGCCGCGTCGTCGTCGCGACCGACGCGGCACGGATCGCCGACACCGTGCGTGCCCACGGGCTCGAGTGCGTGCTCACCCGGGCCGACCATCCGTCGGGTACCGACCGCCTTGCCGAGGCCGCCGCGCTGCTGGGGCTGCGCGACGACGAGATCGTCGTCAACGTGCAGGGTGACGAGCCGCTGATCCCGCCCGCACTCGTGCGCGACGTGGCGGCGCTGCTGCAGCGCAGCCCCGACTGCGGCATCGCCACCGCCGCGCACCCGATCGACCACGTCGACGACTACCTGAATCCGAACGTGGTGAAGGTGGTGGTCGACGGCGCCGGCCGCGCCACGTACTTCTCGCGCGCGCCGATCCCCTTCGCGCGCGACCACCTCGCAGGCTTCCCGCAGCGGCTGCCCACCGCGCTGCCCGACGGACCGGACGGCGCGCGCCCGATGCGCCACATCGGCCTGTATGCCTACCGGGTGGCCTTCCTGCGGCAGTATCCGGCCCTCACGCGTTCACCGATGGAGATCGCCGAGTCGCTCGAGCAGCTGCGCGCCCTGTGGCACGGTGTCCGGATCGCGCTGTTGCACTGTCCCGATGCGCCGCCGGGCGGTGTCGACACCCCCGAAGACCTGGCCCGCGTCCGCGCGCACTTCGTGCGCTGAGGTCACCGACGGTCCACGCGCGTGCGTTTGACCGGCGCGGGCCTTTGACGGTAAGTTTCGCCGGTTGTTCCTCCCCGCCCCGAAGCGGTGCACGCGCGGGGGTCGGGGAATCCATCAGCCGCATCCCGCCGGGATGCTCCACCCACAGGTACAGACCCAGGTTGCGTTCATGCGATTGATTCTGCTCGGGCCGCCGGGAGCCGGCAAAGGGACGCAGGCAGCGTTCATCAAAGAGAAGTTCGGCATTCCCCAGATCTCCACCGGCGACATGCTGCGCGCCGCCGTCAAGGAAGGCACGCCGCTGGGCCTCGCTGCCAAGAAGGTGATGGACGCGGGCGGCCTGGTGTCCGACGACATCATCATCGGTCTCGTGAAGGACCGGCTCACCCAGCCGGATTGCGCAGCCGGCTACCTGTTCGACGGATTCCCGCGCACGATCCCGCAGGCCGAGGCGATGAAGACCGCGGGCGTGACGATCGACTACGTGCTCGAGATCGACGTGCCCGACAGCGAGATCATCGAACGCATGAGCGGACGTCGGGTGCATGCGCCCAGCGGCCGCACGTATCACGTGAAGTTCAATCCGCCCAAGACCCCGGGACGCGACGACGTCACCGGCGAGGAACTCATCCAGCGCGACGACGACCGCGAAGACACCGTGCGCAAGCGCCTGGAGGTCTACCACGCGCAGACCCGCCAGCTGGTCGACTACTACGGTCAGTGGGCGTCCAACGGCACGCCCGGCGCCCCCCGATACCGGCGCATCTCCGGTCTTGGCGCGGTCGAGGAGATCCGTACCCGCGCCTTCGACGCCCTGCGCTGATCGAGCGCGCTGCGCCATCGTCGGCCTCGGCCCGCGCCCGGTGTTCCACCGGCCGCGGGCCGATTCACATCCAGGGGAATGGCGGCGTCAAAGGCCCGCCGCGCCACACACGCGCATGCACGCGCCGGCCCCGAACGCAACAGGCGTGCGCAGCGCGTTCTCCCTGCTTGCCAAAGCATCATCCGGTCGTGACAATCAGGCGGTTTGACTTGCTTCGTTGCTTCGCCGGTTCTTATTCCTATAACACCCTTTGGAGGTCCCCCGATGTCAGCAGCCTCGAATGCAGGCTTGTGGTTCGCGCTGATCTGCGGTGTCGTCGCCGTGCTCTACGGAGTCGTGACGAGCCGATCGATCCTTGCACTTCCCGCAGGTAACCAGCGCATGCAGGAGATCGCCGCGGCGATCCAGACCGGCGCGCAGGCCTACCTCAGCCGTCAGTACCGGACGATCGGCATCGTCGGCATCGTGCTGTTCATCGTGATCTGGCTGGTGCCCGGTCTGGGCATGGCCACCGCCATCGGGTTCGCGATCGGGGCCATCCTCTCCGGCGCCGCCGGCTTCATCGGCATGAACGTGTCGGTGCGCGCCAACGTGCGCACCGCGCAGGCCGCCACCAAGGGACTGAACGACGCGCTCGACGTCGCGTTCAAGGGCGGCGCCATCACCGGCATGCTGGTGGTGGGCCTCGGCCTGCTGGGCGTGGCCGGCTACTACTTCATCCTGCGCAGCGGCGCGGCGCCCGACGCCGACCTGCACGGCGTGCTCAAGCCGCTGATCGGCCTGGCCTTCGGCTCGTCGCTGATCTCGATCTTCGCGCGTCTGGGCGGCGGCATCTTCACGAAGGGCGCCGACGTCGGCGCCGACCTCGTCGGCAAGGTCGAGGCGGGCATCCCCGAAGACGACCCCCGCAACCCGGCCGTGATCGCCGACAACGTCGGTGACAACGTGGGCGACTGCGCGGGCATGGCCGCCGACCTGTTCGAGACCTATGCGGTCACGCTGATCGCCACGATGCTGCTGGGCGCGCTGATGGTCACCGGCGCCAAGGCCGAGGCGGTGCTGTACCCGCTGGTGCTCGGCGGCTTCTCGATCATCGCGTCGATCGTCGGCGCGATGTTCGTGAAGGCCTCGCCCGGCGCCAAGATCATGACGGCGCTGTACAAGGGCCTGATCGTCGCCGGCGTGCTCGCCGTCGTCGTCGCCTACCCGATCACCTCCTGGGTGTTCGGCGGCGTCGACCTGAGCGCGGCCAAGCTGAGCGTGATGAACCTGTGGCTGTGCGTGGTCGTGGGCCTGGTGCTCACCGGCCTCATCGTGTGGATCACCGAGTACTACACCGGTACCGAGTACAAGCCCGTCCGCTACGTGGCCGCGGCGTCGACCACCGGCCACGGCACCAACATCATCGCCGGCCTGGCCGTGTCGATGAAGTCCACCGCCTGGCCGGTGCTGATGGTGTGCGGCGCGATCATCGCCTCGTACGCGCTCGGCGGTCTGTACGGCATCGCGGTTGCCGCGACGTCCATGCTGTCGATGGCCGGCATCGTCGTGGCGCTCGACGCCTACGGCCCGATCACCGACAACGCCGGCGGCATCGCCGAGATGGCGGAACTGCCGGACTCGGTGCGCGACATCACCGACCCGCTCGACGCGGTGGGCAACACCACCAAGGCGGTGACCAAGGGCTACGCGATCGGCTCGGCCGGCCTCGCGGCGCTGGTGCTGTTCGCCGACTACACGCACGGCCTCGAATCGGTGGGCCTGTCCACGGTCTTCGACCTGTCCAACCACATGGTCATCGTGGGCCTGTTCATCGGTGGCCTGATCCCCTACCTCTTCGGGGCGATGGCGATGGAGGCGGTGGGCCGCGCCGCGGGCTCGGTGGTGGTGGAAGTGCGCCGCCAGTTCCGCGAGATCAAGGGCATCATGGAAGGCAAGGCCAAGCCCGAGTACGGCCGCGCTGTCGACATGCTGACCACCGCGGCGATCAAGGAGATGATGATCCCGTCGCTGCTGCCGGTGGTGGTGCCGATCCTGG
>ENA-UPTA01005503-UPTA01005503.1-activated-sludge-metagenome-genome-assembly--contig:-NODE-5503-length-11563-cov-5.959854_pt1 | contig 11563 bp, 3 predicted proteins | sample MGYA00238184_ERZ773361 | MGnify/ENA primary metagenome ERZ773361 (study PRJEB29100, sample SAMN05720205) | activated sludge metagenome | isolation source: anaerobic digester from wastewater...
GCCTTTGTGTCATTCTGAGAGCTTTAGCTCGAAGAATCTCATGAGATCCTTCGCTTCGCTCAGGATGACAAAAAAAAGGGACAGTCGGTTCAATCCCACTGTCCCACATAGTCTGACTATTTAGCTGTTTCTTCTTTTGCGAAATCAGTATTCCAAATTTCTTCGTTAAATTCTCCTTCTTGTTTAGAGATTATTGTAGTACATACAGCATCACCTGTAATGTTCATGGCAGTTCTACCCATGTCGAATAGTCTGTCAATACCCAGTATTAAACCTAATCCTTCAAGAGGCAATCCTACTGTCTGCAATACCATGGAAAGCATTATTGCTCCGGCACCCGGAACTCCTGCAGTACCTATTGATGCCAATGTAGCTGATAGCACAATCATAAGTGCCATAGCAGGTGTTACATTAATTCCATATACCTGTGCAATAAATACAGCTGAAACTCCTTGATATATAGCAGTTCCGTCCATATTAACGGTTGCACCGAGCGGAAGAGCAAACGCTGATATATCCTTAGAAGCACCTATTTTATTAACAGTCAAATCCATTGTTACCGGTAATGTAGCACTGCTGCTGGCTGTTGAGAATGCAACTGCCATTGCAGGGAAAATTTTCTTAAAGAATCTAACCGGTGCCAATCCCGATAACAATTTTAGCATTCCGCCATATACAAGTACTAAATGTAATGCTAATGCAATATAAACTGCAGCAACAGATTTTGCCAACGGGAAGACAGCGGCAACTCCTACTTGCCCAAAGGTTCTGGCTACCAGACATAACACTCCGAATGGAGCTAAAACCATTACAATACTTACTAATTTCATTATTAATTCATTTAATTCTTCAAATAATTCAAGTACTTTTTTACCCTTTTCACCAATCATGGTCAATGCTATACCGGTTATTATTGCAAATACAATAATTTGAAGCATATTTCCTTCAGCTAATGCCTGAATCGGGTTTCTGGGTACCATTTCATAAAGAACTTGTGCTATTGGTTTACCTTCGCTTGCAGTAACATCAACAGTATCTATAGCACCCATATCTAATCCGATACCCGGACTTATTACGAAGGCCATGACAAGACCTATTACTATTGCTACAGCTGTAGTCACTAAGTAAAACGCCATTGTTTTACCGCCGACTTTACCCAGTTTCTTGATGTCGCCCATGCTGGCAGCACCATTTACTAAGGAAACAAATACCAAAGGAACTACGCACATCATTATTCCTCTTAGGAATACCTGACCAACAAATTGGAATACACCGTCAATTAAAACATCATCCCTAAGTGTGCCTTTTGGCATATAATGAACTATAAGACCTACGACAAAACCAATGGCTAACCCTATAAGGACTTTCTGTGCTAATCCCAGATTTTTCTTTGCCATTATAATCCTCCTTTTAAAAATTTAAAAAACTTTATAAACAATCAACTGTTTACGTTTACATTGTATATATTCCAGAATAGTTTGTCAATCTAATCATATGAATTTTGTCCAACAAATATTTACAATTTATACAAAACCTCCTTTTATAATAAACGTATTAGATAATAGTATGTTTTATTCCTTTTGTTTCTTTTGTAAAATAAAAAAACCCGGAAAATTCCGATGAACTTTCCGGAGAACTTTTATACCGCTATACCATCTCGTTACAGGCATACATTATGACAGAAGCTGTTACGATACCGGCAGTTTCAGTCCTTAGAATTCTTTTGCCTAAGGTTACGATATGAGCGCCGATTTCCTGAAACATTTCAATTTCTTTAATATCAAAACCTCCCTCAGGGCCTATTACTATGTAATAATTATGCTTCGGCTCTTTTAAAACATCCTTTAATATTTTTACACCCTCTAATTCATAAGGTACAATTATTTCCGCATCTATATGCTTAAGTTTTTCAATAAGCTCACTGACAGTAATTATCGGTTCGACTGTGGGAATGATATTTCTTTTGCTCTGTTTAGCTGATTCTTTGGCTATTTTTTGCCATCTGTCCAACTTCTTTTGTTCTCTGTCCTTTTCATTAAGTTTAACAACGGTTCTTTCTGTTATTAAAGGAATAAAGCTTTTCACACCCAACTCTACATTTTGCTGTATAATTGTTTCCATTTTAGTTTTTTTAGGTATTCCCTGACAAAGGGTTATGTTTATTTTTGTTTCATTATTGGAAAATATCTCTTCAACCAAGGTGCAGACTATATTTTCCGTATTTATTTCTTTTATTTCAGCAATGTATTCCTTGCTTTCAGTCACAACTGAAATTTTATCACCCGGCTGTGCCCGAAGAATAGTTTTTAAATGCTTTGCATCGCCGCCTGTTACATTAACTGTATTATTCTTTATATTTTCATCCGCACAAAAATATCTGAACATTTCTTCCTCCTTAATATTACACTTCCCTGATGAGATCCTTCGCTTACGCTCAGGATGACAGTTTTATAATTATTTCTCAGGATGGCAATTTAGCGGTTACGGATACCCATTCTTCGCTTTCATTGATTTCTATTATTTCAAATCCCAAGTTTTCAAAATTATCTGTAACTTCCTGCAAATATTTTTTAATTATTCCTGAAGCTATAACTAAACCGCCCTTTTTTAAAAATTTCGGGAAAGTATAACTCATGCTCATAATTACTTGAGCAATTATATTAACTGCAATCATGTCATACTTATTGTATCCGATTTTTTCTTGCAAGGCCTTATCCTCGGTTACATCACCCAAGTACACCGTGAATCTGTCTTTATCAATATTATTGAGTGCAGCATTTTCTCTTGCTATTCGAACAGAATTTTCGTCGATATCAACTCCGGTGCAGCTCTTTGCCCCGAGAAGCAATGCAGCAATTGACAGTATTCCGCTGCCGCATCCCATATCCAGCACTTCCATATCTTTATGAATGTGTTTGATTATCTGCTCAATGCAAAGGCGTGTAGTGTGGTGTTGGCCTGTTCCAAAGCTCATACCGGGGTCTATTTCAAGAATAATTTTCCCTTCCGAAGGCTCACTGTAGTCTTCCCAGGAAGGTTTAATTATAATTTTGTCTGAAATAACAAACGGCTTAAAATACTCTTTCCAGTTGTTTGCCCAGTCTTCATCGTTTATTACTCTTGTTTCCACCCTTAGGTTCCCCAGCTCAATATTCATATTATCTTTTTTTAATTCTTCAATGAATTCATAAATTTTATTCAGAAGTTCTCTTCCCTGGTTATTATCTGCCAAATATACTTTTATGCAGCTTTCAATATCTTTCATCCGTTTCAGGTCATCATCAAAATAGTCCCAGTTAAGTGTATCATAATTTAAAAATTCATCAAAAACATTTACATCTTCAATTACGGCATCATTGATGCTCAGCTTCATCAATGCACCGTTAATAATTTCTAATCCGTTTGTTGTTGTATATATGGAAACTTCAGTCCAGTTCATTTTTTCCTCCAATGAAATTTACTCCGTTCATACTGACAGGGGCTACGCAAATTCTTCTTGTTTCATAAAAATTGTATCAATAAAGTGTCCAAAGTGCAACAATAATCATTAATGTTCTATAGCAGGCGCTTGGGTGGGACATTAAATATGCCTACTTATCGTCTAATGGTGGGACAGTTTAGGACCGTCCCCACTGTCCCCAACTCCTTTTAGGAGAGGGCTTGTAAACGAAATTATTTCAATAAATTATATAATATTTGTGCAGCTTGTGCTCTGGTTGTAAGACCGAAAGGATGCAGTCTGTTGTCATAGCCTGATATTATTTTGCTTTCAGCAAATGTCTTCATACCTTCTTTAGCGTAATCTGCAATATCATCTTTATCCATAAATTCGTCAAAGACGGCTGACTCGGTGCTTTCAGGGAGTTTGCCCAGCTTATTCAATATTCTGTACAGTATAACAGTCATATCCTGTCTTGTGATTAGACTTTCCGGTGCAAACATATTCTCTCCGACTCCTGAAACAAGACCCATGCGTTTTGCTGTCCCCAAGTATTTTGTATAGTATTTATCTCCTGCATCATTGAAGTTATCTTCTATTTCTTCATCAAGAGATATGCCGTATGCGTTCATAACCATTATCAGAAAATCTGCCCGTTTAATATTAGCTTCGGGGGCAAACATTCCGTCACCCACACCTTTGATTATACCTTTAGTAGCCAGATAATTTACTGCTTCATAGTACCAAAAGCCCTCAAGAACATCATAAAACATGCCGGAAGGAATTACCGGAACTTCAGGTTCTGCAGGCTTTTCAGGGTCTGTGCTCTTATCAGACTGTTTCACTACCTTGAGTGTAACGGTATTTGAATCCATGTAATATCCATCTTCATCAAATAATCTTGCCATCAGTGTATAGTCACCTAAGCTGTTGATGGAGTAGATATTGTCGTTGTTCATATTCCATGATTGAACCTCCGACCATTGCCCGTTATTTTGCATCTGCCACTTAACAGGTGTAAATCCGGTTAAGTTTTCCGCTGTTACATATACCTTTGCTTTTTCGTAGTTTCTTGACGGAGCTGTCAATAATACTGTGCCATCAGCTTTCATTGTGCTTAAAATACTTATATTGTATGTATCGGATACAGCTAATGTTTCTGTATTGGTAACCGTTACCTTAACCTGAACAGTTTCATTGTACGGAAGACTAAGGTCAAATGCTACTGAGCCTGTTCCGCTTACAAGAAGCATGTTATTCTTTGCATTTCTTATTTCAACCCTGTGGTTAATGTTTTTAGCTGCTGCCACAATCATTGTATTTGACAAATTCACTGATTCCAATGAATAATCCGTAACCGATTCTTCAAAGCCCATAGCAATTCCATTAAGGGAAATATTTGAAACTGCGGGGTCCATGCTGGAATCTGCAGTGAAATATTCGGCAGTTACTCTGCTTCCAAGCTGTGTGAATCCTATATCCCTTGTCTTGCTTTCTTCTCCTGCTAATGACAGCAGGTCTTGAGACGTTGCTGCAAGGAACCTGGTTTCTATAACCTTACCCATGGCATCCAGTAATTGTAAAATTACATTCCCATTTGTTGAAGGTTCCATAGACAGATTCTTAACCGTTACATGAGCTGTTGTATTGTCAGTGTCATTTTCCTGTACCACAGTTACAAGGAACCGGCTTCCATTATTTGCTTCCAAAGGATTTGGAATAAGTATTGATTTGTTGTTATTTGAGGTATTGTATTCTGTTACCTCCCCAAATTTACCGTCAACTTCTTCTTCCACCCAGATTTTAGCATACAATCTCACTCCTCCGGCAGAAATACCTGCAGGCGGTACATTGTAAGTGAATCTTTTGGTCAAGGCTCCTTCGTCTAATAGCTCTAACTCTCCTCCTGTTATTTCTTCAACCCCTACCTCTGATACATCATTAAACAGTGAAGAGGTGTATAGGCCTGCATACACTTTTCTTTGGCTGCCTGTGAGCGGAATATCGCTGATATTATGCATTGACAGCTGGACTACACGCTTGCCCTGTTCATCGCTTACAAGCTCTACCTTTGCAATTCCCGTATCAGGAATATCGAGGTTAAGAAGCCCGGTTTTTTCCTCCATATCGCCTCCGGTAAAGTTTGCTGCAACAATATAATTCAGGTCATGAATACCTTCTGCCGGGGCGGGCACATCATAGTAAACTGTCAGTGACAGGCTCTGATTTGGAAGCAGGTTCAAATTATCGAATACTTCTACAACATCGTCCGGCTGAAGCTCAATATTTATTGAACTTATCGGCTCGATACCCATATTTGTCACGGTAAAAATAATGGGCAGTCTGAAATTATTCTTGATTTCATTGTAATCAATATAAATGTCTCTTATATTGATGTTGTTTTCAAATATTTTCTCAGCATACTTCATGCTGCTTACAGAATCTACGGTATATACTCCGTTGCCCTGGTCTTCAAGCTGACCGTCATAGGTGCTGCACAGCATTACAGCCTTAACTGTGTCAGGCGAATCGGAATATGCGTCCAAATGGTCTATGAGCGTGAAGCTGCTCATTGTTGCAACATCCAGAGGTGCAGTAAGATATATTCTGCCGCTCGAATCTCTCATGAATTTAACGGCTTTCAGGCAGTCATTCTCGGCGTTTTTATTTATTGTATCATCAAATTCCAATGTGGGTTCCACCCATACTATTGTGAAGCCATCTATCGATAAATTATTTTTCTTCGCAAATTTAAAGGAATCTGTAATAATCACCGCTGAATTTTCATTAATGCTGCTTATGGAATCGATAAATTCATTTGAAATGTTACCCAAGCTATCTGCAGCGACAAATTTTATATCCGTAATACCGTCTTCCGTCACATTGTACCATCCTACAACAAATTTGCTTCCTTCTTCACCGCCAAAGTCTGCAACCGCAATCTGCGGATTCAAATCTGCCGAATCATTGTTAGTTAAACGGATATCTGCAATTACCTTGTTTTTATTATCAATAACCGCTAATATGGTTTCACAGTCAAAGGCATCATCATCTGTTCCATAATCCAAAGTATATACTATACCTGTTGTTCCATCCGGCATCATAGCGGCGGTCAATCCTTTTACATTTCCTGATGAAGAGTTGTATAAGGTGTACGTTTCACTTGTCCATACGCCATTTTCATATACCTTGTAGAGTATTGAATCATTCACATCATCATACACAAGTGGATTATCGGCTCCCTCGCCATCGGTTCCGCTTCCTGCAAGGCTTCTCCATGCAACTACCGCCCTGTTTCCGTTAGCTGCTGCTGCAGGTGCCATATCGGATACCAAATTGTCTGTTAAAGGTGTGGTTTCCCACTCACTTCCGTCATAGATTCCTGCAACAATTTCAGAAGAATTAATCATTGCAGAAATATCCAGCTCTGTTAATGAACCGACCGTATCTATTTTTATTGACTGTTGTTCCCATGCTGCTGCTGCAAAGCCTGAATCCCCGTCAATATCAAGATTGTTGTCAGCATATGCTTCATCAAAATCTTCCTGAATGGAACCCATATCTGTATATTCTCCCGAGCCGGATAAGATAGCCCAGCTTGCCCTCGTTTCGTTTAAATCGGTAGAATTGCTGTCAGACATATATGCGATGATGCCGCCATCATTGGTGACAACCGGGTTCGAGTAAGGATACGAATTAGTCTGTATATCCTTTGTATCCGGCAATAGTCCCCTCATGCTTCTTCTGGCTGTATTTCCCCAACTCCTGTCATACAACTCAAGATAATCTCTGTCTTCAAGGTTTAAGCTTTCTTTCACTGTCTTTAGACGCATGCTTGAAGCATACATGGTATTGATTATTGAGTTTGATCCTAAGAGGTTTGAATTCTGACTGTCTTTCCATTGCTTAATTAATTCAGGATTTCCTTCCTTCCATATATCTACAGTGTATTCATATGATGCTAATACAGCTTCATAGGAAATAAACAATAATTTAGCAACAAACTTAATTCCAACCTGACCTGTCAATCCAAGCTCTATTCCGTAAAGCTCACCATAGCCTTGAGGCGGAGGACCAAGATATGACCTGTTTAAAAACTCTAATTCATAATCAAGATTTATTTTCCCAAACACTCCAATTTTCAGAGCAACAATTGAATAATCAAATCCAAAGCCGCCAAATGCACTTACATAAAATTTAATTCTCAGTGCCGTGAAAAAATCATTAACATCTGCTGCATTTATATGTGAAGGTACATTGCCGTAAGGCTTGATTGCACGAAATTCAAGCCTGCAGGCAGCTCCTAAACTAAATTCGCCGGTAACCGGCACAGGTCCCAACATTTGATTCATTTTAAAGGTATAACCTATCAACGCATCAAGGTCAAAGCCTCCTCCTATTACAACCATTATCCATTTTTCGGCTTTGTAATCATAACGCACTTCCACTTCAAAGTATCCTGTAATTGTCAAACCGTAATCAACATCTCCGCTGACTGTTTTCTCCATATTTTCCATAAGCTCTTTGTCTAAATCCTCTGAACTTTTTTGCAATAAATCCATAGCTTCCAATGGGTCTGGAGTATAGTCATAAGAGGTTTCTACTCCTCCTACATCAACTGTGACGCTGCTTGCATCGGTGCTGCCCAAACCCTGCTGCATAGTTATCAATCCCCGGTAAATCATTGGGTCTTCTGTTGCAATTATTTTAAGATTCATAAGTTGTCCGCCCAAGGTTGTACCCGACATCAAGTTTAGAGCTATACCAATTATACTGTCGCCGTTATTAACCATGGAGCCGTCAAATTCAAGGTTTCCCGATTCATTCAATTCCTCGGCTGCTTTTTTTACTCCTTTGTCATCATCGCCTGCATCAGGAGCACCTACCATATTTGTGAGCATAAACGGACAACTTGTCTGCTTTAGTAAAGAGCCGGCAGTATCAAAGAGCGATAATCTTGCCCCTTTTTTCTCTCCTATTTCAAGATTTAAAGATTCCTCGGTCATGGTTGTTATGTTTTTCGTATATGCCAGCAAGGACCATGGATATATAATAGTCTTAACCTTCTGACCGTCAATCAGTGCTCCGTATTCATCATAAAGCTTAACATCATAGCCGTCCTTTTTCTCACATCCCCACCAGGTAATCATGGATTCCAAATCAGCCGAAGGATATGTGTTGCCGGGACCAACGGACCCTGTGTATTTTGTAACATCAAGGGTGCGTCCGCCAGGAAGATTGTAATTAATTTTATGTGACTGAACAAATGGTTTATTTGTGTTCAAAACTTCCACCGGCTCTAAGTTTACTATGCTTTCACCAAATTTAACAGTATCTTCCACAGTGATATTTCCGTTGACTTCCAGAAGCTGCGGATAATAGCCGTCATTAAATATCACTTCATAAATGAAATTTAGCTTGTCAGAACCTGAAAGCTTCTCGCTGTTTTCCTCTGTCCAGAACTTGGTTGTGTCAAAATTAAGGATGAATCTGCCGTCGCTGCCAATTGAAAGGAGCTGGCCGTTACTCTCCATGGTTTCGCCGCAGATTTTCCCGTTCTTATACACTGCTCCTCTGTATGTTACCCCTCCGCTGAAAGGCTCTCCTTCAGAGTTTTTGAAAAACAGTTCAACCTTTGCAGCGGGTCTAAGCTCAAATATGTTTACAGGATAAAGCTCGTATATTCCCGGATCTCTTTCAGCAGATACAAGTCTCTCATTATACAGAGTACCTAAATACATATTGGAATCACTTCCGGATTTAAGAGAGATGCTGCCTTTAATGCCTGATTCCTCGTATATGGCTATTTCACCGGCACTGTTTGTTTTGAGTGTTCGAAGCTGGCCTAAACCGTTTGTGTATTCAACCTCTGTTTCCTGTCTTGGATAGAAATTAAATATATAAAGTTTATCCTTAAGTGTTTTTACAACTACGTTTAATGTATCCGTCATGCCGGTTGCAGCATGGGTAGCTGTTATTGTTGCTTTTCCGTCGCTGTTGCCTGCCAGCATAAATTCAGTTGATGGGCGGTAGCTTGTGTAATCAAATTTTTCAATATTTTCATACAGGCTTCCCTGTTTGTAGTTCACTGAGGCAGCTTTTGAATTGTCGGATTCCCATTTAATCTGGTCTGTTATATTTCCCCATGGATACTGGCTGTAGTTGATTCCCATAAACTTTTTAAGACTTATTTCCCTGTTTAAATCCAATATACCCTGACTTCCGCTACCTTCATACAGATTCTTGATATAGTCATTATTGTCGAGATTTACAGAATCAAGGTCATTATTGTCTGTCAATATATACATGGAATTTTTGTTGTAAACATGAAGAAGGAAGGAATCTGTGGAGTATCCATTGTCCTGAGTATTTTTTGCTTTAACCGATACTGTGTAGATATCCTTCAGTCTGTCTGCCGGGACAGGGTCAATGTTTAGTACAAAGCTTGAATTGCCGGCTGATGTATCTGTATAAAAAGTTTCTTGATTTTTAACTATCTTAAATTCAAATTCTCCCCGTGAATATTCATTCAATTCCCAAGCAATATCGATACTGCTAATTTCATCTGTTATGTAGTAGCTGTCAAGAGCAGACAATTTCACTTTTGCAGGCAGTGGATAGACTATAATATATCCTATGTCGCTTAAGGTTTCCGAAGTGTCGTCAGGATTTTGAGCACTTACCCTAACCGTATATGCAGGCGCTGAATCGGCTGAAACTATTGATAGTATATTTTCGGGAACAATAATACTGTTCACATCAACTGTTTCATTTTCGTAAACAGGAGTTGCTGCTCCTATAGATTCTTTAGTCATGTAGTAACCTTCAAATATCTCAATATCAAATTTTGCAGATACGCCATCAGTCCTGCCTATGAGATTCTGACTCCACAATATTTTTACGGGTTCATTTTTCTTTGTATAAAATGAATTGTTGCCTGCAGGAAATACAATAGCAGGAGGACCTCCGTCAAGCACCTCAAATACAGGTGTTGTAGCTGTAACAGGCATGACGGCGAATCCCCCGTTGTCTGTAACAGCCGTAAATGATACAAGTCCCGGGCTTACCGGCGTTATTACTCCTGTTGTTTCATTTATGACTGCAACATCTTCATTGCTGCTTTCCCAGGTTATATCCCTAAAAGTTGCATCCTCAGGGGTTACTGATGCACTCAATTTTGTACTTGTTTCTGCTGTCAGATAAATTTTATTGTTTTCAGGATAGCTGTTTGTATCTATATTTATTGCAGTTACCAATGTAATATAGTCAATGGTTGTTGTTAGAATCTTTCCTATTACAGGAGTACCGCCTGTAAAATATGCAGGTGTGTTTTCCATTGCTTCAACAAAAGTTCCATCCTTATAAAGTTCTATTTTTACGGTTTCTATATTTCCACTTGCATAATTTTTAGCAGGGATATCTGCAGTGTAGAAGGATCCTTCTAAATCTCCTTCCCCTCCCATAGTCAGTGGGTATGTGAAACTGCCGGCTTTGATATATACTTTTTTCAATTGCTTGCTATTAATGTCAAACTCATCTTCCTGTTCAAGCCACTGTGAAATATCCGTATCTACATTAAGTCTGACTTGAATTGTATCATCAGGTGCATAAACTGCACTGCCGGGTTGATTTATAAATTCCATGCTTTCAAAAGCCAGCAATGGATCGATTTTCATCACAACGTCGGGTACTGTGTATGGTTTTTCGTCTGAAGGCCATATACCGGTATAATTTTCACTCATGTCGTAAATATCTTCTACGGATTCCACAATTAAACTGCTACTTGGGTTTTTTGGAACAGTATATAAAAAAGTCGCATATTTTGATAAGTCTTCGTTTGTTCCAAGATCTTCATAAATATAATCACCGAAAATTTTTATTTTAACCATGTCTGTCAAGACAGGCTCAGAAAACTCAACAGTGACAGGTATAGCCTGACCTGAAAAATATTCACCTGAAGGAGCCGTTATGCCTATAACATCGGGATTTATATCATCTAGAATTTCATAGCTTTCACTTATATGAGCTTGCACTGACATATATGCAGGTGTAGTGAACTCACTTTGATTTGTAAATTCTGCTTGTGTAAATGAAACATCATCCGGCAATGCACCGTAGGTTCTA
>ENA-UPTA01005506-UPTA01005506.1-activated-sludge-metagenome-genome-assembly--contig:-NODE-5506-length-11561-cov-57.283157_pt1 | contig 11561 bp, 7 predicted proteins | sample MGYA00238184_ERZ773361 | MGnify/ENA primary metagenome ERZ773361 (study PRJEB29100, sample SAMN05720205) | activated sludge metagenome | isolation source: anaerobic digester from wastewater...
TTAAACAACTGGGCAGCAATATAAGCGGCTACCATCACCAGTAAAATAAGTAAGGCACTCAAGGTTGATGACATAAATAATTCTCCCGGTTCTCTAGAAGTTCTTTAATATTTTCTGCTGTCAATGATTATTCTCGAGATACAATGATAACTGAGGGCGACTTTTTTGTTTTGATAAAGAGATCTTTCTACCGTCAAGGTTCCCAGAGGATAGTCATCGAAGCGGTAAATACCCTGGTCGTGACGGTTACCGGTTATGGTCGAAAGCTCAGGTACTCCTTTATTAACCAGTGGTAGATTGAGTTGCTCAAGGACAAAATTCAGAGATTCTGGATCCCTCAAAGTAAAGGTTTGCCCGCCGGGGTCCATCTCCAGCTTAAGCTCAGGTGGCGGAGGGACCTCGACCGTCCTTTCCAGTGCACTCTCCGAGGGAGTCAGCATAAATGTGTAAATGATGCGGTGCGAATACTGGTTATCTTCTTCTGTTCTTAGGTAAGAGTATTGAGGAATGTCTGGCGGGAAAAGATCATTTTTCACGGCCTTAAAGCTTAAATACTGCAGACTGGTTGTTTGAAGATAATAAAGAACAACTCCAAGAACAAGACCGGCCACAATCGTTCTGACCAGGCTTTCTGTATAGCCTTTGAATAAAATATAAATCAACCAGATAACATCAATGGCCAGAAGGATGGTGACTATGGTTTTTATCGTTGATGTGGCGACCATTTTTTCTCCTGAAATCCTGGCTTCTTAGATCCGGCTTATATTCTAACAAAAAGGAAAAGTCGAAAACAAATTGAACTTTATCTTTGCCTTAGACTGGCGATAAAGATAAAATCATCTCTTCAATTTCACTGAGGAGTAATCAAATGAAAAAGAAGCTTGTTTTACTGCTGCTGGTTCTTGGAATGACCTCTTTTCTTCTGGCTCAGCCTCAAGAAAAGTTGCCCCGCACCCTTCTTCCTCTTTCTGTTCTCCAGGATATTATCAATGAATCATCAGGAGAACTGGCCCTTCAGAATGAAATCTATCTAACTGGTGTTAATCGTAACCGCCGGCCGGAAGAATATCAAAACGGATATTTTGAAACCAGATTTATTCTGGACAGATTAAAAGAATATAAGTTCGACGACGCAGCCATTATCGAACTGCCGACTACCAGTCCTAAAACCTGGGACGCTGAACAGGCTGAACTCTGGCTGGTCGAGCCGATGAAAAAGAAGCTCTATGACCTCAAAGACGTAGCGGCTACACTCTGCCCTGGCAGTGTTTCTACCGATACGACGGCCGAACTGGTTGATGTCGGGCCTGGTTACAACGAGACTTTTTATCAGGGGAAAGAGGTTAAGGATAAAATTGTTCTGGTCTATGGTTCTCCTGAAAGAGCCAGACAGATAGCCGTCGAAAAATTTGGGGCAAAAGGCATTATTGCCTGCGCTTCCAGCCATCCTGAATTTGACCGGGATCAGCTGGGCTGGAACTCGATCCGGATAGGCGAAAAAGATAAGCCAGCCTTTGCCTTTATGGTCTCAGAGAGAACCTATTATGATTTAAAAAGAATGCTCGATAGAAAAATCAAGGTGAAGGTCAGAGCGATGGTTAAAAGCCAGATGGTGCCTTACCGGGAAGAGATGGCCATGGGCTACCTGAAGGGAACAGAGAAAGCAGACCAGGAACTGGTTTTAACCGGCCATCTGTTTGAAGGCTTTTCCAAGCAGGGTGCGAACGATGATGCCTCTGGCTGCGTGGCCATTCTGGAAGCTGGCCGGGTAATCAAACAGTTGGTGGCTGATGCTAAAATTCCGCCGCTCAAGCGTTCTATTCGGTTTCTTTTTGTTCCGGAAATTTCTGGCACGAGGGCATATATAAACAAATATCCAGATATCGCCAAGAAATTTTATGCTAACTTGAATGAGGACATGGTAGGCGAGGCTCTGATTAAAAATCTCAGCGCCTTTCGCCTGGAAACTTCTCCTTATTCGCTGCCGACTTATCTCAATGATGTGGTGGCCTCCTTTGTCGAGTGGATGGGGGCCAGTCAGCGGATTGCTCAGGATTCTGGCTGGCAATATTATGAGGTTCTGTCACCGGCTGGTAGCCGTGATCCTTTTTATTACACTATCGACCGCTTTTCAGGTGGAAGTGATCACATCGTTTTTGTTGATGGCTCTGTCAGGGTCCCAGCCGTCATGTTCATCTGCTGGCCAGATATGTGGTATCACACCAGCGCTGACCTGCCTGATAAATCTGACTCTACTCAACTGAAGAGAGTGGTAACCCTGACCGTCGCCTCGGCTATCTTTCTATCTAACGCTGGCCCGAAGGAGGCTATCCTTATTCTCAATGAAGTGGCTACCAGAGGCCAGGAACGTCTTGGTCAGGAAAAGGGGCGGGCAGAAGCTTTCATAGTATCAGCCGGCAAAAATCTGGCTACAGCCAGAAAAGAAGCTGTCAATATTCTGACTCAGGCTTTTGGGCGAGAAGAAGAAGCGCTTCAATCAGTAAAATTTTTTGGTCAGGATGACCAGCAATTTTTGGCCCTTCTCAAGGCTAAGTTATTGGCTCTCAATCAAATGGAGGAAGCCTGGCAGAAAGAACTGGAAGCTGTCTATCTGGCTGCCTGTGAGAGCCAGAAGATAAAACCTGAAAAACTGGAGCTGACTGCCGACGAACTGAGGTTAAGCCGAATTGTCCCGGTCAGAAAACCACTGCCGGCTGGAGCTGAACCCTGGTCAGTTTTAATGAAGCTACGGGAAATGAATGTTCAGGTTTCTCCTTTTATCTTTCAAGCTGAATTTGAATTGAGGAATTTCATAAATGGCCAGCGCTCAATTCTTGATATTAGAAATGCAGCTTCAGCTGAATATGAACCGCTGCCTCTGCTTGATGTAGAAAAATATTTTCAGGCGTTAGAAAAAGTCGGGATGGTCGAGTTGAAGAAAAAATAGATAGCTGTGTGGATAGCAGTGACTTGAGCCGGGTAAAAAACCGGGCAGACGGTTTATCGGCCGTAAATTCTAGCCAGCTCGGTCATCAGGTCAACATTTTTTTCAATTTCAATCATCGGAATATTTTTCGCTTTGGCTATAGCGGTGAAACGTCCGTCGCTGTTGCCGTCTTTATTAATCAGCAGGAGATGGCAGTTGGGAGCAACCGCATCAATGCTCTGTTCGTCAGTGGTATCGCCGGCTGAGGCACCTTGAGACCTTCTCTTCATGCCTTCAATATGGGCACCGATGACGGTTATCCCTTCTTTTTTGGCTTCTTCGATTAGCTGGGTTATTCTTTTGATTTCGTCATCGATAGAAATGCCGGCGGCTCCCATGCCTTTCAGGCTGGCTCCCATGACGATGATAACTGAGCCATAAGGCTGGCTGGCAGCTTTCTTTTGCTGCAGATTGGCGGCGGTAGCCAATGGATTAAGTTCAAATTCAATATTTAGCTTTTGCAAGAATACCTTGATCATGGCCGGGCCAGGACTCTGACCGCAGGAGGTGAGAAGAACAGGTGGCTGGGCCAGTGGTTTAGATTGGGCCAGAAGGAAAGAAGCCGGTACCAATAAAATCAAAGATAAAGCCATCAAAACAGAGATTTTTTTCATCTATTTATTCTCCTGTCGCTCATATATGATCAGGCAAGCTAATCATTTCTGACTGCCTGCCTTTAGTTTAGATTTTCCAGAGAATAAAATCAACGACCCGTCTGTCTATCAAACTATTCCAGACTGACTGAATCTCTGCCGTCTGATCTGGCCGGGGTGATTTGTAGCCAGATTAAAGGGCAGATGATTCTCCCTCTGCTGAGGCGTTCAGCAATTCTCTTAATTTCCTGGCATTAAAGATGGCCTGAGCCCGGTAGTCATTATTAAAATAGATATAAGCTTCTTCAACTTTCAACGGGGTAATAATTTCTGCCCATCTCTTTAGTTCGTCGTCTGAATAGCGATAGCGATAACCACCGGTTAGTCCATGAAAGCGGAAGTAAGCCAGATTGGAAGTTACCACGATTTCGGGCTGGAGACGTCCGGAAGAAACAATACACAACGTCACCTGATAGCGGGAAAGCAGGTCATAGACATCAGGTGAATACCAGCTCTGGTCTCTGAACTCAATTACATGACGGAAGCCGGCTGGTAGCACCTTAAGAAAAGAAGTAAGAAGTTCAATATCTTTGGTGAGAGACGGCGGCAGCTGGTAAAGCAGGCAGCCAATTTTACCTCTAAACTGTTTAGCCAGAAAAGCCAGGTGTTCCAGGTCATGTTCAACTTTTTGCAGTTTTTTAAGGTGAGTTATCTGACGGCTGGCTTTTAAACTGAAACGAAAATTCTCCGGCGTTTTATCTACCCAGTTATGAATCATTTCGATCCGCGGGGAGCGATAAAAAGTCATATTGATTTCGACTGTATTAAATTGTCTCGAGTAAAACTCCAGCCATTCACCGGATTTTAACCCTGAGGGATAGAAATTACCTGTCCAGTCTGAGTAACTCCAGCCTGAAGTCCCGATCCAGTATTTCATCTTTCCTGATTAATAATCTATTCATAACCGGCCTGTAAATCAATCTAAAAATATCTGGCAGGGGCAAGTGAGGACAGCTTCCTGACTTCTCAGTTTCTGCCCCGATTCACTTTTGACAGTCTGACCCATTTATGATAAATTTTTTGACTTAGATCCGGCTCAAATTAAAGCCAAAGAACAGGATTTAAGCTAGATTTAATCAGATGTTCGGGCAGGAGGTAAAGGTATGCTGCACCCAATTTTTTGGCTAGCCCCGTTGGGCTCCGTCTTGGCCCTGTTTTTTGCCTGGCTTTTCTATCGCCAGATGAAGAAAAAAAGCGAAGGCACAGACAAGATGGCTCAAATCGCTTCCTATGTCAGGAAGGGAGCCATGGCTTACTTAAAGCAGCAATATACAGTGGTAGCTATTGTTTTTGTTTGTCTAATTGTTCTTCTGAGCTTTTTGGCTTTTGTCCTCAAAGTTCAAAACAAATGGGTCCCGGTAGCTTTCCTGACCGGCGGTTTTTTCTCGGCTCTCTCTGGCTATCTCGGCATGAAAACTGCCACTTATGCCTCCAGCCGGACAGCCAATGCGGCCCGCAGCTCGCTCAATAGTGCCCTGACAATTGCTTTCAGAAGTGGGGCGGTCATGGGTCTGACCGTGGTCGGTCTGGCTCTTCTTGACATTTCTTTGTGGTTTTTGATTCTCAGGCATTTTTATCCTATCTCTAATGAGAATAACCTTATCATCATCACCACGACCATGCTGACCTTTGGTATGGGTGCTTCTACTCAGGCGCTCTTTGCCAGAGTCGGTGGTGGCATTTTCACCAAAGGAGCCGATGTCGGAGCCGATCTGGTTGGAAAAGTCGAGTCCAATATTCCGGAAGATGACCCCAGAAATCCGGCTGTTATTGCTGATAATGTCGGCGATAATGTTGGCGATGTGGCCGGCATGGGAGCTGACCTTTATGAATCTTATGCCGGGTCAATTCTGGCCACCGCTGCTCTTGGTGCTTCAGCTTTCCTCGGGCAGGGAGATATGCAGCTCAAGGCAGTCATTGCCCCCATGGCCATAGCTGGTATCGGAACAATTCTTTCCATTCTCGGCATTTTTATGGTCAGAACCGGAGAAAAGGCCAGTCAAAAAGAGTTGCTGAGGGCCCTGAGTCGTGGGATTAACACCAGCGCAATTCTTATTTTTATCTTTTCCTACCTGATAATTCGTTCTCTGGGTATGACAATTGGTAACTGGCTGGCAGTAGTGGCCGGGCTGCTTTCAGGAATTATTATTGGTAAATCGACCGAATATTATACCTCTCATTCTTATAAACCGACCAAGCGAATAGCAGAAAGCGCTAAAACTGGAGCAGCTACTGTCATTATCACCGGGATCGGCACTGCCATGCTGTCCACCTGGCTGCCAATTATTGCCGTCGCCTCAGGAACCATCCTGGCCTATCTTTTTGCGGCCAATTTTAATCTTCTGGATGTAGGCCACGGACTTTATGGAATCGGCATAGCAGCAGTAGGCATGCTGTCCACTCTTGGTATCACTCTTTCCACGGATGCTTATGGACCAATAGCTGACAATGCCGGCGGTAACGCTCAGATGTCCAACCTCGAAGCTGAGGTCAGACAGAGAACCGATGCCCTGGATGCCCTGGGCAATACGACGGCGGCAACTGGCAAAGGCTTTGCCATTGGTTCAGCTGCTCTGACCGCTCTGGCTCTGCTGGCTTCATATGTAGAAGAAATAAAAATGGGCCTGGTTCGTATCGGTCAGACAACCCTTCAGATGCTGGACGGTACGACTATTGAAACGGCCAAGGCTGGGTTTCTCGATTTTATGCAGTATTTTCGGGTTAATTTAATGAATCCGATTGTTCTGGTCGGGATGTTTATCGGAGCAATGATGGCTTTTGTCTTCTGCGGCCTAACCATGATGGCTGTCGGCAAGGCGGCCGGCAGCATGGTGGATGAAGTCAGACGGCAATTTAAAGAAATCCCTGGCGTCTGGGAGGGGACAGCTGAACCTGATTATGCCCGTTGCGTGGCTATTTCGACCAAAGGAGCCCAGAAGGCCATGATGGTTCCCTCGCTTCTGGCTATTATTGTTCCTGTTGCTACCGGCCTTCTGCTCGGCGTAGCCGGGGTGATGGGCTTACTGATCGGGGCTACTTCTACCGGTTTTGTTCTGGCTGTTTTCATGGCGGATGCCGGTGGCGCCTGGGATAATGCTAAAAAGTTTATTGAAGATGGTAACCTCGGTGGCAAAGGTTCTCCAGCTCATAAGGCAGCTGTTGTCGGCGACACAGTGGGTGATCCCTTTAAAGATACCTCTGGCCCCAGCCTTAATATTCTGATCAAGCTGATGAGCATGGTTTCTATAGTTATGGCTGGCCTGACAGTGGCGTTTTCTCTGATTAAGTAAATATAAATCAGGAGAAAGAAAGCCTGGCAAGATAGGCTGAAGGCTGCAGGCGAATTTAACCAGAGTTGAACCTCGAAGAACAGAAGTGGCTCCTGAGCTTGCCTGGCTTTATCCCAAAAAGGGAGGCAGGATCATGGCCAGGATAAAATTATTTTCTCGCCCGACCTTAAAGTTAGAAATTGTACTTTTAATAATGGGCATCTCATTTTCAGGCTGCCAGCCTGGAGAGCGGGCAGCCGATATTACAGCCGCAGAGATACTGAACCATATCAAGCTTTTATCCGATGATACCTATGAAGGACGTGGACTGGGCAGTCCGGGAATTGAACTGGCAGCCCAATATCATGAGAATTACTTCAAGCAATTTGGCCTCAAGCCTTTTTTTGGCACCAGCTACCGCCAGACCTTTACTTTGATCGGGCTTGAGCCTGATTTAAAAGCAACCATGGAGCTGATAACTCCTGTAATCAAAGCCCAGAGGGTAGAGTTTCCGCCGCCAGTTTTACTTGAAGATTTTGTAATTAAATCAGAAAGGGAAGATTGCCCGCCGGAGGTTGAAGCTGAGCTCGTCTATGGCGGTTATCTGATTCAGGCTGCCGAGCAAAACTGGGATGATATCAAGGGAATGGACTTAAAAGGTAAAGTTCTACTGGTCGAAATTAATGAGCCTGGCAACTATCCTGGTGGGCTATTTGACGGTGAGGATCTGACCTATTATGGCCGCTGGACCTATAAATTTGAAAAAGCAACTGAACTCGGGGCAGCCGGCGTCCTGATTATTCACAATGATAAAGGGGCGACTTACAGCTGGAGTGTGGTCAGAAATTCCTGGGCTAAAGAATCGTTTTTCCTGCCGGAAAAAGTCAGAACTCTCTATTTTCAGGGCTGGGTAACAGAACCCCTGGGGGCCAGAATAGTCGAGGCTGCTGGTCTTGATTTAAAAGAATTGCGGGCCAGAGCTGAAACAACCGATTTTAAACCGCAACCGCTCGGCCTTAAAATTAAAGTCAGACAACAGCCTGCTTTCCGCCAGGTCGAGGCCTTCAACGTGGCCGGATGGTTACCTTCGTCCGAACCACAGGCCAGAGATAAATATGTCATCTTTTCTGCTCATTATGATCATTTGGGTCGCGATCCCAACCTACAAGGAGATCAGATCTATAATGGAGCAGTCGATAACTGTTCGGCCAGTGCCTGTCTGCTGGCTCTGGCTGGCTACTATTCTCAGTTTAAGGGTAGATTGCCGGTTAACCTGATTTTTGCCGGAGTAACAGCTGAGGAACAGGGCTTGCTGGGTTCAGATTACTTTGCTTCCCATCTGCCAGTTCCCAATTCCTCGGTCCTGGCCAATATCAATCTCGAGATGACCAATGTCTGGGGTGAAACCGAAGATGTCTATGCAGTCGGGGCTAAATATTCGGACCTGGATGATATTTGTCGGCAGGCGGCCGAGAACCTCGGCTATCGCTATATCCAGGAACAGGGAGGAAACTATGGCTTTTTCTTTCGTTCTGATCAGCTGAGCTTTGCCCGCCATGGAATTCCTGCTGCCTGGCTTCACGAGGGCGTGGTTTCCCGGGGAGAGGATAAAGATCTCATAGTCAAAAAATCAGAAGAATACCAGAAAAAATATTATCATCAGGTAACAGATGAAATTCAGCCGGACTGGGATTTAAGCGGGGCAATCCAGATTACTCGCTGGGCCAGGGAGATAGTTGAGCTTTTAGGAAAAAATCTTGCCCTACCTGCCTTCAAAGCCGAAAGCCCTTTTCAAAGACCAGAAGATACTGCTGATCAGGAAGATTTGCTAAACTAACCTGATAAACACAAAAAAACTCAGTTTAAATTATTAAATCATAAGTTGCAAAAATGGGATTTTGTGCTAAAATCAGAAATATAATCGACCATGAATTTAAAAGAAGCTTCTTTCGGTGAGTTTCTCAAGCCAGCTCAGGTTATTTTCGAGCTCAAGAGCCATGAAAAAGTAGAAGCGATCGAAGAGCTTCTCAATAGCCTGGTCAAACAAAAGTTAATCAGTAATAAGAACCTCACTCTGACCAGAATAATTGACCGGGAAAATCTGGAATCAACTGCTCTGGGGCATGGTATCGCTGTGCCTCATGCCCGGGTTGACACGGAAGGTCATATGGCGGTGGCCGTCGGACGTTCAGCCGAAGGTATAGATTTTTCCGCTCCCGATAGCCGGCCAGTTCATCTCATCATTCTGGTTGTCTGGAATCCGACTATCCCCGGTCTTTTTAATCACCTGTTTGCTGGGCTGGCCAGTTTTCTGATTAAACCTGATAACCGCGATCGTCTGTTCAACGCCAGGGATAAAAATGAACTTTACAATGTTCTGGCTCAAATCCCGCTGGCCTTTCCCTATGAAGATAGAATAGTTAACCGGGCCAGCTTGCTTAGAAAACTTCAGGAAATTGAACTCAAAATTAGACGGGCACCGGAAGCCAGACAGGAAGAACTTCAGAAGCATCGGGCCCTCATCAGGGAGGAGCTTGACCAGTCGCTTTTAGCCCGGTTTGACCTGTTGATGGACCGTTATGGTTATGCTGTCTCGGAAGTGGTCGATGGCGTTTGCCAGAGCTGCAACATGAGTGTTTCAACCCAGATGGCCTCGGCCATTGAGGAAAGCAATGATATTTATATCTGCGAAAATTGTGGTAAATATCTGGTCTCGCCGGGTAAAAAAGAAAAGGCAGTGACGAAAGAAAAGACTGAAAAAGAAAAAGTAGAAAGTCTAAAAAAAGCGGCCAGTCCAGCGGTCAAAGTCAGACCAGGTAAACAAGTTTCTGCCAGACAGACTAAAGCAGAAAAAAGCAGAAAAAATTAAAGGGCAAAATTTTCTATCCGCAAACTTTAGCCTTTAAATCAAATTCCGTTTTCACCTTATTATTTTCTAACCCTGACTGCTGGAAAATTAGCCGGTTCAAGCAGGCGATAGACTGGTAGTTCAGCGTAACCTCTCTGCCATTCGCGGTAAATATACCGGTCAAAGAAGTTCCAGACAGCCAATCCATCTTCGCTTTCAGGCTCAAGCAGGTAAGCAGCCAGAGAGCCGAGTGGTTGGCCGGTTCGGACAAAAAGTGATCCGGCCGGGAAAGTCCTTGTTTCCTTCTTGTATTGGCCTTTGATCTGCTCCAGCCGGTGCCCCTGGAAAGGTCGGTCAGCTGCCTTGATTTCAGTCGGTAAGAAAACCTCTACCGGCAGTGTCAGTTCTGAAGTCAGGGACTCGACCAGCAAACCATGCTTGAGGAGAATGGCGATCAGATCTGGATCAGGCTGGCTGATAAGATAACCATAGGGCAGACTGACTGTCCTTTTCGGCCGGTAGCTGGCATAGTAAGGAACAGTTACCGGTTTTTTCCGATTGGTAGGTTTAATTTGAGGGAAGCCACCGCCTGGCCTCTCGCTTACCTCCAGTTCATAGGCCTGAATTGTGATAGGCTCAGGCAATGGCTGAAGATCAAATTCAACTGCAAAAGTCTTTCCGCCGGGATTAAGGCCGGCGGCAATAGTCCGGCGGTCAGCCTCTTCGATGAGTTTTTGAATTTCTACCGTTTTGCCGGCTGTATAATCAAGAATGGCTTTAAGGAAATTGAAGCAGCTGATGACTCTGGTCTTATAATCAGCATGGACATAGTTTTCATCAAGAATGGACAGCCGATTTCTTACTCCAGCATAGTTGGTGAAATATCTGGGCTGAGGATCAAAGGTTTCCCAACCTTTGGAAGTATCACGCCAGTCGCGGAACATTCCATAGGGAGCAGCTAAAGTGCCATACTTGTCTTTCAGAATTTTAACAATAGCCGGCAACATGATATCGCGCTGATAGGCAAGAAGTTCAGGATCAATATTGGGGTTAACCGGCCAGGAGTAGGTGACAGTCTCTTCATGGTAAGCCCCATCCGTCGTATGGAGATCAAGCACCAGAGCCGGATCCCAGCGGTTGATAATCTTCCCAACTACGGCTGTCATTTCCGGGCTTTCCAGTTTCATAGCATCACGATTGAGGTCAAGATTCTGGCCGTTTGGCCTGACTCCCACGCCTTTTTCAGGGCCCGGCTGCTGGGGCCGGTTGTTGGGACTGATTTTATCATTTCCATCAGGATTGAGGTTCGGGACGATCAGAATAACCAGGTCCTTAAGATAAGGATGGGACGGATTCAACACCAGTTCCCTGGCCAGCATTAATGACGCTTCTTTTCCCTCGACTTCGCCAGCATGAATATTAGCCTGAATATAAACGACAGTTTTATTCAAATTGCGGGCATATAACGGTGAATGAACAGGCGGGTTACTGATAATCAACATGGGGATTGACCGTCCCTCGGTCGATGTTCCGATATTTTCAACTACCAGATTAGGGCTGAGCTTCTGTAATTCCTTAATGAAAGCTATAACCTCGGCATGGAGCGAAGTTGCTGTAAAGTGACTGCTTTCGGCCACCGTCAAAGGAGCGTTGGCAGGCAGGCCCGATGACGGCGAAACTGGTTTTGATGAGCCTGAAACTTGCCTGGACCCTGAGACTTCAGACAGGCTGGCCCCTGCCTTCTTGGCTGCCGAATTTTTACTGGCAGCGGTTGAAGAACTCAACGAGATAATTAAAAAGAGGAT
>ENA-UPTA01005507-UPTA01005507.1-activated-sludge-metagenome-genome-assembly--contig:-NODE-5507-length-11561-cov-7.744133_pt1 | contig 11561 bp, 13 predicted proteins | sample MGYA00238184_ERZ773361 | MGnify/ENA primary metagenome ERZ773361 (study PRJEB29100, sample SAMN05720205) | activated sludge metagenome | isolation source: anaerobic digester from wastewater...
AATATTTAGAGTTTTCACTTGTAGCTTATTTTATGTTGAATATAATCAATTATAGACCAACAAACTGTTGGTCACAGACAGAAAGGGAGGGATTATGCAAGAAGAAACAGTCAAACTCCAAATCATCACACCACTGTTCTTGAAGGGGGCTAACCCTGATGGCCCACCTGAACTGCGCCCACCGTCATTCCGCGGTGAGCTGCGGTATTGGCTGCGGGCTACAATTGGAGCAGTCATTGGAGACACAAATTTGGAGAATATCAGGAAACTTGAAGCTGCTGTATTTGGCACCCCGGACAGCGGATCTCCAATAGCTGTCCGGATTTCACAAAAACCATTAACAGCTTCCAGACAGCCCATCTTGCCTCACCATGCAGGGCGAACAGGAGATCGTCAGGCCTTTGATCCCGGTCAATTGTTCAGCTTGACAATCAACGCCCCACGCCCAGTTTCTGATGAGGTCTGGCGGGTTGCTGGAGCTACCTTGCGGATGATGCTCACGTTTGGCGGGGTTGGGCTGCGCTCCCGGCGGGGCTATGGTACCCTGGCGATTGTGAACGTGTTCCCAAAAACAAGCGACGGCTGGGATACACACATACAGACAACAATTGTTGAAGCGATAAGTGCAGTAAAATCCCTTGCCGCGAAACTGAGCATTCCAAGCCTTTCAGTGCCACCTGTTGGCCCTGGCAAGTTTCCGTGCGGCAATCAAACCGGGATGATTCGAATTGTAGATCCGCTCCGTACCCAGGCGACCGAAGCTGTAACCGACTTTATGAGTCGCACGATGAATGTGCCCTACTTGGGTGGTATTAAACCCAGGCAGGCATCTCCTCTTTGGGTCAGGCCAATTGAAATGAATGGCCAGTTTGGGCTGCTGTTCATGGTTCTGGCCTCGAATTTCACAGGCTCTGATTACGCCCAGGTCAAAACCTTCATCAGTAAGTTTGCTGGATACGATATCTCTGTGAGAGGATGGAATCAGCCATGAGCGACGCCATACTCGTCTTTACCTTTAGTCCGGTGCAGTCGTATATTGCCGAAGCGCGTCGGGCTGCTGACCTGTTCACAGGCAGTAGAATTCTGGTGCTTTTAGCACGCGCATCTGCTGAAGCAATAATAAATGCTGGTGGAACAATGATTTACCCAGCTAGTTTGACGGGCGATGTGCCGAATAAATTACTGGCCTCTGTTCCCTGGGAGCAGGCAGAATCCGTTGCTGAATTGGCCAAAAATGCTCTGATCGCCAAATGGAAAGAGATTGCTCGGGAGGCGCTGAATCAATTGAGGGGGAAAACCCCTACCCCAGATGAAGAATGGCACAAAATATGGAATCGCCAGGTCGATCATCAGTGGGAAATTCATTGGGCAGCAGCCGCTCTTGAGAACCAAACCTACCCTCAGGCTTTTGATGCTGCTAATCGGGCGTTGGAATCTGCAAAACGTCTGCGTGCATTTGAACCATCCGAAGAAGATGGCGTCAAAGATACGCTGTCTGGTCGTCGGTCGGCCTTGCGAAACAATAAACCTTCGGCAAAGGATTACTGGACTCAGATTGCCCGCCAGGTAGTGAGCGCCCGGCTGCGCCCAGAAGGCCGTGAACGTCTGGACGCGATTGGCGCAATCAAGCGTTTCTGCGCTTTGGCAAACACGCCCTTCCCATCAACCAGCACAGTGGCCAGTGCGGATTTTCTGGAGCGGATTCGAAATAACCCCAGGGTGAATCCTGTTCTACACACTTACGTTCAAAAATTGGATGATCTGGGTTGTTTTCGTGTCCGGCAGGATCCGGTTTGGCCATTTGATGGCGACTTGCTTTATCAAGAAACTTTGACGTTTGACACCTTGAAGGATGACTACCGCTTGACCAATGTGACAGATGCACAGCTTCTTTCTTGCCAAAGTGCCTGCCGGGATGTGTACCAGGCCGCTGGAGGTGACCAGCCCACTAAGTATTACGCCCTCATTGTGTTTGATGGTGACAATATGGGCAAGCGCGTCTCGGCCTGCCCCACAGTCGATGATAGCCGTAATTTTAGCCAGACCCTGGATCTGTTCTCGAGCCGGGTGCAGCAGATGTCCGCGCCAGGCAACCCGGATCAGGCTTCGGTAATCTATAACGGTGGCGACGATGTGATGGCCATGGTTCCGTTGTCCAGAGCCATCCCCTTTGCCTTAAAATTAGCAGATGCATTTTATCAGTGCACGGGAAACTCAGGCTCAGCTGGTATTGTCGTTGCCCATCACACCTACCCGTTGAGCGCTGTTTTACGCACGGCTCACGACGCCGAATTCTTGGCCAAGGAGGTCCCGGATAAGAATGCTGTTTGTGTTCAGGTTCTCAAACGCAGTGGAGAAGCCTTGACTGTTTGTGGTCATTGGGCTGACCTGATGCCTGTGTTTGAAAATATCGTCAATTACCTGAAGACCAAAGCCCTGTCCTCAAAGTTCGCCTACGAGATGGAAGCGGAGGCCCGCACGGTTACAGCCATTCCTGATCCCCAGGCTTGGGATGCGATGCTCCGGCGCCTGATTAACCGCCACCGCACAAATCAATTGGCAAATCCTGCTTCTGTGGCCCAGGAACTAACCCAATGGGCGCAGAACCTGGAAAATACTCAACCCGCAGCAGGATTACACCAGTTGGGTCAATGGCTGCTTCTGGCCCGCTTTATTGCAATGGGAGGTGGAGAATGAGCCCTCAATTGTTCCTCGATCCGGTGGATGTCTGGCTGTTCCGAGATGGCCGACCTTTCTCGGCAGGCAGCGATCATCGTGCCGAAAGCCTGTTCCCGCCGTACCCGACCGTCTTGCAGGGCGCTATTCGGTCATACCAACTGGCGCTTAAGGGCGTCAACCTTCATGATAAAAATGCGGTTAAAAATGCAGTTGGCACTTCCACCGATTATGGCTCTTTGCGCTTGCGCGGCCCCTTCCTGGCACGCCGCAGTTCAGGCAAGGTTGAGCGCTTTTTCCCACAGCCGGCTGATGCGGTTAGCGTCGGTCCCCAACAAATTGAACGCAGTGATAACCCGGCAGATCTACCGGCGGGCATTAAAACAAGCTGCCGTACCCCCAAGTTGATCGGCCTCAATGACCCTTTGAGCAAGGGTGAAGGCGGATTGTGGCTTGATAAAACGCAGTTATTGGATTACCTTGGCGGCAAGAGAGTCGAGGCTGTTAAATCAGAGGACTTGTTCCTGCGGGAAAGCCGTTTCGGAATTGGCATGGACTCTGCGCTGGGTACTACCCTTCAAGGCGCCTTGTACGAAGTCGTCTTCATCCGCCCCCGGGAAGGTGTTGGCCTGACCATTGAAATGGACGGCTATCCGGGTTGGCCACAATCTGGCCTCCTGTCCCTGGGGGGCGAAAGCCGGGCAGCCGCCTTTGAGCAGATTGAGCCGTTACCCTGGCCAACACCGGCAGGTAAGCTGCCAAAGCGCTTCAAACTTTACTTTGCTACCCCTGCATATTTTGAAGCTGGCTGGCAGCCCCGGAGTTGGCGAAAATTCTTTACCCAACCTGTTGATCTTAAAGCTGCGGCAGTTAACCGCTTTGAGAGTGTTGGAGGGTTTGATTGGGCAGCCAATCCAGATCAACAGCATCGCGCTGCACGTCGATTTGTCCCTGCCGGCAGTGTTTATTACTTTGAAAGTAGTCGCACGGAAAGTGATGACACGACCGAATTTGAGAAAACGCTCGAATTTGAGAAAACGCTAATTCAAAATGCTGTTACCGATTTCGGTAGCGAAATCGGTTTCGGCCAAGTCTTGGTAAAGGAGTGGTAAATATGTTCCAGGCTAAATCTATGTTGTATGCTTATGTTGAAACCCCGCTGCATTCTGGTTCTGGCAAAGGCTTGGGGTCAGTGGATCTGCCAATTCAGCGGGAACGCACAACGGGATATCCCATTGTGCAGGCCAGCAGTGTCAAAGGCTGCCTCCGCGCTGAAGCAAATGGCAAAATCACACCAAATAATGATTTTCTGGCAATCTTTGGCCCTGAAGCTGCCAACGCATCCGATTATGCCGGAGCGTTATCCTGTGGCGATGCCCGCCTACTACTCTTCCCGGTGCGGTCTCTGGCGGGTGTATTCGCCTGGACGACCAGCCTTGAAGCCCTGGCTCATTTTGAGCGCTCCGCTGCTGCCGCCGGGATCACCACCGGCTGGAATCTGGCACAGGCCGGCACTGTGGACGCTGACCAAGCATGGATCAATGGCGATGTATTGCTTGCGGGCGGGGCGATTGTCCTTGAGGAGTTTAGCTTTTCGCCTGACCGCAAAGCTATTGTCAATACCATCGGGCCCTGGCTGGCCAGCAATGCCTTACCGCAGCTGGCAGAATATACCTATTGGCGCGATGCTCTACCCAAGAAGCTCTGTATCCTGCCTGATAACGCTTTCCGCGACTTTGCGCTTTATGCCACTGAAGTTCAGACGCACATTAAGTTGAACCCGGATACAAAGACAGTGGACGATAAAGCCCTTTGGACAAGTGAAAGCCTGCCGGCAGATACGTTACTCTATTCCCCTCTGATGGCGTCCAATTCGCGCTCTGCGGCATCTCAACTGAACGCAGCTACTGTTTTGACAACGATCAAGAATCTGGGATTGACACGTATCCAGCTTGGCGGCGACGAAACCACCGGTCAGGGCATTGTCGCTCTGCGTTTCTCGTAACGGAGGTTAGATAAAATGACGAACCAGACACCCCAAAATCGTCAACGAACTTTGGAACAGGAACGGGCGAGATTTGCCTGGGCTTGCGTATCCCGGATGAAAACCAGTGCACGGAAGAAAGAGTATGGACAGCTTGCGCGTGGAGCAGCTGCTGATATTCAGATTAATGGTCTCGGACAAACTCTGGCTTTTTGGCGTGCCAAGAAAAACAACGAGTTGCTGTCTGATGTGTCCAATTGGTTGAAACAGCAGTTGGCATTCACCCAGCCCGAAGTAATCGATTGGATTGCCAATACTGCTTCAACTGATGATTACCGCCGGGCAACCGCTGAAGCAGTTGCCGTGCTGATCTGGATTAAACGCTTTTCTGAAGCAGAACTGATTGAATAGGAGGCGGGCATGAGTTACCCAATCCCCCGTCGCAGTGGTAAAGCTTATGAAAGGCATCAAAAAATGGCCGGACAAAATCCTGGCCTTATCTTGGATCGTTTTTCACCTGACTGGGGTGCAAGTCCTTTGGTGAAAGAAGACGGTTTAAAAGCGGTACAAACGGCATCAACCCTTATTGACACCGAGCTTCTCAAAGCCCAGCTTTTACGTTGGGCGGCTGCTGCCGCAGCTTTAGGCGCTCGTACGTTTACTTTTAAGACCGATTGGCGGTTGATTGCCGGTTTTGGTCGTAAAGGAACACTGGAAGTGGGCTTTGCCTTCAACCGCTACGGCTTTCCCGAACTGCCCGGCAGTGGTCTGAAAGGGTTGGCACGAGCCTGGGGCCGGCTGGCGGTGGCTGAAACGCTTGGCGCCCAGGATCTGACCAGACTGGACGAGATCTTAAGCGAAGACGACCTGCAAAAATTTTCTGATGCCTGGCAGGATGCTTATCCCCAGGCTTCTCCAAATGCCCTGGCTCTAGCCAATGACTTTCGAATCCTGTTTGGGACAACCTCATGTGCAGGTCGGGCCAATTTTTTGAATGCCGTCCCCGATTCCACCCAAATCCCAGTGCTCGACGTCGACATCCTCAATCCTCATTATCCCAAATATTATTCGGGTGGTGGAACGTATCCGGGAGATGAGGACAAACCCATTCCGGTCAAATTTCTCACGGTTGCTGCCGGTACCCAGTTCTGGTTTGCCATTGCCCTTCGTGATGCCAGCCAGTTGTCCCCCACTGAAGTTCTACGATTGCTCAACCTGGCTGAGAATTGGCTGACTCTGGCGCTGCAAAAATTAGGCGCTGGCGCCAAAACATCCGGCGGATATGGCTTCTTCAGCGCGATTTTAACAGGGTTGTCTCCTTTACCCGAACCACCTGAATATGTGATCCCACAGCCCGATGTGATTGAAGTTCGGCAAGGTGTCATCACTCAAATGCGGCCAGATCGTAGAACCGGCTGGTTGAGAGATAAAGAAGATGCCACTGGAGAGCCAAAATCGTTTTCCACGGATGTGATTACTCCCAAAGACAAGACACCCGGTAAGGGCACTGTGGTTACCTATACCCTCACCAATGGCAAAATTACTGAAGTAAAAGTCTAACCCCCTCCTAAAATGCTACTGCTCAACTTCTCCCACCCCCTCACAGAAAACCAGCTTGCCCGCGCCGCCGAACTGGCTGCCCAGCCGGTGGACGCCGTCTTCACCATCCCCGTCCAGTTTGACACCACCCTGCCCTTCGCCCCCCAGGTGGAGGAACTGGTCAACCATATCCCGCTGACGCCCCGTCAGTTGCAGACCGAGCCCATCCTGGTGGTGCTGCCCGCCCTCAACTTCATTGCCGCCCTCCTGCTGGCGGACCTGCACGGGCGGATGGGCTACTTCCCCGCCGTCCTGCGGCTGCGCCCCGTGCCTGGCTCCACCCCGCCCGCCTTCGAAGCCGCCGAAATCCTCAACCTGCAGCAAATCCGCGAAAATGCCCGCACAACCAGGCGCCTGGATGAAAACCAGTCAGACTGAACCCTGGAGGAAACCATGAAAAACCTGTCTGTTCGAAAAATTATTCTCACACTGGTGCTGGCGGTTCTCAACGTCGTCAGCAACCTGATTGCCAACCTCACCGTCGAAGGCGGCTGGCGGATCATCTGGCTGGTGCTGGGCATTGGTGCACTGGCTGCCATCGCCTACATTCTTATCCGCAACATCTTAAATCCACCCCATGTCAGCGTCCAGTTTGACCAAGCGGTTCCGATTCGCCAAGAAGAATACCAGCGCCACGCCCGAAAAGGGTTGATCCTCCTGCTCTCCGATTTTAAACCCAACCCCGGCTCCCCGGCACACCACCTGAGTGAAAAGGAACGGCTGGAGCTGGCGGAAAAGGGGGACTATGACAGCCTCCACCTGACCGATTCCAACTTCAACCCCGCCATCATCGCCGTCACCGCCCACGCCTCCAACCTCAGCCATTGCTGGATCATCACCACATCCAACACCAGCGAGCGCAACCAATCCCGCCCCTATGCCCGGGTCCTGGCTGCCTACCTCCAAACCATCTGCGGTGCAGGCAACTTCCACCACGGCGATGGATATGTCATCCCCGCCCAGGATGATGACGCCATGGCAAAGAAAACCTACACCGTGGTGAACGAAATCTACCGGGAAGCGCGCGGGAAATTCCAATTGCGGGACGAGGACATTGTGTCCGATTTCACCGGCACCTCCAAGTCCATGTCCATGGGCATGATTCTCGCCTGCCTGGACCGGCGCCGCACGCTCCAGTACGTGGGCTCGCATTACGACAGCGCCGGCAACCGCCAGGGGGATAGTTTCCCCATCCTGTTCACATTTGCTGTCAAGGATATCGAAGAATAATCCATCCCGGAGAACCGCCCATGCCCGCATCCATCGTCCTGCACCTGCAAGCCGCCCACCCCGGCACCTACCGCCATGCCACCGGACCCGGCGTGCATGGCTGGTGGTTCCAGCGCTGGCAAACCTTCAACCCCGCCCTGGCGGATGCCATGCACCAGCCGGGGCGGTTTGCCCCCTTCACGCTCAGCCCAATCCTGGGCATCCCCACCCCCCAGGGACCGGTGGAGGTTGCCGAAGGCTGCCCGGCATGGCTGCGCCTGACGGTCCTCTCCACCGAACTGGAAGCCCACCTGCCCGCCTTCCTCGACTCGTTGCCTGCCGTCCTGGCAGTGGATGGCATCGTCTGGCAGCTTGCCGGGGTCTCCCGCACCCCGCCGGAGCATGCCTGGGCGGACGCCGCATCCTACGATGACCTGCGCACCCTGCTGGACCAGCGCAAACCGCCCGACCTGTGGACACTGGAGATGGTCACACCCACCGCCTTCAACGGTAAAAAGACCCAGTTCCCCTTCCCCCTGCCCGACCTGATGATTCGCTCCTGGCTGGAGCGCTGGAACGCCTTTGCCCCCTTTGCCCTGCCCGATGACCTTGTGCGCATCGGGCGCGAGGATTTGGGCGTGGTGAACTACTCCCTGCGCACCCTCAAAATCAGCGAGGGCATCCGCCAGGCAATTGGCTGCACCGGCAGGCTCACCCTGCGCGCCATCGAGGTGCACCCCGCCATGCGGGTTGCCCTCCACCTGCTTTTCACCTTTGCCTTTTATTCCGGCACCGGCTACCACACCACCCAGGGAATGGGGCAAACCCGCCTGCTCCGGGAAAGGTGACGCCTTGCCCGCCCGCCAGGGGTTCACCGGGATCAACCTTTTGCAGCAGGCGCTCCAGCCCGATGTCCTCCGCCGCGCCTGGGTGACCATCGCCGAAAATGACGGCATCCCCGGCGTCGATTCCATCTCCATCCAGCGCTGGCGGCGCAACTGGGAGGAACGCCTGGTGGAGCTGGCAAAATCCGTCCGCAGCAACACCTACCAGCCCCACAAGCTGCGGCTGCGCCACATCCCCAAGCGCAAACCCGGCGAGTTCCGCACCCTGCGCATCCCCACCGTCACCGACCGGGTGCTGCAGCGCGCCGTGGCGGATGTGCTGATGCCCTTCTATGAAGCCCGCTTCCTCGATTGCTCCTACGGCTACCGCCCCGGGCGCAGCCTCAAGCAGGCAGTCCAGCGCATCCTCATCCACCGCGCCAACGACCGCACCCACGTGCTGGATGCCGACATCGATGCCTTCTTTGATTCCGTCGATCACGAGCTGCTGCTGCGCTTCCTGCAGGCGGACCTGCCGGATGACTCCCTCCTCCCGCTCATCAGCCTGTGGCTGGAGAAAAGCCATGGCAGTTCCGCCGCCAGCCGCGGCATCCCCATGGGCTCGCCGCTTTCGCCCCTGCTGGCAAATGTCTTCCTCCACCGGCTGGATCTCTCCGCCACCGGGCTGGGCTATCACCTGGTGCGCTACGCCGATGATTTCATCATCCTGGAGGAAAGCGAAGCCGAAGCCCGCCTGGCATACACCGACGTGCAGGCAATCCTGCAGCACCTGCAATTATCCTACGAGCCGCAAAAAACCCGCCTCACCTCCTTTGCGGAGGAGTTCACCTTCCTGGGGGTGCATTTCACCCCCGATACCTACCGCTATTCCTGGGAAGACAAGCAGATTGAAGTGGAGGGCAATGAAGTGGACGCATTGTTCAGCGATTTTGGACCGGAGTACGACTAGCCATGCCCGGGCTGTATGTCTTTGAAACCGGCTCCCGGCTGGAGGTGGAGTACGAGCGCATCCTGGTCACCCTGGAGGACGAAGTCCTCTTCCGCACCCGGCTGGACCAGGTTTCGCACGTGGTGCTGCTGGGCAGGGTGGGCATGACCACCCCCGCCATCCACGCCCTGCTCGCCCGCGAAATCCCCGTCTTTTTCCTCTCCTCCGGCGGCAGGCTGCTGGGCAGGCTGACGGGTCCCAGCGGGCTGAACGTGGCATTGCGCCAGTTCCAGCACCAGCGCGATGCTGATGCCGAATTCTCGCTGCACCTGGCGCGTTCCATCGTCACCGGGAAAATTTGGAATCAGATTCAATTAGCATGTCGGTGGCTGCGCACCAATCAAAAATCCCTCCATCCCGGTCTGGCAGAACTACGCCGACTTCAGCAAAGCGCTGAAACCAGCCCCAGCCTGGAAACCCTGCTGGGCATGGAAGGCGCTGCCGCCCACGCCTATTTTGGTATTTACCGGGATCTTTTTGATCCTGCCTGGAGCTTCCGCAGCCGCAACCGCCGCCCGCCGCGCGATCCCATCAACGCCCTGCTCAGCCTGGGCTACACCCTGCTGCATTGCAGCCTGTGCGCCGCGCTGGAAATCGTCGGGCTGGATCCCTACCTCGGCTATTACCATACCGAGCAGTACGGGCGCCCGGCATTGGCGCTCGACCTGGAGGAGGAATTCCGCGCCCCGGTCGTCGATTCACTGGTGCTCAACATCGTCAACCACCGCATCCTGCGCCCCGAACATTTCACCCCGCAGGGTGACGAGCCCGGCACCTGGCTGACGGGCAGGGGCAGGCGCATCTTTTTCCACCAGTTTAACCGCAAGCTGCATTCTGAAATCAGCCCTCCCGGCATCAACCGGGCAATTTCGTATCAAAAGCTCTTCGAAGTCCAGGCGCGCCGGATTGCGCACGTCATCGAGGGGCGCGAACCCGTCTACCAGCCCTTCCGCATCCGCTGAGGTGAACCATGCCCGCCCAACAATTCCTTCTCGTCGTGTACGACATCAGCAGCGACAAGCGCCGGACCAAACTCCATAATGCCCTGCTGGATTACGGCACCCCCGTGCAGTACTCGGTGTTTGAGTGCCTGCTGGAGCCAAAACAACTGGAACGGATGCGCAAAGCCGTCCGCAGGGTCATCCGCCCCCGGGTGGACCAGGTGCGCTATTATTTCCTGTGCGCCAGCTGTGTGGCGAAAACCGAGATCACCAGCGGGGTGGACGTGCTCCATCCCACCACAGATGCCATGATTGTCGGTGGTGTTATCGAGACAGAGGGGGGGTAGATCATGAATCAGTCTGTCTCGATGATTTTTCCGGGCACCCCCCACCCGTGGGGGTTAAAGGATGTTTTTAAACGCAATTATTGGCAAATATTGGCAATTTTATCGAGACAGGCAGTCATTTTTCAAATGATAATCTGTCTCGATACATCTCAAAACCGGCACCTGTGGCAGTTGGTGGAAATTGACTGCAACAGGTGGCAGGTTTTGATGTATAATACGATTGTCAACCGGCACCTGTGGCACTTAAAATCCCCTTTTCTCACTCGATGAGATTGAAACCTTAATTTGGGTGCGGATTGCAATATCGTTCGCGCCCGTGTCTTAAAATCCCCTTTTCTCACTCGATGAGATTGAAACCAGTCACTGGCATATTCCTGAACGGTTTCGGTAGGAATGTCGGTTTTACCCGCTTAAAATCCCCTTTTCTCACTCGATGAGATTGAAACGCTGGCGCTCATACTCCTGGCGGATCAAAAACCGGACTTAAAATCCCCACTTCTCACTCGATGAGATTGAAACTCCAGACAGGCTTATACGCCGAGTCAGTCATAACTTAAAATCCCCACTTCTCACTCGATGAGATTGAAACACGGTCCCAATAGGGATTTTCGCACCATACTCGGCTCTTCTTAAAATCCCCACTTCTCACTCGATAAGATTGAAACAGTTTCCGCGCTACCCCCTCCAGCACGATCTCCCTCACTTAAAATCCCCACTTCTCACTCGATGAGATTGAAACTAGACGTGAATTGAATTGTAACCGTTTCGCCCGTGATTACTTAAAATCCCCACTTCTCACTCGATGAGATTGAAACGAGTGGAACAATAAGACCAAGAATCAACAGAATTGCCACTTAAAATCCCCACTTCTCACTCGATGAGATTGAAACTCTCCCTGCGCTTTCGAAAGCGCAGCGGACAACTCGCTTAAAATCCCCACTTCTCACTCGATGAGATTGAAACCAAGCGGTG
>ENA-UPTA01005514-UPTA01005514.1-activated-sludge-metagenome-genome-assembly--contig:-NODE-5514-length-11548-cov-5.564082_pt1 | contig 11548 bp, 11 predicted proteins | sample MGYA00238184_ERZ773361 | MGnify/ENA primary metagenome ERZ773361 (study PRJEB29100, sample SAMN05720205) | activated sludge metagenome | isolation source: anaerobic digester from wastewater...
TTTTGGCATTGCTGAGGCGTTGGGAGGAAAGATGAGCGATTTTCCGATTCGAGGCGAACTGAATGCGGCGGGCAGCAGCCCGCTCTATGAACAGCTGATCAGCATCATCCGAAAGAGCGTCAGGGAAGGCAGGCTATCTCCCGGCGACCCGCTGCCTTCGGAAAGCGAGTTCTGCGAGTACTACGGCATCAGCCGCTCCACCGTACGGGCGGCGCTGGCCGAGCTGGAGGAGGAGGGGCTGGTGGTGCGGCATCAGGGCAAGGTGCTGCGGATCGCCACGCGCAAGGGCGTGGTCCTCGCCGCCGGCGGGTTCGACAAGAACCAGGCGATGCGCGACGAGCATGCGCCGCTCTATCCCAAGGCGCTCTTTTCGGGCGGGACCAGTGGCAACACCGGCGACGCGATCCGCGCCGGGCAGGCCATTGGCGCGGGCACGATGAACATGCAGTCGGCCTGGGCCGCCCCGGTGTTCTACGTGCCGGGCGAGGACCGGGGCCGCCTCTGCACCATCGAGCGCGCCCTGCCGGGCTGCATGATGGTCAGCCAGTCGGGCACCCGCTATCTCAACGAGGCGGCGTCCTATCACATAGTCGGCCAGCAGATGGCCCGCCGCCAGCGCGAGCATGGCGATGCCAGCCCCAGCTGGTTCGTGTTCGATCACACCTATCGCCACAGCTATCCGGTCGGCCCGGTCTATCCGCTGGTGCCCGACTGGGCGCAGAACGGCATGGTCAAGACGATCCTCAAGAAGGGCCGCACGATCGCCGAACTGGCCGAGGCGATGGGCGTCGATCCAGCCGCGCTGGAAGCCACTGTCAGCCGCTTCAACGACTATGCGGCCAAGGGCGAGGATCCCGATTTCCACCGGGGCGAGGCAGCCTATGACAAGATGTACGGCGATCCGCGCGTGGCCCCCAACCCCTGCCTGCGCCCGCTGAGCAAGGGGCCGTTCTATGCCATGCCGATCTATCCCGGCGACATTGGGACCAATGGCGGCCTGACCACCGATCCCAGGGCGCGGGTGCTGGGCGCGGACGGCAAGCCGATCCCCGGCCTCTACGCCATCGGCAACAGCGCGGCTTCGGCGATGGGCGAAAGCTATCCCGGCGCGGGCGTGACCATCGGCCCGGCGCTGACCTTCGGCTACCTCGCCGCGCAGGACATGACCGGGAGCAACGCGGAATGAGCGGACGGCTGGCGGGACGCGCCGCCATCGTCACCGGCGCGGGTCGCGGCATCGGCGCGGCGATCGTCGCGCGGCTGATGGCCGACGGCGCGCAGGTCGCGGCGGTGGACCTCAGCGCCGAGGCTGCGGCGGAGAGCGGGGCGACGTTGGCGCTGGCCTGCAACGTAGCGGATTCGGCATCGGTCGCCGCGGCGGTCAAGGCCGCGCGAGAGGCCTTCGGGCGGCTCGACATCGCGGTCGCCAATGCCGGGATCGGCCAGGCACCCAATGACGGGTCGGAGCAGTTTTACGGCGCCATGGCCCGGCGTAACGCCGAACTGGCGGAGAGCGGCAAGTCCGAGGTGATCGTCGACCAGCTGATCCACATGGAAGACGCTGGCTGGGCGGCGGTCCTCGCGGTCAATCTCAACGGCACCTTCTACCTCTGCCGCGAATTCGCCCGCGTGCTGGCAGAGGACGGCAATCCCGGTTCGATCGTCGTGCTCAGTTCGACCAGCGCCCAGTCGGGCGAAGGCAGCGCCCACTACTGCGCCAGCAAGGCCGCCGTGATCGGCCTGACGCGTCAGCTGGCGCGCGAGCTGGCCCCGCGCCGGATCCGGATCAATGCCGTCGCGCCGGGGCCGACCAACACCCCGGTGATGCAGGGCATCCCGGCCGAATGGATCGCCTCGATGGAAGCCTCGGTGCCGCTGGGGCGGATGGCCGACCCGGCGGAAATCGCCGCATCGGTCGCCTTCCTCGCCAGCGACGAGGCGAGCTATGTGAACGGCTCGGTACTCGTCGCCAATGGGGCAAGCTACTTCTTCTGAAGTCTCAGTCCGCGCGGACCTTCACCTTGGGCGCCGCCGCGCCCCGGCGCATGGTTTCCAGGAACTTTTCCAGCGGCGCCGGTTCGGCCACCGGGCCGCCGTGGTCGCCTTCGCGCGCCCAGAATTCGGCATAGCTTGGGAACAGCTTGTGGAAGTTGCCTTCCACCCATTCGGTGTCCGGCCAGCGCATCTTGTTCTCGCCCACCGGCGGCTTGTTGAGATCGGTGGCGTACCAGTAGAGCGGCAGGCGGCGGGCAAAGTACCAGCGGCCATCGGCCCGCACGTAATCGTCCGAATACATCATCTGCATGATGACCCATTCGTCGCCGGTTTCGTGCTCGTTCTTGGAATAGACGACGCCGTGGGCGTGATCGGGATCGTCGAACTCGATCACGTGGCCGCCAATGTGGTGCGAGGTGCCGGTGAAGGGCGAGCGCAGCGTACGGTCCATGTAGGCGCGCAGTGCCTGGCGGCCGCTTGCATCCTTGCCCACCCGCACGTCGGCGGGAAACAGGCTGACCATCGCGTCCATGTCGCGCATGTCGAGCGCAAGGGCGTACCTGGCGGGCAGCTGGCGGATCGCGTCGAGCGATTCCAGGCGATCGATGCGGGCTTCAAGTGATGTCATGGTCATGCCTTCATGGTTACGCGCAGCGGCAGGTGCTTGAGCCCGCCGGTGTGATTGGTTTTCACCCATTCGGGTTCGCCCGCCAGTTCGATGGTCTCGACGCGCAGCGCGATTTCCCGGAACAGCGACTCGACCTCCATTTCGGCCAGAATGCGCCCCAGGCAATGGTGCGCGCCATAGCCGAAGCCGAGGTGGCGGTTGGGATTGCGTTCGATCCGGAACTCGTCGGGCGCATCGAACGCGCGTTCGTCGCGATTGGCCGAGAGGTACAGGATCGCGACCTGCTCGCCTTTGGCGATCTTCTGCCCCGCGACCTCGGTATCCTCGGCCGCGGTGCGCATGAAATGGCGCACCGGGGTAGCCCAGCGGAAGATTTCCTGCGCGGCGCTTTCGACCAGGTCCGGATTGGCCTTCAGCTTGGCGAACTCGCCCGGATTGCGGGCCAGTTGCATCATGCCCACGCCGACGCTGGAACTGGTGGTATCGTGCCCGGCGGCGGCCAGCAGCATGCCGTAGGACAGGGTTTCCATGTCCGACAGCGGCTCGCCATGGATCGTCGCGGTGGCGACGACCGACATCAGGTCATCCCTGGGGTCGGCGCGGCGCTGGGCGACCACGCCGCCCAGATAGCCGAAGAACTCCATCGCCGTGGCCAGCCCGAAATCGCCGTTGGCGTTGCGCTCCGGATCGCTGGCGCCGAACAGTTCCTGGGTGAGCCGCAGCACCAGCGGCGCGTCGCTGTCGGGCAGGCCGAGGATCGAGGTAATCATGATCAGCGGATAGGGAATGGCGATTTCCTCGATGAAATCGAATTCCCCCTTGGTCGAAAGGCTCGCCAGCTTGTCGACGTATTCGGCGGCCAGCAGCTTCATCCGCTCGCGCAGGGTGTTCAGGAACTTCGAATTGAACCACGACTGGGTCAGCTTGCGGTGATCGCGGTGATCGGCGCCGTCCATGTCGAGCAGGGTGCGGACCGGCCCGGTGCGCGTGCCGAACTGGGCGATGGTGCGATCCTCGAACCAGTCGGGCAGCAGGGTCAGGCGCGGGGCGTTGAGCCACAGCTTGCCGTTGCGCTCGATATCCATCACGTCCTTGTGGCGCAGCACCGCCCAGAACGGACGGTAGGGTTCCTGCTCCACCCACAGCACATCGCCCTGGGCGCGCATTTCCTTGAACCTGGCGGCGATCGCCGCTTCGTCGGCATAGGCGGCGGCGGAGAAGGCATCGATGCTGGTGGCGGGCCTGATCATGGGTCGATCCTTTCGATGGCGGGCAGGCGGTAGCGCCCATCAAGCGCCTCGGCCTTGGGCAGGTAGAGCCGCATCACGGCATGAAACGCGCCCGGCGGCACGGGCAGCCAGTTGGACGTGCCCTCGCGCGGGCGCGTGCTGGAGAGATGAATAGTGAGCGAGCCGTCCCTGCCGTATTTCAGCCCGCGCGTGCGGTCGCCTATGGCATAGCGGCGGATCGGATTGGCGATCAGCTGCGAGGTCGCGCGGTCATAGGCAGTAAGCGACCAAAAGGCACCGACCGGCGGCAGCGCGCCCTTGGCGAAGCGCAGGCGGTAGCTGCGCTTGCCGTCGAGCATCTCGCCCCGGCCATCGGTGATCGCGGCGGGATAGATCGACTCCTCCGGCGCGTTGACATATCCGCCGCGCGCCACCTCGGCGCGCAGCAGGAAGTCATCACCCGGATCGGCCATGGCGCCGGACCACATCCAGCCGTTGTCGATCCGGCGCGGACGGAAGCCCCGCCTGGCCAGCACTTGCGGCCCGACCTTCAGCGCGCAGCCGAGGCCCAGTTTTTCTGCATCGGACAGCTTGCCCGCATCGAACGCTTTGGCGGGGCCGAACCCGGCGAGGTCGAACTGGGCCATCAGCGCCGTCTCGCCCGGCTTGACGGGAACGGCGCGCAGGGCCTGGTTGAGCAGTTCGAAGTAGGCCAGGCTGTCGAACGGCTGCATCGGCGCGGCATCGGTCACGGGCACCCCGGGCGCGCCGCTCATCCGGATCGCCTGCGACAGCCGCCGCGCCTCGGCAAGGTCGGCCTCCCCGGTTACCAGCACCCGGCCCAGCATCCAGGCCGTGTCGGTCGGCAGGCGGAACGCGGTGTAGCCTTCGGGCAGCGTCCCGCCTGACGGACCGACCAACGCGTACCGCATGGCCTTGCCGCCATTGGTCCGCGTGCCGAGGTGCCACGGCTTGGCGTAGAGATCCATGAAGGCGAGCGTGTAGTACCGCCCCCCCATCTCCGGCACTTCAAGCAGGACCGGCCCTTTCGACAGGTCCACCCAGGCATTGAGATAGAGCGTGTCGGAATTGGCCGCCCGCAGCTGGCCCTGCGTTTCGGGGGTCAGCAGGTGCGGATAGATGGCGATGGCATTGACCGGCGCCGCGACCGGCTGGCCTGCGCTGACCCGGTGCGTTTCGTTGAACCGCTGCTTGAGCAGGTCGACCATCGGATAGCCGTAGATATAGCCCTGCAGGCCGATCGCCTGCGCCAGTGCCGCCTCAGGCTCCAGCGCGGCGGCCTGACACTGCGATGCTTCGGGGAGGGCGGAAGCCGCCATGGCCAGCGCGAGTGCAAACATACCCCTCCAACTGCGTAAGCAGTATTTATAACACCTACGCTATCGGATTTTGATTTGCCATTCAACTATCATTCGCGTAGTGATGATCGCTGGATTCTACGCATTATGTCCGGCCAAGCGAGCCAGACAATGCGCCTGAGGGAGGGTAACATGATTCGCATGCTCGCTACTGCTTCGCTGGCCGCCCTGGCCACCTGCATCGCCGCTCCGGCCCTGGCGCAGGACAGCGCGCAGGACGCTGCCGACGACGGGCTCGGCGCCATCGTCGTGACCGCGCAGAAGCGCTCCGAAAACATCCAGGACGTGCCGATCGCCATCTCGGCAGTGGGCAGCGAATACCTGGAAAGCCGGGGCATCGACTCGATCGACAAGCTGGGCACCATCGCCCCCAACGTGAAGATCGAACGCGCGCCGGGTTCCAAGACGATCTCGCAGGCTTCGATCCGCGGGTCGGTGACGATCAACCCGGCGATCACCTGGGAACCGGCGGTCGGGCTGTACCTTGACGGCGTCTACATCGCCAAGGCGCAGGGTTCGATCTTCGACGTCGCCGATCTGGAGCGCGTGGAACTGCTGCGCGGTCCGCAGGGCACGCTCTATGGCCGCAACGCGCTGGCCGGTGCGATCAACCTCGTCACCCGCAAGCCTTCGGGCCAGCTCGGCGCATCGTTCGAGGCGACCTATGGCAGTTTCAACGACGTGCGCCTGCGCGGCGTGGTGGACCTGCCGCGCATGGGCATCTTCTCGGCCAAGGTATCGGGCCAGTACCGCCGCCGCGACGGCCTGATCAAGCTGTCGCCCAAGTCGCCTTCGGGCGCGGAGCGGACGGATTCGATCAATTCGGGCAGCTTCATGGTCCAGCTGCGGGCCGAACTTTCGGACAGCATCACCGCCGACTATACCTATGACTACACCAAGTCGGACCAGGATCCGCCGTTCTCGCAGCTGCTGCGGGTCAACCGCAACGGCGAGTTCCGCGACATCTTCGATCCCAAGTCGCCCGGTTATGCCTATGGCGGGGCCTATTTCCCGCTCGACAAGTACACCAGCACGACCCGCGTCACTACCGCTGCGATCGATGCCCCGGCCTATGAAAAGTCGCGCAGCTACGGCCACGCGCTGACGCTCACCGCCGACCTTGGTCTTGCCACACTGAAGTCGATCACCGCCTATCGCGACCTCGCCTGGGCGGACGGGCTGGACCTCGATGGCTCGCCGCTGCCGGTCGCCTACACCCAGCGCATCACCGACTACAGCGCCTGGAGCCAGGAACTGCAGCTGACCGGCGCCACCGCCAATGACCGGCTGAGCTATGTCGCGGGTGCGTTCTACTTCAGCGAAAAGGCGGAGACGCTGAACCCGCAGACCTATTTCGGCGGCGGCACAGACCTGCAATCGAACTACGGCTCGCACACCAAGGCCTTCGCGCTCTACGCCCAGCTCGACTACAAGCTGACCGAGGCCTTCAAGGTCAGCGTGGGCGCGCGTTATACGCACGAATCGAAGGACATCAGCCGCTACTTCCGCATCAATTACGATGCGGCGAACGGCGTTCTGAAGCCGACGGTGATTGCCGACCTGCCTTATGGCGCGGTGCCGGACGCGAAGTACAACAACTTCTCGCCCGCGCTGACCCTGGCCTACGAGGTGTCGGACCAGGTCAACGTCTATGCCCGCTTCGCGCGCGGCTTCAAGTCGGGCGGGTTCAACGGCGAAACCAACGTGTTCGTCGCCCCGACCACCGCCTGCCCCAGCGGCGCGCCGGAGCTGTGCAATCCCTATCGCCCGGAAAAGGTCGACAGCTACGAGCTGGGCCTGAAAACGCGCCTGCTCGACAACCGCCTGGTGTTCAACGTCGCCGCCTTCCGCGACGAGCACAAGGACATGCAGCTGTCCGTGTTCACTGCCACGACCGGCGCGGCATCGATCATCACCAATGCCGGCGCGGCGCGCATCCAGGGCCTCGAATTCGAAGCCGTGCTGCGTCCGGTCGACGGCGTGACGCTGAACGGGTCGCTGGCGATCCTCGATTCGAAGTACAAGCGCTTCATTGACGGCGGCAAGGACGTCTCCGGCAACCGCGCCTTCCCGCACGCGCCCAAGACCACGGCCTCGGTCGGGTTCGACTGGCAAGTGATCAAGGGCGACTGGGGCAAGCTGAACCTCTACGGCGATCTCAACTACGTCTCGAAGTACTACACCTTCCCCTATGCGCTGGCCGGCACTTCACCGTCCGACCAGCTGGCGGGGTCGAGCCAGTCGAAGGGCCGCACGATCGTCAACCTGCGCGCCAGCCTGGCCGACGTTCCGCTGGGCGGGGCGCGGGCCGAGCTTTCGGTCTTCGCGCGCAATGTCACCAAGGAAGCCGATCCGTCGAACTTCATCGACTTCGGCCCCGGCTTTGGCGGCATCCTGCTGGGCTACTTCCCCGAACCGCGCACCTTCGGGGTGACGGCCGGGATCAAGTTCTGATCGCGATGACGCTGGAACAACGGCTCCAGCGGCTGGAAGACGACCGCGCGATCCGCGACCTCAAGGCGCGCTACCTGCGCGCCTGCGACGCCAAGGATCCGGAGACGGTCCGCGATTGCCTGCTGCCCGAGGGGGCGGTGATTGCCTATGATGGCTTTCCCGCCTTCGAGGGCCGCGATGCCTTCGTCGCGGTCTATGCGGAAATGGGCTGCGCAGCCGGAGTGTTCGACATCCACCACGGCGCTAACGGGGTGATCGCGTTCGATGGCCTCGACCGCGCGCGGGGGCAGTGGTCGCTGCTGTTCCACAACATCAACCTTGCCGCCCGCACGCTGACACAGATGGGCGTCGAGTACGAGGACGTCTATCTGCGGCAGGACGGACGCTGGTGGATTGCCGAAACCCGCTCGCGCCGCCAGTCCTGCCTGATCCATGGGGTCGACGATGAAGGGCGGCCCACGGTTGCCGTCATGGGCGAGCCGCCCGCGACATTCGGATAGGGAGACAAGGCCATGCGCTTTGCAGGCAAGAAGGTTCTGGTCACGGGTGCGGCCTCCGGCATCGGGCGCGCCACCGCGCAGCTGTTCGCGCGCGAGGGCGCCGTGCTGACCATCGGCGACATCAACGAGGCGGGCCTTGCCGAAACCGCCGAAATGATCGGCGGCACGGTTAAGGCGGTGCCCTACAACGCCGAGGATCACGCCTCGTGCCGCGCGCTGATCGCGGCGGCGAGCCAGGACGGCCTTGACGTGCTGTGCAACGTCGCCGGAATGCTCAAGTGGGGGCCGACCGCCGACTATGCGGTGGAGGATTTCGAGCGGCTGCTGCGGATCAACACCACCAGTGTCTTCGTGCTGTGCCAGGCTGCGCTGCCGCACCTGCTGGAAAGCAAAGGCAACATCGTCTGCGTCGCCTCCACGGCGGGCCTGTCCGGCATTCCCTATTCGGTCGCCTACTCGGCCTCGAAGCACGCGGTGGTCGGGATGATCAAGTCGCTGGCACTGGAATATGCCGCCGCCGGAGTGCGGATCAACGGCGTCTGCCCGGGCCAGGTCGCGACCCCGATGACCACGATGGCTCCGCCGGCGGGGAATATCGACTGGCAGCTGGTGATGCGCAACGCGCCCAAGCTGGCGGACGGCATCTGCGATCCTGAAGACATTGCCGAGGCGCTGGCCTTCCTCGCCTCAGACGCCTCGCGCAAGACCACCGGAGCGCTGCTGGCGGTGGATGGCGGGCAACTGGCCGGCTGATCGCCTGCTCCCCCCGTTCGTGTCGAGCTTGTCGAGACACGCTGGCGCCAGCGTGTCTCGACAAGCTCGACACGAACGGATGTGGTTTCAGGGGGCGGAGTTGCCGAGCAGCGCCTGCGCCGCGTCGCTGCCATCCAGCAGGCGGTTGTCCCGCCGCGTGACCTGCCAGCCCTTCCCGGCGCGCGCCAGTTCCCAGCGGTTGGCGGAAACGCGCACAGCCTGCCAGCCCTCGCCCTCCTTGCGGAAAACCACGCTATGGCACCGCGCCGTGGCCCGGTCACCGGCAAGGTCGATGGCGGGTGAGGTCAGGACATGGGCGCAGCCGTCCGCGATCAGCGCGCGGTGAACCGGCCCCTCGATCAGTGCGGCGATAGCCTCGCGCCCGTGCGCCTCGCCCATGCCGCCGACGGCATAGACCGCGTCCTGCGCGAACAGCGCCGCCACGCCCGCCGCATCGCCGCGATCAGCCAGCGGACCATAGCGCGCGATCAGGTCGCGGATCGCCTCGCGGTCCTCCAGCGCGCGCAGGCGCTCGGCAACGCGTTCAACCACGCGCCGCCCTGCGCCCCGCCTGCCGCCCGAAGAAGGTGCAGTCGGCGAGGCTGAGGCCCGACGAATAGCCATGTCCCCAGGCCGGCAGGCCGGACGTGCAGCGCCCGGCGGCGTAGAGCCCCGGGATCGCCGCGCCATCGCGGCCCAGCACTTCCCCGTCAGTGCTGGTCCGCAGCCCGCCAAGGGTGAAGAAACTGAAGTAGCTCGTCTGGAAATTCAGTTCGAGCGCGACGAACGGCCCCTGATCGAGCGGGGTCAGGATCGGCGGGCGCTTGCCGAACAGCGGATCGCGTCCCTGTCGCGCGTGTTCGTTGTAGACCGCCATCGTCGCGGACAGCGTGCCCCTGGGCATTTCCAGCTCCGCCTCGACCTCCTCCCAGCTGTCGCCCGTTCCGGCGATGCTCATGCGGGCGAAGTCCATCGGCTGGACGAAATGGGCATTGTCGAGCAGCAGGTAGACCTTGCCGCCGCCCTGGTCGACCGCGCAGCGGCTGACCCGGCCGTGGTAGCAATCCTCGTTGATGAAGCGCTGACCAGCCACGTTCACGAACACGCCGTAGGCATGGCTTTCCGGCATGGTCCAGGGACAGGTGGTGAAGAACTGCTCCATGTGGACGGCATCGCCGCCCGCGCCCACGCCCAGCTCGATGCCGGAACCGTCGTCCTTGTCGCCGATGGGGTCGTTGAGCTTGAAGGTATCCGGGCAATACTTGCGGCGCATCGCCTCGTTGAACACGAAGCCGCCGGTGGCCAGCACCACGCCCTTGGCGGCCTTCACGAAGCGCGGCTGGTTGTCGATCCGCACCACCACGCCGACGATGCGCTGGCCGTCCTGCACCAGCGCGACGGCGCGGGCATCGACCGCCACCTCGACGCCTTTTGCGCGGGCCGAGGCTTCCAGGATGTCGACCAGCGGACGTCCGCCGCCCCAGCCCATGTGCTGGATCACATGGCCGCGCGGTGCGGGCTTGGCGGCATCGCAGAACGGCGCGGCGGCTTCGCTGCCCGACCAGATCAGGGTCGAATCGTCGGTCGGCTCGATATGCTTGCCGGGCAGGTAATTGCCGCGATAGGGCACGCCCCGCCCCTTGAGCCAGGCGAAATGGCTCAGCGCCTCGCGCCCATAAAGCTCGCACTTTGCCTCGTCGGCGCAGGGACCTCCAGCAAGCTTGAGGTATGCGGTGAAGTCCTCGGTCGAGTCTTCGAACCCGGCGGCGCGCTGCACTTCTGTGCCGCCGCCTCCGCCGATGTAGATTTCCCCGCCCGACAGGCCCGAGGCCCCGCCGCTGCCCGAATTGCGCTCGAACAGCATGACCCGCGCGCCCGCGTCCGCCGCCTCGATCGCGGCGCAGGCACCCGCCGCGCCGAAGCCGATCACGGCGACGTCCGTCTCGAAGTCCCACTGCGCAACTTCAGCGGCGGGATAGGGGCGGTGGAGCGAAATCTCGGGCATGGTCAGGCTCACAGGTAGGCGCCGTCCTGGTAGATCAGCGGGGCAACGTCCTCGCTCACCTCGGCGCTCAGCACCCGGGCGATGACGATGGAATGGGTGCCATAGGCCAGCATGGCGTCGATCACGCAGGACAGGTTGGCCTGCGCACCCGCGAGCAGCGGGACGCCGCCGGGGCCGTCCTGCCAGTCGCCGATCCGGAAGCGCTCTTCCTGCGGCACACCGCCACCGAAGGCCGCCGAAACGTCCTGCTGGTGGCGCGAGAGCAGGTTCACCGACAGCGGCGCGGTCGGCACCAGCAGGCCGTGAAGCAGGGTCGAGCGGTTGACGCAGATCAGCACCGCCGGCGGATCGGCGGTCAGCGAGGTGACCGAAGTCGCCGCCATGCCGACCGGGCCTGCATCGCCCTTGGCGGCGACGATGGCGACTGCCGAGGCCAGCCGCCGCATCGCCGCCTTGAACTTGCCGGGCAGCTCCTGCGGGACCAGCGGGTAGCCGTCAGCCACGCAGGAATTCCAGGGAGTGGCGGTTGAACTCCTCGGCGCGTTCGACCTGCACCCAGTGGCCGGTGCGGGTGAAGGTCATGCAGCGGGCATCCTGGCACAGGT
>ENA-UPTA01005515-UPTA01005515.1-activated-sludge-metagenome-genome-assembly--contig:-NODE-5515-length-11547-cov-8.870780_pt1 | contig 11547 bp, 7 predicted proteins | sample MGYA00238184_ERZ773361 | MGnify/ENA primary metagenome ERZ773361 (study PRJEB29100, sample SAMN05720205) | activated sludge metagenome | isolation source: anaerobic digester from wastewater...
TCTGGATCTCCGCATTTGGCAATACGGATTTTGTTTTGCATGAAATGTCAAGAGTGAAGATTTGACCTTCCCTCTTCCCTGATTCAGAGTTATTAGGAATGTCTTCATTTGAAAATGCCTTTAGTCGGAGACACCATAATAATTCATCCACGCGAGATTAAGTGAAAAGCCAATGTTTAACGCTTTATACCAGGCAGCACTGTTTGAGCTAAAAGATCCCCTGTTTTTAGACTCAGATTTAATTCTTTAAATAACTTTTTGATGCCATCATTCTCGTCGAGATTCTTAAGCAGTTTGCCCGCTAGCATCATTCGCTCATTCTTATTCTTTTCTTGGTTATTAATTACTTCCTTAAACTGGCAGAGCACATTAAAAGCAGACCCTATTTCCTGTTTAAATTTCTGATCAAGTCTCCCGACTTCTGGCTTGCACATATCAGCAAGACGCTTTGTGAATACTTTAAAATCAGAAAGTTCTTTGAATGCGTCGTGAATGTCCGGATGTAATACCGAAGACCACTTTTTATGACCGCTCACGGGTGGAATACCCCAGACACCTTTTTCCATTACTTTCGCAGCTACAATCATACCGATAAGTGATAAGGACCAGGTTTTAAATGCTTCTTCCTTGGTGAATTTAAGAAGCCCATAATTTCGGAGTGTCAATGCTGCGAATCGCGTGTTAGTGAAACATCTCATAACGCCTGTTTTAGTCTTCTTAAAATCAAGTTTCCCTAGATGCGCCCATAGCTTATTTATAAAATTATTGATAATATTAAGAACATTCTGCTTGTGCTGATAATTTCTTAGAAGATAAATCAGCAAACCGGGCTGAAAACAAATTGGCGGTGTGCCGCTACCGAGGCTACAGTAATCCGCAGTTTCAAAATATTGGAGAATACCATTCTTGATAAAGGTTTCTGCTTGGATGAATTCCTCCATAGGAATACTATTTTCAAGATGCTGCGTTTTAATTCGTAACAATTCCAATGTTCGATCCAGCACATCAATTTTCGCTTCTGCAGAGTCACAATCAAAACCATACATATTATTACGCAAGTTAAGTTTCACATGTCGATTAATTATGAAAAGCAATTCTTCATAGAACTCATTTCTTTTGCCATCTGTCATTATTCAACCTCACTATGGGATAATATTTTCTCCATGTGTTGTTCTATTGATTTTACACCCGCAGCGAGGAGAGCAGCGTTGTCTTCCACATCGAATGTATAAACCGGCTGGTTTCTTTTCAGCGCCGTGTGGACGGTTGTCCAGGTTTTGCCTTCGGGTGCAGCATAAGGTACGAAAAGCGCATCGGCAAGAGCGGCAACCAGATTGTTTCGTTTTACTGCCTGGGCTGCTGTTGTATGCCGGATGTCGTCGGCAAATGGAGAAAGTACAAGCAAACGGTCTTCGTTGATCGCTTTACGGGCCTCATTGCCGAGGCGCAGGCCGGTAAGTCTTCTTGCCGGGCAGAGGATAATCGGTTCTTTGCCACGTAACAGAATATCAAGGCAATCGCCTTCCATCGGCGAGAGAAAGCCGCCGACCATGGTCACACCAGCATCACGCAGAGCGCGGATAGTGTCAAAAGTATTTAGAATGATACTGCCGGGACATTTAATGGAGCAAATCAGACCCAGCAGACGTCGCTTCAAAATATCCGGATTGCCCATTGCATAAAGTTGCGCGGGCGCAACAACACCGAGACGTTTTTGCAAAAGCTTGGGATAGTGACTGTCAGACGGTTTGATTATTCGCGTACCTTGAAGCATGCCGTCCTTCATTCGTCATCACCATTTTCATCGTCGGTGTTTCCCATGCGGTATTTGATGTCGTAGTTGATAATGAAATCCAGTTCCTCGTCTGTAAACCCGTAATGCTGGGCAAGGACTGTGTCAATTTGATCTATAATATTTTTAGATTTTTGAATCTTAAAGCTTTGTGTTTCCGTCTTACCGGTCTGTTTTTGTTGGCGCACAAGCATTGTGCTGTTTTTCTTAAGATCAACAATGTAAGCTGAACCAAGACGCGCTAACTCCTTATCTACGAGAATAACGTCTTTTATGGGGAATAGATATATATCTGAAGGATTAAGATCACGGAGATTTGAAGTTATTGTATACCACCACCAATAAAAATCGCTGCTCAGAACAGCAATTGCTGTTCTGGTGTGCAATGGCTTCGACACGCCAAATGTTGTTTCTCGTGATGAATGTCCAATTTTACCGTTGCATCTGAACGATGGTGGAAAATCTGTAAAAACTTTCCAGTATAGACCACCGGTAGTTCGGTAATAAATAGAATTTTCAGATTGGGTCGTAATATCGCGTAAATAATTTTTTGATGACAGAATTTTATGCAAAATTGATTTTTCTAAAACTTGACCAAGTTTAGGCACCCAAAATGATGAACGGTTTTGCGGAACTTCACAATACATCATAGTTGATATAAGGTTATTACGGGCATCGCTATTCCATTTTTGGTAACTTGTAGAAAAAGCAGAAGATCTATCTTCACAACGTTTTGAAACAAATATTGTTAAAGCACGATTTACAGTATCGAAAAGTTTTCCTGGACGCCATGAAAAGTTCGCATACCATGTCGCGCTATTGGCCTCAAGAATTGACTGCACAGTCTTCATTCGCTGTGTGGATACCAGTGCCAGAGGTACAATCATACTCATGCAGCCTGTTGTGCAAAGAAGGTCAGAACTTCGTTCTATGCAAACTGCATGAATTGCACTTGTTTCTTGTGTTTCGAAACCTTTAATAGAATAATCAACCTGTTTAAACTCAAGATACGGCGGATTCCCGATAATCACATCGAAACCGCCGGTACTCATAATTCCATAAAATTCGACAAACCAATGGAAAGGCTGATGGCTTTCCTTCCATTTGAGAAAAGCCTGTTCGTAAGCTGATTTTGAGCCGTAGCTTTTTGGTGTGATACCGTATTCGTTCGCGAGATTACGGTCCAGTTGAATATTAAGTTCAGCCAAACGCTTGCGCAAATTTTGTTTATCCTTGTGCGTAATTTTTCCACCATAGGTAGTTTGCTGGATGCGATATTGCCGAAATGCTCTTTCCACAAGTTCAACACTTTCTTCAAATCTCTTATAATCATCTTCACTGCTATCCAAAAGAAGTTTGCTCTGAACTTCCAGATCAGATTTCCGTTCCTCTGTAAATGCCTTGCGTACTTGTTCGGCAGTTGCATAACCAACCAAAGTATTGCCTGCGCGAATGTTAAAATCTATGTCGGGCAGCGGTTCAATTTGTTCAACCTTTTCCACCTGAGCAACAAGTTTGAGAAAGAGACGCAGCTTGCAGATTTCCACCGCCTCTTCCATGATGTCCACACCAAAAAGATTGTTAATGATGATGGACTTGAGGATGAAATAGCGTTCATTGTGATGCTTGGCGAGTTGGGCCAATACTTTACTAAAGTCGCTGTATTGTTCAGGATGATGTGGTTTGTCGCTAATATCTTCGATGAACCGTTCCATGCGCTCCAGGCAATCGCTGTAAAGTGTTTCCAGTATGCGCAGGGCAGCAAAGAGAAATGCGCCGGAACCACAGGTGGGATCAAGCACAGTAACCTTGATGATGGCATCCCAGAAAGCGCGCAGCAGTTCCGGCCCTTCGGCATGGACGATAACGTCGCGGGCAAACTGCCAGATATCAAGGTTGAGCGTAATCAGGTCGTTTATTTGACGGACTTCACCCTTTTGCAGTTTTTCACGAATTTCCAGGCAGCGGTTACGGCGATAAACGTATTCACGCCATGTTTCAGTGACAAGACGCAACTCGTCTTCGGCCATTGCCTGCTGAAGATTGTAGCGGTTATCGTGCATGCGCACCTTGGGATCATGCATGCCTTTGCACACGAAATCCGGTAACGCAGATTCGGATATCACGGTGCCGTCATCTTTTATAACGCCGTGACGGACCGCCGGATAGATGTAGCGTTCAGGATTGTCTCGAAGCAATCGCCAGAGGGCGCTTTTGGATTCAAAAGCAATAGCACATTTCTTTTGGGCGGCATCGAAAAGATAGGGAATGATGGTATTCTTGCTGATGTATCCGGTAATATCTTCTTTGGTGTAGTAGGCGCCCATTTGCTTCTGATTGATATATTTCTCGAAGATGTAGCCAACAACATCGGGATTGATTTCATTATCGGCGCGGAGAGGTCGCTCGTCAAGATGCCAGCGGTACTGGTCGAAGAAATCGAAAAGTTTCTCAAAGGCATTATCAGGTATGTCTATTTCAAGGTAGCGGTTTTCAAGATCATGGACTTCAAAAAATCCGCCGTTGAGAAACGGAACTTTGCCCAGCAGTTTTTCTATTGCGGCATCGAGTTTACGTTCATCCGGGGCCTTGCCCAGGCCGTCATGAAAAAGACGCAAAAGAAAATAGCGATAGAAGGACAGAAACTTGTCTTTGCCCCTTGCTTGCTGAACCATCTTCAAACGATTGCGCAGGTATTCTGTATCGCCATCGAGAAAGCCCTTCTTCTGGATGAAATAAACGAACATCAACCGGTTGAGCATCAGCGAGGTGTACCATTGAAGATCGGGATGAGGCACCTCTTTACCATCAACTTTTTGTGGTTTTGGAAATCCCTTGATGAGTTTGAGAAAGGCGGCGTGCTCGCTCTTGAAGCGATCATAAAAACGCTTGGTGACTTTATCCAAGTCGAAGGCGGAACGGGCGCGCACCGCCACATCCACAACGGTGAGGATATCCTCTTCTTCCATATCTACGGCTATCTGATCAAGGCGCTGGATTAGAGGATCACCTGTTTGACGAATGTCAAAACGATGGTCGCGGCTGGCCAGCGGCTTACCCTGCTCGCGGCGCACCCACTGCCAGACCTGCTGCCCGTTAGCTTTGTCGGCATAAATGACAAAATGCTCACGGGCTGATTTGGTTATTTGCTGGTCAAGCTTGAGGCGCGTGGCGCGGTCGGGAATCTGACCTTCACAAATAAAAGCGACAAAACCGCGTTTCTGGGAAATGGCAGAAAGAAAAATAGTCTGCCCATTTATAGGAATCTCGAGCTGGGCAGTGTGATTGTCCCACCCAAGATGCTCTCGAAAGAGATTTTTGAAATCGAATTGTTTGAGACATTTACGTACCGCAGGGACATCAATCTTCATTTTATATACCTCAATCAACCTTCAATTTTTATTACGCACTCCGTGAGAAACCCGCATTGTTTGCATCGTTTTGTACGACGATCTAACGATTGTTTATCGCCAAAGCAGCCGGGATATTTCTGTGTTTCAGAAGGTGATGATGGTTTTGGCGTAATCCGCCACGCAACGCCTTTGAGCCACTTTCCTGCAGACGACATATGCTGACCCACATGCGTTGTAACATTACCAGCCGCATCAAGTGCTTCCCCAAAAAGATGTAGAGCGTTGGCGGGCCCACCGACGAAGGCAATAACGCCTGCAATGCCTGTAATGTAAACAGAATATTCTTGCCAGTAGCTGCCAGTACCAGATTCTTCACATACAATTTCCAAATGCGCAGATTGATCCGGCGCAACTTGTCGCAAGAGTTGCATTAATGCAGAGAAGCCTTGCTCGGAACAGGCTTTCTTTTCTGCTTCTGTGAATTCGGCATTATTATCTTTTTCAAATTTCAGAGTAAAAACAGCCGCTTCTTCTCCGTCTTTTGCAGAAGGCACTTCCGTAGGCCAACGAAGACCGAGTGAGCATATTACCTGCGGTTCGGCGGATTCAGTATCCTCGGCCACGCGACAGAGGCGGGCATCAGCGCGAAGCGACATCACCAGATCAGCCAATGCCTGATTTCCTATGCCGCTTTTGAGCTGGCGGTTCAGTGTATCGGTTGCGGACTGAAGCAACGGATACCTGTAAATGTCTTCTATAGCCTTGCGCAGTTCCGGCGTATCAAAAAGAGTGCCTTTTATCTCTTCGGCATGCGCTTTTAAACGCTCGTATGTACGGAACCGCGCGCCGGAAGGTCGGCCCAGTTGGCCGCCGACAGACTTTTCGGTCTCAACAATAAGCTTCACGCCCGTGGCAACCATTTCGTGGTGTTGCTTATGTCGTGGCAGTGCCGGGGTGTCAGGCGTGCATTCGGCTGCCTTCAGTATAGCAAACTGTGATTCGGTGACACTGGTGCCTTTTGGGTCAATCCAAGCCAGGGCGTCATTACCCTCGGCGGTGCGCAGGTACACCAAAGCCCCGTCAGGTTGATTGGATATCGGTTTGTGCGGCCGAGTTGAATAAACCACATTCGGCATGGCTGGTATTGTTTTTGCCAGTTCGGGGTTGCGGTCAATTGCGTTTTTCCATATCTGATAGGCGTATGATGCAAGGTCAACTTCGGTATCTTCATCGCCGTCAAGGATACCTGCTTTCTCCGTAAATAAATCACGGACAACCTGCTCGTTATCCTGGTTCTCAAAAAAAGTCTCGTCCGCGCCTACGACCTCGGCGTTTTCCTGCAGACGTTGTTGCACGCGCGAGCGGAGACGAATGATTTTTTCGACTCCATCGGCCGGTAAAAATGAATAGCATAGGATTGTATCCGACTTTTGTCCTATACGATCAACACGACCTGCTCGTTGGATTAGGCGGATAATTGCCCACGGCAAATCAAAGTTCACGACGATTGAACAGTCCTGAAGGTTCTGGCCTTCGCTGAGCACATCGGTGGCAATGACGACGCGAAGCTCTTTGTCCGAATCAATCTGTTTGCTTTTGTCGTTGCTGACAGGGCTGAAACGGTGTGCAATAGCCGTGGGGTCTTCCGTATCGCCGGTAACGCCTTCAACGGACTGTAATCCTGCTGCTTTTATCTGCTCAGCAAGATAATTCACCGTATCGGCAAATTGTGAAAACACGATAATTTTATCTTTATCGTGTTTCTTCGTTAAAAGTGTTAACAGCTCCTGAAGCTTTGTATCAAGTTTCGGATCCCAACCACCGGCCTTTTTCAGAACACTCATCAGCGCCTTGACATCTTTGCGCAAATCCTTAGCCAAAGCATCATTAAACAATTCCGGCTTGAGCCACTTAAAGCGGCGCTGGAAATGCTTGGCATATGTATCGTAAATCTCCGAGGCCTGTTCTTTGAATTTCTGTTCGGTTGTAACCTGTGGCGCATCAGATGTAGGATCTGTTGTTCCATTACCATTACCATTATCGTCATTGTCGGTGGCGGCATCCCACAAATCAGTGTCCTGATCATTCGCCCATGCATCCAGCAATCCAATATCCTGTGTGCCTATAGGGATCGGAAGGTCTTTTTCAATTGCATGCAGACAAATAAAGTTACGCAGAATGTGACGTTCAACAGAAAGTATGAAAGACTGGCCGCAGCTTTCCAAACGTTTGAAAAGATTTGTTCTGCAAAAGCCTTTTAATCGTGTGCCGGCGCGCGACAAATCGGCCAACACTTTGGCTTCTTCGGTGGTCGGCGGTTTATGCGGCGTCGGTTTCACATAATTGCCGAGACCATATCTGGGAAGCATGAGGTCATCAACGATATTAACAACGTCGTCCGTAAAAAGCCGCGCATATGGATCGTTAGGATCTTTCTCGCTGATTTTGAATTTTACCGTTTTAGGTAGTCTTGCAGGAAAGTAAGAGCGCGTACCGTTTTGAAATTCAAGGTATTTACGTTTTCGTTCCGCATCATATTTCGCGTAATTTTCTTGAATAAAGCTTCTTGTTCTACGAACAAGATAAAGCCTCATCAGATCACGCCAATCGTCCGCATATTCACTTTTATCAAAGGCAGCCAATGAACGTACGGGGCATTGATGTCTTCTTATGAATTCTGTTTCACCTAGTTCACGTAGAAGCTTTTCAGGACGAATGCCAATGTCTTTCTTTTCATCAATAAACAGCCGAAGCTGATTGGATAAATCAAGATATGTTTTGTTGTATGGCGTAGCCGAAAGTAAAATTACGCGGCTATCATTTGCTGCAATGTATTCGGCAATCGCACGATAACGACGGCCTTCACGGTTTCGTAGATTGTGGCTCTCATCAATCAAAACTAATCGGAAACGACGCAACTCGGGCAGTTCGCGTTGTGCCTGCGTGATTGACAAAACCTTTGCTCGCAAGCGATAGCGCTGGCGGTAATCCTCCCACATCGTCACAAGATTTTTGGGACATATGATCAGTGTTTCAACGCCGTGGTCGTCTTCAAAAATACGGGCAAGCGCCGTCGCCATTAGTGTTTTTCCCAACCCAACAACATCACCAATTACGACACCGCCACGTTTGTTGAGATGGTGCGCGGCAATTTTTACAGCAGCTTTCTGAAATTCAAAAAGCATATTACCGAAGTCGTTGGGAATTCGAAATTCCGTTAACCCCGCCCTTGCTTCTTGGGAAAGATGATAGGCCATTTTAACGTATATCTGATAAGGAGGAATCGGTTCAGGACTCGCCCAACTTGTATTTATAATTTCGACGAGTTCTTTGGATATATCTACGCAGAATTTATCTTTCCAGCGCTCTTCAAACCAGTTGGCTAGTTTATCACATGCATCATGGTCAAGAACATCAACATTGAGTTCTCCCTGTTTCGATAGACCAGCCAAAGTCAAATTGCTGCTGCCCAAATAACCGATCTTCGGATTAAGAGGATCTTGCCGAAAACAAAGATAAAGTTTTGCATGCAGCGGATGGCGTAGAAAGAGTTTGACAACCAGCTTTCGTGAGGTAATTTGTGAGGCAAGACGTCGCAAACCATCTTCATCTTCGTTTGTTGGAATACCAATCGTTAATTGATCCCGGAAATCCTGAGCAAGTTTTTTCTTTAAAGCTATGGCAGTCGCTTGATCTATCGGTTCGTCTTCTTTGATCAGGCTCATGGCCGCGCGCATTTGATCCTGTGGCATTTGCTGCATACCGACAAGAAGTCTACAGCAATGACCATCGCCACCTGCCCATCTTTCAACAAGCGAATCGACTTTGCGCCAGCCGCGCAGGTTAAAATAACCTACGCAGAAGTCGGCGCGTTCTGAAAGCCCCATCGCTTCCGATAGAGCAGATAAAAGATGTTTTTCTATATTGTCGAATATTTGGGGCATGACTTAACTATTCTCCGGTCACAGCGTAGTATTAATAACATTCGCCAAATCCACAAAGTTTATTAATTCTTGCATTATATTCAAAAGATATGCATTTTTGAAGCTGTGTTGCATAATACAACTTCTCAAAAACATTGCAAGAATAATGTCGAAACAATTTAGGAAGTTGTAATTATTTTGTCAGAATTTTTTTAACCAGGTCAACGTATTCCTTCTTTATCATAAAATTATCTTTCTCCCATTTATAATTGGGAAAATCATAATAAATGACCTGACGTAAATAATCCTTCCACTTGTGTCCTAGTTGATTAGATATCAGTGAAAGAAAGTAACCTGCCTGGCTTTCGTCTGGAGCAGCTTTTAATTTAACAAATTCTTTTTTCAGTTCTTCACGCGTTACTTGCCCCTTTGCGAGCAATATAGGAAGAAAGTAATCTTTGATACGTTGTGAGGAATACAATGACTTGGATAAATATTCTCTAAGTTTAATTTCTAATGTATCTTTGTCATAGTTTCCTGGCTCGTTTGACATTTCAATAACAAACTTTTTACTTTTTGCCTTTTGTGTATCAATTTCTTCCGGAATCATTACCATTCTTGATAAGATGGCATCACCTTGTTTTGTTTTTGAATAATTTAATACAACAACGTTTATTCCAATACTAAAATTATCAGATAACCACTCTATCATTCTGCTGAGAGAATCTTCGATTGAATTCCCCACCAATAATATTCTTTGCGTTTGATTAATTGCCAAATCATCAATAATAATTTCATCAAATCTCTCCTGTAACAACTCTTCAAGATCTTTATTTGAATATTTTTGACAAATTTCTCTAAATCTATCCACATCCCAGTTAGCAACGTCAGAGGCATAATCAATTGCTTGAGCTAAGGCTTCTCTGGGAATCATATCGCGTTTCAATTCAATAATTACGACATTTCCGTTGATATCTATGCCAATAAAATCAAGTGGACCCGACCCAGTCGATACTTGTTCACCAATTATTACGATATCTTCCCCTAAGATCTGTGGATTAGATTTAATCCATTTTTCAAGATCTTCTTTTTCTTTTTTCCCATCTTGGACTAATGAAGAAATGAGGGGGACTAATTTGCCGTCAACGATTTCCCATGTTTTAATTTCAGATGCCATGTTTATCACCCATAAATTTATTTGTTCTTTCGGCCACCCGTCTTTCTTTTTTCTTCCGGCATTTCAACTAAGAGCAAGACCGTCTCGCTTACGGGTGCGCAAGCAAGACCATCCATTGAAACTTCGATCAGTTGATACTTCGAGTCGGAATCATAAGCAAGGGCACGGATGAGGTCTTCGATGAGTATCTCTTCATAATCACTATCTTCTTCGTGCTTGAGATTCTCTTCTACCTTTGCTTCCATCTCTTCGGCAATAGCGTATCCCTCTCCGTTCAGTTCGCCAAAAACACTGTTCGAGACGGAGTAGGTCAGGATCACATGTTCACAAATTCCACAATAACTATCTTCGCTTTCTAAATCCAATAATAGCTTTCCGCAAACCGGGCATTTGATTGTTGTCGCATCCTTTTTTTCTTTTTTAGTCTTTGTCATTTATTAATCTCCACTTTTCGTATCTAACATGTTGCTTTTTTAGTCTCGCCTGAAATGCTTCGCCCGGAATCAGTGGCATTAATTAAATAGAATTGTTACTATATTTTCACATATTTTTATATTTTACAAGTCCCCCTCCTGCAGTACGCGGCCATATCCGTTTTCTTCCAAATACCAATATGTGAAATGTTTTGATAGCCAGCTTGCGGCTTTTTCTTCTGCTAATGGTCTATAAAGAGATGTATAGATTACAGGAATTCCGTAACGTGCTTCCAATGCATCTAAAGTGCCCGAAACAGCGTTTGGATGAGCCAACGTGTTGTATGTATCGTAATCATAGGGAGATTTGATGTCTTCATAACTTGCCTCAATCAATAGAGCACGCCAGCGGTACTTCTTCATTTTTTCGCAGAGCTTGAAAAATCTTTCTCTCTGCTGAATTACGGTCGTTATCAAATCGGATAGTGTTTTACGCTCCAGAAGAAGCAATGATTCCATTCCCTCTACGCTGTAGTCGCCGACTTTAAGGGCTGTTCGCTTTTCCCCCGCTATCCAGTTTTTAAATCCGCTAAAATCAAAGGGATGTTTTTCACGGGTATCGATGAGAACTACGGGTTTGGGAATTTGTCGAGTAATGCTATGTCCACATCGCTTAACAAGCAGACGGCCGGATGGCGGCGGGGCAAAACTTTTCAAGTCATTCATTCGGAACCTCGTTGAAAATATTTTTAATTTATTTAATTACCTTACGGTAGCTTTTTTTATTTAAACTCTTTCTAAAGCACGCAGCATGCTTAATTTGATTCCTTGTTGTTCAGCCTCTATATCTCAACACAGTAGCGGTCTTTCAGCAATCTTGCATGTTCAG